>JABAOH010001408.1_pt1 | contig 52752 bp, 97 predicted proteins | sample 7062181 | NCBI WGS metagenome assembly JABAOH01 (sample SAMN14538630, study PRJNA623070) | marine sediment metagenome | biome: marine biome [ENVO:00000428]; feature: marine pelagic biome [ENVO:01000023]; material: deep marine sediment [ENVO:00002113]; isolation source: pool of 5 deep marine... | reverse complement strand
CCTTGACTTTGACGCCTCATACCCTTTTTTTAATATACAGGTTATCATTATTTTACCTCTTCTGACCATGACCATGACCCTGACCCTGACCTTGACCATGACCTTGACCCCGACCCTGACCATGACATTGACCCTGACCCTGACCCTGACCATGACCATGCCCTTGACCATGCCCTTGACCTTGACCATGACCATGACCTTGACCCTGACCATGCCCTTGACCATGCCCTTGACCTTGACCCTGACATTGACCCTGACCATGACACCTCATACCCTTTTTTTAATATACAGGTTATCATTATTTTACCTCTTCGGGTAGTTTTCCGGATATTTCTGTGATATCCAATATAGAGTACAAATTAATTGTTATAGGTTTTGCATAAGGTTCTACCTCGCTAAATTTAGAAGAATCTTTCATTGATTCATTAAATCGTCCATCATCAGCAATCCAAGCAGCTTTGGTCAGAGTCATTGTCAAATATGTAGTTTCTATACATTTTCCAGTATAATGATGTGTTACCGTCCGGATAAATACATTTTTCCCTTCATATTTTTCATATCCAGTTTTTTTCTGTATTTCATGCTCTTTTCTTATTGGTTTTAACAGTTTTCTTAATAATTTCATATTCATAACCTCCTTATGGTTAATAAAAATTGTCCTGAGTCTATATTTATAGACAAATCAATAGTATTTCCAGGCATTTATCTTTTATTATAGTTATTTCAGTTGATTCCCAATCATCCTCACAAACTGAATCTACAAATTTAGGAAAATGTCCTTTTTTACATAAAAGTGTATTACATGCTAAATGCCATGTTATATTTGATCTTGGATGTAATATCTGTCCTATTTCCTTATTGCCAAAATATCTATTTTCTAAATTTTTACAATTCCCGCAGCATTTTAATTTACATTTCATATTCATAACCTCCTTATGGTTAATAAAAATTGTCCTGCATCTTTCTAATGATATGGATTAGATGTGCGAAGAAAGACACAGGACAGTAATTTTATTGATTTCCATATCATCTTATTTAATATACAAAATTATAATATAAAAAGCAAGCTTTTATTGGTTTTTATACATATCTCAATAGTATTTCCAAACATTTTAACTCCTTAATTTATTTGTATAACTTTAGATTTAATATCAGATATATGTATATAAAGCAAGTTTATTTTATGTCACATGGTCTGTATCATCCAGTGCTAAAAAATATCCGTTACCTTCTTCAAATTCTAATAAACACAAATTTGCAATATCGATCAGCAATTCTTTATTTTTATCTATTTGATATTTTTTTGCTTTTTTGATTATGTATCCAATTCTATTATAATTCCTCTTTTTTATATCATTTAATTTACCATATCTTAAAGACCCCATAATTAGCCTATTCCGCATTAAATTTTCAAATTCTTTTGACCATTGGGTTTCAATATTTTCTTTTTCATGATTCATTTCAGATAGTCCGCATTTCCATAACCATAAATTTTTTAAAAAAAATTTTATATCCACTAAAATATTTCCGGTAATATATTTCCAAGTTCAGTTTGTAGAGGTATCATTATTTCTCTTATTTGTGGATGTGCTGCATTAGAAGTCCGTAAATTTAAAATATGCTTCCATTCTCTTAAATTGGCAGTAACAATAATTTCAGTTTTTAAAGAATTTGGCAGAACCGATCTTGCTTGCTGTGGAGTCCATCCTATTTGAAGAAGATCTATATAAGTACGTTCAGATAGTAATAATTGATTAAACCACCAAGCTTCAGCAAGAGCATCTTTATACGCGCAAATTCTTTTCTTTTTATATTCTCCCTCTTCTATATTAATCCATGAAGGCAAAATAAAAGTAACCCCCTTTTTATAATTACAATATCGGGTTGACTCCTGACTATAGGAACAAAGTCGATGCCTGACAAGTTCGTGAGTAACACCACGATCACAGATAAATTTTACTGTAATGCTTACGTGTTCAATCACTGATAAATGTCCCCGTTTAACAATCTTTGCTAAAAACTCAGAACCGGATTCTTCTGTATATTTACTATCCGATTTATAACAGGTACGTCCTGCTTCTTCTATTCTTTTTAAAATATCAACTCTATTTATTTCAGTTAATATTTTATAACTTGGTTTTATTAATATCATTTCATAACCTCCTGAGTAAATATACTATCTTTGCTGCAATAAAACAAGTAATCTTTTTGCAATAAGTCCATATCCACAAGCTAAAAACCAATGGTCCGGCTTGTTTCCCTCGACCCATTCATAAGCCCCAATTTTTCCAAACTGTTTTTTTTCCTTATTGAAAACTCGGGTACTCGCTGTCATTTGATTAATAAATTCCTCATTTCCCATTGTGTTGGCCGGGTAGATAATACTTTTCAATACATGCAATTCCTTAACCGCATCCAGGCAAGGTGTCCGTTGTACTGTAATCATTCGGGCCTGAAGGTCAATGGTATCTTTTTTCACATTCCCGAAGTAACACAAAAACATAAGCTTTATCTTACTTGCTATTCTTTTCGCTTCCCTGGTATCATATGCCCCGTCTATTATACCTATATGCACATTGTATTCTTTCAGCGTGCTTATCAATTGCTTTGTTTCTTTTGTCTTTCCAATTAGTAACACTTTGAATCTTCCATCCGGCAGGATCCTCATAATAAGAAAATTATAGAATGATCCTATATCTATTCCGGTGATACACACCCCTTTTTCCGGACCCTGACCATAACTCCCTACACATTCCTCAATTAACTTTCTGCTTATCTTTGCACCTTCGGCAGTATAGGCTTTTCCAAAGTCTGCATTATATACCCGCTGCATTTCATCATCATCGGTTAACCCATCTTGAAAATGATTGAGTATTTCCAATATTGTAGTAGTTCCGGAAAAAAGCTTGTTTATTCGTAACCCTCTTAATTGTAAATCTTTTGTTGCCACCCATGCCCCAGGACCTTTCCGATTTACCGGCTTTTCGCATTTATGGCAAATTGGATATATATCCCGGTTTGAATCCCATTTCCATTTCCCGTCACGTATAGCATAATTATTATCATCTATTTTCCTTACAATATGCTTTTCCCAGTCCAGATTAACCCAGTGTCCACAATCCGCTTTGATGTGCCATTCCATTTGGTTTGTCTTTTTAAACTCTTCATCAATTCCCAACCCCTCATATGTGGGATTACTGACTTTGATTTGCCATCGATATTCTGAATGACTTAATCGCTCCGGAGCCATTTTTATATTTTTCTGATTGCATTGATCAAGCTCATCAATTATCACCTCATCGGCCGGGTACTCCGTGAATGATGCCTCGCTATTGGATCCTACAAAAGCAATATTTCCCTCTCCGATATCCTTAAGTTTCATCGACTCAGCCCGCTTTGTGGTTTCCTCTTTGATTTGTTTTTCCAGTGATCGATAATAATCTGTATAGTTGATGGATTTGTCTAATCGTTCCCGGACAAATCGATTGACCAGTGTATCAGTCGGAAAAACGTAAAATACATTCATTCCATTGATAGCATGACCCAAAGCCCGGACAAGTAAATATTCGGATATCCCGCATTGGGTGCTTTTTATGATTACCAAATAGGGGGATTGATCTATATAGATTTGTTTTAAGAATTTATGCTCCCGGAAATCAAGGTTTATTCGTTTGTGGGTTATATGGTGCTTAAGGGCAAGCCATAGTACAAAGTTTTTGCGGTTTAGGATTGCATCATAATTCTTTTTGCTCATATATCAATCTTTGAATATCTTCTTTCTCAAATAGTTCTTTTTTGGTTTTTACATGATTTTTGAACCGCTCCTCTTGTGCTTGCCAATAATTATGATCCAGTTCGCAGCCTTCAAAATCAAAACCCATATCATAACAGGCTATTCTCAGAGATCCGCTTCCTACATGAGAGTCAAATATTTTCCAATCTGGTTTAGCATAATTTTTAAGAATCCATTTGTAAAGGGCTACTGGTTTTTGATTTACATGTATTCTATCTTCTGGCTTTTGCTTTCTAAATCCGGCCCATAAATATCGAAAGATTTCTATATGATTTATACAATTTGTCCATGCTAATTCACATTTAGACAGTGTTGGCATAACAACCTTTTTGTCCCAAACAAACCAACCTCCTGATACCGGTATTTTATCAGCAAAATAATTACCTCCCCATATACATTGATAATTACTAATTTTAAATAATTTATCAAAATATTCTTTAGGCGGTGGCTTATTATCATAATTTCCTTTTTTATATTTTTTGGGTATTGGGTCATTCCAGCTATTATATTTTCTTTTGGTTCCATCTTTTCTGATGCCTGCCGACATGCTTTCTTTTTCTTTATCCCATCCTATCCCATATTGTGGGTCAGGTATAGCAAAATCATAAAACTTATCCGGCTTATCCTTCATAAACTCCATGCAATCGCAATTATGTACTATGTTTATCATTTTATTTTTTCCACCTTTGTACAGCCATGCATAACCTTATTACAACTTGTATTCAAACAAAAATAATCCGTGATTCTGACACCTTTAGTTTCGATTATTATCTGACTTACTAATTCATCCTGGGTATAAGTCAGTCCACAATGTATACACTTCATTTTTTCTTTTTCCGAATGCATTCTGGTTTTATCCCTTTCAAGTTAATTCCATTATCCATAGTTACATTAACTCTACATCCCGGACCATTACAGGGTATATACGACTGAAAAGTTCCAGGCTCCCATTTTTCTACGCTGAGATCACCTGTATTAATTCTTATCTCTATTTCATCACCTGAAACATAACTATAATTACTCATCTATATCCTCCACTGATATTTCAAGAAAATCGGCTATTCTATCTTTGTAGGCTTTTTCATCCTCCGGGGATAATTTAATGTCAAAGTTTCGTACGTTCATCGATCCTTTGACGTTAATATCCTTTCTGTCTCTCCATTTTTCAGGATCAATATTTTTAAGGCTGAAGATTTCAGCAAGTACAATACCGGGTTGATGTTTATGATGTTCAATTATTTTTTTCTTGACCTTTTTTTCTTTACCATTTTTATCCTTTTCCATTTCATATTCAATTTTTGTTTCAATATAGTTATATCCTATGGCATTTTTATATAATGCATGCTCAATTTGATTCTGAGTATGAGCTTTTCCCTTTTTTATGGACGTGCGTAACTCTGAATGTTTTTGTTTCCACCTGGTATACGTACATTCAGCAATTCCCATATATGCCGCGGCTTCTTTGTCTGTATATCCTAATCGTGCGAGTAATTCTGCTAATTTGGGAGAGAATTGATTATTATATCTCGGGGGTCTTCCTGTCTTAGGCATATTATTCATTATCCTTAAATAATCCAGGTTGCTCTCGGTTTTCCATATGCTCAACACCTAAAGCAATCTGAGTGATTTTCAATTCCTTTTCTCCAGTCTCGGTAATTATATAAACTTTTCGGCTATTGTCTTTATCGGATAGAAATTCTTTAAGTGATCCTACAGTCATACTCATTCCTTTGATACTATATCATATTTGCTTTATTTTTGCAAATTTATACGCCGGGTGTTTATATAGGATCACACCCGGTTAATGTGCCGACCACCTATAACTTGGCCTTATCATAAGAAATATTTTACATAATTATTGCTTTCATCATTTCATTAGCGTTGAATAAATCCTCTTTTACCCATTTCATTTGACCTTTGACTTTTTTCCTATACTCAGTCTTTTGAATATGGATATAAGGCAAATCATTTATCAACTGTTTTTTTGACACTTTATTTTCAACCACATAGTTTATATGAAAAATATAGATTCTTTTTACTTTCCTCGGAATATAACAGCCATATATTACTACAGGCATTACTGTTCCATGGTCATCGGCATTATCCCGTATTTTCAATAGATTCTCTTTTTGATGAGGTTTTAAAATCTTTTCAGAAAATCCACATATTCCCCTGCTGTATTTAACCTCGATATACCAGGCGTAAGGGTATAATACCGCGATGTTATCAAAAGGCTTTTTTCCAGTAAATCTAAAATTATTAACTACAGATTGACATACAGGACATTTATTTTCTTTATGATATCCAGGAATATCCGGTATTTTATAGGCACATCCCCCGGTTGCTTTGATTGAATTATTGATTATTGTCACAAAATCTTTTTCTTTCATAATCCCAACATATCTTTTATTTCATTTAACGTTAATGATCTCATCATTATTTTTTTTATTTCATTTGAATATTCAAATGTATCTGTACATCTGTAATTAATTCCTGTAATTGTGTTAAATGCTGTATATTTTATAATGATATCTTCTTTACTTTGCCGTGTTTCATGTCCTTTTTCACTCTGTGGTTTCATATTTTCCTCCATTTTTTTTTCTTAATATTTTATTTATAACTTTAGAAAAGATGTTAAATCCTATACATCCTATAATCAATATACTTATTATTTTTATTATATGATTTATTTCTTTACTATTTGCAATACAAGTACCTACTACATATGTAATACCTGCTATAATCCATAATAAATACCTATAACAAAATTTCATTTAAATAACCTCCTAATATTTTTCTTAAGATGCACATTAAATCCGTGGCCTTGCAGCAGGGTTATATCACTTCCCTTTGGGTTTGTCCGTTTATATATGCTTTTTTTCACACAATTATCCTTTTTTTCAAAATATACCCACATTGGGAGCATTCATACACCGTGTATTCTCCGTGACCTTCTGCTTTCAAATGCATAGCACCTGTACAATTTCTCATTTTTTTTCCGGTGATCCATTGACCGTCCGGAGTCTGTTTTTTTTCCCGGGTAACTTGCCAACATCCCGGATACTTTACTTTCCCGTTTCTTAAAACTCCGGAACAATACCGGCAATATGTCAGCTTTGATTTTGTTTCTATAATGAGAAATCTATTACAAAAATAACACCGCATGTAACATGTACAATTTGGCTGATAATGATAGGCAATTACTATCTGTTCTTTTTCTTCACTATCCTTTTTTTGAATATCAATTTTTACCTCTTTTTTCTTCCAAGGTTTTTGACATACATCACATTTACCCCCGGAATGCTCTTTTTTATATATCTCAAATTCCCAGGATTCAATAAGTCCTTCATTATATCTCTGCTCCCATATACGAAGAGAATTCTCTATTGATAATAATTGCTGAGGTGTTGTTTTCATTAATCCGGCGATCATAAACATAATTTTAAGCCGAGGATCTTTCAGTATTTCTTTTCTATCTTCATGATCAAATACTTGCTTTTCTAGAATACTTTTGATTTCATCCATTTACAGTCCTCATTGTATATTGCTCTTCTCTCAATTTGATTAACTCACTAGTTGCTCTTCTAATTATTTGTTTTTTTATACTTTCCTGTTCATTAAAATCCAATTCCTTTAATCGTTTACATCTTTTAATTTGTGTTATATATTCATTGCTCACAATCAATCCATATTCATAATGATTTTCATTAAGATAATTTACACATTTTTCTTTTAATGGGGAAGGGACACAAAAATAAAATCTGTTAGCCTTTAAATAGATATACTTTAAATGTGATTTATTCGGTGGAATTATATGTTTAGGCTTTTTGAAATCTGCGAGGAAATCAGGCCAAGTCAATTTTATTTCTATTTCAATAATCTCTTTATCATTCATTAATAATACATCTGCAATTTCTATTCCTGTGTCTACTTCAGTGGCACAAATATAATATTGTCGTTTTCTGTATTCTTTTAATATCTGAGTTTTAATTATTTCAGCTTTCATTTATTTCCTTCATTTTTCTATTATATATTGTTCCGCATTCATCACATGTATATGTTTCCTCTGTATAGTCAAGTTCCATTTCGTTTAATAGACCATCTGCTAAACAATTAGTGCAGTATTGTGTTTTCATTCTATGATTCCCCTTCCTGTAAAAATATGCTTATAACTTATCGCGATACTTGCCTGGATGCCCCATGATTTCATCAATATACCTCGGGCTGTCTTCACCTCTTCAGTGCCGTTTTCATAGACTACTTTTACCAGGGGCTTTTTAAGTAATATTATTTTTGTTACTTTCATTTGCTTTCCTCTAATAATTTTTTATTTAATTTTTCTAAACGTATTTTTTTATCTTTTTCTGTTTCTGTAGCAATTCGTTTCAACGCTTTTCTCATTTCTTTATACATATTATTCCCCCTGGTTTCTCGGATCATCCTCATTAATCTTGATCCATTTATCTTTATCCTTAAAATCTTTGTCACAATACCAAACAAGCTTTTTTTGCTCCAAATACAAAGGAAATTTTAATGGCCGGAATAAAGTTGTATAATTCAGGTGTTTATCCATTTCTGTATCATTCAACCAGTGGGATACTTTGACATCTACAACCCTCTTGCATTGCTCCTCTGTATATCCTTCCTTAAGTCGGGCTATTATATACACCAATGATCCTGTAGGATGTTTCCTGTTATTGTTATATGTAGCTTTGAAGTTACGTTTAGCTTTTTCATTAAGATACAACAAAACACGGGTAGCGGTTTCTTTATATTCTTTAATAGATGAATCATTAATAGAAGAATCTTTTGGTTTAACTTTTGAGTTAAAGGGGGTTTGACTTTCAAGTTTAAACCCCTCATACTTTTGAGTTAAAGGGGTATACTTTTCAGTAAAACGGTAACAGGAAAATGTACCACCAATTTTATGTGTATGATGTTCCATTAACCCACAATCTATATACTTTTTAAATCTTCTGGATAAAGCAATTTTACTATTTATCTCAATACATGGTAATGCCTCAATTACTGCTTTGTAATTGATCCATAAAAATTCTTTATTATCATGGATTATTTTTACCATTCGTTCACTATGCCAGAAATCAACTATATATCTTAATATCACGGCATCAGTAGCATTTAACCCATAATCTATTAATGTTTGTTGATTAAATCCTTCAATGGTATATTTCATTAAATTATTCCCCATAACTCTAAAAACATAAGTATAGCTATTATTATTATATTTCTAAATATATAAGCTGTAATTAAATTTACTTCTAATTGTGTAGCTTTTTTCTTATTGTAAGAAAATGCTAAAATAAAACTTTTAATTATAAAACTCAAAACCCATAATTTTAAAAAAATCATTATTTTCTCTTTCCAATAAAAAAGGCATATTTCAACAAATCACCGGGCAGGTGCCAGCCAGTAGTACGCTGGGTTAAAATATGCCTTCTTTATACTACTGTATTTTGCCCTATCAATAATATACCATATATCTATTTATTTTACAAGAGGTTTATTTTGACAATCATTATCCCACCACTCCTCAAAAGCTTTGTTATTGTCCATCAATTTTCTCCATTTCAAGTACGTCCCGTAATGCCGGAATCATATGCTCCTCCGCAAGAATAATAAATTGTTTCATATGATAAGCCTGAGCAACTTTATTCCATGGAGACTTTGGGTTGCTACAATTCATTCCATGTTCATGTAAGGGGCAACCTTTACATCTTTTTTTACAGCCATAACATAGTTCCAATATACAGAGTTTTGATCCAGTTTTCTTTTCCGATTCACAATTTATTTTTGTCAGTTTACATAACTCACAAAAAACACCTCTTGTATTTTCTCCAAATAAATAATACAGCCAATCATTAATACTTAGATTTTGATGTTTTTTTATTCCGCTTTCTATTATCCATTTACACCCCTCAACCATCCGTTCCCAATGTTCTATACTTTTTTCAATTGCTGTTAATATTGTCATTAATTCCTCCTTACCAGTATAGCGGGAAGAGGGTTTGAACCTCTGCACCCGATTATGTATCGGCGCTCTACCTGCTGAGCTATCCCGCTCCAGGAAGCGCCCACAATTAGACGCTTCCTTGCCTCTTTATAAAACGTTTTTTTAGACCATACCCTCCTTTCTTGAAATACTCAAAGAGAAGAAAAATAATTATACTAACCATTATCAGGCAATGCCTGACTATACAATGGTTTTTTTCCCATAGTCACACGCAAAAACCAGCCTAAACAATCATTGTTGATTGCTTTCTGCTGTAATCTTTGCATTTCTTGCTCAATCTGATTGACTGTTCTTTCTTGTTTCATTTGTTTCATTCATAACCTCCCTTAAAATTTTAGTTTCCTTATAATTAAACGGACACCCCCTCCATTTCCGGACATCCATTTTGCATGTAGTAGTACTACAAAATTCAGGAGTTTTTTTCATTTTTCAATCCCTTAAGAAAACCTTCCATTTCATCAGCTCCATACGTTTTCTTTTTTTGTTGCTCCATCATACTCCTAAATTTTATAATCAACTCATCTAAAATCTTTCTATATTTTTCTTCTTTATTTATTTTTCGGATAAACCCTTCTGCTGCATTCAGATAAAATGGATAATTGATAATGTTTGCTTTTGCCTCTTCACCTTTTTGACAAAATTGTGTATAACTCATACCATTTTTTTTACAGTATTTACTTCGCATAATGGAATTTTTTGATATTTCTAATATCTCAATCCATTGTCTCACCTGGTTAGTCTCAGCTATTATCTGAATATTTAATCTTTCAAGTTCCTGGTCTTTCATATTATCCTCAATCCATTAAATTAATATCTATATCATATATTTCTAAACATTTTATTTTATCAATACAATTCTCTAAAAAAATATGTAAAAAAGGTTGATTTAATCTTGGCCTAATTCCTCTTACTATTACATGATTATTTTCATTTTTATATTTCCAAACAGGTATATTAAATTTATCATAATGCATCCCATCAAAATTTTTAAATATTTCTATTATCATATTTTTAACCGGACCAATTCTACAAAAACCCTTTGGTAAACCTAAAAAAATAATACCTGCATTAGACATCAATGTTCCTGCATTATGATTTTTACATGCTATTATTTTTTCATCCCATGGCTCATAACAATCATCATAACACATAGAACACCCATAACACTGATATTCACTAATCCATTGATTCACTAAAATACTCCTATTCCCCCACAAGATGGGCATTTCTCATATTTCCCGGCTATATAAGAATGCTTACATTCAGGACATATGACCTTATCCTCATCCTCGGTAAACAAAACGCCTTGACGGGCATCCTCGTGCAATACAGGGGTATTTTTGCTTTCATCCCCTATGTCTGAATAATCCCGTTTTAAGGCTGTTTCAACCTTATATTTCAAATGTGGGAATTGTTTCAAAAATTCCTTCCATCCCTGTTGATGAATCACCCCGGGGGAATGACATTCATGACAAAGATATAACCAATTAGACGGATGATTTTTCTCCGGCTCCTCTTTTCCACCCATACCCACAGCCTGTATATGTGCAAGCTGCTCACCCATGTTGACACCACATCCCTCACATATAGGATTCTTTTTCTTATACTCAGCCTTTGACATAATCTCATCATGCAGCACTATTTTTTCATCATTAAGATGTTGTCTCCACTCAACCCAATAATTATGTATATCCCCTGGTTTTGTCACATTACATCCGGAATAAGCAATTTCGTTGAATACCATTTCAATCCGTTCGGCCATCTCTTTTGTTGTATACTCAGAAGTTCCCCGGATTACCTGGAGAGTTACATATTGTTCCGGTAACATATCCGGATACTTATCAAGAAATTCTTTGACTGATATTTTTTCATGATCGATTATAACATATTCAATCCGTTTTTTACTCCGGTAATAATTAAGATTTTTGCGGTAGGTTTTGATTATTTCCCGTTCCCCATACTGCAAAAGATATGCTTCATGTAAAGATTCAGGTGTCACCATATCCGGGCCTTTCATCCCTCCATTTTGTTCATTTGCCTGAATAGATAACAATCCCCAATAAAGCGAGTTTTGATCTAGTGTCCTTTTACGATAATGATATTCTATTTTGATTTTAAGCTTTCTTAACTCACCTTTTTTCTTTTGGTATTCAGAAAGCTTTGTCAAATATGTTGTAATATTTTTCCGGTAGATAGGATCGTACTTGAATACGATAAATCCGCGCTCTACGTTATGGTGATAAGTTTCTGTCCAGGTTCCGGAATATGTTATATCAGGCATAGTCAAACCTTTTTTTTCCATCTGAATCTATATTTTTACAAATGGTATTTTTCCCACATATTTTATTATTTAATACACAATAAAATAATCTTCTTTTTCTGTTCTCTCCAAAAAATTTTACAGCTTCCATATTATATCTACAATTTTTTCCTATTTTTTTTCTTATTTTAGTTATTAAACTCATATGCATAATCTCCTAAAATTATATACATCCAAAGCACAAAGAAAATGTTTGAATGAATCCCGGAGTTCTTTCATCGGATAGATTCTCACGGGATTTTTTTTCACATCAATATAAATCAACACCCCTTGTTTTGTCCCGGGGAAATTATACACATATGCAGCCAATTGGAGAAGATGCCACGGTTCAGGCTTTCCGTCCTTAAGCTCCCCTATGTATTTTTCTGAGTCATAATCACAGGTGCCAGCATATACATAAGCCTTATTATACAGGATTTTTTCACATTCAGTAAATTGATAATCTTTTGTCAATTCAGTAAACTTTTGTATCTTTTCCATTTCTTCAGTAGAAATGGCCTCCCAGTTCAGGGAGCCTTCAATATAATTCTGAATAATCTTGTGGAACCTGGCCCCCTTTCCGGGAGTAACAAAAGGACCATAGTCAATTATGCCCACCTCTTTGAGTACGGTAGTTACTCCCGGTATTATTATATTATCTTTTGAATATTCATGTTTATCAGGATCGAAATTAATCATTTAGTTACTTTCTTAAATCGTATTGTCAATTGAATACGCCATAATAAAAAATGACCACATATATTAAACCATTTATTCCATTTTCTCCAGTTCCTTTCAATATAGATAGTAGGCACTAAAAAAATAGCTATAGTTTTATATGCATCGATCATAATTCTTTGGAATTTCCATTTATCAATTTTTATTTTCATAACTATCTTCCTGTAACAGGATTAATGTATTCTTTTACCTGGAATCTTTCTGGACTTTCTTCTGAATATTCCTCGAAAAAATCCTGCATATCTACTTCAAATTCTATTTTCATTATCCTCTCCTTATGTTGTAGCCTTGAATTCTTCCCACACATAGAGTCCGGGAAACATGGCTTGTATTTCTGCAAGCTTTCTGCCGGATGCATCAAGGCTTTTTACGTATGCCCTGATTGCTGAATCGTTAACTGTCAACAATTCTATTAATGATTTTCCTCCTGTAACAAATGGGGCTATCAGGGATAAAATGTGAGTCCTCAATTTATATTCATCTTGAATTTTACATTTCACATACCGTCTCTGCTTAATTCCTGATATCTTTTCAGGCTGCTTAATTTCCACTACCGGGGGAGGTGCATCAATGATATCTTCAGCTTCGGTTTCCAGGTTTAGGGCTTCAACCATGCTTTCCGGAGTACCTTCTTTTTTCAACTCTTTGGCCTTATCAAGTTTTTCTTCTGCCACTTCAATTCTATCTTTTTCAATCCGTTCCCGTTCAATCCTGGCCTTCTCCTCGGCTTCTCTCTTGACTTTTGCATCATATTCACCGATACCCTGAGAAAGAATCTTATACGCAAGCTTTGAGGGTTCAAGCTGCTCTTCCCATTCCTCTTTAATCCGCTTTCCGGTTTCTCTGTGAGCATCCCAGATTTTTTGATAGGACTCATTGATTTTCTTTTTCAGGGCTGCTGCTTCTTTCAGCAATATTCCGGCTTCCCCTTTTTCCTCTTCACTTTTCAAGATATATTTTTTTCCTTCAAGTATCATAAGGGATTTACTTTGATTTACCAGAGTATTTCCCTCTGTTTGTAATTGTAGTTTTTGCTTTTCTTTAATTTCACCCATTTAAAACCTCCTTTAATTCGGTTAATGCTTTTATAATAACATCATCAGGTTGCCCTTTTGTATCTTTAATAAGCTTAGACGGAGCTATACCTTTTGAAGTTATCACTTTTTGATTTTCATTTATGAATGATATGAATTCTTCCCATGGCTTTTTAGTTTCACTTTCTGTTTGCTCATCTTTTTTATAGGTTAATTTCTCATACTTTTCTGTATCTACTTTTTTCAGTTCACTATTGATAGGCTCATTATACTGTCTATCAAAATTATAGTCCTCTTCCTGTATATAAGGCATATCCTCATTGGGAAAACATAATCTAAAAGCCTGGGCAATACAAACCTTTTTTAACATGAATTTAGGCATTTTTTTCCAGAATGCATTTATATTACCTTGTCTGGTTTTTTGTACGCATTCAGAAAACCAGGATTCATGAACAAACGGAAATTTCCAATCTTTCCGGTATATGGTACAAATGGCTTTTAATTCTCCGTCTTCTTTCTGAATTTGACATCCCCATCCGTCAAGAAGATTTATTTTTTCAGCCCGCTTAATAAATACCTTATACCCTATCACAATCGATAAAGTTCTCTTGTCCGGGTCATTTGCATTATATACATTACAGAATATTTCCTTTTTAAATGGATTCAGATTATAAGCTTTTGCAATCCGTATAAACTGTATTACTTCATGTTCCTGTAATTGATTTGCAAGGCCGGTATTTTCAAGCCATTCCTTTATAACCTTTTCTTCTACTGTTGCAGTTTTCATAATGTTTGTTTTTCTTTTTCTTTGTAGTGGCTTCTTTTTTGCCGGTAAATTCTTCTTAACTGGCTTAGTTGTTTTCTTTGTCGTTACTTTTGCCATTGCGTTTTCCTTTCTTACCGGGAAAGGTCCCGGTTTATACCCAATCAATAATCAATCTATCTTCCCATTCTGATATTTTAATAATATCTTTAAGATCGGCAGGTACTCCCTTTGTATTTTTATAACAATCTTTTATTTCAACAAGAGAAGTACCAATGTCTTTAAAATTAATATCTGTATTATTCACAATCATATTAAAATCTTTCATATCACCCTCCTAATGGTTTTGGCTTGCCTAATGACATAATTCATCCTTTCCTATAAAATATAACAGTTATCAGGTAATTTATTTTCAAATTCAAAGGTGCTAAGGTCCGGTTCCCAGTCAACATTTCTTTTCACACCGTTTACATATCGTCCCTCGAATTCAAGTTCCCAGCCATTGATAGAAAAATAATCTTCCAAGAGATCATCATCAAATTCCTCGGAGAGAGTAACATATCCACTGATAAAATATATGTATTCTTCTCCGTCGGTAGATTTGCCAATATCCCAATTAAGATATGATGCCTTACAGACTATTTCACATATATCTTTCATGTGATTATCAAGCAATAGATCCAAAGTCATTCTATCTTCATCATTAATCGCAAAAAGATCTACTCTCATTTGTTGATCTATTACAATTGTCACACCAATATTGAGTAATAGTTTTTCTGATAGTTTTTCCTTGATCCTTTGCTCAAGTTTTTGTAGCATTTCTGTTGATAATTTCATATTCATAACCTCCGATTTAAATGTAATACAACTTTACAAAAAAGTCAAATGTTTTTTATAAAAAAAAATACCCGGCAAGTGGCCTCACCGGGCTGGAGGTCATGAATTGGGGCCAGGAGACCCCGACATGACTACTATAATATACTCGATTCTTAAAAATAAAGCAACTTATTTCTTACTTTTTTTTACTTCAGTCAACTTTTGTTTCATTACTTTTTCAATACTTGGATTCAGTTCGTTCACTGCTTCGGTATTTACTCGATGAATCACTTTTTTGACTCCCTGGGCTGCTAAGTATACCGGCTTTCCGTACTCACAAAGAATATCAAGCTTATGTTTGCATCGAACAATAAATATAACAGCTATCAGAGAAGAAAAAAAAGTAACTATGAAAGTTATTAATCCTATCTGTTGACTTTTCGGAATATGGCTTATGCATAGCTGATATCCCCAAATAAACCCACAAAGAGAAAATGAAAGAATAAATGTTGATATGATTAATCCGACTGTTAAATTATTTTGCGTTTTCATAGACAAAATGTAATAATTACATACAAATAAATCAAGCTATTTCAGGAAGAAAACATTTCACTTTTTCATGTTTCCATGCATCACCCCATGCTCTTTTGTCTGATATAGGCTCACCATAAAAATGATACCATCCCTCCTGCGCTATATAAGGCCCTATCTCCGGATTATATTCCTCTGTAAAAACAGGCCATACTATAGCTGAATGATTATAATGTATTTTTTCTACATACATATGATAAGGTGATAATATTTGACAAGGCAATGCAACACAGGCCAGATAAAAAGCCTCTTCCATAGTCGGTTGTATCATTTTATTTTTCTGTGCATTTTTCCATTGCATAGTTGTATTTACATCATTTGGATTTTTTTTATTTGCGAGAAACGGTTGTATATTAAATTTCATTTTCTTAAGAAAAAATAGGCTATATTGTCCACAGTATGTTTTATAGCCTTTACTGGTTTTTCTTCTGGCCCACTTTCCAGGTTTCCCGTTTTCTATTCGTTTTTTCAATTCCTCTTTATATTGTACTGCTTTAATTGCATATCCAGGCTGTACTTGGATACCATATTTTTCAGCTATTTCTAAGCCTCGACCTGTATTATATTCTATTCCCATATTATCCCTATAATAAACCCGCAGACTAAACAGCTTGCGGCAATTCCAATGCGTTCAATCCATACATTATTCGATATCTCCGTCAAGGTATCCTCTACTTCTTTCAAGTCCATTGATGCACTCTCGGTTAATGTCAATGCATTCTGTAATGATTCGCTGTTGTCTTTCTGCAATATTTTTATTCTCTCGATCCTTTGCATCACGTTTTTTTCTATCTGCTCTGAGTTCATTGATATCAGTAAGGACTCCTCTGTATTCTCTATTAATTTTGATGTCCCGGTCAATAATATTTCTAAGCGCAAATTCAACCTGAGAAAGTTTTGTCTGAGCAATTCTTGTTCGATTAAGTGCGCTTTGTAATTTTCTATCGGAATGCAGACAAAACCATCCTGTACATATGGCTCCGCCGACCAGGAGAACAAACAAACAAATAGAAACAATACGCCAAGGATTAACTTTTTCATTCACTTCTCTTTTCCTCAGTAGGTAATTCCTGACAAGGTTTATATCTTTCTTTAATAACTAAAGTTACAAGTTTCTCTGTAGTCCTTGCAGCAAACACAAACCCTGAAGCAATCAACCAACCATACCAGGGGATTTTATTATACCATAACAAAATAGTTGCAATTGAGAAAAATACAAGAATTTTTACGCTGATAAGTTTAATGAAAAAATCTTTGATTCTTTGTTTCATGTGATCCTCCAAAAGTTTAAAAAATTAAATTCAATATATTAAATGTTAATAACGCAATTAAAGTTATAACTCCGGCTACAATTTGCCATTTTTTCCAGCCTTTCCCCGTTGTATCTTCTACCGCTTTTTTTACCTCTTCCATGGTGTTTACTCGGCCCTCTATCACAATTATTTTCATTTTGTTTTCAGTTGCCATTGCCGTTGTTAAACTTATATCAGCTTGCTGATTTTTTAGTCTTTGCTCTAAATTTTGAAATAATAATTTTATAAATTCTTTGACTGACTTTATTTGTTTTTCAATTGATTCCTCAATAGTTTTTTTTTCTTCCTCTGTCATTCCTGCTCCCATTGCAACCCTCATTCATATAAAGCCGCCTTGTACTGTGACAATGACGGCTTATAGGATCACAATCACAGTATATAGTCTACAGCTCAAAATTTATTTATCAGACTTAAATAAGCCCGATTTTTACATTTTTCACAATATTATATATCAATTGTTCATTATTTCCAGCATTATATTTTTCTCTCATTCCTGCAATACGTTTTATTACAGCGTTTACGGATATATGTATTTTATCCGCAATCTCTTTTGTTCGATATCCTTTAATAAGAAAAATCAATATTTTTCGATTGATTTCATCTTCATTAATTATAATCGGGTCTTTAGGATGAATCATGTTGAAATATATTGCAAAGCAAAATTCAAGTCCTATGCAATATTGTATTGCATCAAGCATGTCCCCATCTCTCAAAAGAAATCTAAATTTCAGAATTACAGTTAAAATTATTAATCCGAATAAAATTAGTATAATTTTTACATCATAGTCCATACAATAAAAAGCGAAAATAAAAAATGTCATTGCTGAAAGATTACCCCAATTACCCGCTAAAATACAAAGTATTCCTCCTATAAAAAAAGTAATAGGATCACATTTTAGATTTTTAGAAAGGAGGTAAATGACAAAGACTATTATAAAAGGACATACGTAAATAAGGAATCTTATATAATGCCAATTATATACTATCCCTTTTATCGCATTAATTATTGCAACTAACGTAATATTAAAAAGTATGATATGTCTATTTGTGATCCTATCAAACATAATTAGCCGCTCCAAAACCCTTCTGGGCTTGCTATGATTTTTACTTCCTCATCAGTATACGATTGTTGTTGTAATTCTGTAATTCTAGTTATCCAATTTTCACCATGAAATTTTTCCCTATGTCTTAATATGAGTAATTCAAGAAAATCAAGGACATGTTCTCTATCATCCAAATATTCAGATTTGATTTGATAAGGCATTGCCAGGGCAGCTCGGTCCCTGGGGTTATCAAAATTCTCTTGAGCAAAACCTTTAAATCCCGATTTTTCCAGACCTATCATAGTTTCAACAATATCCTTATATACTGGATTTACCTCAAATCTATCTACCAAACTACACAGATATACTTTTAAATTCATTATATTTTCTCCTATACTTTTTCCCAACAAGAAACTAAAACTTCCTGTTGTGGATTTTCGAGTAATTCGACTTTTCCTGTCGTCTTTAACATTTTTTCAGTATTAATCTTAAAATATTGATATACTGGATTTTCTTCTTCCTCATCGCAATAACACCAATCAACTGCACCAGCATATTTTTCAAGTCTATCACATGATTGTATACCATCTAATTTTATTATTGTTTCCCCTATTGTAATTTTAAGTACCATTTGTTTTCCTCTAGCTGTTATATCCACCGACGGCAGTATCAGCACAAGCCTGAGTACCACCCCAATCAGCAAAGCTATTCAAATAATTTGCTGCTGTGTTTCCGGTTGCTCTGTTTGCTGTCATATTCTTACAGTTATCAAATCCATTACCTGTATTGTTATTAGAATCGGATGCTGAAATTAATGTACAATCTTCAAAACCATCATTCCCATTTGAATTTGCATTACATCCTGATATTTTTGAACAATCCATGAAACCATCATTTGTATTGTTAAATGATACACATCCAGTTACACGCTGACAAGATTCAAATCCATCCAGAGTATTGTTAAAAGCTTTTGAACCCGTTATATTATTTATAGATACATAACCATTCAAACACAAAGTAGCTTGACATCCAGCAACTGATATACAAGATTCAAATCCATTATTAGTGCCTGTAGCTGAATCTATATCAGTTGCCCAACATGCACTCATATCTTCACAACTATAAAACCCGTCACTATTACTACCTGATGAATCTATATCAATAGCTTTGCAACTTGATATTTGATCACAAAATGAAAAACCGTAACAAAGTCCGGTTGCATCCAATTGATTAGCTATACAAGTACTAATTTCTGTACAAGTAGCAAATCCGTTCACAGGTCCGGCTGTTGCTTGTATATCATAAGCAGTACAAGAAGATATTTTCTCACATCCTGTATATCCATTTGCGCCGGAAGTTCCATTTGTGTCAATATCTTCAACTATACATCCTGACATATTTTTGCTTTGAGCATATCCGGAAACACCAATCGCTCCGCCTCCTGTATAATCCAATTGTTTCGCAGAGCATCCTACAAGATGATTACAAATATTATATGCTGTTACTGTTCCCCCCGCACTTGCAATGTCAAAAACTGTACAAGCGCTTAAATTATCACACAGATAAAATCCATATACAGTATTTGCGGATGAATCCAAATCCTCACAGTAACAAGATACAATATTATTACAATCATAAAAAGCTGTGACAATTGCTGTTGAATCTAATTGTATTGCCCTACAATTAGACATAATATTACATTCTCTATATGCAATAACATTATCGCCGGTCGATTCAATATCATAGACAAAACAATTTTCCATATTTTTTGTCTGGTAAAATGCATATACTTTTCCGGATGAATCTATATTCTCAACATTACACCCTCGATATATTGCTGTTGTATTATGAATTGCTGTTGCTGATCTTTCAAAAACATTAATATCTGTATTACTTAATCTTATACTTGAACTACAATTGACAAAAGTAACATAAGACGCATTAAGGAGAAAACTTCTTGTAATGGCCGAAGCCGCCCCCTTATCTCCTTGGATATTCACATTTTCAAGATAACAATAATCCGTTTCAACTTCTAAATACCCTATATTTTGATGCGTATCTATAAAAGTCCCTGGTTCAAATGTGATTTTACTACAATCATTTGTTTTAATATACCCGTATGCATCCCCTTCTTGCAATGGAGAAGTTGCCCCGGTCATTTGATAGCCACCAGAAAGATATTTCACAAATATCGATTTCACGCTATCCTTGATTCTATATTGATTTGCTGCGGTATAATCTATAATTATATTGAAATCCTCTTGTGTTTCTACAACATAATCATAAGCGGCATTAAAATGTCGTGTCCTGGGTCTACATGTAATTTGCATCGAGGTTGCCCCATCTCCCACTAATTCAGCAAGTACAAGGTCCTTATTTGTCGGTGCGGTAGTATCTACTGTAATTGTAAAACTTACGGCTTTTTCATACACATAAGATCCGGCTTTTTTTGCTCTATTCCTAGACGCTCCATTAGTTTCATTATATGTTACTTTCACATAATTTGTTGCAACTCCATTGAGTGTTGCGGTCCCGGATATATCCAAGTCCGTTTGTGCCGTTGTTTCTATCCGACAATATATATTTTCCTGACTCACAGTCGGGGGAAGACTTTCATATGAGGTAGGGACATCTACTTCAAATTCAACTATTCCCCTGGCAATTGGTATGTCAATTTTTTGAAAGGTAGTTCCTTTTTTTACGTTTGAATCTTTTGTCAATACAGGAAATCCATCAAAGCCGCTTGCAGCTTTTCGGCCTGCATCATCTATTTTAGCGTGATAATCTCGGGCTAAGTCCTGTGCATAGTATCTATCTCCCACGGCCTCGGGGAAGGTTGGTCCTGCGGCATAATCAAAATTATGATGGTTTATCATCTCTCTAAATCCCTTTTAATTTCTTGTATCATTTCCTTATATAATCTTTGCGCTCTGAATTCTGAATCAGCAAATCTTGTATAATTCAGAGTATTATTTTTACGATGACAACAAATTATATACCTAAAATGTTGATGAAAATATATTCCTGCAATCAAATCATCATCTTCAGCAACAATATTTTCTTGTTTCAATATTCGATATTCCCCATATTTTAGGATACAAGGGAATTTTATGTCTACCTTAATTTTAATTAATATTTCTTTAATTTCCATATACTATCCCATGACAAAGTATTCAATGAATTGTCCGCTTATATTCACATACCCAAAGTGTACATACATATATGCCGGTACAATATCTTGCATTTCCAATTCAAGCCTTGTTTGATCCGCTGCGGAAAGAGAACTGTTGTCAACATCAATATAGATATTTCCTGCAACTTCTATTTCCGTCCCCTCTCCTATCAGACTAATACCAAGATCGTCGTCAATTCCATCGGTTCCCATGGCTCCCCAATAATAAGCCGAGGGAGTCAGTCCATCCCCTGTCAGAATCCAGTCATCCTTGTCAAATGACCGAATTATAACACTATCACCCCCACAAATCAAGTCAATCTTTGGCTTTGCATCTAAGTTGAAAGATCCTCTTCGCTTATGCGCCGCCACTGCTGTGGCAACTTTAACCCGTCTATCAGTTTCGCTATCCTGATCTTGAATACCAGCATTAAGCAAAAAGCCAAGCTCTGAAATTAATGCAGCCGGAATTTTCATCGGGTCTATCAGGTCATTAAGGCCGAGAGTATCATTTTTTAAGTCTTCGAGGATTGAATCAAATTTTGATGTGTAGGCGTTTAATTTAGTATCTCTTTTGTAGAATCTCGGTATATAATCATCTATATTATCAGGTATCACATAGGGATAATATCATATGTAGAAAGGAAATGCAAGATTATTTTAAATGTCTCCTTTTTTAAATTCTTTTCCACATTCAGGGCAAAATTCGCCATACTCATTTACAGTCCATCCTTTTTTCTTTGCATTTTTTTTAACTTCAGATCTAAAGTGTTCCCCATTCGAATACCATTCAATACATCCTTGACCATCACACCATATAGTATATATTTTATCTATCATTTTTATTATCCTTTTTTTTGTTTTTTCTACATGCATCTAATACAAGGCATGTAATACATTTTTTTTGAGCTTTTAATATTGGTAAAAATTGACTTCCACATTGACATTTCATATTCATAACCTCCTGAGTTAATATAATAAATATTCAGATTAAAATCAAGGGATTTCTGTCAAAGTAAGCGTTCCCGGAGTCGTGATCTCATCCGCTGCAAGCACTACGGGTAAAGCGGGTACAGTTATAGTCATATAATCCACCCCAAATGTATTGGCCTGAATAAATCCAAATACCTCTGATTCTTGTATTGTGGTTCCTATTGTACGATAGGGATAGTATCATATATATATTTGAAATGCAAGATTATTTTAAGTGTTCTGGATTTTCGTGTATATTCCCTATTATTTTAGATACAATATTTCTATCATGTAACAATATAATTTCACCAGTATTTATATTTTCAATGAAAAAAGCACATGAATACCATATTACTTTATATTTTACATTTTCATATTTTTTATGTGCTTGAATAATATCACCCTCATAAATCTCCTCTTTACCGTTTTTGTCTTTTAATCCGGGGGTCCATTCAATAATATATTTTTTTGGATCTGCTATTTTGTAGTCACAAGGGATTTTTTCATCATTCCACCCTGTGGATATCATTAAAGTTCCATCTGCATTTAAATAAAAATGGAATTTTCTTTCCTCTTTCAAATATTCATTATTGTCTACATCCCATATTCTATATTTTCTCATATTCTCTCCTTAAGAAATCCGGCCATGATGGTAAGATAGGGGTGCGCTGAGTGCGCCATGACCGGATATGATTATTTTTCAGTTATACTGCTCATGTAGCCTTTTTGATTTAATAATTTATTTATAATTCCAAACGCATTTGCCGGATATTGTTCCATTAATATCTTTAATTCTGAAAGACGATCATCCCCTTCTTCTAAGAAATTAACTTTACCAAATATTCTTGAATTTACTTCTTTCATGAATTACCTCTCTTTCATTTAAGTTCTTACCATGAGTTAAATATAGCATAATTGTTATTTTTTGTCAAGGGATTTCGGGAAGGGTAAGCGTTCCCGGAGTCGTGATCTCATCCGCTGCAAGCACTACGGGTAAAGCGGGTACAGTTATAGTCATATAATCCACCCCAAATGTATTGGCCTGAATAAATCCAAATACCTCTGATTCCTGTATTGTGGTTCCTATTTTACGATAATACAAAGCAAAATTGTTAAGGAATTGAATGATTTGTGTATTGTCCGTAGAAGTATAACTCTCGGAAAAAATAGTATTAATCAAAGCCCTGGCCGAGTCAACACCATTGGATAGATAATCATCATATATTTCTTTCCCGGCCTCGGAGAGAAATAGTTTCCACCCTAACCGGAAATGATCTTGAACTCCTCCAGCCCAGGTATACCCATTCAATAATTTAGCCGCGGAAGTCACATTTGTTGAAGTTATTGTCAAATCCTGGACCCGGACATCAATTGATTCTGAAATAGTCCTATCGATCAAATAAGCTTGCAATGCCGTTTTTGTAGCAACACTAAGATTACCCCCACCATTTGCAATGCATAATACCCGGGCACTTAATACACCAAATGCATTTTTAATTACTTTCACCTGGGAAATTCCCCCATAGGCAAGGGCCAAGGCTTCCCCGTCCGCTGCCGTAACAAATCGGTCCCGAGTTTTCAAAAGCAATGGGCCTAAAATTTTTGCTTGTTCTATATCTTCCGGATCATCCCCACCGGTCAAAGATCCTGGATTATTCACAGCATTGACGTTGCTATCAGTACCCCCGTAGATATTAACTGAATTGATTGTAGTTACATTTGAATCGCTACCCCCCCCTACTGCATAATCGGCCTCGATATCAAAAACCCCGGGGATTTCTCCGTATGTCCCATTACCAAATTGTATGACAGAGGAATTATCATTATTATAGAATAATCGATAATGCTTATCTGTTGAGGTAGAATCCACAAATGTATCAACTTTTGTCCAGGCCACAGAATTGATTGTAATTATAAGAGTATTTTCCAAAATATCTATATCCGGTAAGTCGAATTCTTGCCATTCTGTTGAGCCGTCACTGGTTCCTATTATGACAGTATCCTTTGTTTGTTGCTGATAACAGGTCACACCGACTGAATACAAAGAAATTGTATGATTTCCGACTCCCTGAGTAGTGAGATTGATTTGTGTTCCTGCGTATGCATCCGTAAGATTAAGGGCAACCTTAATAGTTGTAGCATCCACCCTGATCACATAATAGTCTGTATTAAGCTGCAATGGTGCCGGCAGAGTCGTGACAGTAGTAAATCTCACTTTTTCCCCGGTAGTGAAATCCCTTGTCACTGTGATTGTATCAGCTCCGGTGTTTACCGCTGCGGGTGCAAAAACTTCTGATACATCGGTCACATTAGCAGCGGCTCTTGCCTCAAATCGTTTTGATGCAACAGAAGTTGTCCCAGCCGTTAATGCCACAAGATCATCAACGGCAATAGTGAAAGGAAAACTCACAGACCCGGGGAAATAAAATAAAATTGTCCCGGTTGCTGTTGATTGAGGAGAAAGATAATAATCAATCAATTCAAGCAAAAGCTGTACATTCCTCCGAGTAAAAGCGGTCCGCAATAAGGTATTATTTGCCGCCGCATTATTCCACATACTGATTGCATCGCCAAGGCTGGCAATCATTTTTTTTGACCAGTCCGGTTTGTCAACTAATATCGTATCTGAATTTATATCTGCAAGTATGCTGTCATAGGTTCGGCTTGTGTATTGAATACTTGACATAATTTCTCCTATTGCTTAATTCCCAGGGGAATAGATAATGATTCTGTTTGTCTGAAATTTGCTAAAGGAATATACAGAACAGTAATATTTACGTTTCTCCGGTCGGGTTCCACTCTTATCATAGATTGACTTACAGCAACCCTGCGGTCTTTTGTCCCATTTTCTCCATTGCTTACATATTGATTGCGTTTTGAAAGTGAAGTCACAATGTCATAAGGTAGGTTAATCTGAAGATTCAATCCAACGGGTGTATTTTCATAGTCCTGTACCCCGGCTGCCCCTACGGACCGACTGCCAAGTAATGACCGTTTCGGCTGCATTATATCCACAAAAATATCGTGTTTTGTTTCAAGTGCTAAGTCATTTTGTCCATAATAGAAAAACATATCAAAATCTGAAAGGGTGTCTATGCTAGCTATCTGATCACTCATGAAAAAAGATTATCATATTTTATACTGAAATGCAAGATTATTCTTTTAAGCCTTCCGAATATACATATATTATACGACAATTATTATCATAATCATGGCATATTCTATGCACTCGATAATATATTTTATTAACAATTATATTATCTCCATGTACTGGAATATCTTGTGTATCTTTTAGTGTCAAAACTGTTCCTTCATCAAAATTCATTTCATGCATCATTGTAGGTTTAAATTCTATCTCTCTTATTTGTAATATCATACTTATTCTCCTTTTTTTAAAAGTAAATCCCCATTGTTTAAATCCCATATTTCGGTCACTATACTTGATAAATTCTGTCCAGTTTCGATGAATATCTCATAATCTTCTCCGTTTTCGTTTTTATCTGGCATATCTTTTATGTAATCTTTTAGTTGTTTCATCGTAATACCATCTTTATTTTTCAACATACTTATTCTCCTTTAATTTTCGTACTCAGATGATTTGTTGCAGATGTTAACGGTATAGTTGGTGGTCCTGTATTTCCTGCAATTGTTCCCCCTATATGTATATGTACATCATATAGAGCTTTTAATGTTCCTGTAAGCCAAGCATCAAAAGTATCACCTTTCATAAAACTTTCATTCGCTTGACCTATATTAAGCACCTGGCCTGATTCATCATATCTTACCGAGAAATCCCGGTTTCTATTTTCAAATAATATTTGACTATTCTCATCCGTGTATGCATCCGGAAGCATATCTTTCATTTTTGAATCCATGCCAATATAGACAGGTAAATCCATATTACCATCGATGAATTGCACAATTACCCAGGTTCCCACCTCCGGGGTTATCAAGGCTTTTTTGTCAAGAGGAAAACACCATGCGCCTTTATCGTCGGTATCCCATCCCAGGGAAGGTATATGCACAAGTACTCGGCCTTTTCCGTCTGGATCATCGATTTTTGAAATTTGGCCTAATCGCGGGACGTTGAATTTGGTTAATTTTCTGATTATATTTTCTATAATCCCGGTGAATTGATCTATATAACTACTCATGCTTTATCCAATCAATTCTAAAAAGTACACTATTTTCATTCCATTTTTGTTGTATATGAAATATTTGTTTATTATTCCATACAAATGTCTCTATTGTCGTCCATTCTTCAAAATTACAAAAATGTGCCATTCTAATAAATTGCCCGTTTCTTTTTATACTTTCATTTATATTTACATTATTAGAAAGAAACATTTCTAAAGCTTCTTCTTTTAGTTTCGCATATTTCTGTGTAATTTCAATAATTGTTAAATTTAATATTTCATTCATCTGATAACCTGCCCTATCGGTGAAAGATTAAACACGTCAACTATCTCTATTGACATAAAATATCCGGACCTATTTATTGTGTGTGTTACCGTTTGAAGGTACCATTTTGATTGAGTACCCCCTAATCTATCCGGTAATCCATTATTGATTTTAATCACATTTCCAGGAATATACAAGGGGTTCCCTATCATTTCAGCTTTAATTCTATACCCATACCCGGAAGGTGCGGTCGTAGATTCTACCGGGATGAAAAACTTTTTAATCTGCTCAAAATCATTTTTACTTAATAATTCCTGAGTTAATTTAATTTGCTGGCCAAGTCCCTGGTTAGAACTGTCCTCATACACTTCCTGTATTTTTTTCTCATCCAAGCGATATGTGACAACTTTTTCCTCTTCAGCTACATACCTCCGGAATATTATTTTTCCATCCACTATGTCCAGTCGTACATTATCGCCTATTCCGGTTTCTGATTCACTACTCGACCATGTATAAGAAATAATATTATTAAGCTTTCCCTTATATCCTATGACATTACTCACCCCGGTTGCTTTCAGAAACCAGATAGGCATCTGAACATTGCCGACTTTTGCCTCATCTATGAAGATTCCCACGGACTCACCTTCTGGAGAAAAGCCCACATGAAATAAGGCTCTCCATTCAATAGCTAATCTATTAAGAAATGCAAAAGTTGTCTCATCTTGTCGGACATATTGATCCGTTGTAACTTTGTCATTTCCCAGAGAAAAATCAATCAACCGTTTTGTACTGCTAATACCGAGATCATCAAAAGCCTGGGAAATCACACTTTGTTTTGTTCCGGAACTATATATTTTACTTGCTTCCTCTCCACGAAATCCGAATGATGTGAAATTACAATTGAATAGGATTACTCCATCACGTCCGGCGGATCCGGAAGGACTGGACACAAATCCTTCATACCCTCGGCGAACCAGATTCCCCGATACCTCATCCAAATTAAGTTTCTTCGCAATAAGACTATCGGGAGTTTCAAAAGTATTTTTATATCCCCAGGAAATCAGCAACCTTGCACCTGTTCGAAGTACACGGGAATAATAATTTTTCGGATCATAAAATTGAAGTGTTCCTTGTGGCATGGATCCGGTTTTCTCGGTTAACGTAAGGCTTATCAAATCCTTTGAGAAATCTTGATTTTCCAGGGTTATGTCAGGGGATTCGATTGTGAAAAATGAACTATCTTTATTTTCAATTCCTATCACTTTTGTAGTATATATGCTTTCAGTTTATTTTTCAATATTTTTATTTTATTATCCAATTTCTCGGGTCTTCTTTAAATTTACAATCTTTTTCAATTCCCAAATAAAAAGGACATCCTCTACAAGATATTCCATCAAAATATCTTTGATCGCAATGCTCTTTTACTATTTCTGCAAGTTTCAAGAATTTATCCTTAAATTCATTATCTATTATTATCCTCTGCATATTCATAACCTCCTGATATAATATAATCTTCTTCATTTATTTGTGGAAACAAATGAAGATAATCCTTATTCTGCAATTCTCGGGGAATGGAAATAGGAAAATATCTTTTACTTAGCCTATGAATATTCGCAAGTATCTTTTAAATCACATTCTATACAATTAGAATCCTCATTACATATCGCTGTTAAATAACGTCCATAATTCCAATCTTCAAATTGTCGTGACCAACAATTTATGGCTATTGCTATTTCTTTTTCATATGCAATTAATTCTCCATTTGGTGACATAACATTGATTGCTACACTTATTTTAAGGGCAGCCAATATTTTGCATAATAAAATAGCTAATAATCTTTTCATAATCATAACCTCCATAAAATAATCTACATAAAATCTGGATATTCTTTTAAATCAGTCTTCTTTAATTCATTAAAATATTTACAATTTCTTTCTTTTAATAATACACTTCTTATCAGATCTTGATCTATATCACCATTATCATAAGCAAATTTACTTTGACAAGAAAAAGACAACCAATCTTCACTCTCAAAGCCTATTTCCCATTTACTACAATTTATGCATTTCATTCATAACCTCCATAAATAAATAGACAGGGGGGAATTATCAGAATTATTCAGCTCTTATGGCTCATCCGTAATTCCCGACAAATAAAATATTTGCCACGATTAACTGGGAGGTAAAATCTCCGGACCCCTGTCTTACAACGTATCATTCATATGTAATATATCAAATTTAGAAATAAAAAGCAAATTTTATATAGGAATTTTCAGTTTTTTTATTTTGCTCATATCATAATTTACCTGTGCCAACTCAACAATATTCAAATCAAAAATCCTCCAGGCTTGATTTTCTGCAAAATCCCCGTATATTTCTTTCCTGGATGCCACCTCATCAAGTAAGTCACCTTCTTTGATGTCTATCTCAAAAGCCTGGGTTTGGCTGCTTATAGGCCGAATATCTTTAACCGGATATTTTTTTCCGTTAATATCCGTGAAAATTACTGTATCAACATCTTGATATCTTGGCATTTAAAACTTCCTTTCTTGGCTTGGATTTGAAATATTATCAAAAGCATATATAGCTGAAGCCGTATATGCACTTACATTCCGGAAAAACTCCTCAGCCTTGTATAATGGGTGATTCTCGTCAAGTATCAATTCAATTTGTACCTCGGAGTATTGAGGCTGTCCCTGTTGATTCACCCATCCACTTTTATGTGTCAATTCACATTTGGAAACAAAATATACCAGGGGCAAGGATCCAGTACCCCAGTAATACAATACTTTCGGATTCGGTGTAAATTGCTGTGAAAATATATTCAATAGCCCCGTTGCCTGATTCCGTAATAAATGAAATTGCTGCAATAAGAGACTATTCCCAACTGTATTGTTTCTTTTCAACAATGGCAGAGTAAAAGATATTTTCCTATTCCCATTCCCTGAGAATTGCACAGGGGCAAAGTTAAGGCCTGGGATAGGGGTTTCTGTCAAAAAAACATCTTTTGAATCCTTAATATCTCCAGGTCGTGTCTGTGAGGTAATAAGTTGATTGTTACTTATATCATACATGAACCAGGGAAGGGAAAAACTATAAGCAGGAATTTTAAAATTCATAGTTTATATTATCATATCAGGTTTTAAAAAACAAGATTATTTTGAATTAATAAAATCTATTACTTTTTCTAAAGCTTCCATAGATTTAATATCACAATTAGAAATGATTTCACATTTAGTAAAGCCATTATTATTTATACTATTTATTCTTCTAAATCTAATAACATCAATAAATGACTTCTAAAGATTCCACCACTGATAGCCATATTTTTTAATCCTTCTTTTATTTCTTCTATTGTTTTTTTATTTTTCAATATTTTTTTAAATACCCTAAACATAAACCAATATGGCATATATGTAGTTTTATATGAATTTTTTTGATCTCCTTTTATAGGAATATGTTTTATTCCGTTTATAATATAAAACCCTGTATCTGCTACTTGATTTTCCATATTCACAATCTCCTTAACCTCCGATTTATTTCTAAATCTTCCATAGATTTAATATTATTGTACCCAATCGCTATTATATGTAACTATTTTAAAACAAATTCTACATAAACTTATTTTAAAAAATACAAATTCTCCGGTCCCATTAATCCAATATCCTTCATTTCCACATATTTTAATTTCAAATAATGCATTGTATGAATCTATACTAAATTTTGCTTTCATATTCATAACCTCCTGGTAAAATATAATAAATTCTTAAAATAAAAGCAAGTTATTTTATTCCCATTCGTTCAAGTTCTTTTGTAAATTGAGACCGTATCTCATCCACAATAGATTCACCAAACCGGACCGCCTCTTCAGGTGTTGCCCTCTGTATATTAATATTCATGCCGGTAAAATCTAAATTGATAGTACCTACCCCAGGGGCAGCCATACCGGGGGTTTTTGTAGCAATTATATAATCCGCGGGATCTGTTCTTATTACAGTTCCGTCCGGTTTTATTATTGCATCTTTGACTTTTTCCTCTTTACCTTCCCCGGTGAAAAAATCTCCTATTCCTTCACCAACTCCTTTAATAATGTCAATAGTTTGGCCAATTCCTTTAAATACAAAACCCATAGCTTCAAGAGGTTTTTGTACTAATTTTCCTATATTGTCCCCGATCCATTTAAACACTTCTTTCCAATTTTTTAAACTTTCTTCTCCCCCCAATAATTTATCAACTACATTTTTTATTTCTTTAAATAGATTATTTACATCTTTTACTATAGGCCCTATATTTGGTTTTAATCCTTCGACGAATGCATCAACCATTTCCAACGCAAATTTAGCCACATCGGTTATAACACTAAGGATACTATCAAATGTTGATAATAAAGATGAACTAGTCCCATCAGCTCCTAATAGGCCGGTTGCAATATCCAATATATGCCCCGCTATACTTCCCACAGGTTTTAATATTTTTCCTAAATTAGTTGAAATTGTTTTTATCAACGGTTCAATTATTCCGATAAGTGGCTCCAATAGCCTGGATATAAATTGAACTACTACAGCGAATTTGAAAGACATTATATTAAGAAGGTCATTAAAACTTTTGATTTGAGTCCCGAATGTCCGATTAAAAAAATCACCGAATGCAGACAATAATCTTTTTCCAAGATCAATTACATTCCCAATAGCTTTAGAAACTACATTGAATATTGTTACAAGAGATTGTCCCCATTTCACAAACATGGCTCTGTTATCTCGGACCCAATCAAGAATTTTTTGTAATACCGGAAAAATAGCTTTCCTCACGGGAAACAGGAAATTTTTCATAATAATATCTTTTGCAATAGTGAAAGTTTTCCCTATCTCTGGCATTTCTTTGATTGCTGACTGGATCCCTCGAAAAGCAAGTTTTAACACTCCGATTTTTGCCGCGGCATTAATTACACCTTTTGACACATTTTTCGCCATATTCATTGTATTCCGGCCTACATTAGCTATTCCGGAAGCAACTTGTTTTAATCCGTTTCTGAATCCTGTTGTATCAAATGTGAAATCAACGTCACTTTTTTCAGGCATATAAAATCCTCATGATCGATTATCATAGATTTCCTTAACTTTTGCAAGTATTTTCTTATAGTTTGACCATTTCATTTTTTTTAAATCCCCAAAGCTAAAGCACCCAGGTAAAACCTGGCATATAAATAATACATCATTCAAAAAATCATCAAATGAGTAATCAATTAACTCTATTGCTTTGACTAACCAGAAAACATCATCACGGACTCCATACCCCTTTATGTGGGCTGAAGTCCTGAAACGAAAAAATTTGAAGTATTAACAGGTGCTTCCCATACTTTACTACACCTCATGCAAGTTCTTTCTTTATTTTTTTGTATCCCGTATTTTTTCATCTCTTGTGTTATCACAAATTTCGATGTTGCCTTGGATTTTCTCATAAGCAACATTCCGAATTTAGACTTCCATGTTGTATCAATATCTTTTCCATTAACTTTTTGAAGTGCATTACAATAGGCTCTTGATTGTATTATCACATCATTTGTCTGTCCATTTTCTGCCAACACAAAATCGTTTAATGTTGGGTGTCGAATCTCGAAACTAAAAATTTCTTCCAGGATTTCTCCGGTTCGTGTATTTTTTATTTTTACTGACTTTTTTAATTCCACAAAAATAGAAGTTTCCAGTCCTTCCATTTTCACCCGTTCAAGGTCTTTTATCCTATCCCTGGTATCTGTTATTCCATCATTTCCGGTTATAACTTCATCCCCGCAGCGAGGACACGGATATACTCCCTCTATATAATCATTTTCATGCATAAGGATTAATACTTCCAAGGCTATAACCTCAGCAGACACATAGGGCATCATTCCACATATTCTTTTAATCTGTTTTTTTTCTGTGACCATTTCATCTCCGGATATACTCTCTATACACCCTGCCACAAATTCATAGATTGCTTTAAATATCAATCCTTTTTGTGCATACTCATATGCTTTTGCGATTACATCTGTATCTGGTTCATCAATTTCTACAGCGTTGTATACTTTATCATTGCGTATAATTGGTATTGCTAATTCCATGTAACCCCCGGTATTGATTTATATTTTTCTACAAGTCTATATATTTTTTTTATTTTTCTCATATTCATTTTTCTTTCAAAAAATCCTAACGGTGTACAATCAAATCCTGTTGGATAATCATTGTTTTTTTTCACATCTTCTATATTATCCATACTCTCAGATTTTTTCTGAAATATCCTCTAATAAAATGTTGTAATGTATATATTACAAGTATTGAAATACAAATAATCAAAATTATCATTCATAACCTCCCTAAATAAGATAATACAATATAATATTTTTTGAGAAAATAATCAACTATTCGGCATCTATCGGGATTATATCTTCCGGAAGAAATTTGACATTTGCCTGGGCTGCCACCGGAGCAGATGCATCATAAGCAGGTGCGCTTAATTTTGCTATTTCAGTATTGGGCCATAATTCACGTTTAAACTCGGCCCCTGCTCCATCTGTACGAATTATTGTGACTTCATGCGTTTCATTTTTATAATACCAATCCTCAAAGAATTTAAGTGTTTGGGAATCCCGAGTAATTTTGTATATCGCTTCTATTTCTGGTATTACTGTCACCCCATTACGTACAGGTACATCTTTATTGCGTCCAGGAATTCTGACAACTCCGTCTTCAATTATATATTCAGCTATTTGTCTCAATCCCGGCAATTCTTCATTGTCTACCAGTAATATTTTTTTTTCGACCATATCATTTTTCGGCATGCTTTATCTCCTTATCTGACTAAAATTCCTACACCTATTACTATACTACCAGCAGGGGCCGGATATGTAAAATATACCCATATAGTGCGCTCTCCGAGGTTAATTGCAGATTGCGGGTTATTTGTTGCATCGGCTATAACCTGAAAGTGATCTTCTGCAACCGTTCCTTCTTGCTGTCCGTATGTTTCACCCTCTGGTACATCTCCCGTTGAACCCCGAAACCACAGATTATATAAAAATGTAAGAATAGCCATTTTATCTTCTTTTATTCGGTTCAAAGAGTTGGGGGTATTTTCGGAACTTGCGAGGGAATCTTCAGCGGAAACTTTTATAAAATTCCTCATTAAAATTCCGTTGCTGAATAAGTACGCAGTATCAGTACTTACCGTGAATGAATTTGCAAGCTTAATACCGGTCCCGGTAATTTCCTGTATAAGATTGACTCCGTTTTCTGCTATCTCTGTCCGATCCGTATCATCAAGAAATTGATCCCCTACAACTCCGTTAACACCTTGAAGTATAGTTCTATTTGTAGCCGGGCTATAATGTATTCCCAGAAGTCCTATACACTGAACCCAGGCACCCATTACATGGCCTACATTCGGGACGGTTCTATCCGGTGCAATGACACTATTTGCAAAAGGATCTGATACTTTCAGCCAATTTGCATATATTTTTGCGGGCTGAAATGTTGAAACCTGATAACTATTACCAATTGTTTTTAATTGAGTTTTTGTTCGATCCTCTGCAATATTCACCAATACAATCGGAGTATCAGACCTATTAGAACAATAAGTAATCAAAGCTTTTTGCATATCTGTATCAGTTGTTTCAGGATTTGCCAGAAACCGAATAGGCAAATTATCAAAATTAGTAATGAATGCGGTTTGCGCCTCTACCGTTGTTACCGCGGTACCATCTGCCCCATTAGTGGGATATACTGCATTTGTATCATTTACCGGTAATCTATCCCCTAATGTTGATGCGCTGGCCTCGGTAACATCAACCCATTTTGAAGATGCAAAGATATTTTCCACGTAGAAATCAACCACAGCAGATTCAGATGAACAAATCTTTTTTCCCAGTTCAACATCAACCTCAGTAACTACCCCGGTCACACTCTTATAATATGTCTGAATCCGGAATCCTGGAATTGCCACAACATCATCAATAGCGAGTGTTTCACCGGATCCGCCGGATACTTCAAAATCCCCGGTCCATGTTACCGTATTATTTGCCTCATCAAGTGCCGTGATAATTTTGTATACCGGGCTTGCCCCTGCATTCGTATCAAATCTTATAAGATCACCGACCCTCATTCCTATAACAGAATCTAGGGAAGCCGTTGACACTCCGGTTGCTGCCACGGTTCCGGCTGCTGCCGTCGTGAATCTATCAACTTGCGTGAATTTCGTACCTATTCGATTTCCTGCTGCTCCATATTGTAACTCCTCTTCATATGCAGCCTTCACAGTATAAGCGTCGGCATCCGATCCAACATCGATCTTTTCTCTCGAAGCAACTACAGCGTCAATAACATCACTTCCGGTATCATATCCTATAAGAGTCTGTATATACAACGACGCATCAACTCCCTGTACATTATCAAAAAACCCTTTCACTGCATCCGGCCCGTATTCGGATGATACTAATTGCTGCCCGAATATTTCAAGAAATTCCTCCGGGGTACTCACTAGAAAAGCTTTATTATATCGCCTTTCACATTCAATCAGCATTCCACCTATTGAAAAATCAGAGGCAATCACGGAAAGTGTCTTTTTTGTTGGAAGATTCTCACCTCTTACACCTAATGTCCTTAAGTTTAGTCCGGCCATCTTATACCCCTTTCACCACGAATTTATTTTTAACCTGTATGAAATCAGGATGTTTCAACCAACTTTTCGGTATTTCTTTTAGTTCTCTATCCCGGAAAGTTATCATTTCACGTCCTACATGCAAATCGAATTTTCTTCTTTCCCGAAACATTATTTTTACCTTTTCCTCTTTGGGAACCTTCTTTTTTTCCGGCTCCTCTTTTATTCCTGAATATTTTGTTTCTTTATCTTTCATTATCACCCTCACTTATCCAAATCTCTGACTTTATAATGTATGATTACACCAATATCCATTTGGATAATCTTTATTTAAATAAAAATTAAATGATACCCATTCATCCTTAATTTCAGGTTTTGAAAAAATGTTATTGAAAGAATCTTCATCTTTAAAGGGAATTAAATTCATTTTTTTCAATTCTGCTTTTAACCAATCTCCAATTTTATTTAATGTTATACTATCACTTTGATATTTAACCTTATTATCTTTTGTTGTTTCAAATTTAAATGCAATCCAAATTTTTATATTTTGCTGATTATTGTCATAATAATATAAAATTTCAGGATACAAACATAAACATATTTTATTTTTGTTATTTTTAAACTCTGGATGTACTATAAATTCAACTTTTTTCCTTATTATTTCAGTATCTTCTCTTACCCATCCATTAAGTATAAATATATTAATGAAATGTTCTATTTCATTGTTTATCATATCTTTCAATTGAATATTCATATTTTTCCCTGTTCCTTTATAAATTTATCCAAACCATAAAATTCATAATGTACTGTTATTGGTATTAAAAATTGATCCATAGCTTTTATTGTTTCTTCCTGGAGTTTTTTAAAATCTGCCTCTATTTTTTCTCTATCTATTTTAGGCATTTTTTTTAAATCAATCATATTTCCCTCAATAATCGAATTTCATATTGTTCCTTTGACATTGTTAATCCCAAAGCCTCCAATATACTTTTGAAAGGAGTTAAAAAATCACTTCCATCTCTCTTATTATCAGGTGTCTTAGTGCTTGTGTCTATATATATTTCTCTCATGTTTATGTTTCTCCCTGCTCAACAGGTAATTTCCCTATATACCCTTCTCTATCATCTACTTTTACCATATATTTTAAAATGCTGATTAATGGGGTATCATCATCTACTTTACCAGTTCCTTTACATCTACATTCAAACTGATGTGGCAAGTATAAACGACCACAATGCTCACATCTAATATATATCTTTCCACAGGTAGTACAGCGCATACATTGATTATCGGATTCTTTTACTTTAGGCAAAGGTTCAAACGGTGCATAACAACAATTCATATCTCCCCCTGTTCAACAGGTGTCACTGTGGTTGTAATAGTTGTAGTAGCAGGAATAGCCTGTCTATCGTTAATATTCTCCTTGACTTCCACATCCATACTATACTGTACTTTGCTTATTATGTCAATTCCTTGTGTGGGCCTTAATTCCGTAGGGGGTCCGGTAAATCCAAGGTCATGCTTTCTGCCATTTATCCACAAAATTTCACCGGCGATGAGAAACCGCACCACCCGAGTCATTATATCAATCAATTCATCGGCTCTTGATTCTGAATCTACTAATACGGGATATCTTAATATTTGCCCCTCCACCCTTTCTTTTGAGCTTGAATCACTCACAAGAAAACTATCCCGGAGTGTGTCTAATTTGCCCCCCCTTAATATCGGAGTAGGCTCTATTCCCCATATTGCCATGCCTGGAAGTCTCACGTCGTTTTGTTTCGGATTAATGTATGTGGGGAATTGAAGATATACCGAGGCATTCACAAAAGTATTGATTATTTCTTTCCCATCATAATTATCATTAAGTCGGAAATTATCAGCGTTATTATCTTCTACTTGGTGTGTCTCTGAATTATTACCATCATCAATATATATTACACCATAGCGATTAAGAAAATTTGGCCTTGCTGAAAAAGTTATCGAAGTATCCCCGGGGGTAGTGCTGATCGTTCCTATCAATATTCCGTTTCCCTGGGTCTGTATTATCATATAGTCAATAGTTTCTTTCACTGCATACAAAATATCATAGGGTATTTCCTCATGCTCTGCCACCATTTCCGATATGATAATATAATCAATATCAGTATGTATCGCGGTGATTTGTATCTGAGTGATCGATGTCACATCTTCTATCCCTATTGTAATGTCAGAAAAAGAAGACCATACCGGGATATAATATTCATGGGTTGAATCTAATTTTATCTTATATGCAAAATCGGAAGGTTTAAGGTAATGTTTATCAACTCCTTTATTTTGACTCCAGATAGAAAATACTAAGGATTCATAATTCGTTACATCAAAAGGAGTCCCGAAGGTTTTTGTTGCCACTCGGCCCCCGGAACTATCAAATTTTATCATCAGGCTTTTTGTATTAAGTCCGGCTATATATTCCGAGAATTCATTTTCAGTTATTGTACTCGGTGAGGATATTACCCAGCCGGTTGTAGATGTTAATGAATCTATCTGTAATTTCACAAAAAAAGTGTATCATGGGATAGGAAATAATACAAGATTTTATTTTTTATTTACTAAACTTTCTTGATATATAATCTCTACACAATTATTACATAAATCAATAATATCATCATGGCATTTTAAAACCGATATTTTTAATTTTGCTAAACACCAGATTAATATATTTGCTATTAGCATTTTCATGGCCTTCCCTCCCATTGGTTGTTAAAAAATTCTATTTCCTCTGGTAAAGGTTTTATATATCCTTCGATACCTAAAAAATTTGGTTTTATATCTTTCTTTATATCTATGGTATCATTTATATAATCCCATATTTCTTTACATTTCTTTATTGATTCCCTTAATTTTTCCGTTTCTTCTTTGTTTATTTTTATTTCATTCATGCCCTTTTCTCTCCTGTCATTCTCATACATCCGATTAATTCTATAGCACCTATTTTATTATATTTGAACGCCATACAATCAAATCCTAAACAATCCACAAATTTCTCTTTATTTTTTTCTCTTTTTTTTATTATTTCCTCATCGGTTATATATTTAGGTATATCCTTTAAGGATTTATTTTTTATATCATTTAAAACTTGCGATTCGATAGAATCGCTATATATAGTCTCTTTATTAATAATATCTTTATTTTTAGTTTCATGATCTTTAGTATAAGAATCTAAAGGTAAATTGTTACCTCGGTGTAAGGTTTTTATTTCCCTCGGTGTAAGGTCTTCATTTACCTTACACTCAGGGGAATTATTTACCTTACAAGGATTTTCAGTCTTTAAAAACCGGCCTTTTTCATCCCTTTTTTCATTATTCTTTGTAAGGGATTTATTTACCTTACAGGGAACAGAAGGCAACTTAATTTTCTTTTTCTTGATTTCCTTTTCTTCTGGTGAAATATTTCCTTTTTCAATTTCATTATATTTTACTGTTATGCTATCTATTTTATCATAAACAGGTGAAACTTTATAATATGCTTTTTTCGATACTTGACCACGGTTTATATATTCATGTTCCCTTAAAAGGATTCCCACATCTACAAGTTTTTTTAATCTTGTTTTTAAAGCTGCTTCCTTGAAATTTAAACATGGCAATTGTTCAATAAAATAACTATGATCTATCCATACATAACCGTTGCAATTCCTTTGCAACCCTGGAGATTTCTCAGAATCAGAATATTTATGTATTGTTGCTATCAATACTTGATCTCCATAAAATCTTATATCCAAAAACTCACAATATAAAATTAAGAAAAAATTTACATCCGATATAAATATGTCATTTTCATGTTTCAATCCGTTAATCCGGCCGTGAGTGAAGTTGTTTGGAACAATCACGGCATTTTTTCAAGCTTTCCCGGTTCCCGGTTTTATTCCCTATTCCGGCACGATTTGGATTTTTCCCAAATCGGAAAGGAAATAATGTACACTCTTTAAAATCACATTGTAATAAAACAATGTCCATCTACTGATTGTCCGTTTTATCATTACCGATTCGGTCAAAATAAATCACCCGACAATAAAACAGCGTTACAAGCAATATCTCAATTCTTTTTGCAATTGTTGATTTTCCACTAGCTCTAGTTCCAGTCAATATAATAATAGTTTTAAACATATTCTTTCCTATAAATTAAAATTCTTTCACTATTTAAACTAGCCCATTTTTGATTATGATCTCTTTTATTTCTAGGTAAAAATCTCTGAAAGTCAGCAATTTTATTTAGTGAGTATTTATCTAATTCTTTCAAAATTTCAATTATAATACTTCGACGAGAAGTATTATTTACATTGTCAATATTAAAATACGGAAGGATAAAACAAGCAATACCTTGATCCTTTAAAGTATTCATAATATTATCAAATGCTTGAATCATTTCATTCTTATATATAGTTAATGAATTTTTTTTAAATCTTTTTCTTCTTGCTCCAATTTCAGAATTTAAATCGGTTTCTGGATCATTATTAAAAAGATAATAAACTAATCTTTGTGACATTGAATAATCAACCATATTAGGATACGGAGGTGAAGTAATTATTAAATCAACATAATCAAAGTTTGCAATTTGACTATTACTTATATCAATATTAAAGATATGCTGTTTTGATTTATTACTATCTAATAATTCGAGACTATTCAATGGTAATACTTGTCTTATTCGAATAATATCATTTATTAATATTTTTAAATGAGATAAAAATTTTATTGTTGCATGTTTTTTAATTCCAAATTGAGTTTGTTTAGGTTTCATATTATCAGCGATACATCCCCAACCTCTATTTTGCGCAGTCAATGTTTTTAAACACGCTGAAAGAGAAATACCAATTGCCGCTTTTAAAACAATATTTCCAACTCGATGATATAAATTAGAAATAAATAAAATTTCATTCAAGATATCTTTATCAAACCATTCAGATAATTTTAAATAATAATCTTTTTTTAATTCTATATTTTTAGAATAATAATTCTCTTTATTATTAAATTTATGTAGTTCATTTTGAATAAATTGAGGAATATCATAATAATCGATTGTTGTATTTGCAAGTAAATCCCACATCCATTTTATAAAACGTGTAGCAACTGAAGAACAATCTGAAGTATACGGTATTCTACCAAGTAATAATGCTTGAAAGAAAGTTGTTCCAATTCCACCAAATGGATCAAAAACAACTTCCTTTGTTTCAGATAATAATTCAATTAATGTATAAGGAATTTCTGGTATAAAAGTTGCTGGATACCAAAAATACTTTCTACAATTAATAATTTTTGATATATCTCTATTCATATAAATACGAGAAGAAAAACTCCAATTTATATCTTTTAGGATTCTAATTTTTCGTTTTAAATTCATACAATATATCCTTCACTTTTTAATCTATTTCTTTAGCCACTTCTACCCCGATCATTACTGATACTTTTAATTTTGCTAAAACCTATATTAATATATTTGCTATTAGCATTTGTTTCAACATTCTGGAAATATTTCATTTCTTCCTGTGTAGCATGAATATATAATTTTGCTGCATTTCCAGTCAAAGAAATATCTATAATGTTTTTGTCATCTTCATTTCTTTTGCACTCGATATCATCTTCTATATTTTTGAATTGATCTATTTTATTAAAAATTGCTATTATTTCTTTTTTTGCTATATCAGGAGTCATTCCAGTATTTTCATTTATTGCTTTTTCTATTTCACTTTTTAATAATATTTTGATTTTATCTATTTCACTCATATTGTGCCGCCTCTCTTTCATGGAATTCTCTATATTTCTTGAAAAGATTTTCTTTCCCGGTTTTGATAACCTCCGCCATTGCCTTGCGGATTTGTTTTGCCGGGTCTTCTTTCCGTCTCATTTCCAAAGCTTTGATAATAGCCATGTCCAGCACAGGCCGGGGGGGTATCCGGATTATTACCGTATCAGCCCGGAGATGTATACCGATATAATGCAAAAATTTTCTCATCTTCTCGGTAACAGATATCAAGGCCCCTCTTTGATGAATTGCCAGCAGTTCCCTTAATTGCAAATCAGAAGCATAATGTTTAGCCCACCGGACATATACACGCCATCCCTTTTTTATTTTCCGGATCCTCAAAGCATTGTAAAGACTATTCGGTTCCTCATCCCCCAGACCATATAATGGGGTTGTCGGTTGAGACATTCCCTCTTCAGCCTTAATTCTGATAGTTGCATCACTCAGCCTTTCTACACCGAAAAGATTACGCTTTAGCCCCTTTTGATACAACTCTATAACCCGGATAGCGTCACGCTTTGCAAAGGAATCAAGGGTTTCTTCTACTAACCTGGGGAGTCGTCTCATCCTGCTTTGAATCGCTTTAAAATTTGTTGATAGTTTCGCTTTAATTGCCATAGGCTTATTATATCACAGAATACACCATAAACAAATCAAAGATATTATATGAATTGTAACAAAAAAAATACCTGCTGATAGTGTATTCTTACGTTGATATACACTTATTATTGAGCATACAATCCAATATCCAAGTATTACAGTTATAAAAATTTTTACAGCTATTTTCATATTCATAACCTCCTGAGTAAATATAATAATTTATTTAAGAAAAGGCAAGTCTAAATTCTGTTTAATCCTAACAAAACATAAAGATAAGTATCCCCGAATTGTGATTCAAGTACTTTATCCCGGATCTCATACTTTGCCCCGGCTATTATCACAGTTGCCCGTATGCTATTTATATCTTTCAACGTTTCCATGGTAAACCCGGCATCATTCCAGTCCAGCATTGCGGTTTTTGCCATAACCTGGGTGCGCTCCCGGAGTCCGGCCCGGTCCGCTTCCTTATCAGTAGGATTATAAGTAATTGGATAAGAATAGAAAGTCCTATCCGGAGTTTGTGAAGTTCTATTTTTTATACTGTTGAATTTGTCTCTGGTTATTTTTTGCTCTTCATGCAGCCGGATTGTAATAGTTTTTCCCCATTCTTTGATTATATCTCGGGCATCCTGCAAGGCGCAATTTGTTGTTAAGGTTATGTCTGCTATTGCTGGGTCCATTTATCCCCCTACTACTCCGGTCATCCATGGTTTTAATAATGCATAACCTGTCCGGACAAGTTCTTTGCGGTAATCCGTCCATTTTCCATGCGGTCCATAATTCCGGGAAAAAGCCTGAACCGTCAAAGCACCGCCCCCGGTCCTGGCCCCTACATGATTTAACATTTTTGCAGCTACAAGATTTTTTATTGCACTGGCAACATTGACCGGATAATCGTCTGTACCATATTTAAATGTGACCTTTACATTTTTAATGCCTCGTCGGAAAATAGGCTCCCAGATTCCTTCTGAATAATTATCCTTAACTTTCAGTATTCCCTCGGCTCCGATCAATTCAGTAGCCCCGGTCAGATCGGTTTCTGTTAAGCTTCCAACCATGATTATTGAAGTAATGCTATTCACTGGTCGTTTGTTAAGCATCAACGTACTTTGTCCGGTCCCATTGTAATATTCTGTTACTTCTGATTCTCCATCAAATACAAGGCCGGTAATATCTTCTATATGTGGAATTATTTCATTATCTCGACAATTTGTTACCCATGCATCAGAAAGGACCGCTGCCGTGATTCCATATCCTTCGAGTAATTCTCTAATTTCATCTATTGTTGGTACTGGCATTCCTACACCTCAAACCAGGTAAAATCACCCTGTTGGTATATAGCTCCATTATGACCATTTGTTATCCGCAAATGCTGAACTATAGTTTTTTCAAAAATACTTAACAATTGAGAAGTTGATTCCGCCGGGATTGCTGTTGCAGGACTTGACCCACCTGCTGGGATTAATCTACCCGCTACCTTCGGGCCTAATGTTGTTATTGTAACATCAAACCAAACTTGTGATTGTGCTGCTGGGCCATCTGATTTTCTATTTGTTACTACTTGCTGAGTCCCTCCAGTATACTCAGAATTAACATAAAAATCTATGAATACCGGTCCTCCCGTTGCTGAGAATGTTGGCGCAATCAGATATATATAATCTCCTGTATAGTTTGTAGCATCAAAAATCCAGTCTATTACTTGGCCATTTGCGTATGGTTTGTAATCAGCAAAGAGAAAGGCTTTTCCTTCACATGCTAATCTATCCGCCCAACCTGCTGTTGTTGCTCCAAGTGTCAACTCATTACAAAATAACAAATTATTAAGATAATCTAAAACATCTTGTGTGATATTTTTGATATCTATGATTACAAGTCCTGAATCAGCTAATGACTGCTGAATTGTTTCTAAATGAGTGTGAACTTTAGCTGTCCCGTTGAAAACACTACTTTTTTTTGCCATTACTTAGCTACCACCGTGATTGTCATAATTCCCGGGGAAATCATTTTCCCTCGAATTGCACTACATTTTTTAAATGTATCTTGTGTAGTTTCTGATACTTCACCATTGACCCATTCTTGCGCGGTTGCATTATCATCTCGAATATCAACTATACTATCAGATGTACATTCTACCGTCCCGGTTGCTCCATCCTGGAATGATACTGTTGCAGTACCTCGCTGTATTTCCGGTAATAATATCCAAGTACCTGGGCCAGGTGTTCTTATAATATCTTTTGCTTCCCAGGTTACTTGTTGTTTGAATCCTGTATTGATTACAGAAACATTCATTTCCTTATACATGATTTCCTCAAAAGTAAGGGGGCAAAAGCCCCCTCTAGTATTAAGTTAATGTTGTATTATCGCCTGCTGTAGACCCTGCATCTGATAATGCAAAGTAACGGCCTCACCATTACTCAAAAAATTTTTTCTCATTATTCTTCCCTCACTTTCTTATGTCCAGAAAAAAACCCGGCTTTAATCAAAGCATTATATATCTTTTCATCATCGGTTTCCACTTTTCCGTTAACAAAAGATACTTGTTTTATAATTTGCTTTCCATCTTCATCATAAGCCGGTCTTCCCTTTTCATCTGTCATAATTAATGAAATATTTCCAGACATTGGATTTTCTGGGGTATGTTCCGGATGATGTACAGTATATATGTATTTTTCTTTTTTCTTATCATATTTTATCCCGGATTCATTTCTTGTTATATCTTTGAACCCATTTGCTATTAAAGCTTTGCGCAAATTTTGCTCTTCCTCTTCTGACAGATTTTCCGGAAACATATAAATTTTATTTTCCATTTGAATATCATATACAAGTTTTTTATCTGCCGATAATTTTAGTGTAATCACTGTATTTGATTTTCCCATGGGTGTAAAAGGACACTCAAATTTCACTTTAACATTTTCCTTTTTTTTTCTTTTCTTTTTATCAGGCGGAAGAGTTACCCCCTCCGCCTTCTGTACTTCATCTTTGTTCAAAACATTTGAATCATCGCCGTGCTTTTTTTCGATTTCTTCTTGTGTTAAGATTTTAGCCATTATGCCACCCTTAACCCTCTATGCATTCCACATGTTGCCTCGAATGCATCAATTAATGCCGGATATGCTTTGATAAGAAAGTCATCCTGATCATCCAGCTTTGCAAGTGGGATAATTTCAGCAAATCCATTCAATCGGTTACCACCTTTTGAGGTATATTCAAGTCTTCCCATTCCTTGATATGGATCAAGATCCCAGAAAAAGACAACCTCGGGGGGTACACTACCGGTATAATTAAGAGGTACATCATTCTGCATATGTGAAGGTACGCTTGTTGTATCTGCGGTTAATGGTTCAGAAGTGAAAATATGACTTGTTACATTTCCGGTAATAGTTCCGTTCCCATCATACGTGAAAGCACTTATGATTTTGACTAATTTTTCTTGAGCGGATGTATCAGCGGCATAAATTTTGTAAAATAGCGCCCCGGTGTAAGCAGTCCAAGAAAGTGTAATTGTATCAGCATTAACAGAAGTTCCATTCACCTCTGCGCTTGCTATCTGTTCACCATCCCAAGTAACGGGTGCAACCTGAAAAAATCTCTGATCATCTGGAATAGCTCCACCGGCTCCAGCGTCTGCATAAGCTACTGCTCCCATTTGTCCCTGTGGTCTGGTTTGTGAACTTTCAAGGATAGGAATATCTCTATACGTTTGAAGTCTCCATCCGCCGTCAATTTCAATCACTTTTGAAGATCGGATTGCATCTCTATTATCTCTCACTTGTGTATATAACTGTGAATATTTAGTAAGCATTTCAGGTGACATAATGAAAGCTCTCCGGTGTGGCTGTCCTTTTCTTCTGTTTGAAGAATCAATCAAATTATCAAGGTCTGATAGATTTGTGGGTACTACACCGCCCGCCGCCTCATTTTGCCGATAAGTTGCCGTGAATCTATCCAATCCAGAAAAAGTGTATTGATCCGCTCCAGCATTTCCATACAACATATATGTTGCAAAATCATTCCCAAATGCTTGAAGATGATTCTCTGTCTCTACTTCCATAGCATCATAATTTTGTGCCGCTGCTGCTTGTAAGAATCCAGTTACAGATCCTTTTCTTTTCATAATCTTCATTTCGACTATTGCTCTTTGATTTGACGATTGTCGTGTTGGTGTTGTTGATGCCTCACCCATAGCAGACCCAGCTGCGGGCAGTGCTGTTATTCGTGTAAATGAATATACTTTTTGTGGCCAGTATTCATATTCTGGCAATGCCAACTCTGGAACCAATCTAATCATAGTATTTGTGATTGTTGTTTCCAAATGTTCAGCGATAAGTGTTTCACCGCTTCCAGTTGCTGAGGTTAATGCTTTCTGCAATAATTTTTGTCCTTCAGGAAGAGAAAACAACCTATTATAATTACTGGTCCATGCTGTTTGATGTCTATTATTCAGTAGCATTATGCAACTCCTTTCTTACAGATAAAATCAATCACATTATGTATAGGTTTTCTTTGATCTGATTTCCCGACAGCAGTAAGCCGCCGTTTTTGATTGAAAGGATGTTGATAATCCGGGTTTACCTGGGTTTGCTGTTGCTGGGGTAAGTTTTTGAAAACTTCTGCTATCAAGTCTTTTACAAATACAGCAACATCCTGACTCTGATAGGGCTTGCTTTTCTGTACTGACTTTTCCTGTTCTATGGTTTTTGTTACCATTTCATCGGAAAAACTAAAAGCCTTCATCAAAGTGTGGTTGAATGCATCCTGTTCAGAAATTGCTTTTTCCACAGATTCAAACCGGCTATTCAATTTTTTCAACTCGGCTAAAAGTGCATTATCAGCCTTGGCTTTTTCTACAGCCTTTTTCTTTCCGATTACCGCTTCCAACCTGCTCATAGTTTTCTTAAGTTCGGAAATTCCCTGGTCGGTCAATTCTGTCTGATTTGCCAGCCTGTCCTCTGCTTTTGTATCACCGGTTTCATTTAATACGGCTTTTTCAATCTGTCCCTCATCAATTTCCATATCTGGGGGCATAGCTTCCATTACTTCCGGTGTCACTCCGCCTTCCTGCATATCCATTAATTGCTGCAAAAGCGTTAATGCATTTTCAACCAGTGTTTTTTCGTCGGCCTCTAGGGCCATGCTTACGTTTCCGTCCACGATCTTTACTCCTTTGTTTATTTTGCTTCATTACCAATAAAGCTTGCATTTGATCGTGAATGGTTTTAAACACTCTTAATTTTTGCATTTTTGCAACATCCACCGAACCCTTTTCAGGTAAGGATTGATCGTTCGGCCGTTGGAATACATCTCTGTACTCTAAAATTAACTGAATCATAGCATTTCTGTATTCATCGAATACAATGATTAGTCTGTCCTGGACCTGAATTCCCCGGGACATTATTTTTTCGATCATTTCATCTCTGGCATTTTCTAATCTATAACTCTCATTATAGAAATTACGTTCCCTTTCACCATCTTGTATAAGACTTAGAAACGTTGCCTTGATATTTTCGGTCTCAATAACTTTTTTTTGCGGTGGAAGTATATCAAGCGCCTTCCAGACAGCTTTTGCAAAGCTATCCTCATACGCTGGCCTCGGTGTAACTATTACACCGTCAAGATCCACCCAGTCAATTACTCTTTGTCCTGTGTCTGACATTTCCAATATTCCACCAGCGGGAATATAACCCTCAATAGAAAATCCGTATTGTTTCGGGTCTTCATATGGGGGTAAGCCATTGACTTGTTTCCAAAGAGTATTGGCCTTTTCAAGTTTTTCACCGCCAGGATTAAAGCCGTCGTGTTGATCGTATAACCGATAAGTTGTCACCCAATCACCGCCTGGGGTTATTTGAGACTCGACAAGTCTCCCGATATCATTCATCGTATCCACTCCATGGGGTCCTGGATATAATAGAACTTCCCCGGATTCTGCTTGTGTCTGCATTCCTTTAACACATCGCCCGGTCATTCGTTCCCCGACTCCATCAAGTTTCATTCCAGATGATATCCCATAAAGGTATCGTCTTTTCCTTCCTTTTTCATCTGTTTTTTCAACAGCATGCTGTTTTTTTTCAAACAAATAAGGATGTATATGAAAAGGTATTTTAATCCTCTTATCGGTCTCGGATTTTTGCATTGGTGCTCCTATATAATTGCTCTATATACTATATCGCATGAACAGCCAATGACCTGGCCTGCCGGTGCCGCCGGATCATGTGGTCTACTCATCATATCGTATCCTGATTCTTTCTCTCTGTCAACCTTAAATTTATTCTCTATCGGGATCATGATCTTATGTAATGCCATGTGTGTTTTTCTAGGTTTTTTTGATAATCGCCTGTTATGTAACCAGGTTTTTGTCATTTTCATATCAGGATTTTTTTGTAATAATTTTTTGTTGTACTCTTCTTTCATCATTCCCACGGTTGACCGTATCTCTGTAATGGCAATATTCCTGATTTGCCCGGGGACTCCGGTCACTTTGTCCTTTTTCGTATAGCTTTCAAATGTTTGGGTAATAGATTTCTGAAATTCTGCAATCAATTTAGGGTTGATTTTCCCGGTTGCCTGGCCCCTTTGTATTTCCATTTTTGAAAGACCTAATTTCTGGAAGTTTTCAAGGGTACTTCTCAAATCTTTTTCTAATCGAGTCCGCAATGTATCTGTAATAGATTTCCCACTGTCTGCTGCTTTGATAAGAAACACCGACCTTTTCGGTAATACCTCTTCTATATCTGGAAGTTTTATGATTTTTTGTTTTTTCTTGCTTAATCGCCTGATATTATCTCGGTAGTTTTTGTCAGATAGTCGACCCATGGCTCTACTTATTTTTGTATTATTATGTGTGAGAATTTCTTGGATAAGTTTATTATATTTCTTACCGGTTAAATTTTCTTTACCATATTTTTTCTGTAATCGTTTAAAATAAGAACTTGCCACGGGAAAATAATATCATGTAGACAAAAAAAAAGCAAGGATTTTACTCCTTGCTCTTCTAAAATGAGAGATCCACACTTACTAATTATAAATAACTCCATGGATGTAAAGACAGGCATTCCCCCGGCCGGGATGATGTGCTTTTTTCATGGCCTCTCTCATTTCATTTATCTTCTTTCATCATTTCAGGATGATTATCTTCAACCCATTTCCAAAATTCGATTAATCCAGTTGTTTCTGACATAGAAGTACCATGAAATACAAATTGTTGTGTTTTATCCCAATATTCTTTTACGATAGGAATCCATTCTTTTTTTAATTTAAGATAAGGATAATTATTTTCTTTTTTCTGCTCTTCAGTTCCGTTTATCAATTGATAAGGAGTTCCACAAGTTTCACATACACCTTCTCCATGGTAATCAGTCCATCTACAAAATAATGTATCACAACAAATTTCACATTTTTTTTTATAGTTAGCTGTTATCACCATTATTCTTCATCCCCCACAAGTTTACTGAATATCTGATTGATTTTTTCATATGCCTTTATAAGTTTAATCTGTTTTTTTAAAACGGATTCATATAATAATGTTATCCGTTCCATTTGCGTTTTGATTTCCTGGAGCTTTATAGCCCTTAAATCATTTTTTTCGACAAACTTTTTATTTTGTTCAAAAACTTTGTCCACCATTTCAAATGTACATACAGTAGTTTCATTCATATTCATAACCTCCTTAAACCGGGGGGACCGAAGCCCCCCCCTATAAGCATTGCGCTTATTGTCCGGTAGGAATGGACACGTGTTACCATTCCTTACTACCTGACTTCCTCACGGCATCTTTAATTTTGTCAAAAGCTACAGAGACTGGGGTGACCATATCTGATATTTTTGAGAAGTGTTTCAATTTCTTTTCCTGTAAGATTATAATAATTACTCCTAGAAATACTCATATCGGGATTATTACCATCTTGCTCTCCAGCATATCCTGAACTTACAATCGTCCATGTAATTTCAAATTGATTAGATTTTTCCTCTTCCCAAAAGATTATTTTATCCCAACTTCCTTCTTTTAATGTTTTTTTTAAATTCTGCGAATCTCTAATAATTGTTCTCATGAATTGCCCTCCTACCGGCTAAGTTTCAAGCTGTTAAAAGCTTATACTATATATTAATACTATAATATCAAAATGTCAAGTTTTTTTTATACTTTTCAACATTTTTTTTGCAATAAAATTCAATGCTTTTATCAGTGCTTTCCTTGCCTCGCTTTTCTTTGCCTGTCTCCATATCCCGTAACATTTCCCCTGTGCCTCATCCTGGGGAGTACCCGCGCTCACTTCCTCGCTTATGCATCGACTGATAAAATCCTGTTGTTTTTCCCCGCCTCTGGGTTTACATGTTTTTGTTACTTTTGCCATATCCTTCCCTTTCATTATAGCCATTTCCCCGGTCTCTCCTATGCCTGTCAAACTATTAAGCACCTGTTCAATATACTGCTCCGGGGTTCCCTCAAAATCTACTATGCCGGTTATTATATCTTCCTGGATTACTTTGAATAATGATAATAAGTCAAGCTCCATGGGAGCCATTAATCGCCCGGCTTCCTCCTGGGTTACTTTTTTGTCGGTTAATACATCAGGCATTTAATGGATTCCTTGGATTATTTTCAGACATTAAATTCCCCTCATATTAAACGGTGCAGCTTGACTCCCATCCGGCTGAGTATCCTGTGACTCAGGTAATTTGTCATTCTCTGGACCAGGCAATGGATCATCACCACGGTCAATCCGTATCTCATTCGGTGTCCAGGTTCCGGACTGTTTGCGTTTTGTGTCCAGTTCCACCTGCTCATCCTCGGATCGGCCTTTCTGATATTGAAAAAGATATCCAGGTCCGAATTTAAAAGGGATTATCTGTTTTGTTAATACGGTTTCAATTTTCTTGATTATCGGCCGAGTTCCTTTTCCCTCTTCAATTTCCTGCTGGGTCTCGGATGTTTCCTTCCCGGATGTGAACTGCCCCCCTGCGAGGTTAACTTCCATGTTTGTCATGTTGAATAATAAGGCTATATCCCGGAGCAGTTTATCCTGTCTATCTGATTGTGCCGAAAATGTATCAGCTTTTGAAATATCCAATACAAGGGGAGTACCTACTCCGGATAGAGAAGCAATTGCACCCTTCCTAATTATATTAAGTTTTTCCTCAATTCGTTTCTGTTCGTTCTTATCCATGGGAAAATTAACCTCTCCGGTAAGATCACCGAATAGACTTTTATTGTCACCGAATACTATTAATTTTTCTGGTTCTTTTGTGCCGTCCGCCCTTACTGCTGCAAATTGGTCAAAGAGTAATTGTTCCGCTACTTTGTTGATAAGTGCATCTAATGGGACATATCCATAAGACCTATCAGCAGAGGGAACATAGTTGACAAAGGATATTTCATTCTGAAAATATATCTTTGGGAAATGACTTTCCATAATTTGCGTATAGGCTACATATGAACCCACTACAACACCCCGAAGCGGATACACGGATCCTCCAGGCAGTACATAGAAGTTTTCCAGTTTATTATTTTCGTATTCCTTATACAGTGCTATTGCCCCATGCACCATAAGACTTTCTATGTATTTTTTTATCAGATCATCAAAATCATCTTCCTGGTTTGGTTCGGATAACCAGTCAATAACCTCCTGAGTTTCTTTTGAATTCTGCATATCGATTCTTTTCTTGAATCGTCTCAAAGCCATTTCATAATTACTAAGATCCTTTTTAAGGTCGAAAAGATATTGTTTCAATTTTGTGTAAATCCTGTACCTCAATACAAGATGATTCATGTCTGCTGGATCATCGTATTCATCATATAATTGCTTAAGGTGTTTGATATCATAATAGATTCTATCCTGTTCTTTTTTCTCGGTTGTTACCGTCCAGTCGAGACTTGATATTCTATTCATCCGGGAAGTAACAACGGCCTGGACAAATGTTGCTGACTGCATTATTCCTATGCGTTCCCAGGGTCTAAGACAGAATATTGGATATTGTATTGTCCCGGTTATTGTCTCGCCTGATTTTGTTTGACCTGTAATATTTCGTAATTCGGTCAAAGTCCATACATTCAATCCCCTTGCATTTTTATATTGATCTGCCGGGAGATTAAAAAGAGTTGAATCGGCTATGGTATATCTGTACATATTATTTCCTTCTACTACATTTTAAACATAATTCTTTTATTCCTCTTTTTATTCTTATAAATGAATGTCTACCACATAGAGAACATGTTCCTCTACCAGTTATATATCTATTTTTCATACAATCCTTTCAAAAAAATAGCAGGAAGGCCGTAACTAACTTCCAGACCCCATCATTTAAGCAATCTTTAAAATTGCACCTTCCAGACCTGGGGAAACATCGCACACTGGCCGGAAGGTTCTTTTAACCGGTTACTATCGTCCGGGTCCGTTTGTATACGCCTGTTTTTTTTCAAGCTCTCCGCCATGGTTGCTATTCACCCAAATTTAAGGAGGTCTTACGGCAAGGTAAGACTTTTATAATATATCAGATATATGTATATAAAGCAAGCTTTAATTATCCTGACCTTGACCTTGACATTGACCCTGACCATGACCCTGACTTTGTCCATGACCTTGACCATGACCATGCCCATGCCCATGCCCCTGACCCTGACCATACCCCTGACCTTGACCATGACCAGGACCATGACCCTGACCCTGACTTTGACCAGGACCATGACCCTGACTTTGACCATGACCAGGACCATGACCTTGACTTTGACGCCTCATACCCTTTTTTTAATATACAGGTTATCATTATTTTACCTCTTC
>JABAOH010051508.1_pt7 | contig 52849 bp, 55 predicted proteins | sample 7062181 | NCBI WGS metagenome assembly JABAOH01 (sample SAMN14538630, study PRJNA623070) | marine sediment metagenome | biome: marine biome [ENVO:00000428]; feature: marine pelagic biome [ENVO:01000023]; material: deep marine sediment [ENVO:00002113]; isolation source: pool of 5 deep marine... | reverse complement strand
AGACTATCTGTTTCGATCGCTTCCGAGATCAAATCAACATAATACGCTTCCATTTCACCTTCGGCATACATCGCCAAGCCCTCACCAAGCCAATTGGGCATGCTGTTAACGCAGGAGAAGGTATAGTAACCTATCAAAACATGTGAAAGTTCGTGCGCTAGAGCACGCTTTCCCCACTCCAATTGAAAAGGTGATATGCCGATGAGTACGGTGAGGTGGTCTGGAAACGCCAAGCCACCACTCCACTCGGGAGCGAAAAGCGTCGCCGACTGCATCTCGCCCGAACTGGCGTAGATGTATACCTGGATCTGATCCGCCACGCCGACGCCGGTTACCTGCTGTAGTTTTTCAAGCGACTCTTCGCCTGCGTCGATCAAACTGCGAGCAAAATCCATCGTTCCCTCATACCAATGGAGTTCAAGTGAAGCCGTTTCCAACACCCGCCAATTGACGGTGTCGTCGGTAAAAAGCAGCTCCTGTTCGGGAGTGCTCAAAACGTTGCCCGCCGCATCCTTGATATTCCAACGCCACCAGATCATCGTCCCAGGTGGGAGTGTGCCCCTCTGTCGCATGTTCCACTTCCATTCGACTTCAACCGAAGTGCCGGGTGTGAACTCGTCAGGGAGGGCACGCGTCAGGATCTCTCCGCATGCTAACGCGTCGGTGCCAATCTCGATCTCGACCGATTCAATCATCGACTCACTTGACGCTGACAAATAGAATTGAATAGCGTTCGGAAACTCTGGGATCGCTTCGTTGCGCGTTACCGTGATGCCCAACAAAAGCGTAAGAAATATTGTTGAAACGGCGGCACCACTCCCCAGTATGGAGGACAGACGGCGCGTCACTCACCCACCTCCTTCACCTATCAATCCACGATGTTATACGGGTAGCAACGGAAAAGGTATTTAGGTCAAAGAACTCATCCACCCTGCGTTGCTGTTGTGTTGAGATTGAAGGAAGATTCATTTGCCTACCTGTATGTAGCCGACCCTGATCAAGCAAAGATAAAAACACGGGACTCGTATGCGAGCCCCGAAGGATGGAGAAACCGAAACAGGAACAAACCTACTCGCTCTCAGTCATAGAACGTTCCCTTAATGCGTCGAGTTCAGCTTCCAGCTGGGCGACGCGAGAGGTGTAAGCCTCACGCACTTCATCTCGGAATGCAACTGCTCGCTCCTGCGCGCGGGCTCTTAACTCCTCACCAGAATACGGTGCCAGTAGAAGCGCAGTCACCGCGCCAACGAGCGCCCCGCAGAGGGTTCCTGCAAGAAAGTTCATGAAACGTCGCATCGTTCACCTCCTACGGATTGAATTATCGCACACAAGACCACGGAGTCCAAGATGCACCACTTCTTTTATGCGATTCATAGCGTGCTTTATAGTCTCACGTCGGACGACGTTAGGTGTTCGCGTCCCCCGCCATAAACTTGCTGCGATGGCATGTCGGAAGCTCCGTAAGGTGGGAGGCACGACATTCAAATGACTCATCTACACTTGAAATCAACAACCCGGAAGCTTTGAGCATCCGGGTTGTTTCGAGGAACAGTGGACCCGATAATGCGCAGATTTGGCTCCATGTGTAGATTATCAAAACCTCGCTCATTTTGGACACAACAGTCGATTCTGTTGCCAATCACGTAGCACCTACGTTATACTCGAGTATCACATTGTCTAGGAGAACCCTCGAGGCTCGAGGTAGGAACCGGGAGCTCCTCTCCCGGTTGTCCTTGCGTAATCCCTGTAAGGAGAGTCGCGTGCCAAAGATAACGATCGAATACTGTGCGGTCTGACACTACGCAGATCGTGCCATCGGTGCGATGGCCGAAGTGCTCAAAGCGTATGAGTTTAAGATTGATTCCCTTACTCTGATCCCTTCTGATGGCGGAAAGTTTGAAGTTGTGGTTGACGATACTTTGGTGTACTCCAAACTCCAAACAGGTCGACACGCTGAGCCTGGTGAAGTGGCGAAGCTCGTGGGGGAGAACTTGTAGGAGAACTAGACATTGACAAAGGTGAGGGGACGCGTTTTTTCCGGGGCCCGACCGACAGGAAGACAACACCTGGGGAATTATCTAGGGGCCATCCAAAATTACGTCGCGCTGCAAGATGACTACGATTGTATTTACTGCATCGTCGACTTGCACGCACTGACCACTTTGGAGACCACAAGCGAACTGCGTGCGAATACATACGAGATGGCCCTGGATTGGCTCGCCGCCGGACTACGTCCCGAAGAGACCATTCTTTTCGTTCAGTCCCACGTCCCGCAGGTGACCGAGCTCCATACTATCCTCTCGATGGTCGTCGGGCTCGGGAAGCTTACCGATTTACCTACGTTCAAGGAGAAAGCTCGCCAGCAACCCCACAACATTAACTATGGCCTCGTGGGTTATCCGGTATTGATGACTGCAGACATCGTTCTGTATAAAGCCGGTTTCGTGCCTGTAGGGATTGACCAGGCTCCTCATCTCGAGTTTGCGCGCGAAGTCGTTCGCTCGTTCAACTATCGTTTCCAGACGGATGTCCTCATCGAACCACAAATGAAGAGCACAGAAGTTCCCAAGGTGCTTGGAACGGACGGCCAAAAGAAGATGAGCAAGAGCCTGAACAACCACATCGAGTTGGCCGCCACACCCAAGGAAACCACCCAACGAGTCATGACCATGGTAACCGATCCACAACGTGAGCGGCGCTCCGATCCAGGTAATCCTGATGTATGCAATGTCTTCTCGATGCATAAGATTTTTTCCCCGAATGAAGAAGTCGAGATGATCAACGTCGAATGCAGGCAAGCTGGGATAGGATGCGTTGATTGCAAGAAGATATTCGCAAAGCACTTAAACGAACACTTTGTGCCCTTCCGTGAGCGTCGAGCTAATTTCGATAAGGATCCTAATTCTGTTTGGGACGCTCTCGAGGATGGCGCAACACGTGCCAGACAGATTGCTGGACAAACCATCTCCGAGGTGCGGGCTGCGGTAGGTTTACCTTGAGCCAGGCGAGAAGTTCCCTGGTGATCTGACTTGGTTGGTCACAAGTCAATATACATAACCTCGCAGTATCCTCTTCCGCCGCTTTGTGAGATCACACATACCGGTATTTCAACTTGGCTGTTTTTGCATGTTACCTTCAGCAGTAGTTAGAACTTAGCAATATTGAGAATGTCTGCGTAGAAAGGTTCGCAGAATGATTTTTATAAGCGGGTGGCGGCATTTGTAATCGCTGCTCTTCACCGGACATCTATTCATTATTGGCTTCTGACGACTGACTACTGATTACTAAATACTGATCAGAAGGATCATAAACATGCGAGTAGTACTTCAACGGGTTCGGCGCGGAAGGGTGTCTGTGGAGCATGAGACGGTAGCCGAGATCGGGAAGGGGCTTGTTATCCTGGTCGGCGTGGGGCTCGATGACACAGAAGACGAGGCCCGATGGCTGGCTGAAAAATGCGCCGTTATACGCGTTTTCGAGGATGAAGAAGGGAAAACCAACCTCTCTATTCAAGACGTGGGGGGCGAAGCGATCGTCGTCTCTCAATTTACACTACTGGCTGATACCCGTAAGGGTCGCCGCCCCAGCTTTATACGTGCGGCATTGCCGGACGTAGCCGAACCACTTGTGGAGAGCTTTGCCAGTCATCTCGCCGCTCAGGGTGTGCCCACCCAGAGTGGAGCCTTCGGTGCGCATATGCTCGTGGAAATCGACAACGATGGTCCTGTCACCATCCTCCTTGAAAGGAGTCCCTGACCGCAAGGAGCCAAGCCCCATGCCAACAAGTGCGTGACGGCAGGGCAATGTCAGCCACCCGTCGGATCGCAAGACCTGCGCATGATATAATTCCCTCGAAATCAGATAAAGATCGTACATATTAGAATTCCTTTAAGGAGGAATCCATGGACTTCGACTTTACCGACGCCCTACGTGCCATGGCCACCCTTTCGTGGATTGTTGCGTTTGGGGTAATCGTCCTGGCGTTTATCCGAGCCGCTCGCGGTCAACGCTTTCGATCCGCTGCTGGTTTGGTCATCGGCGCCATCGTGATCGCTGTCGTCCTAACCACATTAGGTGCCGGGTTGGTCTATATCCCTCCCGAAGAGCGAGGTGTGGTACTCTCCTATCTTGCGCCCGGAGGGTATCGAAGGAACTCCCTCAATTCCGGGACACATTGGGTGATCCCGTTCGCTGAAAGGGTTCAAACCTATCCGATTTCCAGCCAGACCTACACCATGTCTATCGCGCCGGAAGAGGGACAGGTTCAGGGGGACGACTCGGTTGCTTCTCGTACGTCCGACGGCCAGGAGGTGCTCATCGACGCCTCCGTCATCTTCAAGATCGACGCCAATCAGGTGATTCAGGTGCATATCGCCTGGCAAAATCGTTACGCAAACGATTTGGTGCGACCCCTGGCGCGGGGCATCATCCGTGACGAGGCCTCACAGTATCGCGTGGATGAGATCGTGAGCGCCAAGCGGGTTGAGTTGATCAGCGGTATACGCGAAACCATGAGGGCGAAATTCCAAGAGAATGGGGTGATCCTGGTTGATTTCGTGCTGAGAAACATTCAATTCTCGCCTGAGTACGCCGCATCCGTAGAGCAGAAGCAGATCGCCGAGCAACAAGCGCAACAGGCGGCCTTCGTCGTCCAGCAGCGAGAACAGGAGGCAGAGCAGGCGCGAAAGGTTGCGCAGGGTAAAGCTGACGCCGCCGTCATCGAAGCCGAGGGTAGGGCGAAGTCGCGCCTGATCGAGGCCGAGGCGGAGGCCAAGGCCCTCGAACTGATCGCTGCCGCCCTACGCGACAACCCCGAGGTGCTCACCTTCGAATACATCGACAAGCTTGCGCCGGGGATCCGGGTGATGTTGGTTCCATCCGATAATCCTTTCTTACTTCCCTTACCGTCGCTAGAAGCGGAAACACCAACACTCCTGCCAACGCCTGAAACACCTTCTCAGTAGGGTTAATGGGGAATCAAAAAAATCTTCCGCATGATTCATTATGCGGGAGATTTCCCTTTTCAATCCAACCGCGCCGCAAGCAGCGGTACGAGCATCTCATCCGGGCTGAGGCCTCCATGCCGTCCGATGAGCGGATTCTCCTTGAATGCCCACCACAGATACGCATCCTCATGGCTGACCGCTGCCAAGTCGCCCAGGCGACCCGGCGTGGCTCCCGCCGGTATCCCAGGACCGAAGAGACCGGCCTTCAACAGCGTCTCGGATGGGAATAAGCTGAACTTCTTGGGCCAGGTGTCTTCAAAATATTCCCGAACTGCCTCGACCTGACCTGGTTGGGGGTAAAGGAAGGAGAGACGATTCTCTCCGGTGGGGAGGATGTGCAGCCGCCTCGCCAATGCAGGGTGGTTACGCACTTCATATTGCGGATCGAGGGGTGTTGAGATCTGGCCATGATCCGAAATGATAAGAAGCAATGTCTGCTCCTTACTTGCACCCAGCGTTGAGGAGATGAAATGATCGTTCATCGCACGCAGAAAAGTCGTGAACTCCGCCCTGGCCTGTTCTGAATCCGGTCCGAATCGGTGCGAGAGGCCATCAACGCCTCCGTAGTAGACCCAGATAAGCCTACGGCGTTCAATCGGCGTACCCGCGAGTTCACGAACACCTATCCAGAGGTCCGATGGTGCGCCGAAACCATGGACATTCACACCTTCATAATGCATGCGCGAGAGGCCGGAATGGCGAATCGAATTTGCCAGGAAGCCGTGCGCTGTGATGCCTGCGTCCTTCAATTGAGGACCGAGCGTGGGCACCGGCAATGCGCTCTCAGGTCGGAAACCCGCTCGATAGAGCAAGCCTGCACTCCCATCAAAAACCATAGGGGAATGGGTGATCATGTTGGCGACAAGACCGTATTCTCGCAAGAACAACTCGTAGCCCAGGATACCGTGCTCGCTTGGGCTTCGTCCGGTCCATAAAGTTGTCAAAGCGGTACAAGTGGTGGAGGGGACAGTGGAAGTCAGCGCGCCCAATATCGTGGATTCGGAATTCGGATCCAGGGTCGGGACGACCCCATCGAACCAAATCAAGAATCTACGGAGTGATACAGCATCGATGAGCACATACACCACCTGTCGCACCCCGTCTGCAATGGTATCAAGCTGTGGTAAGTCAATGGGTGGGTGAGATAGGTCAGGACCGCCCAGCCAGCGAGACAAACTGGCAGGCAAGTTCAGGATCGAAAGACCGCCGTATACCGGATGGACAGCACCTGGTCCCAATTCGAGTTCGGGTAAGCGGTGAGCCTCGATTCGTGAAAGGAGTTGCTCGACCAGGTCGGTCATAGGCTCATCCNNATGGCACGGATATCCTCAGCGGTCGGCAGGTTATGTCCTGTCCCAAGCTTCTCCACCTTCGCCGCCCCTGTGGCGTTCGCCAATCTACCGGTCGCTTCGAGGTCCATCTTGTTCAAATAGGCATACATCACTGCCGCGTTCAGACTGTCACCGGCACCGGTGGCATCGCGCACCTGGACTGGGAATCCTGGCGCAATGTGTTCCCCCTCTTCCGTCAGGAAGAAGCATCCCGCTGCGCCACGTTTGATCACCACCATGCCTGGGCCTTTCCCAAGAATTTGACGCGCGGATGCCAGGGGATCATCCTTGCCTGACAGCTTCCTGGCCTCAGCTTCCGTGGCCAGGAACACATCTGTGAGTTCCAGCGCCTTACCCCACCAACCAGAATCAACAGCAGGATTCCCAGGACCGGGATCGAAAAACACGGGCACGTTGGCTTTCTTAGCAACGCGCATTCCCTCCAAGATGATTTTGGGAGTCCAATCATACTCGGCCCAACCACCAGTGAACACAGCATCCGCACCCTCGATAGGCACTCGCCATCCATCGGGAAAGCGTTTCAATTGCAAACTACCACCATATCCCAGATACGCGGGCTCACCTTGTCCGTCGACGACAACACCGGCAACGGGTGTCTCAGCACCAGGGGTGATGCGCACACCTGAAATGTCAATTCCTTCACGCTCCAGACCTTCGAGCACAACCCGACCAAAACGGTCGCTCCCAATCTCCCCCAAGCAACCAACCCGCAAACCCAATCGCGCTGCGGTGATGGCCACATTGGTGGCCCCTCCTGGGCCAATTTCCAGATATGTGGCACGCTGGATGTCGCCTGCTTGAACGGGGAAATGAGGGATGTGAAGACTTAGATCAGCGATGAGGTCCCCTAGAACTATGATCATGTTTCCCTCTCTTAAGCCCTGCGTTGCACGCACCATGCCTCGACGAAGTTCTCTACAGTTCGTGGACTCGATGGAAGATCGAGCGCCTTCGCAAGACGCACCATCTGCGGTGCTTCCACTCCGGCTTCGTGCAAGACCTCCTCATGTGACAACACTCTTTCTGCAGGACCGTCAGCTAGAACTTGCCCTTGCGATAGAACGATGAAACGTTCGGAGTGTTCCGCACAAAAATCTAAATCGTGCGAGATCGTGATCACGGTTCGGCCTTCGGACTTCAACTCCTCCACGAGACGACCGATGTGTCCTACCGCTCGAGAATCCTGACCTGTAGTGGGTTCGTCGAAGATCACGATAGGTGTCCCCATGGCTAACGTCGCAGCGATGGCAACGAGCTTTCGTGTCGCCGCGTGAAGATCATATGGATGGTGCTCTGCCAATTCTTTAAGACCAACCTGGGCAAGCGCCTGATCCGTACGCACTTCGACCTCCTCGGCATTTAAACCAAGATTGCTCGGACCGAAAGCGACCTCTGCTCGCACACTCCGCGCGAAGAGCTGGTCATCCGGATTCTGAAAGACAAATCCCACACGCTTCGAGAGCTGCCCGACCGTGTGTTCTTGGGTGTCCCAATCGCCAATCAAGACGCGACCCTCGGTTGGCTCAAGCAGACCATTCAAATGCTTGGCAAGTGTGGTTTTTCCGGCGCCGTTCTCGCCGATAATCGCCACCGCCTCCCCGCCCATGATCTTCAAGCTGACTTCTTTAAGCGCAATTACGCCGGAGGGGTAATTGAAGGAAACGCCCTCGATAATCGCGTTCATCGGAAGGTATCAACCGCTTCTTCGAGCGTGACGGGCAGCATCCGGTCACGACCGATCGCACCGCGTTCTTGGGCCAGGCTTGCCGCTCGAGTGTAGCGAGTTTGCCTCACCCCGTAGCGCTCCATCAATGGGGAGGCGAGCACTGTTCGTGGCGGCCCGTCAGCAACAATGCTTCCTTCAGCAAGTAGGATCACCCGATCGGCAAATCCTGCCAGCCACTCCAACTTATGCTCGACAAGCACCACGGTGATCTCCCCCTCCTCACTCATCGCGTGTAACGACGCAAACAATTCGCGTGTTCCAACGGGATCTAATTGGCTGGTGGGCTCGTCGAGCACCAAGATCCTCGGGCGCATGGCGACCATCGCCGCAATCGCCAATCGTTGCTGCTGACCGCCGGAGAGCGCAAAGGGAGAGCGGTCTGCAAGATCCTTCAAACCCATCAAATCCAACGCCCACGCGACACGTTTAAACATCTCCTCGCGCTCCATCCCCAGGTTTTCGAGCCCAAACGCAACCTCTTCCCGCACGGTAAAACGCGAGCCCGTGATTTGATTGAAAGGATTCTGGAAGACTAGACCAATCACCCCTGCGAGCTCATACAATGGGGTATTCGCGACGTCTTTCCCTGCAATTGAAACCTGACCCGTCAGGTTCCCCTTGTAGTAATGCGGGATGAATCCTGTAAGCGCGTAGCAAAGTGTCGACTTCCCGGCCTCGTTTGGCCCCACGACGCCACAAAACTGACCTTTCGGGATACGAAGATCGATCTCCCGCAACACGATTTGATCCGAGTTGGGGTAGCTGTAGGACAACGATTCGACGCGTATCATGTCAAGAAAAAACTCACAAGCGGAATCCCTATCAAGATGATGATCAATACCAGCAATCCCCAACGAGCTGCCGCTTGAATCGACGTATCCTCCAGTCTTGTAAGGTTAGTTCGGGGACCCGGGCGGCTAAAGGCACGCGCCTCCAAGGCGATGGCGCGCTCATCCAACTCCAGGATGCTGCTGAGGATCAAGGGAGCGATGAGGGGAACTAAGATCCGCATACGATGAAGTAGTGATCCTTCCGTCTCCAGCCCACGCGAACGTTGCGCATCTAGAATCACCTCGGCTTTGCTTTGGAAACGCGGGATGATCTGTAGGGAGGTCAAAATGATGTAGGCGATCTCCCTGGGCAAACCGCGTTCGATCAACGCCAGCATGAGATTGTCTGGGCGCGTGACGATCATCAAGAGCGTCGCCGCGCCCAACCATACCAAAATACGTGCGCTAAACCTCGCTGCCAGCCATACGCCCTCCAGCGTGTACGTGAAAGGGCCTACTGTGAACAAGACGCTCTCTCCAGGCGTGAAGAAACCCTGGATCAAGAACAGAGAGAGAGCGAACGGCCAGATCAAGAGCGCGTTACTTTTCAAAAAGGGTTTGAACACTAGCCCCCAGGCGGCTAATGGGAGAAGCCCAATAACATAAAAACCTAACACCAGCCAGATGTTTGGGAGGGTAGCAGCAGAGACGAGGAAAAAGCCGGTAAGGGCTAATTTGGTGAGAGGGTGTAAGGCGTGTAACCCACTTGGTCGGTGAAGATACAATGTCGGTGTGCTCATGTGCTTGTGAGTATATGATAAGCCTGCAGATTAAAAAAAGCTGTTTCAACAGCGATACACGGACAACGGAATGTGACCTTTGCTACATCGATTGCGAGCCGAAGGCGAAGCAATCTCCTTGTTGTGGATTGGAGATCGCTTCGCCGGGAAGTTCACCCCGAGCTTGACGAAGAGCTCCCCGCAATGGCACTACGGTGATTTTCTATTCATCACCAACCACGTGCATGGAATTTAAAACAGTCTTTCTTAATTCTGGTACTTCGGGATGCTCTACGTTCCCAATGGCACCTCACTCACCCGAGAAACGAGCCTTAAAGCGCTCCGGTAACGCGAGCAGGATGGCCCAGATGATGAAGAAAGTCACTGCCTTATCGATTGGGTCCGAGACGACGCCTTGGGCCATGTTTGCGCCGAGCATGTCGAGACCTGCAGCCCGGAACATGCCGACCAGCGCATCAGTGCCTGCGCCCGTCACACCACCAAACACATAGGCGGCGATGGGCGCGGACAAAATGGCGGCGATCACCCCTGTGATCAAGCCGGCGACGATGGATTTCCACCAAACCTTCATCCAATCGCCAGTACGGAACACACCCGCCAAGGCGCCGATGATGGCCGCAACCCCTGCCCAGGCGACCGCCTCCGGGAAGAGGCCGGTGATCGTCCAAATAAAGTTGGCCAGGAATCCTGTCAGCGCCCCAGCCCAGGGTCCCACGAGGACTCCGACGAGCACCGTGCCGATCGAATCTAGGTAGAGTGGCACCTTAAGTGCGAAAGGAATTTGACCTATTGCTATGTTGATGGCGATGGCAACCGGGATCAGGACCAGCGTCAGTGTTGTGAATTCACGTCGAATTCTGTCCATCGTAATCCTCCTCCTTGCTTGTGCATTAATGAAAATATACGCCATCGCTGGCTCCGTGTCTAGCCCAACCGCGAACCCTCAGTATGAAGAAAGTGAGCAAACACTTGTCGAATCTACTTTCACCCAACTGTATTAGACTGTTGAGTAGGTCTTTCCAGCGCCAATGGCACAAGACTTCCGAAGTATGAAAGACTTCGGAAGTCTTTATTTTGATCCACCACTTCCTGGAAGCTATTCAATACCCCTGCGCGGAGACAGCCACATGGGTACTTGAATCCATTTCCTATACAAGTTATGAATCACTATCGGTTAGTCATCGAAAGACGGAGGCGAGCGGCGCAGACGCTTGATCTCCGAGCGACGACGCTTGGCCTGCAATCGACGTTGTTTCGAAGCCAACGTTGGCTTGGTCTTCTTGCGGGGCTTGGGTTTCTCCGTAGCCTGGCGGATCAATTCCACCAGTCGATCGATCGCATCCTGGCGATTGCGAGATTGTGTGCGGAAGCGACGCGCGTTGATGATCAACACCCCCGACTCGTTGATACGATTGCGGGCAATGCCAATCAGCCGTGCGCGCACATCCTCAGGCAGCGACGGCGACCCGTGTACATCGAATCGCAACTGCACGGCCGTGGCAACCTTGTTGACCTTCTGGCCGCCAGGGCCAGCAGCGCGAACGAATTCAAATTGAAGTTCACTTTCATCGAGGGAAAGAGCGGGCGTAACATCGATCATGAACCAAGCCTAACAAAAGGCCCGATCCTATGCAAGGTCAGTTAAGATATCCCTCCTTCCGATCGACATTCCAAAGCATGTTTCATTACCAAATCAGTTCAATCCTTCACCACTCACGTGCTTTCGCTTCCTCAACGAGTACCCCAAATGCCTGCTTATCCTCACCTGATCCCTCGTACGTCCGCAGTCCGAGGGTGCGTAAAAACTCGGCAAAATTGAACGCCGAGAAACCATAATACGCCTCCATCTCCTCCACGGAGGATTGAGGTACGTCTGTCAACCAGGTGAACGAGACAACGTGGATTTGATCAGCATAGGCATCCCAGGTCCTGAACACCTCACGCATAAAATCCGCCTGCTTCGATTCTGAACTGTTGAGCGCTGCGCTCGTTGGGTATCCGACTTCCAACATATGAATCGTCCGGCCTTCATATGCCGAAACGAGTGCCTGGAAGTCCTCCCACACAACACGTGGATTCTTTACCGCGAAATCACCCCCAAGTGGATAGTATGTCACCAAAATCACGTCGCTTAACTCGTTGAGCGATCTCAAATACGATTTTGGAGGACCCAACAAACCATCGAGTTGCGCCTTAGCGCCCACCAGCAGACCAGGACGTTGTGCCCGTGCATAAGCCGACACAGCCTCGTAAAAGGCTTGATACTGCCTCCACAGCTCCGGGTCGGTCCCCAAATAAGCGTCAATCTCGTTCCCGATTGAAAGGGAAAGCAATTCCAAGTCCGGGATTTGGTCAAAGACGTAATCCAGGAGTTTTTGATAGCGCTGGATCACCTCCGGATCGTCAAAAGGTTTATTTGCCAGATCGGAAGGCACACAATTTATGTTGGTATCGATCAGACCGATCATCAGCGAGATGACGACATCCTCCACAGCACCGTAATAAATATTTGCGATTGCCAACCAATTTGGATCGGGGTCGTAGACGCCCGGAGCGGATTCAATGTCGTCCCAGGCGACAGACAGGCTGATCTCACGCGCACCCAGCTCGTAAACCATCGTGAAGGCTCGATCGTAGTCGCCATCCTCAGGTACGCTGATGTCAACGCCCAGGTATCGATGCTTTCTCTGCGTCGTTCCACCCTGGCGAGAAGCTGTGGGAAGGACATCGGGATTGCTTGTAGGGCCGGGACTTTCGGATTCCTCACAAGCTGTCGCAGCAAAGAACAGAAAGAACAACAACGCTCCGAATGCCCATTTGTTCACGTTCATCGGGATCCAGCTTCTAAGGTTATATCGAGACGGGAGTAAACTTCCAAATCAACCGCTCCAGTCCCGCAAAAAAGACTATGCTACTTTAGATACAACGATAAGAATTGAAAAGTTGCGGTTCAAGCTGGAGATGTCCTGCTTCAGGGGATCGTGATCTGGGAGGGATCGAAATCCGGTGATGGAAATTTCATGTCGAATTCCTCAAGGGTCTCGACGATGATCGTTCCCACCACTAGATTACGGTACCATTTTCGGTTAGCGGGGACGACAAACCACGGGGCCCATGATGTGCTTGTTTTACTCAGCATATCCTCATAGGCTTTCATAAATCGAGGCCAAAGTTTACGTTTCTCTAAATCGTCAGGGTTAAATTTCCACTGTTTATGCGGTTCATCCAATCGGGCCTGCAGGCGCGTTTTCTGCTCTTCGAGATCGATGTGCAGGTAGAATTTCAAGATCGTTGTGCCCTCTTCCACCAGCATGCGTTCAAACGCGTTGATCTGATCGTATCGCTTTGACCATACTTCTTCAGGAACCAGACTACGTACACGCACGACCAGTACGTCCTCGTAGTGGCTGCGATTGAAGATGACGACCTCACCCCGCCCCGGAACGCACTTGTGAACTCGCCATAAATAGTCGTGACTCAATTCCTCTGGCGTTGGTTTCTTGAAGCTCGCCACGCGTACACCCTGAGGGTTGACCCCGTCAAATACGTGCCGGATGACACCGTCTTTACCACCTGTATCCATTGCTTGTAGCACGATAAGCAGCTTATGCTTGCCTTCAGCGAAGAGTAACTCTTGAAGTTCCTCCAGACGAGCATTCAATGCATCTATCTTTTCACGCCCATGCTCCTTATCGATAGGGAAGGCGCTCTTATCATTTGGATCCCACAAACGCAGATCGATCTTACTTCCAGATTTTACACGGTATCGATCCATCAAATCCCTCCCAAGATTTTGAACGCGAATTATGATCGTAAACACGATGTATTGATTTGCGGAGATCTAGTCACCAGGCAAGTAGCGAAGTCCTGATGTTTTCAAAACGTCATTCTACTTTACTAGGCATTTGATGGTCTGATCTTCAAGGTTGCGGGGACGGAGGGTATTATTCATAAATCTCGATCTGCTCGAGGTTCTTCCACGTGTTCTGCGAATACCAGATTTCAGCAAATTCCTGGATGGACGTTTTCTCCCGCTCCCTCATGACCTCCAAGACTGGTTTTCTTAACAACTGCTTCAGTGATCGAAAAGCTACTCCATCTTTGTTGGCAAGATTCATGGCGATGATCATGGCTTCCTCGATCAGCCGATCACGAGGGACGATTTGATCGACGAGGCCAAACCTTAGCGCTTCCTCCGCGACGTACATATCACCAGAAAGAAGGATCTTCTCCGCGATCCTCAGACCGACACACGCTCTTAGCATCTCAACACTCCCGGCGAAAACGGATGCGCCAAAGGTGATTTCGTTCAGTGATATCTTCGCTCTTCCTGTCGTCATGAGACGATAATCACAAGCCAGGGCGATCATACAGCCTCCAGCGATGGTGTGCCCGTTCAACGCCGCGATCACCGGTTTCGGATAAAGATAAAGATATGTGTAAAGATCTGTGAACATGGTCAAGAAGACTTCAAAGGCGTCCTGTGAGAATTTCAATAGACTGGGGATGTCAAAACCGAAGGAAAAGAACTTACCCCTACCCGTCAATACGACGGCTTTTACGCTCGGATCCTCCTCATGATCATTAAGAGAAGTTCGAAGTTCCTCTACCATTTTTGCATTCAGGGCATTGACCTTGCCCTTCTGCAAGACTAACGTTGCAATCCCCTCTGAGCTGGAAACTTGGATGTGCTCCACGATCCCCTCCTTCCCGTCCCGACCTCCCTGGCCGCATAGAAACTACATCTGCTCCTCTCATTCTACCCCTCGAAGTCAAGTTGTCGACAAGGTATGAGCACTGGACTATGCCTGTCACAGCGACCACCTTGATCTTTGCGCCCGGTTCGCCATGAGAGTATGTGGATGCTGTGGATCTGATCGGATTGAATCGAGAATCTTTCAATAATCGGTTAAATTCATGGTAATAGTCTTATTACCGATGTATCCATTAGCTAAAGTATGGCAATGAAAGTCTGGACCGACCGCAAATCAGAAGACCAAGATCATAACCGAATTGGAGGAAATCTTGTTTAGACCAACTACACACCGCATCACGTTTGCTCTTATCCTACTGCTACCAACGGGAGCATGCCAACAAACCAATCCGAGCGTAGACTCCGTCTCGGATCCAGCTACTGCGACTCCCGCCGCGGTGACTGAGTCCGAGGAGGCTCTACCCGCCTCAGGAGACCCTTCGGTCGGCGGGCAGAAAGAATTTCACGGCACCTACGTGCTGGAAATCGTCCCCGAAGAGACTGAGGCGCGCTATATCGTCGAAGAAGAATTCTTCGGAAAAGGATTCAACACAGCAATCGGCGTGACAAACGTCATCGAAGGCGAGTTAACCATCAACATCGATGGGGTGCCAAGCGTTGAAGGCGGTGAAATACGCGTCGATTTGCGAGGTCTGACTAGCGATGAAAGGCGTCGCGATAATGCCATCCGTCAGCGGTGGCTGGAATCGAATTCCTATCCGCTCGCCGTTTTCGTTCCTACAGCCGTGGAAGCGTTTCCCGTCGACTTTGGTTTCAACGAAGGGGAGGAGGTTGAGTTCAAACTACTGGGTGAAATGACAATCCACGATGTGACGCATTCGTTGACCTTTGACGTGCTCGCTGTTGGAAGTGGAGATTTCCTTCGTGGTTTAGCGAAGACCGAATTTTTGATGACCGACTTCGGCTTCGATCCTCCCTCCATCGTCAATATTCTTGCCGCGGAGGACGACGTAATAGTCGAGTTGGAATTCACACTGCACAATCAAGGATAATTAGCGACCAACGGGTTGTCACCGCGCAAACACACTAATCTCCGCTACCGATGATGACAATGCAGGGGCGGACGGCTGTCCGCCCCTGCACGTAGATTAACTACTAGCATGGCCGAATCATAGGGGCCACCCACCGAGTCGCCCCTGCAGCCCTTCCCCGGATTCTCACTCGACGCTTTTTTCCATCTTCCCGGAATACTTACCATACCGCGCCGCACCGTTGAGTTTCGCCCGGTGGTAAAACGCTTTTTGGCCAGCGGCCACGTTCTCCGCTTTGCCTCCCCAAGATTTCAGAGTCGGCGCTTGTAATGCCCGACCATATGAAAAGCTGAGTTCCCAAGGATGTTTGCCCATGGCGTTCATGGCATTGAGATTTTCAGTCGCCTGTTCAGGTGTCTGCCCACCAGACAGAAATACCACGCCAGGAACTGCGATCGGTACTGTGCGGTGGAATGTCCTGACTGTCGCCTCGGCGATTTCTTCCGCGCTGGCCTGGACTTTGGCACCTTTCCCGGAGATCACCATGTTGGGTTTGAGTAACGTCCCTTCGAGAACAACACGTTGATCGAAAAGCGCCTCGTAAACCTGTTGCAGTGTTTCCGCAGTCACATCCTCACAACGCTCGAGATCGTGATCTCCGTCCATCAAAACTTCAGGTTCAACGATGGGAACCAACCCTGCCTCCTGGCAAAGCGCGGCGTATCGGGCGAGCGCATGAGCATTGGCATCGATGCAACCTCGTGTCGGGATACCTTCCCCGATGGTGATCACCGCCCGCCACTTGGCGAATTTGGCGCCCAACTTGCGATACTCCTCAAGCCGATCACGCAAACCGTCCAGACCTTCCGTGACTTTTTCGCCAGGGAAACCAGCCATGGGTTTGGCCCCTGTGTCCACCTTGATCCCGGGGATAATACCTTTCTTCGAAAGCAACTCCGGAAAGGGCACGCCATCCACGGACTTCTGGCGAATGGTCTCATCGAAAAGGATAACTCCGCTGATGAACTCCTCGACGCCCTTTGTCGTAAACAACATCTCACGATATGAGCGGCGATTTTCCTCCGTAGATTCCACACCTATGCTGTCGAACCGCTTCTTGATGGTGGGAGAGCTTTCATCGGCGGCAAGAATACCCTTTCCCTCGGCGACGATCGCTAATGCGACAGATTCTAGATCATGCGTAGACATGGTAACTGGACCTCCCAATAGTAATCTGTACAAATTTACCCTTCGCGGTGTAGGAACTGGTCTCGCGCTGTCATTGTAATCCCATCAACGGAATTTCTTAGGGTAATCGAAAAACGCCACTTTTCCACTCCCTTCCGAAACTTCGCCCCAAGACAAAACATCAAAATCGACACAGAAGACCCCACTTGTTGGGATGTTATCGACGTCATACTCGGTGAGAAAATTGGCTAGATCCGTAAACCCTGGGTTGTGACCGAATAACATGACCTCAGCATATACGTCGTCGAGGTAGCGAATCAAATCGAGCAATTCATGCGCACTTGCCATATAAAGTTCAGGAAGTGTGACAATCTCTTCGAGAGGGTATTCGATTTCCTCGGCAATAATCTTGGCACTTCTTAGTGCCCGCTTCGCTGGACTCGATAGAATGATATCCGGGAAAACACCTCGCTCCATGAGCAGTGCGCCCATAAAAGGTGCATCCCGTTTACCACGCTTGTTCAATGGGCGATCGAAATCTGTCAAACCCGGATTTTTCCAACTTGATTTCGAATGCCGGACCAGATACAACCTTTTCATATGGCTTCGAATCAATCAGCTTCCTTGATTTCGCTTTCTAGTGCAGAGAGCCAGTCCAGCACCTCCCCCAATCCCGAATCAATCCCCTCTAGATGGCTTCTCTCATGCAACACGAAACGGCGATAAGGAGCGAGCGCCTCTCGCAAGCGCCCAATCGAACGGTCCAATTCACGCTTGAAACTTTCACGCAACACACGCCTTAGTTGTGAACGCAAATCTCCCACCTTCTGACGGAGTTCTTTCTTCGCCCGACCGCGCCTGAAGGGAATGATCGCAAATCCTAAGATACCGAGAACACCTGCCGCCAGTAGACCTGTAGCGTCAGCCGTGGCGCCCACAAGAAGCGCTTTCAGCACCAAGCCCAGACCAATGGCGCTGATCTCCACCAACCCTACCATGGCGATCGACTCCTGAACAGTCGTCACGAGACGTACGGCTTCCGCCTCACGGTCGTACGTACTGATGACTCTTTCGGCTCTCACACCCAGGTTGTCCAGGAGTTGTCGTCGGTTATATGCAAACCCGCTCGAGGCTTCTTCGGCCGCGGCTCGCAGGGTTTCCGTTTCCCGACGACGGCTCAACTCATCGGCCATTAGGCGCCACTGACGCAACTCGCGTTCAACCAGCCAGTCGATGATCTCCTGAACATCGACTGCGATCTTCTCCGGTGTGTCTCCCACGACTTCGTCTTCAAATGCCTTGCGCAGTACGCCACCCTTGAGCATCTCACGTACCTTAAACAAACGCATTCGATCGTCAAGAAATTCCTCGCCACGTAAACGCATCTCGAGCAACTCGTTGTCGATACTCAGGAGATGTCGCTCGAATTCGGCATCGGTATCCTCTGCGTATAGTTCCAGATGCTGCTCCACCTTCTCCAGAACTTGCACATCGTCGGATAAAATGTTCAATCGCTCCGCAGCAAGTTCGTGATATTGATTGCCGATTTTGCGTGCCACCCCCAACGGGCTGAGAAGTTTCAAGCGAATCCGATCCTGTTGGGTCAAACTCTCCATGAGGTAATTGCGGAACCTCATGAAACCTTCTGCTTCGGAGAGGGCGTCTTCCTCACCCCCGTTAAGCGAAGCTCGAAGGGCACGTCTCGCCGAAACAGAAAAGATCTGGGGCATAAGACCGAGAAGGGTGTGTGCCTGATCGCGCACGAACTCTTGCACCTCATCCACGGCGTCCTGATTATCAAGAATGTCCACTTTGTTGATCACTACGGTAATCTTCTTCCCCCACTTCTGAATGTGTTCCAGGAAAACTCGTTCACTCTCCGTGAAAGGACGATCGGCTGAGGTCACGAAGATCACCAAATCGCTGCGGGGGATGAAATCTCGCACGATCGACTCGTGACGTCTCAACACAGCATTGGTTCCAGGGGTATCGACGACGTTGATCTCACGCAAGAATTCGGCGGGATAGCGTAGCACGCGCACGTCCTCGGCGGCGAACTCGGATGGTCCAGTCTCCCCGTAACGCACCACATAAATTCGATCGGTGGTCGGCGTGACCCCCTCAGTGAGATAGTCCTTCCCCAAGAGCGCATTGATCAACGCGGATTTTCCGCTGTTAAACTCCCCTACGACCACAAGGAGGAAAAGCTCATCAAGCTGATGCAGGGCTTGACGCAGATGATCCAGATCGGCGGCGTCGGTCTCCCAGTCACTCAGGAGGGAGATAAGCTGTTGGATCTGTCTTTTCTCCGCTTCCCAAATCTTAGCCTGGTGGTCATCCAAGAGGGATGGGAAAGTCATACAAAGCTCCTATCCATGATCCAATCCACGATCGCTGTGTCCACTGCGAAGCACTCTCAAAGGATAAAACTCTCGTATCCGATTTCTAACACTACACCTCTATTGTATCGTGCTATAGCGTACTTCTTGGAGTAGAAAATATAGGAAACCAGCATCATGGATTATGGTACAGTCTGGAAGCGGTAGATCGCCGGTTGCCAGGTGTGTCGCGTAGTTCCAATCACCATGAGAACCGCTTCATCGTACTCACCGCCCAGGTTCAGGTCGATTTCCGCGTGGCGTTTTTCGTCGAGGGGCATCTCGCGCACGCGCGTCTCGGCGCCTGTTTCGACCAGTAGCACGCGATAAGTCTGCGGCAATCGGTTGAACAGACGCACGAACCCCTCGGCTTCCCAACCATCATCTTCGGACTCAAAATCCTCTTGATATCCGATCGCTTCGATGACTAAATCATCAAGCAGGAGGCCTTCGCCATTAACCGCAGCATCGGTGACGTACTCAAAGCGGAGCAACACCTCTTTACCGGCAAACTCCGATAGGTCAACCGTCTCTTGAATCCAGATCGGCGAACTCCTACCGCCGCTGTACCCGGTGTATCCCCAACCGTACGAATTTCCAGTGGGGTTGGTGTCCGTACCTGAAGGCGTGGTGAGAATCTGCCAACTTTCACCACCGTCGATCGAGGCTTCTAAGTACACGTAATCCCAATCTTCTTCGATATCATACCAGACCCAATAACTGAAGGAGACTTCACCGGTCACGTCCCGAAAGTCAAAGGCACGTGTAAGCCTCATATCCGATGTATCCCCGCGCTGAGACCAGTATGCGTATGATCCCGAATGTGGATCGGCAGGGACGACGCGTACGATGTCCATTCCATCAAAAGTCAAGGTGTGCTGACCCTGGCAATAAAACTGGATGTAATCCAAGCCGTACTGTCCCACTTGCCGGGTTTGTTCCTCAAAGGGACACTCGTGAAACTGGTCGGATATGGCCGGACGTGGTGGATCATAAGACTTGAAGCCGAATTGTCCATCATCCACGGTGATATCCTGCACCCAAAGCGCTACCCCCCAGTCGGCGTAGACGGTATCCACAGTGATTGGCTCCCCCGATTGCAAGTCGAGGATGCCTAGGGATTTGAGCGTTTGATCGATCGAGGTCAATCCGTTGGCGGGATTGGCGACAGCCGATTGAGTCGCTTCCGCACCGAAACGATCGAAAAAGTAGGTCACAAACAGAAACGCCTGTCCATAATGAGGTGCAGTGTCACCCGGACCGGGCCAGAAATCCAGCGTCTGATCCGGATCGCTGGCGAACACATAGTCGAAACCGCCAATGTCGTAGCCATTTAAAAGAACTGCTAATTCCGAAAAGCCCTCGTTCAACCACGAACTCTCGTTGCTGTCTCGGGACCAGTGGATCATGTGTTGAAATTCATGGGCCAGGACGCCGCGGGTGTAATCCGCCCAAAGGTATTGGTTATCAGCGTTGAGATAAAACATCTCATGGCCGTTGGAATATTGGTGTACGAGAGGGGAATACTCGTCGTTAGGTCCGAATTGACCGGCGATCGCTGCCCCTAGCCCACGTGTGTACAGGATGTAGAGATGTGGATCACCATCCACACCGGGCGTCCATTCGCTTCCGAAAAAGGCACGATTTGTTGGGTAGATGTTTTCCTCGAAATCCTCCACCAGGTTGGCGACGTCCTCAAGTTCGTATTCCACCTCCGTCTCAACCCAGAAGTAAACGTGATCCGAGATGTAAACCAACTCGGCCGAAATCTGAAAATTGTGCATCTCGACACTGTCCAAGACCCAAAACGTCTCAACCGTCCCCACAGAAAGAGGTTGCGCACTTTCGGCCAACAACTTTGGGACCTCCTCCAGTCCTTTGAGTCGTTGGGCGAGGGAAATCGGATCGTTTATCGGCACGACGGTGTCTGAAATCAACTTGAGCGATTCGGCTGCCAGATCCATTTCGGTTCCTGGTTCATCTGAGAGCATCTCCGGTGTCGAGGGATCAGCCACTTCTCCTGGCGCTTCTGCATCCTGCGTCTGGCTGCTTAAAGTACCCACCTCCTGCGAGAGCATGCGCCCGATGACAGTTCCGATCGAGCTGACACCCAAGACACCCACAGCGAGGCACAAACATACAATCACCGTTGTCACCAATCCCACAGCAAACCACCAAGCCGTGGGCTTTTCTCTTGTTTCCATCTACACCTCCAAGAAAACCTTCCCAAGCAGAAAATTACGATACTAAAGAAGGCCTAAAAGCGAGAGAGGGAACGGAATGCGATGTGTTATCGATTACCGCCCCCACTTATTCCTTTTTCCCAGCTGGTGATTAATCTTTCCAGCATGGTCATTATATCGGATTCGTTATGGCGGGCTGTGTGTGAGGGTTCGATCACCCGGGAGGACGATGGGAAGCTGCACAGTGAAGCGGCTACCGCTGCCGACGACGCTCTGGGCTACGAGACGCCCTCCGTGCGCCTGTACAATCTCTCGCGATATCGCCAATCCCAGTCCAGCACCACGCTTTTGCCCTCCAGCCCGCGCCTTATCCAGTTGGTAAAAACGCTCAAAAATGCGTGAAAGCTCGTCGGCGGGGATTCCACGCCCCTTATCGTCAACGTGTATAGATACCCAACCCGTTCCGATTTCCCCTCGAAGAGTCACTTTGGTCCCTTCAAGAGTATGTTTGATGGCATTGTCGATCAGATTGGTAAACACCTGTGCCAAGCGATCCCCATCACCGATGATGATTGGGAGGGGGGGAAGCTGGTTATCCAGACGAACATCCTGCTCCACTGCACGTACCCCCAATCGTTCCACAACACCGTGCACCAGCGTTCCCAGATCTACCGGCTGGCGCTCGAAGGCTACTTGCCCTGAGTCGATACGAGCAAGATCGAGTAAATCCTCCACCAATCGTCTTAAACGATCAGATTCGTCGTAGATGACCTGCGCTGCATGCATTCTTTCCTCGGCACTCTCAATCGTGCCATCCAAGATAGCCTGTGCGAAACCCTGTATGGACGTGAGCGGCGTCTTTAATTCATGGGATACGTTTGCCACAAAATCTCGCTGTGAATTTTGGCTGGCCTGGACACGACGCACCATTTCATTGAAAGCCACCGCCATGCTTTCCGCTTCGGCAGGTCCTGAAACATCAATCTTCTGATGGTAATTCCCCGATGCGACGGCGCGCGCTACGTGCGCAGCCTTACCGAGCGGCGCCGCAACCCAGCGGGCAATCAGCCATGCCAGGATTGCAGAGACGAGCAGTGCCACGAGGCCCGCCCTCAACAAGGGAATCAAGAGATCATCTCGCCATATGGAAAGAGCACGCAGGGTAGGCCTCGGTGAGGCAAAAATCACCCAACGTTGTTCGTTTATCGGCGAGGAGACATACAGCCACGTCCCAGAACCTCTGTCGCCAAACCGACCCGACAGACCATCTTCACTGCTCATGATCCTGTTAATGACATCTTGAGGTAGCTTTCCCTTTCCCGACCGGCTGTCGGCGATCACCTTCCCTGAAGCGTTTACCACCAGGATGCGGATGTTTACATTGGTGAGTTGGTCCACTCGCACGACAAAATCCGTCAACCTATCTGGCATTAGCCTCGACAACGCGGGTGCATCCCGTAAAACGAGTGCGTTGAGCAGGATTCCTAGCCGCCCTAGTTCCAGGCGCTCGATGTTGCGCACCAAGACTACCAACAGCGTGATAGCCACCAGGGCGAGGATGATCCCTGCCACCAAGAGGTACGTGAAGAAAAGGCGCGAACGCAGTGAGCGCAGCACGTCAGCCCCGATCGATCAGCTTGTATCCAACACCGGTCACGGTCTCGATGCTCACGCGCTTACTGCCAGCCAGTCGCTTCCGTAGATGCGCCACGTGTACATCGACGGTTCGTGTCTGACCGTAGAAGTCAAAACCCCAAACCAGATTGAGCAACTGTTCTCGAGTCAGCACAATGCCTTTGTGCTCAGCGAATGTGAGCAGCAGGTCGAACTCCTTGGTGCGTAGATCGACAGAAACCCCAGCGACGGTCAGCTCTCTGCGAGCCGGATCGATCGTCACGTCGCCTATCTCCAACGGACCGGTTTCGTCACGCGGCGCCCTCTCCACACGGCGTAGAATGGCCTTGACGCGCGCCACCAACTCGCGCGGATTGAATGGCTTGGTCATGTAATCGTCAGCGCCCAATTCAAGCCCCACGATCTTGTCGATGTCCTCGTCCCGCGCCGTCAGCATGATGATGGGGACGTCCGATTCGGCGCGCGTTCGTCGGCAGACCTCAAAACCATCGACCTCGGGCAGCATGATGTCGAGGACGATCAAAGCCGGCTTAAGCTCGGCAATCTTCTTGAGCGCCTGCGCGCCATCGGTGGCCCCCTGAATGCGGAAACCCTCACGTTCAAGATAGAGACGCGTCAGATCAATAATGTTTTCCTCATCATCGACGACCAGGATCTGCTCACCTGCCATAGCACCCCCTACTCAATGGTGACCGCTCAAGATACACGCTCGTATATAGGTCACAATCCATTCCAGGGATCTTTGATGCACCTTGTCTTCTAATCCATGAGATCTCTCTTGATCAAGCCGGTTGCGGTGCTGCCTTGCTCATCGATCCGGATAGGAATCCCTTTGCTCATTCAGACGAGCCAGCTGTAAGGGGATCCTATCCTCCACTCCTTTGCAGAACAAGCCTCCCTCTCCATCCGTCAATCGCCGTGCGCCTCTCCGACGACGGCTATAGCTTCAATTTCGATGGCAGCGTCCTTCGGAAGCCGCGCCACTTGAATGGTTGAACGGGCAGGTGGATCATCTCCGAAGTACTCGGCATAGACGGCATTCATCTTGCTGAAGTCGCTCAGGTCGCGCATAAAGACCGTCGTTTTAACCACCGATTTCAGAGACGAACCCCCTCCCGCCAAGATGTTGGCGATATTTTCAAGCGCCTGTCGTGTTTCCGCCTCGATCCCACCAGGGACGAAATCACCCGTACCCGGATCGACGCCAATCGTACCTGATGTGAAGATCAGACCCTGGGTGAGGATGCCGAGCGAGTATGGGCCAATGGCTTTGGGTGCCTTGTCGGCAATGATCACTTCGCGCCTTCTCGAAGCCATGCCAATCCTCCTGATTTTGGGTTGCCTGATTGTACGCCCCTCTCCCAATCAGGGCAAAGAGCAATTGCCGGAGGACCTACGACTAAGGCTCGACACCCCAGAAGCGCAAGGAACCATCATCCGACACTGTTGCCAAGAGTTGCCCACCCGGCGAGAATGCCAGAGCATTCACAGGAGAATGGTGTTTCCAGAGAGTATGTGGCGGCCCTTCGCGATCCGGTGCCCACAATAGTACCGTGCCATCCTTCGACGCTGTAGCCAGGATCTCACCAGATGGCGCGAATGCGATATCCGTTATCCAATCCGTATGCCCTCGCAACGTACGCAATTCCTCACCGGACAGCGGATCCCACAGCGACACCGTCCCGTCCCACGAAGCAGAAGCCAGTACCTGTCCGTCAGGTGAGAATGCCACTCTCCATACGGTGGATGTGTGCCCCCGTAGCGTGTGCAGAGTCTCTCCACGCTCAACGTCCCAAAGCCTCACAGTGCGGTCACTCGAGCCCGAGGCAAGGGTACGCCCATCGACCGAATACATAACGTCCCAGACCCACCCTGTGTGGCCATCTAACTTACTTCGTATCTCTGAATCATACCCATACTCGGAATACTGCCATAGTACGATTGTCTTGTCCTCATAGCCAGCAGCCAGGATGTCAGCAGATGGCGAGAAAGCCACGCTGGTCACCTCGCCGTAGTTCATTGTAAGCGTCTGAATATCCTCAGTCGGAATTACATAGGCATCAATGCCCTCTAACTCCAATTCACCGCTCTTGGAGGCCGTCGCTAACCAATCCCCATCCAGAGAGAAATCGAGATCGTAAATCCAATCTGTGTGAATCCTGGCAATGGATGGAGAAGCTACCCCTTCGAGCTCCCACTCTGAAATCGTGCCGTCACTGTGCGTCACGAATAGAGCACCTCCTTCAGGGGGGAAGGCTAATCTGGTCGCGTCCTTGGCAGGAACTTCTGCAAGAATCCGCAATTGATGAAGATTACCTGATCCGATGGGCTGAAGTTCCTCAGGCAGCACGAGATACGGAGTGACATCCCTTTCTTGAGAGACTTCATAAGAGACGATGAGGGGAGATATCCGCTCCCACGTTCGCCCTCCATCCTTGGTGTGCATAAACGCAGTCTCATCCGCAATCGCTCCCAATGCCCACCCAACCTCATCACTGACGAAATTCAATGTACCGCACCAGTCCACTGTCGTAACCTTCGTCCAGCTATAGCCTCCATCCTCAGTCTTATAGAGATCACACGAACGGATCTCGTCTGGATCGAGGTCATCGGAAACGTGCCCATCGAGTGTCCAGCCCGTCATCGGGTCAAGAAGTTGCGGAGGACCACCCGGTATTGCCACACCCCTCCAGGATTGACCACCGTCCTCTGAGGTGTATAGGAAATAGTCGCCTTCACATTCTACAACGACGGAACCAATTCGAGCAGTTCGTAGTCTGGGTCTAGAGACGTAACATGAATGGGGATCATATTCATTTACACCAAGCAACTCGCTTGGATAGGGCAGTTCTTGAAAATGCCACGTGTGTCCCCGATCGTTCGTCACGTTGAGACCCATATAGACGAGGACAGGATCGTTTGACGTTGCCCAGCCGTGCCTATCGTCAATGAAATCCAATCCGCTTCCATGAGTCAAGTACGCCTCCAAGTAAACCTCCGGGATCAATTCCCAAGACCTGCCCCCATCGATGGTTCTGTAGAGTTCGGCTGCATGAGAACCCGCCCCCATGAAGTAATCAATCAACAACCAACCATGCTGAGAGTCCCTGAACTCGAGGATTGGCCATGTAAAGAAACCTCCTAAAATGTCTGTGTTAACTTGAAGAAAGGACATTCGTTCCCAAGTCTCTCCGCCATCGAGAGTACGCCAGGAACCAAATATGCCTCGACCAGATGAGGGCTCATAATATAAAACCCAAGCAACTTCTTCATTAAGGAAAAAGCGCGCTGCGCGCAAGGGGGCCAGTTCGCATATCAGGCTCAATTGCGGTGGTGTGACATCCTTCCAAGATCTGCCGCCATCTTCGGTACGAAGAATGTGATCGTCTTCATCTTCGACACTTGATACCGCCCAGCCGTTCAAACCGTCGATCATGTGGAGCTCTGAAAAGGTGATCGCTTGGTCTTCAGAGAATAGAGGTATCGAAGTAGGCTCCGGACACGGATCTGGTTCGATCGAGGGACATGGTGGAACCGATTCAGGCGCCGAAATCATATGCGCACGAAGGTTGTTACCCTCGTTACTCTCAATAATCTCGTTCTCATTGTCTACATCTACCCATACGGTCTTACCAAGATCCAATGCCAAGGAATTACCATCATACGTATACGTTCCTGTTTCTCCTTTCCTCAACCCACTAGAGACATCCTCACTCCGAAACTGGTTGACCAAAAAATGAAAGGTGCCGGCGTCCGCTTCTCCTATGTTGGTAACCCGAATACTGACCTGGAAAGTCGCAGTGTCTGAAATGCTGAAGCAATCGTCGAGAATTGTCCACTCTACGGAAATCGACTCCACTACCAAGTCCGGGAGAAGTTGCGGGGAGGATCTCGCCTGGATAGCGCTCGGCTCTTGCTGGAGATCGGCGACAGCCGTCAATGTCCGCATTGCCCCGGGCTCAGATATCTCGTCCCCACGTTGACAACCAGAGAGCAAAAGCGCCAGCTGAAGCAAGATGCTCGCCAAAATCATAGGTGTCTTATCATCCGGGTATCGCATTGCCAAACCTCTCAAACGCGAGTTTCCTTTATCTAGTTGATTCAAATAGAAGATCAACTCCTAATCTCGCGTATCAAATTCACAACAGGTTCACCAACTTATAACAGTTTGGTTACAGTTTATAGCGCCAACCCTCTTCTAGAGCAACATAGGGACGTTCGATTGAACGTCCCTACGAGTTTCTAACTACTTGTCTCGAGACCGAGTCTCATATCACGATGTTCACTAAGCGTCCTTTAACGAAGATTACCTTGCGCGGTTCCGCTCCACCGGTGAAACGCTGCACAGTTTCACTTCCCAAGGCAATCGCCTTAGCATCCTCTTCACGTATATCGGCGGGAACCGTGATTCGATCTCGTACTCTGCCATTAACCTGTACAACCAATGTGATCTCATCCTCTTTCGCCAGTTCGGGATCATACTCAGGCCACGGTTGATTGTGGATGGAATAGGGTTTACCGAGTCTCATCCACAGCTCTTCGGAGATATGCGGTGTAGGTGGGGCCATCAACAGCAACAAGGTCTCGATGGCCTGTTCGAACGCAGGTGTTCCAGCCTGCTGCGTATCGCGCGCATCGGCGATGGTATTTGTCAGTTCCATCAATGCAGAGATGACCGTATTGAACTCGAAATTTTCAAAATCATGTGAAACTTGGCGTATCGTCTGATGCACTTTACGCAGCAAGGTCCGAGCGCGCTCGGCATCCTCCTCGACGGCTTGCGCATCTTTGGTTTCCAGCACCAAGGACCAAACGCGATGCAGCCAGCGTACAACACCCTGGATGTTATCCGGGTTCCAAGGACCACCTTCCGACCAACGGTAACCGAACATCAGATACGCCCGCACGGCATCGGCACCATACGTGGCGACCTGTTCATCGGGGTCGATCACGTTGCCACGCGACTTACTCATGCGTTGCCCATCGGGTCCGAGAATCTGTCCTTGGTTGCGCAATTGCAGCATAGGTTCGTGCCCCTCCGTTACGCCCAAGTCCCTGAATGCCTTGTGAAAGAACCGGGTGTATATCAGGTGCATCGTCGCGTGTTCCACACCGCCAGTGTACGTGTCGACCGGCATCCAATAGTCGTACTCTTTTGGATCGAACGGGCTCTTGTCATACGTTGGGCTGAGGTAGCGCAAGTGATACCAGGACGAACACATGAAGGTATCCATGGTGTCGGTTTCGCGTTCTGCTGGTTCATCACACACAGGGCATTGGGTGTGCTTCCATGTGGGATGAAACTTCAGTGGACTCTCACCCGTGGGCCGCCACTCCACATCATCGGGCAGCACCACGGGCAATTGTTCCTCCGGCACGGGCACAATGCCGCACTCTTGACAGTACACGATCGGGATCGGCGCTCCCCAATAGCGCTGACGCGAGATCAACCAATCGTGAAGACGGTAGTTGACGGCGTACTGCCCGACCCCCTTCTGCTCAAGAAAAGCGTTCGTCTGCTCAAAGGCTTCTTCACCCGGCGTCCCTGTCATAGGACCCGAGTTGATCATCGTTCCATAGCCATCGTGATAAAGCGCGTCACGGTAAAACTCAACCCCCCACAGCAACTCCATCACGGTACGTTTGTCGCGCACGTTGGGTTCCAAAGACTGGCATCGCTCTAGGATGCGCACATCGGAAGCATACGAATTCCACTCCCAAATTTCGTCATGGAAAATGAACGACCAGTTGGTTCCCACCACCTCCACCCAGGAATCCGGTTTGACATATTCCTGTGCGATCTCGATATAGCGGGAGACCTTATCAAGTGGAATATTGATCAAAAGCGAACCTTCGCGCTCCTCGAAAGGGATTTTTTCCTTATCTAGAGCCTGGGCGAAACCCTTTTTCATCGTCCCTGCCAGGGCCATCGATTTCGTCAAACCATCAGGTCGCTCAATGACAGGCAGAATGGGCAGACCGAATTTCAAGGCGAATTCGAAGTCACGTTCATCGTGTGCGGGCACAGCCATGATCGCTCCAGTGCCGTAGGTCATCAAGACGTAATCGGCGATCCACACCGGAATGCGCTCATCGTTAACCGGGTTGATTGCATAGCCCCCTGTGAAAACACCGGTTTTTTCTTTGTCGATGGCCTCACGTTCGATGTCTGATTGTCGTGCAGCCTGATGGACATATTCATGAACAACTTCGGTCTGCTCCGTGGAGGTCAACTTCTCGACCAGCGGATGCTCGGGTGCAAGAACCATGAACGTTGCTCCCCAGAGCGTATCGGGACGTGTGGTAAAAACCTCAATTGGATCTCCATCTTCCGTTGGGAAGGTGACATTCGCACCTTCACTGCGTCCGATCCAATTCTCTTGTAGAGTCTTGACGGGATCGGGCCAGTCTAGGATCGCGAAGTCGAGTAGCTCTTGGGCGTATCGGGTGATACGAAAGAACCACTGATCCAGGTTCTTCTTGATCACAGGCGTCTTGCAGCGCTCACAATGACGGTCTTCACCCCATACCTGTTCACGAGCCAAGGTGGTATTGCATTGCGGACACCAATCGACGGGCGACATCTTTTTATACGCCAGGTCGTTCTTGTACATCTGCAGGAAGAACCATTCCGACCAACGGTAATATTCCGGATCGGATGAGATCGCCTCGCGCGACCAATCCCACATGGCCCCCATACTACGCAGTTGGCGCCGCTGGTTTTCGATGTTCTTGTAAGTCCATTCCTTGGGGTGGATACCATGATCAATTGCCGCGTTCTCCGCGGGCAAACCGAAAGCATCGAAGCCAATCGGATACATCACATTGAAACCCCGCATTCGCAAGTAGCGCGCGCGCGCATCCGAGGGCGTCATGGCATACCAGTGTCCGATATGCATATCCCCGGAGGTATAGGGGAGCATGGTCAGGAAGTAGAACTTTTCTTTCTTTGGATCGATCACTGCCTTGTACAACTCGTCCGCCTCCCAACGAGACTGCCAACGATGCTCGATCTCCCCAGGATCATACCGCTCGATGTGAGGGCGCTCGGCGATCTTTTTCTTGCTTCCTTTTTTCTTTCCCATATCCATTCTCCGACGCTTGATCCTTTTCCCAGTATGACACCGTGACCGAATAAAAAAACCCTCCGTCTGTTCAGGGACGAAGGGGTGCTCCGCGGTACCACCCTGCTTCCCGGCTTCTCAGCCTATATTCTAAATGCCGACACCGGGCAGCTCTTCTCGCGATATCGGGCGAATCCCGCTCTTGGCTACTAGCTTCACCAAGAGGGCTTGTCCCACATGGGACGGCAGGCGAGTTCAGCCTTGTCTGGATGTGCTCTGAGAACACCGCGCCGGGCTCACACCGTCCCCGACTCGCTGGCAGATGGCATACTACTCCCGCCATGGCCTGCTATGCAATTTTCAGGTGGACCCAGTGGGATTCGAACCCACGACCTTCTCAATGCCATTGAGACGCGCTCCCAACTGCGCCATGGGCCCTTGCATGCTCAGTGGACCTGGCGGGATTCGAACCCGCGACCTCATCAGTGCGATTGATGCGCGCTCCCAACTGCGCCACAGGCCCCCGCCGAGGTGAGGGCATTGTACCTGAGCGCAAATTCACTGTCAAGCCGCGCATTGATCTTCGCTCCCCGCGCAACTATAATCCATTCTCACCAGGAGGGGAGCATGCTTAAGGAACGCATCGATAAGCTGCTTACAGCATTACAAGCTGAGAAACTCGAGGTCATAGTTCTCAATCCCGGAACTAGCTTCTTTTACCTCACCGGACTGTCCTTCCACCTCATGGAAAGACCCGTCATTGGACTCTTCTCTCGTGATGAAAAACCGGTGCTCGTCGTGCCGGAGTTGGAGCGCACCAAAGCCGAGGGGTCTACATTGGACATCGAAGTTCGGACATATGGTGAGGATGAAACCTCCCGCATCCAAGCCTTTCAATCTGTCACGGATAAGCTGAACGGTCGTCGTGTGGGTGTGGAACCGCTTCGCCTGCGCGTCTTCGAACTCCGTTTATTGGAAAACGTTGCACCCGATGCACAATTTGTGTCCGCGGCGAGTGTGCTCACCAATCTTCGCATACTCAAAGACGAGGCAGAAGTCCAGTCGATGCGCCGCGCCGTCGCGATCGCAGAAAAAGCGCTGGAAGCCACGCTACCTCTCGTTCGTCAAGGGATGACCGAGCGCGAATTAGAAGCCGAACTCGTCGTCCAATTATTGCGCGCCGGATCGGAGACCGAACTTCCCTTTAGTCCAATTGTGGCCTCCGGTCCTAACAGCGCCTTGCCCCACGCGACTCCGACTGAGCGTTGCTTACTAGTAGGCGATCTGCTGATCCTGGATTGGGGTGCCAGAGCGCAGGGATACATCTCCGATATCACTCGCACGTTTGCCATTGGTGAGATCGACGCCGAACTCGAGAAAGTATATCGGATCGTTCAAGAAGCGAACGCCGCAGGAAGGGAGGCCGTGCGACCCGATGTAACTTGTGGCCAGATCGATCGCGCCTCCAGAGCGGTGATCGAAAATGCGGGATATGGAGAATATTTCATCCACCGTACTGGTCATGGTATCGGTCTCGACGCGCACGAGCCCCCGGGGATCCGTGCAGACAACGATCTACGCCTCGCGCCCGGAATGACCTTCACAATCGAACCGGGAATCTACCTCCCGAATAAAGGCGGCATCCGCATAGAAGACAACTTGATCGTCTCTCCCAACAGCGGCGAGTGCCTTACTTCTTATTCTCGCGATTTGGAGGTTATCGCTTGAAACAGATTATGAGGGGCGCTGAGCCATTCTACCTTCCAGGTGGAGATATCGGCTGCCTCCTACTTCACGGATTCACGGGAACCCCGTTCGAAATGCGTTGGCTAGGCGATCAACTAGCAAATCATGGGTACTCCGTGCATGCGCCGCGCTTGTTCGCACACGCCACCCAGGTTAAAGATATCGTCCGAGCCCGGTGGAAAGACTGGGTCGCCTCGGCCGAGGATGGATACCATCTTCTGAACGACGTCTGCTCTCAAATCATCGTTATGGGTTTATCCATGGGTGGAGTGCTCTCGCTGTATGTAAGCTCATACCTTCCTGTAACTGGTGTGGTTGCGATGTCGACCCCCTACGATATGCCATATCAACTTGCGAAACGATTTCGCCGTATCCTTCCAAGCTTGAGCTTAGTATGGCGATATCGAACCAAAAGGGGACGTTCCGATTGGCACGACAGCGAGGCTGCAGAAAGTCACCTGGATTATGCAAGTTATCCCGTTCGAGGGGGCTCGGAAGTAGACAACCTTCTCAGATTGATGCGGCGCAGTCTCCCTGGTCTGGAAATCCCCGTGTTATTGATCCACTCGAAGGGCGACCTATCGGTCTCCGGGGGACACGCGCACGCCATACATGAAGCGATTTCTTCCAAACACAAGCAACTCGTGTGGGTTACAGATAGTGGTCACGTCGTCCCTCGGGACGCCGAACGCCAGACCGTCTTCGCTAACGTCGTTGACTTCATCCAGAGAGCAACGTCGTGAGGCAGATCATTCGAGGGGCCGAGCCGTTCTTCTTCCCCGGCGGGAAAGTCGGTTGCCTGCTGACGCATGGATTCACGGCCTCACCACAGGAGGTACGTGAACTCGGCGCGTTTCTAGCCCGTCAAGGCCACACCGTGCTCGGTGTTCGACTGTCCAGCCATGGAACGAACGTCAAAGACATGAATCGCTCCCGCTGGCATGATTGGTTGGCTTCCGTAGAAGACGGGTACGAGATCTTGAGTACTATCTGTGAGCAGGTAATCGCAGTTGGGTTTTCCGTTGGAGGAGCATTATCATTGCTACAATCCGCCAGGCGTGAGGTCCGAGCCGTTGCTGCCTTGTCGACCCCTTATCGCCTACCTCCCGATCCTCGCTTGAAACGCTTAAGGCCCATCCTACGTCCCTTGAGCTTCTTCTTGCATACAATGCCGAAAGGATCTTCGAATTGGTATGATCCACAAGCCGAACGAGCCAGGGTGGCCTACAAGAGCTATCCTCTACGGGCGATATTGGAGGTGGATTCGCTCTTANNTCTATATCCCTCCAGAACACATGACCTCAATTTATGATGATTTAGGATCAAAAGAGAAACACATGGTCTGGGTGGAAAGAAGCAACCACATTATCACCTGTGACGCTGAGCGTGAGGTTGTGTTTAAGACTGTAGCCGGATTTGTGCTTCAACACGTGGAGTGAAGCTTTCGTTTGAACCCAAACCGTCGTTTCCAGGGCAACCTTTTCCGTGAGGAGTATGTTACATGAACCCGCTGCTGGATTGGGGCATTCCGATCATCACCTGGCTCCAAGGTCTGGGGGACTGGTTGGTCGCCCCTATGAAGTTCTTTACTTCTCTGGGCAACGAGGAGTTCTACTTGCTCATCACCCCGACCATCCTGTGGTGTTTCGATGCCATGTTGGGGATTCGCCTCGGTCTTGTTCTGCTCACAAGTGCGACGCTCAACAGTATCCTGAAAGTGGCTTTCGGGCTGCCGCGCCCTTTCTGGGTGAGCGACGAAGTAAAGGCGCTGGCGAAAGGTACAACTTTCGGACTGCCTTCTGGCCACTCGCAAAACGCCCTTGTGGTTTGGGGTCGACTGGCGGCGAGTATTCGAAAACGATGGGTGACCTTTGCATTATCGCTCGTAATCTTTCTGATCTCCCTGTCGCGTATTTTCCTAGGGGTTCATTTCCCCTCAGACGTCTTAGCCGGTTGGGTCCTAGGCGGATTGCTTCTAGCTATGTTCCTGGGATTTGAAAGACGGGTGCAACAGCGTTTACTTCCTTCGAGCACAGGTAACCAAATCGTCATCGTTGTCATTTTCTCTCTTTTCCTGTTGGCGGTAGGAATTGGGATTTCCGCATTGACGGAGGGAAGGACCATCCCACAATCCTGGATCCAAATGGCCGAGCAAAATCCCGAGCTAGGCCCGATCGATCCACACAGCCTTAAGGATCTCACCGCGATGACAGGTGCGCTTCTTGGTTTAGGCGCCGGGGCTGTTCTCCTNNTGATCGGATTGATCGGCGTAATCGCCATATACTATGGGCTCAAGCTGATCCTGCCCGACGACGGGAGCTACTTGGCACAAAGTTTGCGTTACCTGCGATACGCTGCGGTCGGATTCTGGGTATCATATCTAGCACCGCGTCTCTTTGCAGCACTACAACTAGCTTGAGTGACTTGCTTCACGCTGATCCCATCCTAATCCCATGTAGGGGCGGTTCGCGAACCGCCCCTACGATTTCCCTGCATAATCGTGATAGTTCTTTGTCTGAATTCCTACGCTGCTTTCAGTTCACGCCAAAGGTACCAATGCCCTTTGCGGTCGGCAGCCTTCTTTGGGGCACGGTCGAAATAGAGATCGAAGATACGATCACCCTCCGTGCGAACCCGGAAGTAGAATCGGCCCACACCCCACGAACCCCGACGCTCGGCTACACGCAGATTATGCTCCGCCATATTGCGCGCCGTGTCACCGCGACGACGATAGTCGAACCACATTGAGAGCACCTCAACCACTCGAAACTGTTCATCACCCCAATAGAATGCATTCGGTGCGTCCGGTTTCTTCGTCATTACAGGGGGGAGGTCGAAGGTAACTTCTATCTCGACATCGATGAAACGGATGGGGACCCATTCAGATTGCATGAGAGTCCACCTGCTGACGGAGCCATCGTCGTGTCCCCGCTGTGGCGAAGCACACCCATCCCAGCCCGGCCATTAGGGTCCCCAATCCTAAGACCGGAATGGATAGCACCAGCAACACGGTCACGAGGCGCGATCCCCAACGCAACCCCATCCACATGGAAATCAAAGCTCCGGGCCAAGTCAGTCCCAGCACGAGCAGTGGCCAGGCAACTCTTTCGGGTTGAATTTGGATGAAGAAAGAGCTGCTAGTGTGTGCATCTGGCGCTTGATACCAAAGTAGAATGGGCAGAGAAGGAAGATAACCGCCAAACCAAAGAATGTAGACACCGTTGACCGTCGACCAAATCGCCAACAATACGCCAATGATTGTCAGTATCCTAAGGCTCTGCGGAGAGCGACGCACTTCGACCTCCATAAGAGACAGAAGGGCCGGAGTCATCCGGCCCGCTGAATTCATCCTGGGGGGTTAACTTGCGTCTTGTTTGCTGAGATCCCTCTGTCGTTGGCTGATGATCTCTTCCGTGATGTGCGCCGGTATGACTTCGTAGTGACTCATCTCCATCGAGTAATACCCGCGACCTCCCGTGAAGGAGCGAAGATCCGTTGTATAGCGCTGGATCTCGGCTAGAGGGACTTGCGCCGTGACGACGCTACGACCGCGCTCTGTCTCCATACCCTGTACCCGCGCACGCCGCGTGTTGAGGTCACCCAGTACGTCACCCATGTTCGCCTCAGGGACTGTCACGCGCACGTTCATGATGGGCTCGAGCATGACAGGCGCAGCGTCGCGGACAGCCAGCTTGAAAGCCTCCCTTCCGGCAACCTCAAAGGCGACCGCCTTTGAATCCACCGGGTGTTCCTTGCCATCGGTGATGAACACTCTGACTTTTTCTACTGGATAACCTGCTAGCACCCCTTGTTTCATCACCCCACGTACACCCTTTTCAATTGCGGGCATGTATCCGGAGGAAATCGCGCCCCCGAAAACCTTATTCACGAACTCAAATTCCTCGTCTTCAAGGGGCTCGATGCGCATGTGAACTTCGGCGAATTGACCCGCACCGCCGGTTTGCTTCTTGTGACGGTATTGAGAAGCTCCCTCCTTGGTGATCGTCTCCCGATACGGTACTTTAGGGATATCCGTTTCCAGCCCTACTTGGAACTTCGATTCTGCTTTGCGAATAGCGACGTCGATATGCTGGTCCCCCATACCCTGCAAAATGGTTTGGTTGGTGCTCGATTCCTGATGCCAGGAGAGTGTGGGGTCCTCCTCAGACAATTTTGTAAGCGTGGGACTTATTTTTGTCGAATCGGCTTGTGTTTTCGGAGACACGGCCACAGCATAGAGCGCGTTGGGATACTCGGCGGAGGATAAGTTTACTGGGTGGGATTTGTCTCCGAGCGAGTCGCCTGTACCGGTTTCCCCCAGCTTGGCGACGCCCCCGATGTCACCGCTATGCAGGACCTTTACGGGGATTTGCTCCTTACCGCGCATGACGTGCAACGTGCCGAGCCGCTCTTCTTCACCTCTTGTGTGGTTGTAGATCTTGCTGTCACTGCTCAGCATCCCTGAAAACACCCTGAGATAGGTTAGCTTTCCGAAGGTTTCGGCTCTCGTCTTCCAGGCGTATACGGCCAGTGGACCGCCGTCCGATGCCGGTAGACTTTCTTCGTCAGTGGCACCATGCTACGACTTCGGGTTCCGTGTCGGCAGGTGAGGGGAACAAGTCGATCATGGCCTCAAGCAAGGGGAAGGTTCCGATGCCCTCCGCAGCCGCGGTGAGAAAGACGGGGACAAACTGTCCCGATTGCACCGATTCCCGAAACCCTCTCGCCACTTCATCAGCTGAGAGCTCTTCACCTTCCAGATATTTCTCTAGTAAAGCATCGTCGCCTTCGGCCGCTGCCTCTACCAACGCGACGCGAGCCTCCTGGGCAGCATCCTGGTATTCACTCGGGATATCCTCCGACGTCTTACCATCACCAGGGCGGGCTTTCATGCTGAAAAGGTCGATCACACCTTTAAAGTCCTGTTTCTCTCCCCATGGTAATTGGACCGGAATAACCGTTACATCGGAAGCAAGTTCCTTCACCCCGGATAAAGCAGCGTTAAAGTTCGCATTTTCGCGATTCATCTTGCTGATAACGATAAAACGGGGAAGCTCGAAATCGTCACAATATCCCCAAGTTATCTCTGTGCCCACCTCCACACCGGCGACAGAATCAACCAATACGAGTGCGCCGTCGGCTACTCGCAGAGCAGAGATGACCTCACCGATGAAATCGGCAAAGCCTGGTGTATCCAAGATGTTGACTTTATGATCCTTGTTTTCGATCGGGAGAATCGAGGTGGAGAGGGAAAGATTACGGCGTATTTCCTCCTCCTCGAAATCGGAGACCGTGTTCCCATCCTCCACCCGTCCCATACGATTGATTTCACCAATCAAAAAAAGCAGTGCCTCTCCCAGGGTAGTTTTTCCGGCCCCACCATGGGATACCATGGCAACGTTGCGAATAAATTCCGTTGCGTATTCTTTCATTAGATTTGGAGACCTTTCAACGAGGTTTGATAGCGAGACGATTGTAAAGCAGGAGGATGGGGTTGTCAAAGATTAAGTGTCTTGAGGTGTATAACCTCCCCCTTCGGACTGTCCNNAAGGTTGGTCATTGAAAATGATACAATCTTCTGATTACGGGTGGTAAGATGAAATTTTTCAACCAAAATTCTTTCGTCATTTCTACCGGTCTCCTGCTGCTCCTCATCGGCATGGCAATTCTACGCGGTGGTGTCAGCGCATTGAGGGTGTCGGTCATCGGTGGTCTCGTTATCGCAGCTGCTGCGTTGTATATCTTCCTCAACCCTGGCGCGAGTACCTTTGATCGTGAAGAGGAAATACGAATCCACATCGGTCGCGGCACTCCCGTGCTTCTAGAATTCCAGAGTCCATATTGAGTAGCCTGCATGGCAGCGAAACCCATCGTGGATGGGATCGAGGATGAATTTCAGGGACGGCTCAACGTGATCCGCCTCAACGTGCAAGATACTGAGAGCAAACCTTTCATGGCGCTATATAACTTTCAATTCACACCAACCTTCATCTTACTCGATCAAGAAGGACGTGAACGCTGGCGCAGTGTCGGTTCAATCAACGTCGAAGACCTTCGCGACACGCTGTCGGGACTGCGATGATACGCCGTGTCTTCTTCGATCTGAGGTATCTGCTTGGACGCACGCCTTGGGACTCCGGAACCACACCCCCTGAATTGGTGGCGTACTTGGATGAGGTTCCTCCAGGACGCGCACTCGATCTGGGCTGTGGTACGGGCACGAATGCGATCCACCTCGCAAGACGAGGCTGGCATGTGGTTGGCGTCGACCTCTCAAACCGCGCCATCCGCATGGCCCAACGGAAAGCCAANNAATGTCCAAGGTCCTTTCGACCTCGCGCTCGACATCGGCTGCTACCACAGCCTCACCCCAATGGGGAGAGTGCGATATACCGCCAACCTGCGAGATCTGGTCCGCCCTGGTGGTACTTTCCTGCTGTATTCCTGGGTCTGTCCCGAGGGCAACCGCGATTCTCTTAGCGAGGCAGACACTCGCGCAGCCTTCGGGAAGGACTTCGACCTCCGAACCATCGCACATGGTTCCGATAGACACCGTAAAGCCGCTTGGTTCACCTTTCACAGGAAAGCTTGATGGCCCGCGTGCTTATTCTTTTCCTGGACGGTGTGGGATTACAAGGGAACCACCCTGATAAAAATCCCTTCGCGGCTGCGAAAATGCCAGCACTGACCGAGCTGCTCGAAGGGCGGCGCCTGCTCGCCGCAAGCGCGCCGTTCGAAGGCGAACGAGCATCCCTGCTCGCACTCGACGCTTGCTTGGGTGTGGCGGGAGCCCCACAATCGGCTTCAGGCCAGGCAACCCTATTGACCGGTCGCAACGTACCCAAGGAGATCGGCTATCACTACGGTCCCAAACCTAATCAGGCGATCGCGGAGATCCTCACGCAGGAAAATCTCTTCACTGTCGTCAAGCAACANNGGGAGGCGATTATATTCCGCCATCCCACTGGCTCTCACAACAGCCGGCTTCGATTTGATGACCGCCGAGGACCTCCAAGAGGGGCGTGCAATCGCCGCAGATTTCACTGGCGCGGGCTGGGTTGCACAGCCCGATTTCCCACCCGCCCCCGTCTACCCCCCGGCTGAGGCCGGCGCGCTTCTGGCAGAGCTTTCGCAAGCATACGAGTTAACTTGGTTCGATTTTTGGCCAACCGACTATGCCGGCCATCGAGCAACGCTCGACCAAGCGATCCACCTGCTTGAGTCCTTAGACGCAGTACTCGATGGCCTCATCGCCGCGTGGGAATTTCGCGAGGATCTCATCGTCCTGACCTCAGACCACGGTAACCTCGAAGATCTCAGTGTACGTGGGCACACGCGCAACCCTGTCCCCGCGTTACTCATCGGACCCACTCGTCTGCGCCAGCAGTTCGCCTATGGGATGCAAGACCTCACCGATATTGCACCCGCAGTGTTACGCACCATTTTCGGACCCTAAGCAGCAATGTCAAGGTGGTTCCCACTCAGCCTGAAGGGATTTCCTATCCATCCACTTCTCATCATCGAACCTTGGTCACCCTTTGGAGCCTGGAAGCTCTGCTTCCGGCTCCTTCGGCTCAACTCAGGACGTAGCGCTGGCAGAGACTGCGGATCCTATACCTCCCGCACTCCAAATCAAAACGAGCCTGTAACGCTGAGCAGATTTATCACTTTCCTGCCCGATCTTTGTCCGACGATCGAATCCTAGAACTTGACAAATGCGATCCACAACGGATAGTATCCGCTTGCGACGAGCTCCAGGTGATTGTCAATGATATGCAGCCTCAAGGCTGCTCGGATAGAATTAACACACATGGAACGGAACATGAAAAGGCAAACCAAATCACGGTCGAACGAGACCTTATCCTACATTCAAACGATTGAAGTTCCAATTGACGGCATGGATTGCGTGGATTGTACGCGTCACGTTAAAAGCGCCATCGCAGCGCTTCCCGGTGTAGGCTCGGTAGACGTCCTGCTTGCCGCAGAGAAAGCCATCGTTCAACTGGATCCAGAGAAGGTTGATCTTGAGATTATCCGCCTCGCGGTGCAGCAAGCGGGGTATGCGGTTGCCTCTAGAGACGATCTTGAACGCATCTCTCCGCTTACGGCAGGATTTTCACGCCGCGTCCTTACCTTCCTCGGATTGCTCTTCGCAGCATTGCTCTTTGTCGTAGTGGTTGGGGAATGGTTGGGCTTGTTCACAGCGATCACGCATCGTCTTCCATGGCCGATCGGACTGGCGATCGTCGTGGCTGGTGGCTACCCAGTTTTCCGCAATGTTCTTAGAGCCACCCTACAAGGGAAGATCATCGCCCATACACTGATGGCTGTCGGCGTGCTGGCAGCGCTAGTGGTTGGCGAATGGGCCACCGCCGCGGTGGTCGTCTTTTTCATGCGCGTCGGCGATTACGTCGAACGATTTACATCCGAGCGTGCACGGCGAGCCGTGCACGACCTCACGACCATGTCGCCACAGACGGCGCGTGTTGAAAAAGAGGGGGACGAACTGGAGGTATCGATCGAGGATGTCCGTATCGGAGACATCGTGGTCGTTCGGCCTGGAGAGAAAATCCCCGTGGACGGCGATGTTGTGAGCGGACAAGCGACCATTAACCAAGCCACGATCACAGGTGAAGCCATGCCGGTTGAAGCTGGTCCGGGATCCACCGTCTACGCTGCCACACTCACCTCCCTTGGTGGCTTACGTATCCGGACTCGGCACGCGGGTGCGGACACCACCTTTGGGCGGGTGATCAAGATGGTAGAGGAAGCGGAAGCCCATCGTGGCGATCTCCAACGCGCTGCGGACCGTTTCTCGACCTTCTTCCTACCGATCGTGGCAGGCATCGCAGCATTAACCTTCCTGCTACGAAGAGACCCTCTAGCAACCGCTGCTGTGCTGGTCGTCGCTTGCTCCTGCTCTTTCGCCCTGGCGACGCCGATCGCTATGTTGGCATCGATTGGTGCGAGCGCGAAGCGAGGGCTGCTGATCAAGGGCGGCAAGCATCTCGAGGCATTAGCGCAAGCTGACACTCTTCTCATCGATAAAACCGGCACGCTTACGCTTGGCCGACCTGTGATCACGGACATCTTCCCAATGGATGATCTGTCAACGGATTCGTTGCTGATCCTTGCCGCCAGCGCTGAGCGATTCTCAGAACACCCACTTGCGGAAGCCGTGAGGATTGCTGCCTATGATCGAGGCTTGTCCCTCGTTGAACCCGATGATTTCGAGGCGTTACCTGGTATTGGAGTACGTACACGTATCGATGCGCACGACATCGCGGTTGGCAATCACAGCATTCTCCCTCTAGGTTCCCCCACTCCAAAGATCGACAAGAAAGGGATGGAAGGGAAGACGTTTCTCTACGTCACTCGCGACCAGGTGTTGATCGGCGTCCTTGCAGCAGCCGATACGTTGCGACCCGAGGTTCCCAAGGCCATACAAGACTTAATGGCACTCGGCATTACGAACATCGAATTAGTAACCGGTGATCGAGAACACGTTGCCGCTCCACTCGCCAGAAATCTTGGCGTCGATTATCGCGCCGACCTCCTGCCGGAGGACAAAATCGACCTTGTACGGGAGTTACAAAAGCAAGGCCGAACGGTCGTAATGGTCGGGGACGGCGTGAATGACGCTCCTGCACTTGCACAAGCCGACGTTGGTATCGCCATGGGTGCAGCAGGGAGCGACGTCGCCATCGAGGCGGCACACATCGCTCTGATGCGTGACGACTGGACGTTGGTCCCCAAGTTACTTCGTGTTGCAAAACGCACCATGAACGTTGTCAGACTCAACATCGGTTTCACGCTCGTATACAATCTCGCGGGTCTCTCCCTTGCCGCCTTCGGCTTTCTCCCACCGGTGATGGCCGCCGCAGCACAATCCATTCCCGACCTGGGGATCTTAGCGAATTCGTCTCGATTGTTGTATCAAAGGTGAGGGCACACGAATGAGCTGGGCGGGATAGTTTACGCCGCGCCGCTGAACTACCTCACCAATTCTCATCTAAAATTGTTTGAGTAATGTCAAAAGACCCGGATTCTTTCAGAAAAATCATGCGTCGTTGGTCGACTGGCGTCACGATCGTCACGTCCACGGACGGCACCAGCGCGCACGGCATGACCGTCAATTCGTTCACCTCGGTGTCCCTGGAACCTCCACTCGTATTGGTAAGTCTCGAGCGTGATACTCGCACGCGACAGATAGTCTTGGATAACGGCAGGTTCGCCGTTTCGATTCTCGATAAAAATCAGCAGGTTCTCGCCGAGCGCTTTGCTGGTCGTATCCCCGATGAAGGCGACCGTGGCATGTGGCTTGAAAAACAAACCGGTTTATCGAAGATCCCTGTGCCCCCGAATTATCTCGCAACGATGGAGTGCGAGGTGCTATACACTCACGAGGCCGGAACTCACACCCTTTTCGTCGCAAAAGTCATGTGGGGTGAGGTATCGGAAGTCGGTCGACCCCTGCTATACTACAATCAGGAATACCGTCAACTAGCCGATTGAAGGGCGGGGTTGCATGCTAACCCCACTAACCCAAGAGGAGAAATCGATCTTACTACGCCTTGCGCGTGAGGGCGTTATGGCCGCCGTCAACGAAAGGGAACCGCCAGCGATCGACATTGAAACGCTCCCCCCTCGTTTACGCGCACTCGGGGCTTCCTTTGTCACCCTGACCTGTGGTGACCAACTGCGTGGTTGTATTGGAACCCTCAAGGTAGACTTACCGCTCGCCGAAGATGTCCGCTCGCACGCCATCGCTGCGTCGACGAGAGATTACCGCTTCTCACCCATCCAGGCTGATGAACTCGACAACCTGGAGATTGAAGTCTCAGTCCTCTCCACGCCACACCCGCTAGATTATCACAGCGTCGACGATCTGATCGAGAGTCTCCGCCCCGGAACGGATGGTGTTATCCTCAAACACGGCGTCCACCGAGCAACGTTTCTGCCCCAGGTATGGAAAAAGATTCCCGATCCCGAAAGCTTTCTTGAAACCTTATGCGAGAAAGCCCACCTGCCGAGTGACGCCTGGCGGACGGAGAATCTACAAGTCCTCATCTACCAGGTTGATTCCTTTCACGAACCCGCGCTCCCAAAAAGCTAACACGGGCTCTAAGCCGAGGATACCTTGCGAAGCTTTCCACCACAAATAACACCCCATCTTCGCCTGGGCTGGCGCTGGCCGACAGCCTTGCGCGCATTGAGACATCGAAACTTCCGCCTCTTCTTCTTCGGACAATTGATCTCCGTGAGCGGCACGTGGCTTCAATCTACTGCCTTACAGTGGTTGGTCTACCGCATCACTGGATCCCAACTTAGCCTCGGTGCCGTAACCTTCGCCTCCTTTCTTCCTGTTCTCCTGCTTTCTCTTTTCATGGGCGTTGTCGTCGACCGATTCTCACGCCGACGCATCCTTCTCTTCACACAGAGCTGGTTCATGCTGATAGCAGGCGTGCTGGCACTCCTGACCTATCTCGGCGTCATCGAATACAACCACATCATTCTGCTCGCTTTCCTATTGGGCCTTGCAACCGCCCTCGATATGCCCACACGTCAAGCGTTTTATATGGACCTGGTGTCGCGGGACGAATTGTTAAACGCCATCGCGCTCAACTCCTCCGTTTTTAACGGTGCACGCATCATCGGCCCGGCTCTTGGCGGATTAATCGTGGGATCGCTCGGGGAGGCGCCGGCTTTCGCCCTCAACGCAGTTTCATTTCTGGCAGTAATCCTGGCATTAATCTCAATGCGTTTGCTTCCATTCACGCCACCGGAAGGGCGTGAAAGCGGTTGGACGGATCTAAAACGAGGCCTTCAACACCTTGTCGGGGATCGTCGTGTGTCTGGCCTGGTGGCCATGATCGCACTCTACAGCCTCTTCGGCTTTCCCTACCTGGTGCTGCTCCCTGCTCTCGCCCGGGATGTGCTCAAGGTCGGTCCGGAAGGATTTGGTGCGTTGATGGCCGCTCAGGGCGTCGGTGCCCTGATCAGCGCGCTGTCACTAGCAACCTCTGGCGACAAGCGTCACAAAGGTCGCCAACTCTTGATCAACCGAGGGCTTCTAGCTCTTGCACTTGTTGTTCTCGGTCTCACACGTCAGTGGACACTCTCCATACTCGCTCTTTCGGTGGCCGGCTTCTCTTTGATTACGCAGCTTGCGGTAACTAACACGCTGATCCAATGGTTGATCCCAGATGAGATACGCGGCCGGGTCATAAGCGCATTTACATGGGCGCTGGGAGGCTTCTATCCGCTAGGATCCCTCTTATTCGGCGCATTTGGGGACTGGCTCGGCACATCGCAGGCCATCGTCATCGCAGCGGTGAGCAGCGCCGTGCTCTCGATCCTAAGCCGCTATCTATTTCCTGAAACACTCGAACTCACCTGAGCAAACCCTAAAGTCCTTCTTGAAGTGACATTGGCCTGAATTCCCTGAGACTTTATCCGCAAGGTGATTGCCAGAAATACAAGGCTTCCGAGTTTTGCGCCTAGTACGACTTCGCTATACCTGCTGCGCTCACACCCCATCCATAATGTTGTTGCCAAGAATGGGCACGGACCCGGGCACGGATCTCGAGTGGACCAAGTTGGAAATCTCCATCACCCTCTCGAGCATGGTTGGAGAACCGCATGGGGCGCCAGAAAGCAAAGCGTTGGTCGATCAAAAGCTCGCTGACCTGCCTTCTGCTGATAACGATGGGCTCACTATCAGCGGTCGGTGCTTTCGCCATGTTGTACTACGCCCCCCAATTGGAGACCGAATTAGCCTTCTACATCACAGAACTTTCCAAGCCCGAGTCAACTACTCCCCAGCCTGCTTCCCCGACGAATACTCCTGCCGAATTCCCGGAGTTGCTGCTTGCCGATGGACAATCGAGTCCCTCACCCACTGCTTTCCAACCTTCAACACATACGAGCACGAAAGACCCTACCCACGCTACAGTGACCGGTACGCTTACGAAAACCATCTCGGTCACACCATCAGTTTCGAACACGACTACGTTGACCACAACCCCTACAGCAACCCCATATTCCGTTAGCACCACGACAAAGACGCCCTCCAAAACCCCCATCCCATACAAGACCTCGACGAAAACCGCGACCAAAACAAGTGTCCCCTCATCGACGACAACATCAAAAACACAACCCACAAAAACTCTAACGCGGACGCCCGTACCCCAAAACACACCAACCCGCACCCGCACACCCCCTCCTCAAACCGGTACTCCAACCACATCCTCGCCAACGATCACATCCACCCCACCACCTATGACACCGACTTCGACTGCGACGATTCCAAGCGTAACCCCGACTGTCCCAAGCAGCTGTAGCACGAGCGGTAACAGCGGGTTCGAGAGTACACTCATCGACCTGATCAATCAAGAACGGGCCGATCAGGGGCTCGATCCACTATCAAGGAAATCCGCACTCACCGCCGCAGCCAGGTCGCACAGCGAAGATATGGCATGCAACGATTTCATGTCGCACACAGGATCCGATGGATCCCGTCCTGCCGATCGAGTTGCAGCGCAAGGCTATTCATTCAGTTGGATCGGGGAGAACATCTATGCCGGAAATGGATCCTACAATTCCCCCAATCAGGCCTTTAATTGGTGGATGGACAGTGCACCCCATCGCGCCAATCTGCTTAACACAAATTATCAGTCGATCGGTATCGGTTACATATTCAGCTCGGATAGCCAGTACGGGGGATACTTTACGGCCGTGTTTACCAGACCGTGACCAGATTGAACTCTATCTGTAGGTAGTGTGTGCAAGTAGGTCTATTGCTTCTTCAATCNNCTCGAGGCGTTTAAAACGGATGCAACTCTTGCCAACGTCCAAGCCTGCTAACTCCTGCCGATATTTTTCCACGAGGCTTGTATCCATGTACAAACTCATATACTGTTTCTGCGAGGCGAGCGCACACATGACCCCATCAATTTCATAAGTTGGCGTTCTGTATCGCATCGTCTCATTGGCTTGAGAAACCGTTTTGAGGATTAATTCATGCACACTCTCGAGCGCCGCCCTGCGTTCAGGAATCTGCTTTTGCAGGTACTCCTTTACTTCGTCATTCCATGGCAGGATTCCTCACCCTCTGCTTCAACTTTATGCACCAGACACCTCCGACGCCGAGTGTCAACCGAAGGACTTCGCTCATCTTTTCCTGAAGAGTGCCTATAACTGCTCGAACCGTGCCATATCGAGGACAAAGACCGTAGCGCGAGAATGGCCTTCTTCTTTCGGCTCCGTGCACGTTGCCCGGATGATCTCGATCGCCTCGTCGACACGATCTGCTTTCGTCCCCATCAGCAGGGTCGTATTGCCACGCCGTAGAAATCCCCCTGTTGACGCTACGCGAGTGACACGAAAGTCTTTTTCTATGAGCGCACGCAACGCATTCTCGGCATCAAAATCATCAAGGATCACAATCATCATCTTCACGCTAGATCACCTCACATCGTTCGACGTCAAACACAAAAACCGTCGCTCCGTGCACGTCCACCTCCATCGGCGTCCCGGCCGGATATGGAAAGGTCTCAAAGGGCGACGACACGTATTCCACTCTGCTACTGCAGGAGACCTTCAAAGCCTCGATTGCATCCTCAAGCCTTCCCTCCGGAATCCCAACCAAGAGAAGATGGTTACTCTGTTGCAGGAAAGCCCCAGTGCTGCGAATGCGCGTGACAGGGATACCCCGTATCGCCAGCGCATTGGAGGCCGATTCGAGATCGCTCTCCTGGATGACCACCATCAACAACTGGCACACCTCCTGGATTTTCCTCGACTCGAGTGTATGCGAGGTCCACACCCCCAAACCGCTCTCCAAGGCACTGTCCACCTCCGTGATGAGACCTTCGTAGGTGGTATCCGAGACGATACCGTCCCTTCGCAGCGTGGCCAGCAATCCACGTTGTGCTCGAAGCATCTCTCGTCGGGCAGTGATTAATTCCTGCTCTTCGAGGTCAGGTGTACTGTGTAAAACTTCCTGCACCGAAGAAGCCAAGACCTCCACTCTTTGCTCCAGGATCGGCTTTAGATACTCCCAAGTGTGTCTGGAGATCAATCCGTTATCGCTCAACTGGCGGATGCGTTCGAACCCGGCGCGTTCTGCCAAAGCTCGGGCTTGACGGCGTTCGTACTCGATCTGGTCCTCGGTCCTCACGATCAATTTGAGCCGGGCGAGTACTCGATCCATCGAGAAACCTTGCACGAGGATGCTGAATAAGGCGACGCCGAACGCCATCAAGATGACGGTCTCGCGTTCCGATCCCAGGTTTGCAGGCAGACTGAGCGCCAGCGCCAGTGCGATCGCGCCACGCAAACCGCCCCAAAAGAGAACGTGACGCCAACTAGAGGGCATCCTGCTCCCAAGGCGTGAAAACAGGTAAATAACGACGGCACGACTGACGAGCACCGCGCCGATCGCCCAGAGGATGAGTTGCCAGTTCTGAATCAATGACGTGAGGTCGGTCTGTAAGCCAATCAACAAAAACACCGCAGAGTTTGCCAGGAATGCAGCATACTCCCAGAAATTGAACACCACGATGCGCGTCGTGGGTGACATCCCTTGGGGGCCAATGCTCCCACCTACGATACCGGCGGCGACGACCGCCAGCACCCCACTCACATGGAACAATTCCTCGGCGACCAAAAAAGAGCCGAAGGCGAGCACAGTGGTGAGCGTTGTTTCGACAAGATGGTCGTCGATGTGGGCGGTGAGGCGTGTATACAACCAGCCAAACAATAATCCGACGATTAATCCACCGCCTGCAACGCGGATAAACTCTGTGATTCCCTCCCCCAGGTCGAAGTATCCCGCTGCAAGGGAAGCCAACGATAGGTTGAAGATCACGATCGCAGTCCCGTCATTGAGCAAGCTCTCACCCTCTAAAAGCACTTCTAGGCGTTTTGGTGCTCCCAGTTTTCGAAAAATGCTGACGACGGCTACTGGATCGGTAGCAGCGATCAAAGCGCCGAAGACGAGAGCCACTGGCAGCACCAGCCCGGCGCCCAAGGAGACGACCGCACCCACTAGGAGCATGTTGATGATGACACCCGGAATCGCCAGAAACACGATTGTGCCCAGGTTCTGCCGAAGTTCATCGAAGTTCAGATGAAAAGCTGCCTCAAACAACAACGGAGGGAGGAATAAGGAGAGAAATACCTGAGGGGCGATATCCACCTCTATGTTTGATCTCACGGCGAGCGCCAGCCCCGCCAGCACAAGCCCCACGGTGTAAGGGATGCGAAACCGGCGACCAACGACGGCCACGAGGGAGGCTACCAGCATGAGAAGGAGTATGAGAAATTCGATTTCGAGGTTTGTGTCCATTCTCGTTCTCAGATCTTTCAAGGATTCATTGGCACACCAATGGACAACGACCCTTTCCCTCGGTGGCGAGTCCTTAACCGCGCGATAGAAGGCGAAATAGATTCCGTTAAGAAGGGTCCAATGTTGGCGTGCCTTAAAGCTTAAAGCCAATTATACCCGGACGTGTCTGTTTTTTCACTGGAGCAATGACAATGATCTGGATTGTGCGGAACTACTGGCACTGATTCAGCTCTATTTACGTATCGGGTTCTCGATTGAAATGGTACCTAATGTGATGTAAGATGAAAGTAGACAACTTCACCCAGTGTCAGAGCTTGGGATCGATCTTGGCGGTGTGGGGAGCCAGGCAATTTCATCACAGTATAGAAGCCCGACTTCGCAAGAGGCCGGGCTTTTTTAAATTTTGCGGAATGACTCCGAATTACGTATCACAAAATGGATGGTCCACACCAAAGCTTCCAGCCATTCCAACATCGTGATAGCTAGAAATAGTCAACCGAACCATGCCCGAATTCGTGAAAGGAGCCCCAAGATGAAACGGTTATCTTTGCTGACATTGACCTTTGCTATGTTGTCACTGGTGTTCATCATCCTCCTGGTTTTTCTGAGATTCGAGTTTCCGCTTTATCCGCTAATGAGCTACCAGGATGCCCTCGATGTATTGACCCCTCTGGTACTCATCCCNNAAATCGTCTTCCTTGTCTTGGCTGCCTTCTGGGTCCAAGGTCAGGGCATGCACCTGTCAGCCAACTCCATTAACAACCTGATTGAAGGCCTTGCACAAAACAAGATCATCGATATTACACCAACGGACATCTACCAACTAACTTATTTCTTCGATGAACACTTAAGCCATTACCTTTGGCATATCGGTATGCTTGGTTTAGCAGCCCTCGTGATGTACCGGGAATGGCGCTACCCGACAGGGACAGCGACGATCTGGTGGTCAACCATCCTGGCGGGCATTATCTACAGCTTTACATATTTTTGTAGCTTCCTCGAGGGACAAACGGTTGTTCTGGGGCTACCGTTCGCCGCGATCGTCGTTGTGATTGCGCTGGTTTCAGAGCGCAAGAAGCTTGCTCAACGGCCTGTGATGGCCTTCTTTTTCGTTACTTGTCTGCTGGCCTTTCTTCTTTTTGCTGGTTGGTGGTCGTATTGGGGCGACTTCCTTCAGTTCTCTGAGGCGGGTCTACTTTAACGAGCACAGCACGACCGCTCCTATAACAAACACGGAACAGGCGCGGCAGGACCCAACAGGACAGGCGGCCTGTCCTGTACAATCCATCCAAGTTTAAGATCGTTCTGCAACCCTTGATCAACAACCACTATAATGAGCAATCAGTGCGATTTATCCGCTGTCGTCCATTCGAATAGATACTGAATCACGAGGCCATAGCATGACCGAGCACAATAGAAGTTTTGTGGAAGTTTGTATCTACGAAGTTAAACCGGATAGGACCGAGGAATTTGAGCGCTTAGTCGAGCGTGTCGCAGGACATCATCGCGAGTTTCCCGGTGTTACCGATGTAAGATATATCAAACGCACGCATCGACAAGGGGATTTCGCGTCCGCCAAGAGGGGTGAGCGCCCCATCCGATTGTCGCGCAAACCCAAATCGGTAACCTATGTGCTTTATTGGGAGCTAGAGGATGATGTTGCGCATGGCAAGGCGACACAGTCCGGCCTCGAGCACTTCTATTCTGATTTCAGGAAATGTCTGATCAAAGCCCCTAAGCTCATTTTAGGGGAGAGGTTGCTATAGTCCTCATCCCATGGCTGGCTTAATACCATGTTTCTAAGGGTGTGCGCTGGTGAACGAAGGAGGACCCGCGTTATTACTAGGCTGATTGAAGGGCGACGGTCCAAGGGGCATGCTTCTCGTTTACGTTTGTCGCCACGATTATGGGGGAGGAGATTCTTGCATGAACTTGAAACGATGGTCGTGGTTACTTTTCGCACCTCCGCTGCTTGTGATCTTTCTCGGACTAATCTATGCCGCAATCCCCAAAGTAGGCTATTGTTTCGATAACGAATTTGACGAGAGTGGTGAGCGCCTATACGTAACCGCCGGGAAGAAGGGGGGGCACGTTTTCAAGATTTCTCCAAGTGCATCCCTCGTTCTCGTCGACACCTATTTCGAGAGTGGCTACTACAGATATATCGAAATGGTGGGCAATAAAGCGTATATCGCGAATGGTGACCGAGGTCTCGAAGTACTAGACATAAGTGAAGATTCGCCCAAGCCAGTTTGGGCACAGCACGGCTCCAAGGGTTACGGCATAGATATTGTGGGAGACATTGCTTATCTGGCATCCAATGAACTTGGGCTCCAGATTTTCGACATCACAAATCCTCATGCACCGGTTCTGACCGGCGCTTTTGAGACCGGCGGGCGAGCCTGGGATGTCTGGGTCAAGGAAACGTATGCATATATGGTAGACCGCGATCTGGGTCTTGTCGTTTTCGACATTTCCGCACCCTCACAACCTACCGTGGTCAGTTCCCTTTCTTGGGTCGAAGATCCAATGGCTGAAATGATTGATGGCGCCAGCGAATTTGTGTACATCGCATCAGGTGAGAATGGTTTGATCGTGATTGATGTCTCCGATCCATGGAAGCCCGTCACCACATTCGAATATGATTCCGGTCCTGACAGTTGGAGAGAGGGTGTAAACCTTCGTGGATCAACCCTCTATCTCACCATGGATGATTCACTATCAAGAGAAGAAAACGGATTACACATCTTCGATCTTCTCGACCCTTCTTCCCCTAGATTATTGAGTAAGTTTCCCATTACAGATGGTGTAGAAGATATCTCAGTTGCCGGCAGTCACCTTGCTTTGTCAAACACGCTTTCAGGCATTGTGCTGCTCGATGTCCATGATCCAACCAAAGTTATTTTGATCGATACGCATCCATCGCTCTTCTGGCGATTCTTTACAAAGTTCCTTGGGTGAGAGAGAGGTAGCGTATCAATGGCTCAAGGTGCTCGAAGATTCTTCCTGGATACCCGGTGATATTGGGATGCCTCCGTCCACCATTGGGATGTGTATAACCTCAAGTTGAGCATGCCTTGACTGCTCCTTGAAAAAAGCCTAGACAGGCAGCTATAGGTGGGTGGAGAGTTTAGGAGATTGCGTTCAACGCCGGGGTAGATGGCTAAAAGATAAGCTTCGTGAAGTTACAGGGGTGAGAAGATGAAGAATTTGATTAAAAAACTTGACGGTGCCAATATGGATATTGATCTTGTAACTCCAGAAAACCAGATCGTCTGGAAACAAGATCCCTGTCCCTGGAATACAGCCGAGGATACGTCTGAGCATAAATGTGCTGTGAAGAACATATCCATCTGTCAATATTTCTGTGGCATTGAATTTCTCGATTACGTCCTGTGTTGTTATCCACAAGACAATCCATATCGTGCGAAGGAGGAGTCTTAAAAGTCCGATAAACGCGAACAATCTATCAATAACGGTGATGCCAGCTGGCTAAAATTCCGATGGCGGAGAGATTGAACATGAAGCTGTATACGCTCGCAGTGGCTTACATCGTTCCTGTATTATTCACTGCCCACATCATCGCTCCCGACACATACGATTGGACACAACACACGATAAGTCAACTCGCGGCCCAGGGTTACGGATTTAGCTGGGTAATGGACATGGGCTTCATTGGGTTTGGGGCGCTGGTCCTCGCAGCAGCGCTTAGGCGATTGCTCCTCGATCCCGTGAACAAGTGGACAGAAGGTCCACTCCTCGTCTGCGGCCTGATGTTCCTCCTGTCTTCCATCTTCTCCACCCGACCGTACATCGCGGGGATACCCCATTCAGAAATCGAGGCGTCAATTCATGGCATCATGGGAACGCTCGCAAGAATAACGGTATCCGTGTCCATGCTAGCATATGCGATTGTGGATACGCCTAAAAACCGAAGAGCTGTTCACGCAATTTTTTTCGCCTCTGTCATCATCCTCAATGCATTGTTAGAGATTTTGAGTTTCGCACAGGGAACCGCGCAACGTGTACTCGTCACCGCCGTTCTGACGTGGCTCGTCTTCATCGACATGAGACGCAGCCGATCCCAAAGGCAAGAAGCGCCCAAGTCGTCCGTCTGAACGTTATAGAAACGCTGTCGATACCAAGCCTTATGCACGTTTCCTGACCGAGCACGGTTCACACACGGACGAAGAGTTGGTAGCGTTCTTTGGCACGCTGGGGCTGCGTTCAAAGGATGGTGATCCCAAACCAGCATTACAGGTTTGGGATCAGATACGCAGCGGTCAATGAGTCAGCCAGTGGAATGGAGGTCGCGGATCAATACGTGATTTGAAAACCCACCTCACTCAAAAGAGTTCTGCATCCAATGGAGACAGACCATCGGTGAATGTAAGATTTGAGCGCAAGTCTTGGCGTTACTGGCAGCCAGTCGCAAAATGAAAGCCCGACCCCGTGTGAGGTCGGGTTATTGATTTCGAGAGTAAGCTTTTTTACATCGCGTATTCGGTCTTCTTTTACCTGGATACTGTGTTGCGACCAGCCTTCTTGGCTCGATACAACGCGTCATCTGCGATTTTAACGAGCTCGGCCGGTCTTTGCACTTCATCTGTGAGTTCGGCGACGCCGATGCTTATGGTGGGGGAGACTGAATTCTCATCAAGTTCGAAGGTGTGTTTGGCAATTTTCTCTCGGATGGTTTCGCCGACGCTTTCGGCCTTTGAAAGGGTCGTGTTGCGCACGAAGGCAATAAACTCATCCCCACCGTAGCGACAGGCTACGCCCTTTTTTCTAACGACAGACTCGATGATCTTTCCCGATTCAGAAATGGCATGCGATCCCATAAGATGACCGTATGTATCGTTGATCTGCTTCAATCCATCCAAATCCATCATCAAGAGGGACAAT
>JABAOH010000182.1_pt3 | contig 52857 bp, 58 predicted proteins | sample 7062181 | NCBI WGS metagenome assembly JABAOH01 (sample SAMN14538630, study PRJNA623070) | marine sediment metagenome | biome: marine biome [ENVO:00000428]; feature: marine pelagic biome [ENVO:01000023]; material: deep marine sediment [ENVO:00002113]; isolation source: pool of 5 deep marine... | reverse complement strand
TCTGTCTCAAGAGCTGCACTCAGAAAGGATTCACCTGGAATGAAGAGAACAACAAATTCAGGAGATTGCTTGAATTGGTTCCAGTATTCCTTAGAAGCCAGCTTATTCATATGCGACCTTACCTGCTGAGCATGTTTCTCCATCTTTGATTTTCTTTCGTCTTCAATTGTAGAAGAGACTGCATCGAGATAGGCTTCAAGGGATACTTTTGAATCAACAACTATCTCCCTCTCATTGGGAAGATGTACAATCATATCCGGTCTTATCCTGCCCTTATCAGTATCAACTGATTCCTGTTCAGTAAAATCACAGTGCATTGACATGCCTGAAAGTTCTGCAACCCTTCTTAACTGCATTTCACCCCATCTGCCACGAACCTGGGGTTTTCTCAGGGCAGAAACAAGGTTTCTCGTTTCCTTCTGGAGGTTTTCATGGGTTGAAGCTAACGTCCTTAGTTGTTCTTCAAGGCTTCCATAAGCCTTATGTCTGCTCTCTTCCATTATCTTTATCTGTTCTTCATATCTTTTTAATGTTTCAGCTAATGGTTTTATCATGCCGTCCATTGCAGTCTGATGTTCTCCGAGTTTTCCCTTTGTTTCAGCTACCACCTTTCCAAGATGTTCAGATGCAAGCCTTAGAAAGTCCTCGCTGCTGCTCTTGAGAGCCGCGGATGAAAGGGCATTAAACGTATCTGTCATATCTTTCTTCATTGCTTCGATAAGCACTTTCTGTTCTTCAAAACTCTTTTTTGCTTCTTCAAGTCTTGTTAGTGCCTCAACTTTATATTCTCTCTCGTTATCAAGGTCAATACGAATCTGATTTATTTCTGAGTCCTTCTGCTGTATCTGCTGTTTTAATTCATTAACCTGTGCTTCAGCATACTTAGCCCTGCCCTCGGTCTCTGTTATTTGTCTTGCATAATTCCCCTGAAGACGTGTCTTTGCAAAAAACCATATAACAAGACCGCCGACTATTAATCCCAGAATAATATATGCTATTGTTTCCATAGTAATAATGTCTTAAAAATAAATTTTTTCATATTCCTGCAACCCTCAGACTAAAAATATTCTTAACAGCTATTATTACTTTATTATCAATTTCTTTTTAATTTAATTTAAAGTATTTATTTAACTTTTTAAACTACTACCTCCGGCGTTATCATCCACTGCAGTGACCAGGCACCTTTTTCATCTCTATTCAGACAGACGATTCCTGCCATTCTGAATGAAATAACATTCTTTTCTGCATCATTGCACAGTAATAACGACGCAAGTCTTGCAAGATTGGGTAAGTGACCAACTAATACAGATGAATCCGTAATGCCTTTAATCCTATCTGCCCATATTTTTGGATCATCCATTGGAGACAGACCATCTTTCTCAGAGATACATTTTTCAGGTTTCAGCGCTTCTGATAATACATCAGCAGTCTGCTTTGCTCTTAATTTTGTGCTATGAAATACCTGCACGACTTTAATATTAAGTTTAGATGCATATAAAGTAACCTTTTTTATATCCTGCAGACCTTTTTCAGAAAGGCCCCGTTTTGGATCTTCCTCCTCTCTCTTGGCATCTGCATGCTGTACAAGATATAAAAGCATAGAATACACACTCCTTTCTGATAAAACTTCTTCCAAATTAAGTGATAAGCAGGGCTGGCCTGAGCAGCATCTCTACGACTCGCGGACTGCATGTATACCTGCTCCAAACACATTCTTTGGGTTAATTCAATATCTCTGTCCCTACGCCTTCTTTTGTGAATATCTCGAGGAGAAGGCAGTGTGGAACTCTGCCATCTATAATATGAGTCTTTCTTACACCACCTGATAGCGCGTCAAGGCAAGCCTGAACTTTTGGCAGCATTCCACCTGTAATTGTTTTGTTCTTTATCTGTCGGCCTATCTGACTCTTTTTTAATGTCGGTATTATATCGCCATTTTTGTTCAGTATTCCAGGTACATCAGTCATAAGTATGAGTTTTTCTGATTTGATGGCAGATGAAATAGCAGCTGCAACAAAGTCTGCATTGATATTGAGTGTTTCTCCGTTCTGACCTACTCCGATTGGAGATATAACCGGGATAAAACCATCCTTCTCAAGACTGCCTATAATGTTGGGCTCTATGGAGCTTACTTCGCCAACAAGTCCAAGGTCTAATATCTCGTCAACTCCTGTTTCAGGTGTAACCTTCTTTACAATCTTCTTTCTGGCCTTTATCAAGCCTCCGTCCTTTCCGCTCAGTCCTACTGATTTGCCGCCGTGCTTGTTGATAAGCGAAACAATCTCTTTGTTGACAAGACCTCCAAGAACCATCTCAACTATATCAATCGTTTCCTTGTCTGTAATGCGCTGACCGTGGACAAACTCAGGCTTTTTCCCCATCTTTTTCATTATTTTCGATATGCTTGGGCCCCCTCCATGAACTATAACTGTGCGAATACCTATAAAATTAAACATTACCACGTCTTTAGCAAAGGATTCTTTAAGCTCTTTCTTTATCTGGGCTGACCCGCCGTATTTTATTACAAAAGTCTTGCCGAAAAAATTTCTGATATACGGCAACGCATCTATAAGTATCTCTGCTTTCTTTATAATATCCTTCATTATTCCTTCCTTTTTTATATTGGCCTCTTATTTCTTATGGTAAATCTGATTATTTCTGTTCAGAACATGGTATACATACTATTTCACCATTCTTAATCCTGGCCCTCGGCTCCATAACCTTCTCTTTGCATAAGGCACATTTTATGCTTGTATAAATTTCCGCTTCAGGAGGAAGCCTTTCCCTGCCCCTTTTAACAGTCAACAACTCTTTTTCATCTGCTTCAAGTATATAACGAACTTTTGTAGACTTTCTGTCATGGACAAATTTAATAACCTTTTCAGAACGGTCACCCTTAATATATCTGTTCCACATTATCTTATCTTCTTTCTTTTCATCAGGTTTTTTCCAGTCAATCGAAATTCTAATACTCTTTCCGGAAGGTCTACTTATGAAAGTATATACCTGTTTGCCATAATCCTTAAATATTAGATTGCCTTTGCCGAAAGTGCATCCGGTCATGACCTGAACTGCATCTACAGCACAGGAATTATTCTCGACTACAGCAACTATTTCCTCATCTTCAGAACGTCTTTTAAACTCTTTAAGAGCCTTCAGAGAGACCCTGTAGCCTAATGCAAGGCCAGGGCATGAGTGCCCATGGAAATTGACTGCATCATCATAAGATTTCATATATAAGAGATTTTACACAAAAAGAGTCTTTTTGGGTAGGGTTAATAATTGTCTGATAAAATACCTTTCAAGAATTAATATTATTACTTTTCAGTATTTTTCATTACAGATTAAAACCTCAAAGTTGCTTTCAGCCTCTGTGGTTGATGTAACAAATCAAGGGCATCTTTCGTAGATGTTACGAAAATATCTGCTGATTTAGTTGCATCAAATGAACATCCTTCCTGCAGGCATACTGCAATGCCGATCCTCGCTGCACTGAGCATTCTTCTATCATTATTACCATTTCCAAGGGCAACAACACTCCCGGGACCAAGTCTTTTAATATATTCTTCTTTCTGAATATCATGGTTCTCACCTTCAAGTATATGCATTTCGCAGCTGACCCCCTTTAGTTCCTGCTTTGCCATTCCAAATGTGTCGGCAGTTAATATATGTACTTTAAGAAATCCTGATATTCTATTTAACCGTTCTTCTACACCGTCGAGTAGTTTACCGTCAACTGATAATGTACCAGTAAAATCCGATACAAGATGTTCCAAACTGACTAATCCGAAACCGGGAATATCAATCTCAATCATAACTGTCCCCCATCAATATGCTTTTTAGACAGACTTTACTTTAACCCAAAAAATGCATTTGAAGCAGGTATGCATGTTATATAGTTGGGCATATTTCTTGAGCGGACATAGGAGAATTTTGGGGTAAAAATTTCCCTCTAGGGAGCGAAAGGAATATGTCCAACTACTTAATCCAACAAATATGCATTTTTTTTGTGTTAATCACCTTCGCCTGTATCGCATTATTTTACTATTCACAAATATCCAAAATATTTTCTAAACAAAGAGGTCTGAAAATAGCAAGTGGTTCCTTTAAAGTCTCACTTCAGCCTTTATAATAAGTGTTTGATATCCCTCCTGGCCCAACTGTTCTGCAAGGGAGATTGCATTATTGAAATTTTCGAAATCGCCAATTATTACTCTGTGATATTTTGTGCCTCTTATATTTGCCTCCTGAATATATACGTTACTGTATCTTAGCTTAAGAACTGCTTTCAGTCTTATCGCGTTAATACCATCCTTAAAGGATGCAACCTGTATGGCAAAAGGGCCTGTTTTTTTGAATGTCTGAACCTTTACTCTCTTTATATAGGAGTTATTCCTTCCCTGCACCTCTAGTAAAACCCTGCCAGTTCCCGGACCTATTAAACCGATCCTTTTTGCGGAAGCATATGAAAGGTCAATATCCCTTCCTTTAACAAAAGGACCCCTGTCATTTACCACACATTCGACCGTCTTTTCGTTTTTTAAATAGGTGACTTTAACCATTGTGCCAAACGGATATACCTTGTGAGCACATGTGTATTCATACATATTGAAAATCTCACCTGATGCCGTTGGCCTGCCATGGAATTTTGGACCATACCATGATGCAATCGCATAAGTCCTTTTATAGGATGTCTCTGGATATGCTTCATAATGGACAGTTGAGCATGATGATAATAAAAGTAAAAAGGCCAAAAAAAATAAGAATATTCTGATGCGAATCTCCCTCTAACCGAAGTCTATAATATGTACCTGCTTAAATCCTCGTCTTTGACAATTTCGCTTAACTTATCTCTCACATATTCTCTGTCTATTTTTAATATGCCGTTTTTCCTATCAGGGGCCTCGAAAGATATGTCTTCGAGTAGCTTCTCAAGTACTGTGTGAAGTCTCCTTGCACCTATATTTTCTGTTTTATCATTTACATGAGAGGCAATCTCTGAGATCTCATTAATCGATTCTTCTGTAAATTCAATACTAACATTCTCTGTTTCCAGAAGGGCTGTATACTGTTTTATAAGTGCATTATATGGCTCTGTGAGTATTCTCACAAATTCGTCCTTACCAAGTGCATCCAGTTCAACCCTGATTGGAAATCTTCCCTGAAGCTCGGGTATCATGTCAGAAGGTTTGGTTGTATGAAAAGCTCCTGAAGCTATAAAAAGTATATGCTCTGTTTTAACAGGTCCGTATTTTGTAATAACTGTCGAGCCCTCAACTATAGGCAGCAGGTCGCGCTGTACACCTTCTCTGGAAACATCAGGTCCATGACTATACCCCTTTGCTACGATTTTATCAATTTCATCAATAAAAACTATCCCGCTCTGTTCAACTCTTTCCAAAGCTTCTTTTTTGATCTTATCCATATCAATCAGTTTGTCAGATTCTTCCTGTTCAAGCAATATCAATGCTTCCGGAACCTTTACCTTTTTTCTTTTTGCTTTTTCAGGAAGAAGATTACCGAGCATAGATTTAAGATTTATTTCAATCTCTTCAAGTCCTACATTGGAGATTACGCCAAAGGGCATTATCTTCTCTCTAACATCTATCTCTACGTATCTTGAATCAAGCTTTCCGCTTTTCAATTGTTCTCTCAGCCTTTCTCTTGTCTCCCTGTTCTTTTCCCTCTCTGCTTCATCTATTTCGGTTGACCTTAATAACCTTGGTTGAGGTAAAAGAAGATCGAGCAGTTTCTCTTCAGCGAGTACCGTTGCCTTTTCCTTTATCTTCTCGAGGTGCTCATCTTTGACCATATTAATTGATATCTCGGTTAGATCTCTTACCATTGACTCTACATCACGGCCAACATATCCAACCTCTGTAAACTTTGAGGCCTCTACCTTTAAAAACGGTGCATTAGCCAATTTTGACAGTCTTCTTGATATCTCTGTCTTGCCAACTCCTGTAGGCCCTATCATTAATATATTTTTCGGCAGGACCTCATCTTTCAATTCAGGAGAAAGTTTTTGTCTCCTCCATCTGTTCCTTAAAGCTATCGCTACTGCCTTTTTGGCTTTATTCTGTCCAATTATATATTTATCAAGTTCTGAAACAATCGTTCGCGGTGTAAGGCTGTCCATTTTATATTAACTCCTCAATATTAATCTGTGCATTAGTGTATACACAGATATCCGATGCTATTTTCATTGACTTTTCTATTATCTCCCTTGAAGTAAGTTCAGTGTTTTCATAGAGTGCCCTAGCAGCAGCCTGTGCAAAGGCGCCCCCTGAACCTATCGCAGCAATTCCTTCCTCAGGTTCAATTACGTCTCCATTGCCTGAAATAATGAAGGTATGATCTTTATCTGCAACTATAAGAAGTGCCTCGAGTCTACGAAGAATCTTATCTGTTCTCCAGTCTTTTGCGAGTTCTACAGCTGCCCTTGTTATATTTCCTCTATACGATTCCAGCTTACTTTCAAATTTTTCGAATAAAGTAAAGGCATCCGCAGTGGCTCCCGAAAAACCTGCAACGACTCTGTCTTCATACATCTTTCTTATCTTCCTGGCATTCTGCTTAAGTATAGTGTTTGCCATTGTAACCTGACCATCACCACCTATCGCTACGTTTCCATCCTTTCTGACACACAATATTGTAGTTGCTTGAAACATGATTTTACCTTCTGTTTTTTTATATTTATTTTACAAAAAATTGATATGCTCTGTCATTACATAATATAAAAGGGTTCGAGTGTGAAACAGCACGATAAAAGATATAATTCGTACCGACCTTTTCATAGACCCTCTTAGAGATTCACGATAAGATTTATATTCTGCATTCTGCATTTTGCATTCTGTATTCTGTATTCTGCATTTTACTATAACCCTTATTTGTCTTCCCTATCTTTATAAGAAAGAGGATGCGCCTTATCATAAATATCCATAAGGTGAGTCACATCAATATGTGTATACTTCTGTGTTGTTGATAAAGATGAATGTCCAAGAAGTTCCTGGATTATCCTTAAATCAGCACCTGCCTGCAATAAATGCGATGCAAATGTATGTCTCAGTGTATGCGGGCCTATCATGCCATTTATGCCTATCATTTTTGCATATTTTACAACTATTCTTCTTATACTCCTTTCTGACAATCTAGTATGCATCCTGTTAAGAAAAATCGCCCTGTCCCTCTTCTTAAGAATTATCTTCTCAACCATATATGATCTCAATGCCTCGATAGCTTTGGAGCCAATCGGCAATATGCGCTCCTTCTTACCCTTCCCTCTGACTTTTACCAATCCTTCCTTTATATTAATATCATCAACATTAAGTCCTGCAATCTCGCTTACCCTTAATCCACTTGAGTACAGTAGCTCAAGAATAGCCCTGTCTCTCACTTGAATATATCCAATACCTTCAGGTTTTTCTATAAGAGAAAATACGTCATCTACTGAAAGGAATTTAGGTAGAAGTTTTGATGTTTTCGGGCTCGGAACAAGTTTTGCGGGATTGGATTTTATGTATCCTTCCCTGTATAAAAATTTAATAAATGACCTGACAGTTGCGAGCTTTCTGCTCACAGTTGTTTTATCTAACCTGCTTTTAATCTGTTGTGCAACAAAACCCCTTATATCTATTAAATCGATATCTTCCGGTTTCTTTTTAATGAATTCACTGAAATCTTCAAGATCTTTACTGTAAGCCCTTAGTGTATGTCTTGAAGCGTCCTTCTCAACCTCAAGATACTTTATGAATTTGTCTATAAGTTTTTTCACGATCAGGTTATCCGCTCTATTATATCAATATAACTATTCCAGTCCTTAATGGCCTTTTCCACAATAACTTTCCTTTTGATTCTCTTATCCTTTATTCCAGTAGATTCTTCCGGTAAAGGGAATAACCCGAAGTTTATATTGCTTGGCTGAAAATTAGTGCTTTCTGATTCAGTAATATGATTTATCAAAGCACCGTGAGCGGTTGAACGTGGCACTTCAATTACATTTTTGCATTTCATCTTTAAAGATGCATTAATACCAGCAATTAGTCCCATTGCCGTTGATTCGATATATCCTTCAACCCCTGAAAGCTGTCCAGCAATAAGAAGAGAATCCCTTTTTTTAAAAGTCAGATCTTTATTAAGGAAGAGCGGTGAATTTATAAACGTGTTACGGTGAATGCTCCCGAACCTCAAGAATTCTGCATTTTCAAGTCCCCTGATCATTCTGAAAACCTTTTTCTGCTCAGGCCATTTCAGTCTTGTCTGGAAGCCGACCATATTATATGCAGTCATCTCCTTGTTTTCTGCTCTCAATTGAACAACTGCGTAAGGTTCAGACCGTGTATATGGATCAGGCAGGCCGACAGGCTTCATTGGTCCAAATCTTATTGTATCCAGACCTCTTGCTGCCATTATTTCAATTGGCATGCATCCCTCAAAAACCTTTTCTTCTTCAAAGACTCTTGGCGTTAATCTGTCAGCCTCTATAAGAGCATTATAAAAATTTTTGTACTCGTCATTTGTCATGGGACAGTTAAGATAATCCTCTCCCCCTTTACCATATCTGGAGGCTCTGTATACCTTTTTATATTCAATAGATTCAGCTTCGATTATCGGGGATATTGCATCGTAAAAATAGAGGTAGTCACCACCAAACAGTGCAGACAGAGATTTTGTCATGGATTCTGATGTAAGTGGTCCCGTTGCAATTATGGCCAAAGTGTCAGGCACCCTGATTGCTTCCTCTCTAAATACTTTAATTTTCGAATTATTTGAAAGTTTCTTTGTAATATATTCTGCAAAAAGAATCCTATCAACAGCCAGAGCTGAACCTGCAGGTACAGTTGATGCATATGCTGCCTCCATGATCAGGGAACCAGCCATGGATAGTTCTTTTTTTAAAAGTCCTGGCGCACTATAAAGGTCATTAGACCTGAGGGAATTAGAACATACAAGCTCTCCTAGCATTCCCGTTCCATGAGCCCCGGACATTTTTTGGGGCCTCATTTCGTACAATAAAACCTCTACACCTCTTCTGGCTGCCTGCCATGCAGCCTCTGAGCCTGCAAGACCTCCGCCTATGATAACCAATCTGTCAGACATATTGTTTTAATTATACCCTATCCCCTGCCCCGTGACTAATTATATAAATATCTACAAAATCAAAAACTTTTATTAGGTCTCTGCTATCATAATGGTTGATAATGAATATGGCAACTTTTAGGACAGTCTTCATACATCAGTTATAAATACTCGATTTTAAACAGTATAATTAAACCCTAAAATACATTTTTTGGGTTAATTGTAAAACTGCCTTTTTAAATATAATAAGTAATAATATATTAATTCAATATTAAATATTATTAATATATACTAATAATTGAAATAATTATAAATATTAATTAATATAATTTATGCCTGACAATTTTGAAAATCAGCCTGATAAAAAAGAAACTGATACTTCAGAACAGACAGTTAAAAGGGAAGAATACCGATGTCCTCATTGTAATGATATCATCAATGCAGCATATATAAAGCAAAATCCACTTTCTGAAATACCATGTCCCTCCTGCAGTTCGTTAATCGATATGTCATCGATTGTGAAAAAAGAATTTTATTATAGTGACGAGCGAACAGATAAAAGATGTAATATAATCCTTAAGGTTACATATCAAGACTACGATAAATTTATTACCGAATATACAAAAAATGTCAGCAATGGTGGAATGTTTTTAAATACCAACAAACGTTACGAAAAAGGTTCTAAAGTGAGTTTATTTCTTCATGTGCCGGGCCTTGAAGAACCATTAAAAATACTTGGAGAAATCGTACATGTAAACTTCTCGGATTATAATGACGAAAATAACGGTGTAGGCATTAAATTTATAGACATTAACGAATTGAGCAGACAGGCTCTAATAAAGTACATACGATCACATAAACATTGTTTTTAAAATATCTTCTATTGTCTTTTAAACTGCATTTTTATTATCCATTATCCATAAAATATAATATACTTTTATGTATCCTTGACTAACATCAAGATATTTTGTTAGGCTAATTAAATTTCAAACAGGAGTTGTGATGGTTAAGATTAAAATTACTAAAACTACAAAAAAGCAAAGTTCTAAATCTGCAAAATATTCCACTGTAAAAAGTGCAAAAATTAAATCTTCATCTAAAAAGACAGGTGTAAAGACAAGAAAACCTGCTACTCTGTCAAAACAAAAGGGTACTGCTTCAAAACCTAAAGAAACCTCTGCGTCCATATCTGCTTCAAAGACAAAAAAGAAGAAAACGAGCTATGGTTCTATTAGAGATAAAATGATCCATAAGATTAAAATGGAGCTTCTCGGCCAGAAGACATCTCTTCTGAATGAAGCTGAGATGGCTTTAAATGAACTTCCTGGACAGACAGTCTTTCCTGACCTCGGCGACCAGGCAACTGCAGAAACTGACAGAAACTTCATGCTCAGGCTTCGGGAAAGAGAACAGCGTCTTTTGCAAAAGATTGATGAGGCGCTTGACCGAATAGAGAAAAAAACTTTCGGTATTTGTGAAGATTGTGGAGAGGAGATCGATATAAAAAGGCTCGCAGCAAGGCCTGTTACTACAATGTGTATTGATTGCAAGACCTTACAGGAAGAGGAGGAAAAACTCCGAGCATCATAAATTGTTCAGGAATTTTACACCGTAAAATAAATCCTTTATTTTCTAAGGGTTTTCCCTTCAGGTCAGAGATATTTCAAATCTTTTAGATCTGAGATCCTTCTCTGTTATATATTTAATATGTTCATTGATTAAAGTTGAAAGCTCCAGAATAAGTACCTCTGTTGGTTTTATACGCCTTATGTTCGCCGGACTCCAGTTTAGCAAATTTAAATAAAGATTTATAGTTCCGGTGGAAATCCTGAAAGATGAACCGGATCCTTTTGAACAATTCTCACACAGTACTGTTCCATGGGAAATATAAAAAGCATCTCCTTCCTTACCGCATCTGCCACAGTCTTTGAGTTTCGGCAAGTATCCTACGGCCTCAAGAAGCTTTAGTTTATAATAGATTATTAGCAGTCCCGTATTACAGTCATCCTCAATTGCATGTAATGTATTTAATACAAGTGAATAGACTTTTTTGCATACTTCCCTTTCAGGTATAAAATTCAGAGTCAATTCTATGATCTCTGAGACCTTCAAAAAACATTCCAGTGCACTTCTTATGGAATGGAAAGAATTAATGATATCTGACTGGGTCAGACGCGGCAGCGATGCATCCTCCTTGCCCCAGAAAGAAATCTTTGAATATGTAAGAGGTTCAAGACTGCTGCCGAATCTGCTTTTAATTTTGCGCGGACTTTTTGCGAATGTCTTTAAAATACCGTAGTCTCTGGTCAGGAATGTAACGATAAGATCAGCTTCACCAAAAGGGCTGGTCTTTAAGACGATTCCTTCGGTTCTCTGAAGCATTACATAATATTTCCGAAATCTTCAGGTTTCAGATTTTTCAGCCATTCATCAAGCTCATCTGCTGTTCTTGTGCCTATTATATTTTCCTCAACAAATATCGGGGCATTTGCCCTCAGGGCAACAGCAATAGCATCACTGGGTCTTGAATCAATTAAAGTTTCCTTTCTACCGTCGTTAAGATAGATAAGTGCATAATATGTGTTATCAATAATCTCGGTAACTACAATCTTTGTTATTTTAACTCTGAGCCTGTCAGTAATATTTTTAACAAGGTCATGTGTAAGTGGACGCGGCGTAGCTACTTTCCCGAGAGCAAGTGCAATTGAATCTGCTTCCGGTTTACCTATCCATATCGGAAGCGTATTACTGCCATCAAGGCCCTTCAGCAAAAGTATATACATATTACTTCTCGGATCAAAGAGGAGCCCTTCAACCTTCATTTCTATCAACATTTTATATGTACCCTAATTCTCTCAGAAGCTCTCTATTATCCCGCCATCCCTTTTTGACTTTTACCCATAACTCAAGAAAGACATTTGTTCCAAGCAGCTTTTCTATATCCAGTCGCGCCAAGGTGCCTATCAGTTTAAGCATCTTACCTTTGTTCCCTATTATTATACCTTTTTGTCCTTCTCTTTCAACATAAATATTAGCATTTATAAATATCACCCCGTCATTACGCTCGGTCCATTTATAAATATCTACTGCAACTGAATATGGTATTTCATGTGATGTTTTTTCCATAATCTTTTCTCTTATTATCTCAGCAACCATAAATCTCTCGATCTGGTCGGTATAAACTTCATCCGGGTAATATTTAGGTCCTGATGGAATATATTGCAATATATTCTTCAGGAGTATATCAATTCCATTCTGCTTAATTGCAGATACCGGAATAATTTCCTTAAAATCAAAGAGATTTTTGTATCTGTTAATCATTGGCAGTAATTCTGTCTTCTTTACCTTATCGATCTTATTGATTACAAGTATTACGTGCTTGTCAACTTTCTTAAGAGATTCGATAATAATTTCATCAGGCTTAGTTGAATAACCAGCTTCGGTAACTAATATAACAAGATCTATTTCTCTCAGCAGTTTCTTAGCAGATCTGACCATTGTTTCACCGAGCATATGCCTCGGCTTGTGTATTCCTGGGGTATCTATAAATATAATCTGTGCATCAGCATATGTCTTTATACCCAGAATCCTGTTTCTTGTAGTCTGTGGTTTTTCAGTTACAATAGCTACCTTCTGCCCGAGTAAAACATTCAGAAGCGTTGATTTGCCGACATTCGGCCTTCCAATTAATGACACGTAACCTGAGTGGAATAAAGCTGACACCATACCCCTGATACTTTTTCCTTATTATTCAATTATAATTGTTAAAAGTGCTTCCAAAAAATTTATAAAATGACTCAAGCATGAATATTCTATACCTGGAGTTTGTTTAGCGCCTCATTTATTCTTTCAACTGCCCTTCTAATGTCCTCTAGTGATGTAGCATATGAAAGTCTTATATAATTATCATCCCCAAAAGCCTCTCCGTGAACCAGCGCAACATTTGCCTCTTCAAGAAGATAAAGTGAAAGGTCAGCAGAAGATTTTATCTCTCTGTCTTTAAATTTCCTGCCGTAGATCTTTGAAGTATTTGGAAATACATAAAACGCCCCGGTAGGCATGATACAGCTTATACCTTTCATTAAATTCAGGTCGGCTACAAGATAGCGCCTTCTCCTGTCAAATTCTTCAAGCATCCTTTTTAGAAAGTCCTGAGGTCCTTTTAAGGCTTCTATAGCGGCTTTTTGAGTAATTGAGTTAGGGTTTGACGTTGACTGGCTCTGAATATTAGTCATAGTCTTTATTATCTCAACTGGTCCTGCGGTATAACCTATTCTCCATCCCGTCATTGCGTGAGACTTGGAAAGACCGTTAACTACCATGGTTCTGGACTTTATATCTTTATCCAAAGATGCAATGCTTATATGCTGTATACCGTCATAAGTCAGCTTCTCATAAATTTCATCTGAAACGATATAAAAATTATGTCTGAGAGCCACCTCTGCTATTTTTTCTAAAGCCTTTTTATCATATGTCAGTCCAGTAGGATTTGACGGAGAATTCAGTATAAGCGCCTTTGTCCTAGCTGTTATGCAATCCTCAAGAACCTCAGGCCTAACCATAAAAAAATCGGATTCGTAAGTCTTTACAAAAACAGGCACAGCATCATTCAGTAAGACCTGGTCTGGATATGACACCCAGTAAGGAGAAGGGATTATCACCTCATCACCGGGTCCGTATAGAGCCTGTGCAATATTATAAAGGCTGTGTTTAGCACCACATGAAACTATTATCTCTTCCCTTTTATAAGATAATCCGTTGTCTTTCAGCAGCTTGTCAGCTATTGCTTCCTTTAATTCGTCTATCCCTCCTACAGGAGTATATTTCGTAAACCCATCCTTAATGGCCTTAAAAGCAGCCTCTTTTACATTTTCCGGAGTATCAAAATCAGGCTCACCTACACCAAAATTTATAATATCAATTCCGGAGGCCTTCATGGATTTTGCCTTTGAATCAATCGCAAGCGTGGGTGATGGTTTGATCTTCTTTGCCCTTTCAGAAAGCATAATTAAACCTCTCTTTATTTCTTGATATTTTAAAATATGAGAACATACGAATGAAAGACTCTTAGGTACACTTCCCCTTTTTTTTGAAAATAGGAGAAGTATACCGGGTTTATTTAATTAACTTTATCTTTTCAAGCGTGTCCCTGTATATAGTTTCTTTCGAAGGATTAAGTTCAATCGCTTTCATGACCATGGCTTCGGCTTCATCGAGATTCTCTTTCTTTATGTAATAAAGCCATGAAAGATTGTTTAATGCATCGGCATTTTCAGGATCTTTTCTTATCGCTTTTTTATAGCATTTCTCTGCATTATCAAGCTGCCCTTTCTGAAAATATATGTTACCGATATATAAATAAGCAATGGGCAGCTCTTCTGATGCCTTTTTGTATTCATTCAGAGCATTCTCAAACTCACCCTTCCTCTCATATGTAACTCCAAGATTTAAATGTTCTTCAGGAGTGAGGGGATCATCGAGCACAATGATTCTGGGTATTGAGCAAGAAAAATTGCAAAGTGCAAATAGCATGGAGCATAGAGTTATTTTCAGTAAATAGGAAAATATGGGAAGTGTCCCTATTTTATTAGCAGTGTCCAGAAATCTGTCCTTTTCCATGATTTTATGAAATCTTCCTCAGGAATAAACTTCTCTCTCTCCCTGCCTGAATTTACAAATACGCCTTTTTTATTAAAACCAACTACAACCATAAAATGATTTGCCTGATAGACATAAAAACCATAATCAACAAGTACAACAACCGGCAGCCCCGACTTTATATTTTCCCTCAGGTCACCTATGTCACCACTGTACTGTAGTGCATTCAATCCATTTTTTTGTGCGTATAAGAGTATATCTATATCCAATGTCCCCCTTGCTGATTTGCTGTAAATCTCCTCTGCGATCTCTTCAGGAGATACCTTTACTCCCCAATAGTTAAGAACAGCAGCAAGAGAAGCCGGACCACACTGGTATTCATCCTGTGAGAAAAACGGGATATTCTCTATCATTACAGCATCAGCAAAATCTATAGGCTTATATTTTGTTGTGCATGACATCAGAATAAAAAAGCATGTTGCCAGGACTGTTATTGCGAGTCCCGAAGTTTCGGTGCGAAGCAATCTCAAAAATACCTCCTCAAAAATATAGGGACACTTCCCTAATTTTCACTATTTTTATAACTTTAATAAGAAACTTTGAAAATAGGGGAAGTGTCCCTTATTTATCTTATTTATTATTTTGTTACTATGACCCTGTGTCCGGTCAATTGTAAAAGAAAAACTACTAATATCGCTATAATAAGGAGGGCTATAATTACGCCAAGTGCGTCGTTGCCTCCTACCTTTAAATCATCTATCTTCAAGGCAAGTTGATGAAGCTGACGGTCGCTGAGATTAGCCAATCTCTTATTTATCTCCTCCTGGCTGAATCCTAATGCTTTAAGCCTTTTACTGACTGCCTTGGTCTCAATTACCTTCTGTATCTTCTCTAAATCAGCCTCCCTGTCTGTTTTTTCGGTAAGAGCCGACTGCATATCTATTATCTCTGACGGAGAAAACCCTGCTTCAACCCTTGGCACAATGGCAATTATAAACATTGCAGCAACAAGATACCATGAAATTAGTCTCATAAAAGGAATCCTCATATTATTCACCTCCTTTCATTTCTTTTTCATTAACACCGCTTTCTTTAATATCCTTTTTCCTTTTCTCTATTCTCTTTTTTAAGTCCTTGACTCTTTCCTGAAATTCCTCTGTAAGCTCATCCGCTTCTTCATGGCTGCCAACAACATGTGGAGTAACCATGAGGATCAATTCCTTTCTTGAAATAGAATCTGTTGTTGTACCGAAAAGATAACCGAGAATTGGTATTTTGCTCAGGATCGGAATTCCTGAACGAGACTTTTCTTTTCTTTCAGTAATGATTCCACCAAGTACAAGGGTATGCCCGTCCTGAACAATTGCGGTAGTTGTTGCCTTTCGCGTTTTGAAGCCCTGAAAATCCTGCCCTCCTATTGGAACTTTTTCTCCCAGTTCACTGACTTCCTGGATAATCTTTAAAGAAACTTGTTTTTTCTCATTAATGTGAGGTGTAACAGTAAGGATAGTACCAGCAGATTTGAACTGGACCTGTGATGTCGTCAAACTAGTAACATCCGTAGGCTGAGATATCGAGGTTGCCACAGGCACTTCATCTGCAATTTCTATTTTTGCCTCTTTGTTGTCAAGAGCTAGTATATGAGGACTTGCAAGGACATTAATCTTACCTGTACTTGCAGCAGCATGAATAAATATATTAAACCTGTTCGGGTCAAAAACATTTGCAAAAACAGGTAATAACGGGTCACCTGTAGGCAAAATACTTGGAACCGTAAACTTATCATCGTCGATACTGTATCTTATATCTCCGGTTGAAAAACCGCCCACTACATCAAAATCCTTGCCTTCTGCATGAATGCTCGTAGTTAAAAGCCATTCAATTCCAAATTTTGTCTCTTCGGTTAAAGAAATTTCTGCAATCAATACCTCTATCAATACCTGCTTTGGCTGGACATCCAGTTTCTTAATGGTTTCAAGGAGAGACAGGTAGCCACGAGGTGTTGTCTTTATAATAAGAGCATTTATATCCTCATATGCCTCTATAATGACTTCTCCTTCAATTTCCCCTGCAAGCCCTTCCTGAACCATTGCAACTGTCGGCACTGGCCGTTGTGGTCTCACTGGTCGTCTTACCGGTGGACGTGGTGTAGTAGGTGATACTGTCTTAACAGCAGCACCATCCTTCTCATCTTTTTCCGGATAGATTTTTTTCAGGATCTCAGCAAGATTCTTTGCCTCGCCATTTTCTACTTCATAGACAAATGTTCTTATCGAATCTCTTTCAGTAGGGGGTATATCAATATATTCAAGAATCTTCAAGAATTTTAAAATACCTGCCGGTGGCGCTGTAACTATCAACATATTTGAAGGTTCATAAACAATTATATCAGTACCTCTTGGCATAAGATTCTTTGCTATATTAGCGACATCACCGGCTTTGACATATTCAAGGGGAACACCCTGAGTTACAAAGCCTGAATCTTTCGGAATCCTTGGAACCTTTCCAGACTCTACAGGAACAGGCTGTTGTTTGGCTGTATCAATCGGTACAATTCTGTAAAAACTTCCGTCTTTTACAGCAGTAAATCCGTTGAATTCGAGTATCGTCTGGAATATTGAGAACAATTCACTTAAAGGTACTTTATTATGAGACTGTATTGTTATATTGCCGCTTACGCCTGGAGCAAGGATATAGTTTATCTTGAGCATTTCGCCTATTGTGGATACTACAGTCTCAAGGTCAGCATTTTCGAAGTTGAGCATAACATATTGCTCTTCAGCCTTCTTCTCTTCAACAGGTTCGGCTATCTTCTCTTCTTCCTCGACTTCTATTCTGGGGGCTATTTCAGGAAGCTTCAATTCTTCAACGGGTGGTATCTCAGTAACCGGCTGTTCCTCTGGCCTGACTTCCTTTTTAGGAGCACATGAAACAACCAGAAATAAGAGCAAAACAACTGCCATTAGCTTTCGGTTCATTTCGATTTTCCCGGCCTTTTAATCGTCTTTATTTTATCTAAATTTATTTGGATCATCTCGGTTTTCCATTTTAACATAACTTTTCTTTCAGATATATCAAATAATTCAAAATTTTCTACTTTGTCTCCTTTTCTCATTGGTATCGCTTTTGAATCATCTATTACAACATAAGCAATATAGTCGCCATAAATATCAAGCACAATGCCCTCCAATCCAACCTCAGGTCTCTTTTGTGGTGGTTCAACTGGACCTTTTGTAGCATCAGGAATAGCTTTCTGATTCTTATATGTTCTGTTAGGACTGAATAAATTCTTTTCAAATATTTCTTTGCTCCAAGCTTTAGAATATTCAGACGAAAGAATTATGTCTGCTTCCCTTGGACTGTATTTTCTCACTGAAACCTCAGACAACGGATCATATTTGAGTGCTTCAGAATAAAAATTCCACACCATGTATAAAAACAATAAAATCACTAATACAAGCATAAAGTTTTTTCTGATCATGTCTTTGCCAATCCGGATACCTGTATTTTGAACTTCAAATCTTTAGGGTTCTGGACATTTGTAACATTAAGGCTCAGTTTATCTATTTTTATCATTAATTTGCTGGATTCTAGATATTTCAAGAAATCTCCAATCTGCTTTATATCTCCGTTTCCTTCAAAATATATAGGCATATTAGTGTAATTATTGACCTTTTCTGTACTTAGAGGCTTAATAAGTAAAACCTTTAAACCGGCCTTGTTTATCATGTCTGATATCTCGCTTTGCAGCTTAGCTGAAGAGAGGAATTTGGTCTTTTCCTGAATCAATCTTTTCTCAAGAGCCTTAATATCATTAAGTACAGACTCGATTTCTTCCTCTGTTATATTAGCGCCCTTAATAAAATATTCATATTTCTGTAATGTATCATATCGAGATTCTATAGATTCCCTTAATATCTCAGACTTTGGCTCTATGAAATAATAATCAAAGGTAAAAACAGCGACTACAAATAAAACTGCTGTAAGAATATATTTATTTCTTTTCAAAGACCCTCGACCTCCATTTTTAAAGCAAAGCGTTCTTCGCCATATTTTGTAATAATCGGGGATGTAAAAGAAATATTCTTAAAAACCTTGGAATTCTCTATGGCCATTACAAGATCTGATGTCTTTTTTGCAAAACCTTCTATCTCTATCTTTCCTCTGTCGTCAACTGAAATATTTATCAACCATGCATCATTCGGGATAACCTCGCTCAGTTCACCGATTACCTTTATCGTTATATTGCTTCTATTTTGAAAATCCAATAAAACTTTACTGTCATCATGAAGTAAATCAAGCTTTTTCTGATTTTCAAGTATACCAGATGCTTTATTCTTAATCGAAGAAATCTTCGACTCTATGGACTTCAGTGTTCTCAGATCCTTGTAATAGGCTACTACCCCTGTAAGAAGAAAAATTGCGACTACAGCTGCAGACAAACCTCCAAGGATGTGAGGGTAATAATCCATACCTTTTTTAATATATCCCTGTGAAAGGAAATTAAGATTCAGGCATGACTTCTTTACTTCATGATATGTCATGGCATATGAAAACGGGAAATGCAACTGCCTGCTGTTGAATTTTTTAGTTAAAGACAGATCAGGATTGCCTGTGAAGTATACCAGTCCGGGATACATTGCCAGATGTCTTTCTATCTCATCAGATAAATTAATGTTTACAGAGATATTTTTAAAAAATTCCGGCACTGAATTCTTCAAGCCAACAATCTCACATGAATCATCTGTAAAATTTGCAAACAGCCCATTAACATTTTCCCCTGAAATGTCTAAAAAATGACATAGGGCACCGATTGTGCTGCATCTTATTGAAATAATGTCAAGTTCGGCTTCCTTTACATATTTATAAAGCTGGTTGATTATTTCCTTTCTAATCGAGAAAACATGCACTTTTGCAGTGCCTTTTTGACCTGCTGGTGTAAGAAATCCCCTTAGAAAACTCTTACGGGGCATCCTTTCTAACGGAGTAAAGTCAAACACATACTCATCAACAGTCAGGGGAAGATATTTCTCGAGCTCAAATGAAAGCGCCCTTCTTAAGTCTGCCCTCTTTAAAGAAGGCATTTCAATCAACCGATAAGAAAAATTCTTTAGCGGAAGGCTGATAACAATCCTCTTAACAGAATATTCTTTCTTCCATCTTATTAATGCATCTGTTATGAACTTGTCTCTCTCGTCTTTTCTATCAGGCAAAACCACATCTTCTGTTTTTACAGGTCTTACAGTTCTGAAACCAAGATCGGTTATATACGCATTTAAGGTATTATGATTAAAATTAACCCCTAATATTCTCCGCACTTTCTCTCCAGTATAGTCTCTGTATCTTATATCCATCGAAGGTTTTCTTCCTGTTTAAAACCGCCACAATTTTTGATTCTATCTTGCTGTTTTTTGCCTTAGCTGTAACTTCAATTCTTATATTGTTCGAAGAAATAGTATTCAGACCGTACCGGGAAAACTCCCCTGGAATTAATCTCCACCCGCCGGATTCCTTGCTTCTCTGCTTTAGAACAGTTTCAATCTCAAAAGGATTAAGCCCTAATATTTCCATAACTTCCTGTGAAACTGTATTGATATTAATGGTACCTTTGCCAAAAGTTGTTATTAAAGGGATTAGAGATTTTGTTTCTTCAGAACCATACATATACTCAGCTGTCATTCCTTTAACTAGAGACAATTCCTCAGGGACATCAAAAAGTGCATTTTTTGCCTTGTATGGATCTTCAAGACTTTCGTAGTATTCGTTTTCTGCACCTGAAAGCCGGTGTGCATCATTATCACCGCTATCTTTCCAGTCCAGCATGGAGTCTATTATCACAATTATTGAATCCTGTGGAATGGCGGCATATTCAAAAAGCCTCTCTAGCTGTTCTGTAGTAGCATAATTAATATTAATTTTAGCGTCTTCATCTATTATCCTGATATCTATTTCTCCTTCTTCTGTCGACCTTTTGCCTGTTATGGGCTGGTTTTCTATATCTACCCAGAAATTTCCTTCGTTATCAAGAAAATCCACATTTATGTCTTTGTCTGAAATTATATAGTCCACTGCCTCGTGATATCCCGATACAGCCATATAATATGAAATGGTCTCTTCTTTAAGATTACGCGTGCTTGCAGAATTCCACCTGTTTGATATGGCAAAATTCAGAGCAATAATTACAAGCAGAGCTAAAATCCATAAGACCATAATAAGAGCAATGCCATCCTCAGTGAATAGTTTATTTTTTGAATATTGAATACTATCAGCCAATTCTCTTTCCGTTTTTAACTTTGAATTTTGAATTTTGAATTTTTCATTAAAGCTCTAACTGTGTAACTCTCAGCACCTCATCAATAGTAGTAATACCGTTTTTAACCTTTTCTATTCCATCCTCTCTTAGTGTTCTCATACCCAGCGAAATTGCCCTCTCTTTAATCTCTCTTACGCTAGCTCTTTGCATGATTAATTCCCTTATTTCATCTGTAATAGGCAGTACCTCAAAGATGGCGATTCTTCCCCTGTAGCCCGTGTTTGAGCAATATTCACAACCTTCTCCAAACCAGATTTCTTTTATACCATGCTCAAATTTATTTAACATATCATCAGATACTGTCTGCCTTACCCTGCAGTGCTGGCATATTCTCCTTACGAGTCTCTGTGCCATTACACATATCAGGGTTGATGAGACAAGATAATTCTCAACACCCATATCCATCAACCTTGTAATCGCACCCGGTGCATCATTTGTGTGGAGAGTACTGAAAATTAGATGCCCTGTCAGAGCAGCATGTATTGCTATGCCGGCTGTTTCCATGTCCCTTATCTCTCCTACCATTATAATATCCGGATCCTGCCTTACTATATGCCTGAGGCCACTTGCAAAAGTTAATCCTATCTTTGGTCTGACCTGAATCTGATTTATACCACTCATGAGGTATTCAACCGGTTCCTCAATAGTTACTATCTTTTTCTCAGTTAAATTAATTTTGTCCAGAGATGCATAAAGCGTTGTTGATTTTCCACTTCCTGTAGGCCCTGTAATAAGGATCATTCCATACGGGTTAGTTATTATATCTTCGTATATATCAAGCAATACCCTATCAAAACCGATTTCTTCAAGTGTTATAAATGAGGTATCTTTGTCAAGAAGCCTCATGACAATACTCTCACCATATATTGTAGGGATAGTCGAAACCCTTATATCTATTGCCTTTCCTGCAAATGACATATTGATTCTCCCATCCTGAGGAAGCCTTCTTTCAGCAATGTTCATCTGTGAAAGAAGTTTAATCCTTGATGAAACAGCAGAATACATTCTGGCAGGAAGAATTTCTTTTTCATAAAGGACACCATCTATTCGATACCTTGCTCTTACACTTATTTCACCCGGCTCAATATGTATATCACTAGCTCTGTCTTTTATTGCATTTTCAATTATCAAGTTGACAAGCTGTATTATACCCTTCTCCTGTGCCAGATCCCTCAGGTGACTTACCTCATCAGACAAATCCATTTCGTTGATATCTTCATGTGTGACATCGTCGATAAGTCTCTGCATAACGGCACTTCTGGAGCCATGAAGGAGTTTCAGGTGCTGCAGGATGTCAGATTTTTTAGCCAGAACAACTGAAATATCAAAGCCATATGAAGATTGCAGTGCATCAATCCCTTCAGTATTTGTAGGGTCACCGATTGCAACCTTCAAAACATTGTCTTTAATCTCAACGGGCAGAATGAGATTCCTTTCAAGGAAACTGAAGGATATTTTCTCAAGCGGGATCCCCTGTGGAAAATCCTCAACCTTAATCAGCGGCATATTGTACTGTATGGATAGAGCTTTAAAGACCTCGTCCTCCTGTGTTCCTCTTTCCATCAGTATTTCGCCGAACTTCCTCCTTCTTACATCTGACTTTTGAATTTCGAGAATCTTATGAAACTCATCTTCAGTAATAAGACCTTTCTCAAGAAGTATTTCGCCAATCTTTTTATGCATTTTTTATCTTGTTGATATAGTGGGAACAGTCCCTAACAGGTATTTGATGTCTTCATCTTCAAACCTTAATCCCATACCAATGTAACCTCCGAACCACCTTTCGTTTAAAATGTTATCCGCCCCTGCACTTACAAATAAATTTTTAAAAAGAAAATAGTCCAAACCTATTTTAAGATGAGGGTTTTTAGCATCCTCTTCGTCATTGGAAAAATCCCATATATCCGCGGTTATCCTTCCTTTATCGTCATTGAAAAAATAATCTCCACCTGCTCCAAATGTATTTTCTGTTAAGCCTAACCTCAATGCAGCATTGCCGAATCTCTTGGCAAATTGTGCTGTAAACTCAATTCTCCTTTCTAATTCTTCCTCCTTAACAACAGTACCAGGTGGTGTTGTAGTAGTCTCAACAGTGGTAACTTTGCCTAAAGGATCACCAACTACACCGAGTATGTAATACTTATCAGGCTTTGGTTTGAGGGTGAGATAAAAATAACCTTTCCCATCTTCTGGCTCAGAAAGGTATTCAGCCTGAAAAGTTATAAAAGTCCTGAACCTTTCTACTGCTGAAAGTGTTGTCTTTACATTCTCAGCAGCCTTGGTCAGTGAATCATAAAGACTTTCATCCTGTACCAGTTTCCCAAGGGAGCCCTCTCCTTTGTCTATCTTCTTTGTGATATTGTCTAATGATTCCAGAGTGCTTGTTATGGCCGGCCTGTTTTCTTCGATTATTGATTTAAGCTCCTCTGATGTACTTTTTAAATTTTCAACAAGTGCAGGGCCACTGGTCTTAATTGTGTCTGAAAATTCACTTATATTTGTAATGGTGTTAGTAAGAGACTCCCTGTTATCTTCTATCAGCCTGTTTAATGAAGCTGTAAGGTTATTGATATTATCAAGCACGGTTCTGATCTTCTGGTCATTTACGGTTATTGTTTCATTCAGGTTGGTTGTAATTTCCCTGAGGTTTACCACGGTATACTTTAAAGAACTTTTTGCCTCATCAGTGCCGAATACCTCATTAAGAGATTCGGTAAGCTTCGTAAAGTTCCGGGATAATTTTAATAGATTTCTCGCAAGGTCGTCGATATCCACAAATTCGACTACATTTTCTATAGTATCGCCTTCTTTTAACTCGGGATAATCAGACGAACCAACATTGATATCAAGAAATTTATCACCCAAAAGACCGCTCGACCTGATGGAAGCTACTGTATTCCTGTAAATTTTTACATCGGGGTAAATTCTGAGTTTAACTTTTGCCCTTCCATTGGAGAGAGAAATGTCTTCAATAAAGCCGGCATCTACACCTGCCACTTTAATCCTTGTCTCTTTATCAAGGCCGGCAACATTGTTAAAATAAGCATACATCGTATATCCCTTTCTTTTGACTAATCCAAGCCCGCCGGTCTTAAAAGTCATAAATGCAACTATGATTATAACCAAGAGTGCAAAGGCTCCTACTTTAAGCTCTACCGAAAATTCCCTCATAACACTCTCCTTATAATATCATTATTGGTCCTGCAGCCTTTCCCGTGATAAACTGCTCTACAACAGGATTATCTGTATTTTTTATCTCTTCAGGGCTGCCTTTATCTATTATAACTCCGTTATAAAGCATCGATATAGTGTCAGCAATTTTATATGCACTGTTCATATCGTGTGTAATTGCCACTGATGTTACATTGAGCTTTTCTCTCAACTGAATTATTAATTCATTTATTGCATCAGCCATTATAGGATCCAGACCTGTTGTCGGCTCATCATAAAGCAAAATCTCTGGTTTATGTGCTATTGCCCTTGCAAGACCTACCCTTTTTTTCATCCCGCCAGAGAGCTCGGAAGGCATAAGATTTTCGACTCCTACCAGACCAACCATCTTCAATTTTTCCATTGCTATATCTTCCATATCAGAAGGGTTTACATCTTTATTTCTCCCGAGCGCAAAGGTGACATTTTCCCATACAGTCATCGAATCAAACAAGGCTGCCATCTGAAATAACATCCCGAACTTCTTTCTCGTCTCATAGAGCTCATTCTCTTTAAGGGTATTTATATTAACTCCGTCAATAATTACATCCCCTTTATCTGGCTTTAAAATTCCGATTATATGCTTCAGTATAACGCTCTTTCCAGAACCGCTTCCGCCTATTATAACACTGCTTTCTCCTTTCTTTACCTCAAAGTTTAAGCCCTTCAAAACATGGTTATCACCGAATGATTTATACAAATCTATTAATTTTATCATCTGAATAACCAGCTCGAAAGAAAATAATCGGAAATAAGAATCGTCATCGAAGATAAGACAACGGCACCAGTTGTTGCCTTACCCACGCCTTCGGCTCCACCGCTTGTATAAAAGCCTTTGTAACAGCTTATCAGGGCAATAGCAGCACCGAAAAAACAAGCCTTTATCAGTCCATTATAAATGTCACTCACCTCGAGAAAATCCCATGTCCTTCTCCAGTAAACTACCGAACTTGCACCAAATAATCCTGTTGTTATTATAAACCCGCCAAAAATTCCAATTATATCTGCACATACTGTAAGTGCAGGTAGCATTATAACACCTGAAAGAAATCTTGGTACAATCAGATATTTAACAGGATTAGTTGCAAGCGTCTCTAAAGCATCTATCTGTTCGGTTACCCTCATAGTGCCGAGTTCTGCTGCCATAGCAGAACCAGCCCTGCCAGCCACTATCAAACCTGTTAGAACCGGACCAAGCTCCCTTGTCAGAGAGAGTGCAACAACCGTTCCTACAAATGTTTCCGCTCCGAATCTTTTAAATCCAGTATATGTCTGTAAGGCAAACACCATTCCTGTAAAAATAGCAGTAACAATTACAACAGGAAGAGACCTTATTCCTATCTCAAGCATCTGTTTAAAGATATTTTTTATCTCAAATGGAGGTAAAACGATCTGTTTCAAGGTAGTTAATAGAAGTATAAGGATAAGTCCGAGTTCCCTTGTAAAACCAATTACTATTGAACCGAGCTTTTTGATTATATTAATCATAATAGTTTTCTTTCACCACTGCATCATTATAAATAAATTCCGGCCTTCACCTCTCCTCTCTTCTTTTTGCCTTAGCTTCATCACTGACAAATCCAGCCAGGTGAAGGTATGACTAACCGATGAGAAGAAAGGATTATATAGAGGGGTTATTGTACCTGTAAATTTCAACAATTTATATATTCCTTTCTTGATCTGCTCCCGAGAGATGTAAGGATATCATAAGGAATTGTGCTTATTCTAGAAGAAAGCTCATATGCTGTTATAATCTCTCCTCCCTGCCGTCCAAGAAGAACCACTTCATCTCCTTCCAAAATACCCTTAACATCAGTAACATCTATCATTGTCAAATCCATACAAACTCTTCCAACAACAGGAACCCGTTTACCCCTGACCAGAACTTCAGCATTATTAGAAAATAAACGGCTATACCCATCAGCATATCCGACCGGAATAACAGCTATACTGCTATCTCTCTTTGTAATAAATGTCCTTCCATAGCTCACAGATGAACCTGACGGCAAACTTCTAACTATAAGTATTTTAGTTTTTATTTTCATTAAAGGCATAAGACCATAATCTTTGTCAAAAGGAGAATATCCATAGATCATAAGTCCCGGCCTCACTGCATCAAGCAGTGCATCCTCGAAAGAGAGAACCGCAGCACTGTTGGCAATATGAGAAAATAATGAACGGCCTAGTTTTTCTGAAATACTGCTCCTGATTCCATTAAACATCTCAAGCTGCTGAATTGCGAAAGACCTGTCAGCTAAATCTGCTTCAGAAAAATGGCTCAGTATACCTTCGATTTTTATGCCTTTCATCTCTGAAATTCTAATAATATCCGAAACTGCATTTTCAGGGTTAAACCCTATTCTGCCCATGCCTGTATCGACCTTTATATGAACAGTAATATCAGTTCCTCTCCTGACAGCTTCCTTTGAAAATTCGACTGCTGTGTCTATATCATATATTACAGGGGTAAGATTATAAACAAAATAATCGTCTATTTCAGAATGGTCAAAGAGTACAATTATTTTTGCATAAGTATTTAATTCCCTGAGGATTTTTGCTTCTCCTGTGTATGCAACAGCTAGGTGTGATATGCCTTCTTTAAGAAGCTTTTTTGAAATCTCGATAGAACCATGCCCATAAGCATCTGCTTTAACAACTGCTATTATAGTTCTTTTTTCTATTATCTGGCTAATAATTCTAAGGTTATGTTTAAGTGCAGAAAGGTCTATTTCGGCTACAGGCCCTCTATCCACTTTTATCTCTTTCTTCTCCTCCTTTATTTTCTTCCTTTGTTACTTTTTTATTATTGGATGTTACATCAATCTCGTCAGGCTCTGAGGTAGCTTTCTTAAAATTCTTTATAGCCTGGCCAATTCCCCTGCCAATTTCAGGCAATCTCGATGCACCAAAAAGAACAATCACAATAATCAGTATTATAATCAGTTCCTGCATCCCTAAACCAAACATTTTTAACCTCCAGCTTTAGTGCTTACTCCTTACTTTTTACTTTTTTTCTGATAACTTTCTCATATTCTTCTATTGTATTAATGTTTACAAAAGACCTCCCTTCAGGATCAACTCTGACTATTTCTTCTTCCTTAATAAAATGAGTGTTTATATTATTTAATAAAGACATCATGCTACGTTTATTAACTTTTATCCTTTGTTCCATTATACACATAATTGTTGATGAATATATTCCTAGTAATGGCTGGGGGGTTGCGTTAAAAACAGGTATAACTGCATCCTGTCCATTATAGTTATTAATGATTATATCTATTAGGTCACCGTTAATAAATGGCATATCACATGCAACGACGAAAATTTCTGAAACACCTGAACAGAAAAACACAGAAAATATACCTGTCATTGGACCCCTGTAATCAAAAACATCACCGATCATTTGATATCCCAGATAGTAAAATTGTTCTGGATTATTAGTGCTTATAATCATTTTGTTAAAGTATTTCTTTAATATTTCTGAGGTTGTTTCTATTATCCGTCTTCCATTAAACTCTAACAGACCTTTATGAAATCGTATCCGTTTGTTCTCTCCACCAGCTAAAATCAGGGCATCCATACTGTTTTCAAGATAGTTTAGTAAAAAATCCACTTTCAACACAAGATAAAAGTCTGCATATCGAAGGAATTTTTTCTTGCTCTATTAGATCATTTCTGTTATTAATATATAAGTAAATAATTTGGGCATTGCCTGCCCTGTTGGTGATATGCGAAAATGTTGATCCGGCAAATTAGATCTTTAGGGAGCCAGCGTAAGGTGTTAGTGTGCATGTTGCCTTTGTCGCAAAAGCCTAAAGACCTCTTCATGGCACCCACCTATAAAAAGGGCGGATCTAATCTTTTGCATACACGGCAGGGCGGGGGATAAATAAATTAATAAGGCCGGTACTATGGTATTTGTACTTTTGGAGAATAAGTTCAATAAAAATAGAGTAAACAACATATTTGAGTCTGTATATTCCGTTAGATCTTTATTATCTAATGTAATAATCACAGACTTATTTATAGATTTTCATCAATTTACCTCCAAAATTAATGCTTTCTCAACTCCAAAAGTCTTAATCAAACCATAGTCCTGCTAAGGGCTATACAGATTGGAACTTTTTAAAACTCAGAGAAAAACATCTCCGCTTGCTTGGCGGATGCAACCAGAAGACTTTGATGATTTCCTCGGTCAGTCTCACTTGCTTGGTATAAATAAACCCTTAAGAAGACTTATAGAGGAAGACAGGATAGTCTCTCTGATATTTTATGGTCCGCCTGGTACCGGCAAGACTGCTCTTGCACATATTATTGCAAAAAAAACCAGAGCTGACTTCATCTCCATAAATGCTGTTACATCAGGTATAAAGGATATCAGGGAAGCTGTTTTATTTAACAGAACTGAAAAAAAGATACTCTTTGTAGATGAAATACATAGATTCAACAAAACACAACAGAGTGCACTTCTTCCGTATGTCGAGACAGGAGAGATAATACTCATTGGGGCATCAACTCAAAATCCATTTTTCTCCCTCGTCCCAGCCCTTTCTTCAAGGTCATTAATTTTTCATTTTAAGCCCATATCTGAAGAAAACATCAAGAAACTGTTGAAAAGTGCCCTTACAGATAAAAGAGGGCTTGGGGATTACAATATCTCGATCGAAGATCAGGCCATTGACTTTATAGGATCAGTTAGCGAAGGTGATGCAAGACGAGCATTAAATATACTCGAACTCTCTTTTATATCTTCTTATGACAGTGTTGAAAACATGTATATTATCACCCTGAACCATGTTAAGGACATTTTACAGAACAAGACATTATATTATGACGAGGATGATCATTACGATACTATATCAGCATTTATTAAAAGCATGCGCGGCTCTGATCCTGATGCTACTGTCTACTGGCTGTCTAAAATGCTGGAGTCTGGAGAAGACCCTCTATTTATAGCTAGAAGAATCGTAATAGCGGCATCCGAAGACGTTGGCAACGCAGACCCAAATGCCCTTGTTGTTGCAGTTTCTGCCATGGAAGCACTAGAAAGAATCGGTATGCCTGAAGGCAGAATAATTCTTTCTCAGGCAGCTATCTATATAGCCACTGCATCAAAAAGCAATGCCTCATATTCTGCGATTGATAAAGCTATTGAAGCTATACGAAATGAACCTGTTCAGCAAGTTCCTGATCATCTTAAAGATTCACATTATGCAGGTGCCAAGAGGCTCGGTGCAGGCAAGGGGTATCTATACCCCCACAATTTTGATAACCACTATGTTAAACAATTCTACATGAATAAACATAAATCATTTTATACTCCTTCTTCAGAAGGATATGAAAAAATTATCAAATCAAGGCTACAAAAAAGGAGGAGAACATCAGATGAATGAACCACTCTATTTGTTAGTCTCAATCAGTACCGGGATTTTGATTGGCCTGATTTTAAGTCTTATTTACAAGAGTGCCTTAAAAAATCAAAGGAACTCTATCGAAATAGAAAAGAAAAAGATAAGAGAGGACTCCCTAAAAGAAGCTGAATCCATTAAAAAAGAGGCCTCACTGGAAGCCAAGGATATCGTATATCAGGCCAAGATGGATGTGGAAAAGGAATTAAAAGAAAGGCGTTCCGAGTTGAATCATCTTGAGAGAAGACTCAGGCAAAAGGAAGAGTCTTTTGAAAAGAAATTCGATCAAATTGAAAAACGCGAACATGATTTGAGTAAAAGAGAGAAAGAATATAACAATAAGGAGCGTTCATTAAATGAAAAAGAAAATCGTTATAACAATATCCTCAAAGAACAAATACAATTACTCGAAAAGCTGTCTGGAATAACCACTGAAGAGGCTAAGCAGGAAATTCTCAAACGTACCCATGAAGAAGCAACTTTCGAGATTGCAAAACTTGTAAAAAAGATAGAGGACGAAGCAAGTGAGACCGCTGATAAAAAAAGCAAGGAGATAATAGGGCTTGCGATTCAGCGCTATGCCAGTGATTATGTTGCTGATGCTACTATAACTGCGGTCAGCCTTCCAAATGATGAAATGAAAGGCAGGATTATAGGCAGGGAGGGAAGGAATATAAGAGCACTTGAGGCAGCCACAGGAGTCGATCTTATAGTTGATGATACACCGGAGATGGTAACGCTTTCAGCATTTGACCCGGTGAGACGTGAAATTGCAAGGCTTTCCCTCGAACGTCTTATTACAGACGGCCGTATTCACCCGACAAGAATTGAAGAAATTGTAGAAAAAGTTAAAAAAGAGATTGATTTGAATATTAAAGAAGAAGGTGAAAAGTGTATTTTTGAACTAGGACTTTCAGGCATCCACCATGAACTCATAAAGCTTCTCGGCAGACTCAAATACAGAACTTCCTACGGCCAGAATGTCCTCCAACACTCCCGTGAAGTAGCATATTTCTCTGGGATAATGGCCAGTGAGCTCAGAGTAGATACCAAGCTTGCAAAAAGATCAGGTCTTCTGCATGACGTTGGGAAGGCGATTAACCATGAAACTGAAGGCTCCCACCAGGAAATAGGTGCAAGCTTGGCACGCAAATACGGTGAAAACTCAAAAGTAATAAACGCTATTCTGGTGCATCACGGAGATGGTGATCCTAATACGGTCGAAGCTGCTCTGGTTGCAGCTGCAGATGCCCTTTCTGCTGCCAGACCCGGTGTAAGAAGAGAAAGCATCGAAAATTACCTGAAACGGCTCGAAAAGCTTGAACAGATGGCACTTTCATTCAAAGGTGTTGATAAATGCTATGCAATACAGGCAGGCAGGGAGATAAGGATTATAGTTAAACCAGAGGACATAACCGATGAAATATCATCAATGATTGCTCGCGATCTTGCTACAAAAATCGAATCTGAAATGTCATATCCGGGTCAAGTAAAAGTCACTGTTATAAGGGAATCAAGATATGTGGAATATGCCAAATAGTTCAATTGAAGACGTTGGACGTGAGACGTAAAGAGCTGGGAGCATGGCGCAGAGCGCAAAGCTAAAAAAGTGAGGTGTAAGGAGTAGGAAGTAAGCAGTAGGCACTGAAAGGCTAAGCAACAATAGTTCTTTTGTTTGTTTAGTTTCTTTGTTTTCTTTAGTTGAAAACGGATAAACTAGATAAACAAACAAGACAAACCAGATTACGATACCTGTGTCGTTAAGACTGAAGTAGCCTTTAGTTAGCAATAAATAATAAGTGAGAAATATTCACTATGAAATTACTTTTTATCGGAGATATCGTTGGAAAAGTCGGCAGGTCAGCAGTTAAGTCTCTTCTGCCGAAACTAACAGATAAGTATAAAATTGACATTGTGATTGCAAACGGTGAAAACATAGCCGGAGGTTTTGGCTTAACAGAATCCCTTGTTTCAGAGATATTAAGAATGGGGGTTCATATAATAACAACAGGCAATCATGTATGGGATAAAAAAGATATTATTAGCTACATATCAAAAGAAAACCGCATCTTAAGACCGCTAAATTATCCCCCTGGCACCCCTGGTTATGGCAGTATAGTTTTTAATTCACCAAATGGAATAAAAGTTGCTGTCTTAAATATTGCAGGCAGGGTTTTCATGCCGAATAATGACTGCCCTTTCAGAACCACAAAGGAAGCCCTGGATAATCTGGCAAAAGAGACCAATATCATCATTATAGATTTCCATGCAGAGGCAACCTCTGAAAAAATTGCCTTCGGATACTTTGTTGATGGCAAAGCAAGCGCTGTAATCGGGACTCATACACATGTGCAGACTGCTGATGAAAAAGTTTTGCCGAACGGCACCGCTTATATCACTGATGTAGGCATGACAGGGCCTGCAAATTCAGTTATAGGTATTGATATTGAACAGATAATAAAGCGTTTTTTGACAAACATGCCCGTAAGATTCGAAACTGCAAAAGGAGAGGGTATTTTATCAGCAGTTGTTATTGAGATAAACAATAATACCGGTAAAGCAACAGGAATTCAGAGGCTACAGATCAAATATCCCTGATATACAATTACCTTTGCCTATACCTTTATCTATACCTATTTTTTTTTACTGCCTACGGCTCGACTGAGCTCGCCGAAGTCTGCTTACTCCCTAGTTCCTACTTCTTATTTTTTTCGCTTTGCTCCCTGCCCCCCGCGCTATGCGTTTTACTCCTTACTTCTATCTTAATCTCGGATACATTTCCCTCAACAATCTCAAATGCCTTAATCTCCGGTTTGTCTTTCTCTGCAAGGCTTACTATGACATAGGCAGAATCAGAATAGAAGGCAAGCTCTACATCTCTTGCCGATGGGTATGCAGAGAAATACGGATGTGAATGATATACCGCAACCATATCATTGCCGTCATTCCTTATCACTTTCATAATACGAAACTGTTCCTCAGGATCCATCATATAGCTTACTGTTGAATTTTCTATATTGGTCATCTCATAGATACTCTCTATAACTCTGTTTTTCCCAACAAGTATTCCGCATGCTTCTATCGGATATACAGACTTGCAGTGTGATACAATCTTATCGAGCAGGTCATTAGATATAATAAGCTTACTCATAAGGTCTATGGATCATCTCCAAAATAGTTGATAAAAAGGGTTCAAGGACGTAAAGTCCCGAGTAAAGCGGCGAGGCCGCAACGTAGCTTCTCGCCTACGGGACAACGCCCCTTTTCGGGATTCGAGGTATTTTTTTTGAAAATTAATCATATTTGTTGGGTGATAATCACTGCGTTGTACAGTACCCTTCGTCGTAGTCAATAAGTTCAGTAATTGTCGGGTTTTTTCCACATAAGGGGCATGCAGGATTTCTTGGGACTTTCACCTTTCTGAAAGTTGCCTTCAGGGCATTGAATATCAGGAGTTCCCCTTTAAGAATGTCCCCTTTTCCAATAATCAGTTTAAGAACCTCTGTAGCCTGGAGTCCTCCGATAACTCCGGGCAGTACACCGAGCACTCCTGCTTCCTGGCATGATGGCACAAGACCAGGAGGAGGCGGCTCTTCGAAGAGACATCTATAGCATGGCCCATCACCGGGCATTATCGTGGTAACCTGTCCTTCAAATCTGAGAATTGCCCCGCTAACAAGTGTTTTTTTTGACATAACGCATGCATCATTAACAAGGTATCTTGTGGGGAAGTTATCACTGCCATCAACAACAATATCATAATCTTTTATTAAATCGATGATATTGTCCTTTGAAATCCTTTCTTTAATAGCAACAACATTGACATCGGGGTTCAATGCCTCAAAGGTTTTTTTAGCAGAATCAGCCTTTGGCAATCCTATTGTGTTAACACTATGAGCAATCTGTCTCTGCAGGTTACTTACCTCCACAATATCGCTGTCTATTACAGCTATAGTGCCAACCCCTGCTGCCGTAAGGTAATAGCCAACCGGACAGCCAAGCCCGCCTGCACCGACTATAAATACCTTTGAGTTAGCAATCTTTGCCTGACCCTTTCCCCCGACTTCAGGGAGTATTATATGTCTGCTGTAACGCAATATCTGTTCATCTGTAAAATCCACTAATCCTTATCCTTTCTTATAAGCAACAGCCAGTCTTTGTCATTTATCTTTTCAACCTTTAAAACGGCCTGCCCGTGGTCTTCCATTGATTTCGGAATACTTCTCGATGCCTCTTCATAATCAAGAATAATCTCCAGTACCTCCCCAACCTCCATTGATTCTATTGCAAGCTTAGCTTTCACAAATGTATATGGACATACAAGGCCCTTTATATTGATACTTTTATCAGGATTAATTTCTTCCATGGTCACCTCTTATTAAACATTACCTATTCAGCTTTCTATATTTTTATGTATATTTTACATTGTATTAGAAAAAATTAGTATATTCCCTAAAGCAGGGTGCTAGGAGCAGGGAGCATGGCGAAAAGAAAAATGAATAAAAAGTATGAAGTAGGGAGTAAGCAGTATGCAGTAAGAAGTAAATGACCAAATAAACTATATAAATATATCTATTCCAGCCGAAGGCTATCTTCCAATGCGAAGCATTAAATTCAAGCATGCCCCGTTAATTGTCATTATATTTTTATTTAACTGGGGGCGCAGCTCAATTCCAATTTGGAGAATTAAATTGTCCTTAAACCAAATAAACCAGAGAAACTAGAGAAAACAAACAAACTATTTACTGCAGGCTATTCTTTTTCTTTCCCTTCCACTCTTATGAATATTGTTTTACCGGCAACAACCGGTAATCTGTTTATCTTCTTAACTGCACTTATGACGTTTTTCTCTTTTGCCTTGTGACTAAGAAGAACAAGCGGTACTGCCTTCCCCACGCGCCTGCCCTTCTGAATAACCGATGCTATGCTAATGTTGTGTTTTCCGAATATGCCTGAAATCTTTGAAAGAACACCTGGCTTATCAATTGCAGAAAATCTGAAATAGTACATTGACATAACTTCATCCATCTTCATCAAATTCTTTGGCTTTTGGTACTTTGCAATAATAGGCAATCTCCCTGATATATTATTCATTATGTTTCGTGCAATATCCACTATATCGCTGACAACAGCACTTCCTGTCGGCATGTCTCCTGCACCCCTCCCATAATAGAGCGTGGAGCCCACAGAGTCACCCTTAACATAAATTGCATTATAAACCCCGTCAACTTTTGAAATAAGATATTCCTCTGGAATCATTGTTGGATGAACCCTTAGTTCAATCCTTCCGCCTGTCTCTTTGGCAATAGCAAGAAGCTTCAGCTTATATCCAAGTTCAAGGGCGAATTCTATATCCATCGGAGATATCCATGAAATACCCTCACAGTAAACGTCCTTAAGACTGAATTGCGTACCGTATGAGAGCGATGCAAGTAAAGTCAGCTTGTGAGCAGAATCAATGCCCTGAATGTCATAAGTAGGATCTGCTTCGGCATAACCCAGCATCTGTGCCTCTTTAAGAACATCGGCAAACTCTAACTTTTCATACGACATCTTTGTAAGAATGTAGTTTGTCGTGCCATTTATTATCCCGTATACAGCTTTTATTCTGTTCGCAATGAGCCCTTCCCTTATAACTCTAATAATCGGTATACCTCCTGCAACAGAAGCCTCAAATCCTACCTCGACATTTGCATGCTCAGCAGCCTTGAATATCTCAATTCCGCTGGTAGCGAGCAACGCCTTATTTGCAGTTACAACGTGCTTTCCTTTCCTGATGGATTTAAGTATATATTTCTTTGCGATATCAGTCCCACCTATCAGTTCAACAATAATATCGATTTCGGGATCATTTATAAGTTCCTCTGCATTTTTTGTAAAAATAGCCTTAGGCAACTTTATACCCTTTAACTTCCCGATATCGATATCCGCAATCTTTTTAAGATTGATGTTTATACCTGTCCTAGCCTTCAAAAGGCTCTTATTATTAAGGAGAATTTTTACTGTTCCTGTTCCTACTGTTCCAAAACCGATAATTCCAACATTAATCATCTGTTTAAAACCCTCTTGATTCCCCTTGTTGCCTGTCTTATCCTGTGTTCGTTCTCAACAAGGGCAAATCTGACGTAGTTGTCACCACCTTCTCCAAAACCTATCCCTGGGGAGACAGCTACCCCGCCCTTTTTTATAAGAAGTTTGCAGAATTCAAGCGAACCCATCTTCTTAAACGAATCTGGTATCTCTGCCCATACAAACATTGTTGCTTTAGGAGGTTCCACTTTCCATCCAGCCTGACTTAGCCCTTTAATCAGAACATTTCTTCTCCGTTCGTAAACCCTGCATATCTCCTCCACACAATCCTGAGGGCCGCGAAGAGCGATTATACTGGCAATCTGAATAGGCTGGAACATGCCATAATCAAGATAACTCTTTATTTTGATAAGTGCTCCGACTATTTCCTTGTTCCCAACACAAAAACCCACCCGCCAGCCAGGCATACAATAACTTTTAGTCATGGAAAAGAACTCAACTCCGATATCCTTGGCACCGGGAACCTGCAGAAAACTTGGTGCCTTGTATCCGTCAAACACCAGATCTGCATATGCAAGGTCATGCAGAACAATTATTTTATTCTTTTTTGCAAAATCTGCGACCTTCTTGAAAAAGTCGAGACCTTCAATAACCTGGGTGGTCGGGTTATGCGGAAAGTTTATTATCAGCATCTTAGGTCTCGGCCACGTATTCTTATAAGCCTTTTCCATCTCGTTAAAAAAGTCTATCCCGGGACCAATAGGGATCGTCATTACCTCGCCTCCGGCAATAATTACACTGTAAGGATGTATCGGGTACGCAGGGGTTGGGGTCATTACAATGTCGCCAGGCGATACCGTTGCAAGTACAAGGTGGGACAATCCCTCTTTTGAACCAATAGTTGCAACAGCCTCTGTTTCAGAGTCCAGTTTAATGTCATATCTCCTTTTATACCATTCGCATATGGCCATCCTTAAATGGGTAATTCCTTTTGATGCAGAATATCTGTGATTTTTCGGCTTTTTTGCAGCTTCTATCAATTTGTCAACAATATGCTTGGGCGTAGCGCCGTCAGGATTGCCCATACCAAGATCAATAATATCCTCGCCTCTTCTCCTTGCCTCCATTTTAAGATTATTAACAATGGCAAATACATATGGCGGAAGTCTTTTAATCCTGTTGAATTCATGCATCCTTTTCATCTCTCCTGATTTAGCTCATGGTTCATAACTCTCAGTTTATAGTCTTCTTTATAATGAACTATGATCTACAGACTAAATTATACATCTCTTCAGCATTCATTGAGCTTCTAACAAGAGGCCCTGAAGCCACAAACCCGAAGCCCATATTGTATGCTTTCACTTTCAGTTCTTCAAATATCTCTGGCCTTATGTATTCTACCACAGGCAGGTTATTTCTTGTCGGCCTGAGATACTGTCCTATAGTAATAAAATCGCATCTTGCGGTATGCAATTCATCGAGAAGCCGGATGACCTCATCATACCTTTCCCCAAGCCCTAGCATAAAACCCGATTTCGTATAAATGTCCGGTATTATTTCCTTTGCATGTCTTAAAATATACAAAGAACGCCTGTAGTCAGCATCTGGTCTGACAACAGGATAAAGTCTTTTGACCGTTTCAACGTTATGATTATAGACATCAGGCCTTGCTGCAAGCACTTTCTCAAGCGAATTTAAATTACCGTTAAAATCAGGGGTCAGGACTTCAACTTTTGCATATGGCAATCTTCTCCTTATAGCATTAATTGTCTCTGCAAAATGTCCTGCACCTCCATCGGTCAGATCATCCCTTGTAACAGACGTTACAACTATATAGTTCAGCCCCATTTCTTCTGCAGCCATGGCAACATTCTCCGGTTCATTGTCATCGATAGGATCTGGATTTGAGAATTTTACTGAACAGAATCCGCAGTTTCTTGTACAATTAGAGCCGAGTATCATAAAAGTTGCTTTAGGCTTTGAAAAACATTCGCCCCTGTTAGGGCATCTTGCCTCTTCGCAAACCGTAGATATGCTGTACTTTCTTAATAAGTACTTTGTATCATGAAGATTTGACTTAATACCTGTTTTTAGCCAGTCGGGAAGTCTCATAGTAATTAAACATATAAAAATCATGAAACTTTGTCAAATTAATGCAAGGGCAATCAGGGATCCGTTAGCACAAATAAATCAATTAGATTTATCTTAAGCCGGAAATATTAACCCAAAAATGCATTTGATGCAGCTATACTTGCAGAAAAACCTTTATCCCGTAAAATAAGTTGTTATCTGAAAACCTGTAGATGGATTCCTGAAGAACCGGAGAATGTACTAAGCTGCATCAATAAAACCATTGTACGGGGTGAACAAATCACAATCTGCTACTTATTGATACAAATCCTTTTATATGAAAACGTCAAGGCAATCAGGTAATGGGAGGATTTACAAAGGTGGTGCCCCGAAAAGTCGGGATAAAATGGTAAAGACTTTTTCTGCACATACACCTGCTCTTTTTATACTGAAATGCATTTTTTGGTTAATAAAACCATTAAACAGAAAAGTCGCAAAGGGCGCAAAGAATAGTGAGTAGTGAGTAAGCAGTAAAGAGATCGTTAATTGAAAATTGAATATTGCAGAGGTTTTCGCAGGTCTTGCATCAAAACTCTCTGACCTCCGTCGAAAAAAGCCGCTTCTATAACATAATATCCCGGTATCCGAGAAAAATTCATGAATTAACTTGGCTAGATTATTACAACATTTACTGCCCTTAGCCCCTTGTTTCCTTCTTCAATATCAAACTGAACTCTCTGACCTTCAACAAGGGTTTTAAATCCTTCCGCTACTATTGATGAATAGTGAACAAAAACATCATCACCGTTTTCTCTCTTGATAAAACCATATCCTTTTTTGTCATTGAACCATTTGATTGTTCCTTCCAAAGCCATAATCTTTATCTCCTCCTTTTCCCTCATGAGGGCAATAAAACTTCCCTGACATTCAAGGTATGATTTTATAACATGCAGATTTAAGGCTGTCAAGCTGATTTTAATCGGAAGATTACTCCGCTTTCTTCTAATATTATCGACCACATAAGTAAAAATGTTTTATAATTTAACATGGCAGTTTTAGAAATAAAAAAATATCCTGAAAAGGTCTTAATAAAGAAGGCTCAACCAGTAACTTCTATTAATGACGACCTTCAAAAATTTATAGACGACATGATAGAGACAATGTACGCTGCTCCCGGTATCGGACTTGCTGCCCCACAGGTAGGTGTATCTAAACAGCTTGCTGTGATTGATATAAGCACACAGGATTACAAATTCCCGTTATTGGTTATTATAAACCCTGTGATTTTACAAAAGGAGGGTATTATTGAATTAGAGGAAGGCTGTCTCAGCCTCCCTGAATACACTACAAAAATAAAAAGGGCTGAAAAAGTGCTTGTTAAAGCTATGGATAGGGAAGGAAAACCCTTTGAAATAGAAGGTGAAGGGCTTCTTGCGATTGCATTACAGCATGAGATTGATCATCTTGAAGGAATTTTATTGATAGACAGAATAAGCCCTATAAAAAGAGAATTTTTTAAAAAACGCTACAAAAAATCTCTAAGATCAACAAAATAATAAATTAAACAAATAATGAGAATAATCTTTTTTGGAACTCCTGACTTTGCAGTCCCTTCTCTTAACGCCCTTATCGAATCAGGTGAAGAGGTTATTACAGTCATCTCCCAGCCAGACAGGCCAAAAGGGAGGGGGCACAAAATATCGGCAACACCGGTAAAAGAATTTGCAACCTCAAAGCAAATACCTGTCATCCAGCCTACTGGCATTAAATCCCCTTTTTTTATCGAAGAGCTGTCAAAATTAAACCCTGAATTCATTATTGTCGTTGCATTTGGAATGATTATCCCTCCGTCTATATTAAAAATACCTGCCAGGGGATGTATTAACGTCCATGCATCACTCCTGCCAAAATACAGAGGTGCTGCACCGGTACAATGGGCTTTGATTAACGGTGAAACAAAAACGGGCGTTACAACAATGTTCATGGACGAAGGTCTTGATACAGGCGATATTCTTCTGCAGGAGGAAATAGAAATTACTAATGGTGACAACTCATATACCATAAGCTCAAAGCTTGCAAATATAGGTGCATCGCTTCTGGTAAAAACTGTAAATGGCCTGAAAACCGATTCGATTCAACCTAGACCCCAAACTGGTAAACCAAGCTATGCACCACTTCTTAAAAAAGATCACGGCAGAATAAACTGGTCTATGCCGGCAAAAAAAATATTTGATCTGATCAGGGGAACATACCCATGGCCAGGGGCATATTGTTATCTTAATAAGGAAAGAGTTAATATTATAAAGGCTCAACTAATCGACTATAGCGGCAATGTTACTCCAGGGAGGATAGAGAAAGTAGTTGATGACGGTCTTTATGTCGGTACCGGTGAGGGGGTACTTTCCATAATAGCAGTAAAACCAGAGGGTAAAAAATCCATGTCATCTTTAGACTTTATGCACGGAAGGCGCTTACGAGGGGGGATGTCATTTGATACCACATAAACAGCTGAGGGGTATAGTCCTGAGACTGATCCATCCTTTCCTCATGATTCTCGGTACCTTTTTCAAAAATAAAAAAGAGAGCTTTCAGAGGGCTGTTATTAATATAAACAACAGGCTTGTCAGGGCAGAAAAACCAAAGACAAAGAAGATACTATTACTTCTTCCCCATTGCCTCCAGATCGACGAATGTACAATAAGGCTTACGCATAATATTTACAACTGCGAAAGATGTGGCAAATGTGAGATAAGAGATCTCATAGAAATAGCAGAGAATAATAAACTCAACCTCTTTGTGGCAACAGGCGGGACCATTGCAAGGAAAATTGTAATGGAAGCTCAACCCGAGGCAATAGTAGCAGTAGCATGTGAAAGAGACCTTTCCAGCGGATTGGTTGATACTTATCCCATTCCTATAATCGGTATCTCAAACCAACGGCCTTATGGCCCCTGTCTGAACACACAGGTTGACCTCGATAAAGTTAAAGAGGCAATAAACTTTTTTAGTAGGGATTAGATTCAGCAACAGGATTTTTCTCATGGCAAATACACGTCTTTTTGCTGTAAAGGCACTTTTAGATATACTCAATAAAAGACACAAACCAAAACAGTCCATCGAAAACGTATCGTTAACACTTGACAGAAGAGACCGGGCTTTCATTATGGAGATTGTATACGGTGTCTTGAGATTCAGGGATACGCTTGATTGGATCCTGAAACATTTTCTTATAAAACCATCGAAATTAGGAAATTATACACTTAATAACCTCAGGATCGCCCTATATCAAATCTATTTTATGAGGGTGCCGGATTGGGCAGTTGTAAACGAATCTGTCGAGATAGAAAAAGGAAAAAAGGCGGGCAGGCCCTCTCTTGTAAATGCAGTATTAAGAAATATTCTAAGACAGAAGAATCGTTTCACCCTTCCCTTTAATTTTGATGATCCTGTTTTGGATATATCCGTAAATGCCTCTCACCCAAAATGGCTGGTCAAAAGATGGATGAAAAGGTTTGGCAAGGAAGAAGCTGCCCTGCTTGCAATGGCAAATAATGAAATCCCTCCAATGACAATCAGGGTAAACCGCTTAAGAATAAAAAGAGAACAGCTTCTCAACAGACTGCTTGAAAACGGGTTAAATTCAGAGATAACAAGTTTTTCACCTGACGGGATAGTACTCAAGGACATGCATGAATATAATAGCCTTTCTTTTATTCATGGTCTGTTTACTGTACAGGATGAAGCTTCACAGCTTATATCTTATTTGCTTGATCCGAAGCCGGGGGAACGGATACTGGATGTATGTGCGGCCCCCGGAGGTAAAACCACCCATATAGCACAAATAATGCAAGACAGTGGAGATATAATCGCTTTGGAAAAAGATCCCCGGAGAGTAAACATGCTTCATGAGAATATTAGAGATCTTGGTATCAACTCTGTAAATATAATCAATGATGATATCACCAAGTTAAAAAATCCAGGCACATTCGATAAGATACTTGTTGATGCGCCCTGTTCTGCTATCGGAGTCATAAGGAGAAATCCCGACGTTAAATATATGCATAAAGCCAAAGACCTAATTGAATTCAGATCAAAACAGTTAAGATTACTAAGGGCTGCTTCAAATTTTCTAAGAAAAGACGGGACCATTGTTTATTCTATATGTTCAACTGAACAGGAAGAGGGGGAAGAAGTAGTAAATGAATTCTTGAAGAATGAAAGAGAATTCCGTATTATATTAGAGAATAATAATATTTTTTTGAGACATTTTATAAATAACGGCTTCTTTAGAACATATCCGCATAAACATAATATGGACGGTTTTTTTGGGGTGTCATTTTGCAGACAAAAATGAATAGTCTAATCAGACTTCCGCTCATATTTGCAATTTTCATTGTGCTGGGTCTCTCCTTCGGTTATATAACTTTTAAAATTTTAAGTTTCAGCCGTACCGTTAAGGTACCCTCACTGGTTGAAATGACCCTGCTGGAGGCAAACGAGACATTAAACGAGGTCGGGCTGTATCTGAAAATAGAAGGGGAAGATTACGATCCTGTAATACCTTCGGGCAGGATACTGAGACAGGATATCCCGGCAGGTCATAAAGTGAAAGAAAAAAGGGGCATTAAGGTTGTTGTTAGCAAGGGGCCAAGGGTTTATTATGTTCCTTTTGTTGTTAACGAAACCCTGAGCAATGCAAAAGCAATACTTCTGCAAAGGGGCCTGAAGATAGGTAAAATAATACATGTACATTCTGATTCTATTAAAAAGGGCAAAATAGTAGTGCAAAAACCTGCACCTGAAGAGAGACTAACTGATAATATTACTGTACTTGTGAGTCTCGGACCACATGAATTTAGCTATTACTGCCCCGACTTTCTGAATAAGAGTCTGGAAAATGCAAAAGAAATCTCTAAAAAAATCGGTCTTGAAATTAAGACAAAAGGTACAGGAAATATGGTAGAAGCTCAAGAACCAGAACCCGGCTCACTTGTAAAAACTGGTGATATAATATATCTGCAAATGAGAAAGGTATTTATATATGACTAAAATTGCCCCTTCTATCCTGTCTGCCGACTTTATGCGTTTAGGCGATGAGATAAAATCTACTGAAAAAGCCGGCGCCCATATGCTTCATGTAGATATTATGGACGGTCACTTTGTCCCTAATATAACAATAGGATATTCTGTCGTTGAATCAATCAGAAAAATAACTGAACTTCCGCTAGATGTACACCTAATGATCGAAGAACCCGACAGATTTCTATCAGATTTTATCAATGCAGGAGCAGATTTCTTAACAGTTCACTTTGAAGCATCTGTTCATCTTCACAGAACAATACAACGGATAAAAGAAAAAGGTGTTAAGGCAGGGGTTTCAATAAATCCGTCAACCCCTATCTCCAATCTTGAAAATATACTTCATGATGTTGATCTGGTATTAATTATGTCTGTAAATCCAGGTTTCGGCGGTCAGGAGTTCATTTCACATACTATTGATAAGATAAAACACTTGAAAAAAATAATCTCGGAAGTGGGGTTATCCTCTCTGATAGAGGTTGATGGTGGGATAAAGCTGGAAAACATAAAACAGATTGCCGATGCCGGTGCTGATATACTAGTTATGGGTTCTGCTTTTTACAATTCAGATAATTATGAGCTGATAATCAAAAAGTTCAATGAAATTCTCGGAAATAGGTAAACCCTGTAGAAAGATAGACCCTTTTCAACTGGGTAAAGTCTTAGAAAAGGCTGAAAACTTAAGAGAAAAAAACCAATACAACAAATCACTTGTTTTTTTTAATAAAGCGCTGAAATCCTATGCAGACCTGAAATCTTTAAATGGAGTTTTAGAATGCCAGCTTTCTATAGGTGATATCCACAGGATGATCGGTAATTTCGACAAGGCAGAGCAGTCATATTCAGACGCAATAGTAACAAGTAAAAAAACAAATGATACAATTTCTCTTATAGATGCTAAAACAGGCATAGGGCTTTCCCGTAGAGCTAGAGGAGATTGGAACAGCGCATTAAAGATATTTTCTGACAGCGTGAAATTTTATAAAAAACATAAAGACAAGCAGGGAACTGGATTCTCGCTGTGGGCTTCAGCAGGTGCTTTGAGGATTAAAGGAGATATTCAAAAAGCAATCATAAAATATAAAGAATCTCTGGAAATATTCAGATCTTTAAGACATAAACCTGGAATAGGATACTGTCTGTGCGGCCTGGGGGGAACTTCAAGAACATCAGGCCTTTTTAAAGATTCTCTAAAATACTACGTTGCAGCAAATAAATTATTTTTAGCAATAGAGGACAGCTTTGGATTGGCATATTCTTACTGCGGCATAGGGAATGCCTACAGGATGTTTGGAGATTTTAAAAAGGCCATCAGTAGTTTTAACAAAGCTTCATCTCTTTATAACAGGATCGGAGACAGGGTCAGCTATTCATACACACTATGGAGTATAGGCACAACCTATAAAATGTTAGGGGATTATTTCAAGGCAATTAAGTATTTTAAAACATCCCAGGCACTCTTCAGGAAAACAGAAGATCCGAGGGGAATTATATACTGCAGACTCGGCCTCGGTGAAATTAACATGCTAAAAGGCAAAAAGGCACTGGCAAAAAAAAATATTACCAACTCTTTTAATGATGCTGCAAAATACGGCTTCCAAGTGGAAAAATGTCATGCTGAGATGCTACTATCTTATCTGTTTGGAGATTTAAGAACAAGCTGTTATAATAAACTCAGGCTAAGATTAGATTTTAAAAAAGCACCTTTTAATATCCCTTAAAAAACCAAATAAAGTAATGCTAAGAAGGATGTTGTTTAGGACTTTTTATATCAGGAGGCTGTGAAGTTAACCCAAAAAATGCGTATCAGTATAAAAAGAACAGGTGTATTAAGTAGTTGGACATATTCCTTTCGCTCCCTAGAAGGAAATTTTTACCCGTCTCATGGCTCATTCGCTAGAATTTTTAAACTCCCCCGTATAGGGTTACCCCGTTTTACGGGGTCAAACAGTAAAATTTCGTCCCGACTTCTCGGGAACGCTTATTTCGCCATGACGGGTATCCCAAAAATTTCCCTATGTCCGCTCAAGAAACATGCCCAACTATATAAAATGTATACCTGCTGGAAACGCATTTTTTGGGTTAAAATCTTCCGTTTTCAGGTTATCATTTTTTATCTTTAGACTTTACGATTGAGGTTTATTATCTTGACTGTTTTCAATATACCCAATACATTAACTATAACGAGGATAGTTATTATTCCTGTATTTATAACCACAATAATTTACGGCAAATACAGATATGCGCTCTCTTTTTTCCTTATAGCCGCCCTTACCGATATTCTTGACGGGCTTTTCGCAAGGCTGACAAACCAGAAAACATCGCTTGGAACTTTCCTTGATCCATTAGCAGACAAATTCCTACTCGTAACATCATTTATTATTTTCTCCATTTATGACTGGATACCAAAATGGATTGCAATAACTGTAATCAGCAGAGACCTTATTGTCGTGATTGGATGGCTTTTGCTGTACATGATCACCCATAACTCAAATGTTGAACCATTAATGACGGGTAAAATCGCAATAGCCTTGCAGATTATCACCCTTGCCTATGTATTGTTAAATATAAACATAAGCACTCTGCCACCCGTACCTAATATTCTCCTTTTTTTAACAGCTATAATTACTTCCATATCAGGACTTCAATATATTCATAAGGGTTTTAAGTTAACAAATGAGCCATAAGATCGGAATTGAGATAGATAGCATCACACCGGATAGCTTGTCTGATAAGGCAGGATTGCGTTCAGGTGATATTCTGCTTTCAACTAATTCTCATACTTTAAATGATGTCATAGATTTCATGTATTATAAAGACTTCGGTGATCCAGAAATCGAGTCACACCGGCTAAACATGGAATTGAAGCGTAACGGACACAAATATAAAGCACAAATCACATTAGAAAATGATAATGAACTTGGCATAATATTTAAGCCGTTCAAGGTAAAAACCTGCAAAAACAACTGCATCTTCTGCTTTGTGAAACAGCTTCCAAAAAGCCTCAGAAAATCTCTCTATTTAAAGGATGATGATTACAGACTATCCTTTCTTTACGGAAACTACATTACACTCTCCAACCTTAATAATTATGACAGAAAGAGAATAGTTAAACAGAGATTAAGTCCTCTTTATATATCCGTACATACCACTGATAAATCTCTGCGCAGTAAGATGTTTGGTAATACCAGGATCTCGGATATCATGAAGGAACTAAAATATTTTTCTGACAGAAAAATAAGAATGCATACGCAGATTGTGCTGTGCCCCGGTTACAACGACAAGAAAGAATTAAAAAATACAATCAAGGACATTTATAAATTCTACCCTTATACCTCTTCAATAGCAGTTGTCCCGGTAGGCCTGACAACGTACAGAAAATTTAATATTAATCCAGTAACAAAAGAAGATGCCCTGGAAGCAATAGAGATAACTGAATCATTCCAAAAAAGATTTAAAAAGAAGCATGGTGACCCTATCGTTTACTGCGCAGATGAAATGTATATAAAGGCAGAACGTTCTTTTCCCAATCTAAAAGAATATGGGGGTCTTCAACAGTTAGAAAATGGTGTCGGCATGGTACCCCTTTTTATCAATCAATCAAAAAAGATTAAAATACCAGAATCAATTTCTTGCGGAAAGAAGTTCCTTACGTTAACAGGGATCTCGTTTCATCATTTTCTAAAAAAATTTACTGACCGCCTCTCTGAAAAAGAAAATATTAATATTGATGTAATTCCTGTTGAGAATGAATTTTTTGGTACATCTATCACGGTTACTGGACTCCTTACCGGACGTGACGTAATAAAATCCTTGCATGAAAATGAGGATTCTTATGATATCCTAATTATACCGGATACCGTTTTAAAGGATGACGATGATATTTTTCTCGATAATGTATCCATTAAAGATATCGAAGAAGCGATTGGTATGAAGGTTGTCAAAACCAAAAGTACACCTCAGGGGCTCATAGATACAATATTAAATTATTCAAACTAAAGGAGGAATATTATGTCTCTACAGCCACAGCCTGATAAAGATAGCCTTATTTTAATGCCACTTGCTGAAAAAATCGAATATTCAAAGAGGATAATCAAGGAAGCATTGAGTAAGTTCGGAGATGATAGACTTGTAGTTGCATGGACAGGGGGCAAGGACAGCACCACAATGCTGTGGCTTTACAGGGAGGTTTGTACGGAACTAAAAGTCAAAAAGCCGAGCTGCATGTTTATAGACGAGGGAGACGTTTTTGAAGAAATACTCGAACACGTCAACAGGATTAAAAAAGAATGGGATGTAAGCGTAGTAACAGCAAAGAACACCGATGTCAGCAGCAGAGCAAAAAAATTGGGAGACATTGTCAGGGTTAAGGACCTTAATGATCGTAATAAACGTGAAATCGATAGAATCGGCTTTAAAGATGAAGAATTCCCGTTCGATCCAGAATCTTATATTGGAAACCACCTTATGAAGACTGTTGCCATGAATGTATTTTTAGAAGAAAATGAAATTCAGGCTCTCTCTACAGCAATAAGATGGGATGAGCAGGAATCAAGGATATCTGAAGATTATTTCAGTATCAGGAATAACCCGGAACATATGAGAATACACCCTATACTGCATTTCAAGGAACGTGATATATGGAGCCTTATACACACATATAAAATTCCCTTCTGCTCTCTCTATTATCAGGGGTACCGTTCTCTCGGTGCCAAGAACTCAACTGCCAAATTTTCTGACATTCCAGCCTGGGAGCAGGATCTTGAAAACACAACTGAACGTGGCGGCCGAGGACAGGATAAAGAAGAAATTATGGGAAAGCTCAGAGATTTGGGGTACATGTGATGCTGAAACTTTTCAAAAAAAATAAGAACAAAAAGACTGTAATACTTGGCATTGACGGTGTACCTTGCAGCCTGATAAGAGATTTTACTAAAAAAGGCATTATGCCAAATTTAGCCTCACTTTTAACGGAAGGAACCCTCAGGGAGATGGATGCGTCAATACCTGAAGTTTCATCGACATCATGGACTACATTTATGACCGGTGTTAATCCGGGTAAACATAACATATACGGTTTTATGGATTTAAAGCAAAATTCATACAGTTACCATTTCCCAAGCTCTGGTGATATAAAAAGCGATACATTATGGGATATTTTAGGGAAAAACAATAAACGGAGCATTGTCATCAACCTGCCATCAACATATCCTGCTAAACCTTTAAACGGCGTTCTCACTGCTGGTTTTGTTGCACTTGACCTAAAGAAAGCTACATATCCTGAATCGGCATATGAGTATCTTAAGGGCATAGGATATCGGATGGATGTCGATTCCCAGAAGGCAAAGACATCCCTGGGCAGCCTGGCAGAAGATATAGCCCTGACTTTAAATAAAAGAAAAGAAGCCTTACTGCATTTCTTTGATAAAGAAGAATGGGATTTGTACATTGGCGTAATAACAGCGACCGACAGGCTCCATCATTTCCTGTGGTCAGCACTTGAAGATGATACACATCACCTCCATAGTTTTTTTATAGATTTTTACAGGGGAGTTGACAAGCTTATCGGAGAATTTGCATCCAGATGCGGGAAAGATATCCCTTTTTTAATAGTCTCAGACCATGGTTTTGCTGCCATAAAACAGGAGGTCTATCTGAACTTCTGGCTTATGGAACAGGGTTATCTTAAGTTCAAGAAAGAGCCTCCTGAGTCACTTGAAGATATCCACCCTGAAAGCAGTGCCTTTGCTCTTGATCCGTCAAGAATATACATCAACGTTAGAAACAGATATCCTTCAGGAAGCGTTGATCACAAAGATTATGAGGATATACGGTCAAAGATAAAAGAGGAGTTACTTAATCTCCAGATTGACGGAGAAAAGGCAATAAAAGAGGTATTCATGAGAGAAGAACTATATAACGGACCAAATTACAATTCAGCTCCTGATCTCGTGGCACTTTCAAATAAGGGGTTTGATCTGAAAGGTGCTATAAATAAAAAGACATTATATGGGAGGAGTATCTTTACCGGAGCACATACTCGAGATAATGCAACATTTTTCATTAATAGACCTGCAAAAGAAGGCAATATTAATATAATAGATATTGCACCTACAGTTATTGATTTATTGGGAATACAGCACGATGATTTTGACGGAAGTCCGCTAGTCTAAAAATTTAATTCCAGCCGTATGTTTTTTGTTGCAAAAAATATTTTCATAAAATAGAATTTACACAGTAATTTGGAGTAGTGTAGATGATTGAAGAAAAACGACTCCATAACAGATATCCCTTTTTGGCAACCGCCAGCCTGTATTCTAAGACTTCTTTAAAAGAAAACAAAAAAATAGCAGCATTTGTTGCCAATATTTCTCAAACTGGCATAGGATTATATATTAGTGATGCCGTTGGTCCAGGTGAAAAAATAACAGTAGAAATAACTTCTACTGATGTTACAGGGGAAAAGATTGTAAATTATATTGAAGGCATGATTGCATGGGAATTCAGATGCGGAAACCATTTCTGCGCCGGGATTTTCTTATCTAATGAACTCCTTTTCGTTCAAATCTGACCTTAATAAATATTTTTTTCTGCTCCTTATAATCAAAATTATACCCGGTCAATTTTAACCTCTTTTGTTAAGGACGAACTAACTAAAGAACATCGGCAGCAATTTATTAAAAGGTATCTAATGAATTTTATAAAAAGCTGTGAAAATCAGTAGTACCTGGTATTAAAATCTAAGTCTTTCATAAATAATTAATGCCGCAGTTATAGTCTTAATACTAATACTACTAAAGTTTTAATACTAAATATTTTTTAATATTCAAACCAATGGGTGATTGACATCTTTAATACCATGAATTTAACTATTAGTATTAGTTTTTATAGTCTAAGTGTCTTAGGACTTTATGTCTAAATTCAGTTCCTTAAGAATTTAAGAGATAAAAAATCTCAAAAGTATTTTTATAGTAAATTAGTATATTTATATTTATTTTTTTATATAATATAAATATTAAGGATTCTAAATTAGTAAGTAAAATCAAATATATATAATGCAGGAAAAATTTAAACACACTGGGGAGGTAGTATTTTAAATCCTCATATTTTCAGAAGGAGTTGTAAATTATGGATGACTTAAACACATATACAGGTATTAAGAAAGCAATAATCCTGGCAGGTGGACAGAATACAAAATTAAATCCTTTAGTTAACTACTATCCTGTCTGGATGCTCCCCGTTCTTAGCAGACCTATAATTGAGTACAACATTGATATCTTAAGAAAGATCGGTATCGAGGATATAACAATATCATTATCAGAACATTATGAAATTCCGGATATATTTAAAGAAAAAAAATTTTCGGATATAAAAATAAATTTTCATGTAGAGGATAAACCCCGAGGGACGGCAGGGGCTTTAAAGGATCTTGAGGAGTTTATCGGAGAACATGTCTTCATTGTGATTAATAGCGGAATTTTTATAGAAAAAATTGACATAAATAAAGCTTTAGAGCTCTTTTATAAATCAAAATCTGCAGCATTAGTAGGGGTAACCAAAGAGATTGAAGATAATAATGTAAGAGAAGGCATTAAGATTGCTAGCGACAGTAACATTAAAAGTTTCCATATAATCCATTCATCAATGGATAAAAGGTCACCATGGAAGTCAAGCGGCATATATATCTTTGATCCTGCAATCCTTAAATTTATCACATATAGTGGCTACATGGACATAAAAGAGCAGCTTATTCCAGCATTAAAAAGAGAATCATTAAATGTATCTGCATATGAAATCGAAGGCTCATATCAATGTATAGATACCGTGAATGATTATATCAGGATTCATCGAGACATACTTCAAAACGGAAATACTAATCTCTACCTTGGTGACAAATTAGAAGTTTCTGAAAGAGTCTGGGCAGGTAAAGATGTTGAAATATCCCCCAAGGCATATCTGCTCGGTCCAATCGTTATAGGCGATAATTGCAAAATAGAAGACTCTGCACAGATAATCGGTCCCGCAGTTATTGGCAACAGATGTCAAATATCACAAGGGGTTCTTTTTCGGGAGAGCATACTGTATGATGACGTATCCCTATCAAATGGAGTTAAGATTGAATATTCATTAATTTTTAATGGAACTGATCTTCCAACTGACTTATATATTAAAAATATAATCGCAATAAATGGCATGAGAATTGGTGATGCAAATCTGATACATTCAGACTACAGCATAAAAGGTATTGCTAGCCTTTCAGGAATCGCATCATTAGCTGGCAGCAAATATAGGATATATAAAATAGTAAAAAGGTTAATGGATATAACTCTTTCTGCCGCCGGATTAGTCTTATTATTACCTTTACTTTTGTTAATTGCCTTGGCTATAAAGTTAGATTCTCCAGGGCCTTCCTGTTATGTTCAGAAAAGATGCGGTTTACGCGGTAAATTATTCGGCATGATAAAGTTCAGGACAATGCGTACCGATGCCGAAAAACTTCATAAAGAATTACTTTCTGAAAAAGATACTGACGGTCCTATGTTCAAAATGTTCAATGATCCCAGGGTAACCAAGGTTGGTAAATTTCTAAGAAAAACCAGCTTAGATGAAATACTACAATTATTTAATATTCTTAAAGGAGACATGAGCCTTGTTGGTCCAAGGCCCCTAATAATGGAAGAGATGAAATTCAGTCCAAGCTGGCGTGATATAAGACTAAAAGTAAAACCCGGCATAACTGGACTGTGGCAAGTATTAGGCAGGCGTGAAAATTCCTTCCACGACTGGATCCAATATGATGTGTACTATGTTAGAAAACAATCTCTCTGGCTGGATATTAAGATATTATTTAAGACTGTAAAAGTTGTTATTAATAAAGTTGGATCATATTAATTAATTTAAATATAAATACTTAAAAAACTTGAATATCTGTAAGTTTATAATTGACAGCTTTAAAGCTTTTTTTTTTGAACTTTAACCTCGTACTTGAGGTAAAGGGATTTTTAATAAGCTTTATTTAATGTATACAACTATATTTTTCGATTTTAAAGAAGTTGTATCTTACAACTAACGGCGGTAGCCTGTTTCGTCTCATCGATAAACTTTCTTAATTGTTATGAAGTATATTTGTATAATATCTATAAGTTTCTTTCTTAATTCCTAACAGCCCATTTATTCTGATTGCTCAAGAAACTAAAATGCTATATAATTTTATTTATATAAAGTTGAAATTTATGGAATTTAAAAAACATATACCTGTAATTTTAATATTATTCCTTTTTGGATGTGCTACAACTTCGCCGGAAGTAAAGGTACAAACCGCTGAGGATATTAAGCCAATTTCTGTTTCAGAATTTACACTCGGCCCGGGTGATAAAATTGATATAAGCGTATGGCGGCATAACGACTTGAGTAAAAATGTGCAGATCGACCCTTATGGAAAGATTCATTACCCTTTTGTAGGCGAGATTAATGCTTCCGGTATAAGTATTCACAAACTAAGAGATATATTAGAAAAAGGGCTCTCCGAATACTATGTTGACCCGGTGGTAAATGTAAACGTTACTTCTGTACAGAGCCAAAAAATCTTTGTTCTTGGTGAAGTATCCCGGCCAGGAATATTCTCATTGTATAAACCAACCAGTGTACTTGAGGTTATAGCACAATCAAACGGATTTACTCATGATGCGAAAGAAGAAAATGTCCTGGTAATAAGGGGGAATAAGGACGCTCCGGAACTCATAAAACTTAATCTGAAATTGGCAATGAAAAAAGGGGACCTCCGTCAGAATATCTCACTTCAAAGTGGTGATATAGTTTATGTTCCTGCTACCCATATAGCCAATATGAGCAGGTATTTCGAACACCTCTACAAGATTCTGCGCCCTGTAGTACTCCTGGAGACAGGTATTATTCTTGAACCGCAAGTAGAAGATGTATTTGAGGGGACGGCAGGAAAAGACGAAAGAAAAATTATCATAATAAATCAGGATTAAAAGAAACCTTTTTTCCTATTGTATGTTTTATAAAGATAAGAAATAAAAATCACTTAGAATTTCCTTTGCCGGGGAT
>JABAOH010001482.1_pt2 | contig 52886 bp, 56 predicted proteins | sample 7062181 | NCBI WGS metagenome assembly JABAOH01 (sample SAMN14538630, study PRJNA623070) | marine sediment metagenome | biome: marine biome [ENVO:00000428]; feature: marine pelagic biome [ENVO:01000023]; material: deep marine sediment [ENVO:00002113]; isolation source: pool of 5 deep marine... | reverse complement strand
CCCCGCTGTTGCTGTTTTCAGGGTTATCTTTTCTCCGAGGAAGAGGGCTGACAGAATTATGACTATTAGTATGCTTGCGCGGTCAACTACGGATACTTTTGAGGCTTCTGCCAGCTTCAAAGCCGCAAAATAGAACAGCCATGAAAATGCTCCAGCGATGCCAGAGAGTATTATGAAGCCCATGTCTTTGCCGGTGAACTGGGTTAGTTGATGTGCTTTTCCAGTGGAGAATAGGAGGAGGACTATGAAAATTGTCATGACTATTGCTCGTGCTGCCGTTCCGACAGTGGAGTCTACGCCTTGTAACCCGATTTTCGCAAAGATTGCCACTAGAGCTGCGAAAAAGGCTGAAAGGGCTGCTAGTAAGAACCATTCCATTCCCATTCTCTTACACTCACTATCTATGCTAACTCTTGGCTCTCAATATTTTCCTTCTTTCATCAGTTTTCGGCTTCAGCAAGTCTTCAATGAGTTTGAATTGTCTTTCATAGATGTGGCAGTTTTTGGAATGGAAAACTAGTTTTCCCGTTTTGAGACTAAGGTCTCCCCGTCTGTTAATTTCCGAGACAAAAGCTTCGTTGAACAATTGAATCCCAGCTATGTTAGCTGGTAGCCCGCCGTAAGCATCCCAAGATCTAAAATAGCTAGTCAAATGGAGTTTTCCTTTGAGAAATTCTGTATCAACCAGGCTTAAACAAGGTGGCTCATGTTTGTGATTGCTAACACGTTTCAATATGTCTTCAGGCAGCCGTACTGCTAATGTTATTTGTCTATCGGCAGGTTCTTCAAGATACCGTTCAATTGCTTCTTCTATCTGGTCTACAGGTTTTCTCAGCCTGCTACCATAGGTGTATGTTTCATCTTCAATCATGCCCGACCACAAATATTTCAAAGCATACCACTGCACGTATTTCATATCGCACGGTGCCTTGTCACCAACGAGTGGTCTAGTTTCCGGCTTAGCGATTTCTAGCGAAAGATTAAGCTTCTTAGTCTTGGCACGTTCAGAGCCATAGCACACCTCAAAGACGTCACCTTCTCTCCATATGGCCTCCAACGTCTTGTACCAAGCATCTGGACAGTCAAAAGCACTGATCTTCATATATTTCATTAGTGTACCACTTTCTGAACCACCTTTAGTTAATGAAAGTCCAATCTAAAAATTGTTTTGACACCTAAAGCTCAAGCTGTACTCCATGTAGTTTCAGACGTGAGCATAGACACGATTACTTGAATATCGTCCAGTATCCATCTCATTTTGAATCTCCCGTAGCAACAGAATCCTCTTGAAAGTTGGAGGATGGGTTGAAAACCAAGAGTTGATGATTGTCCATGTGGATTTAGCTTCCTTTTCCATCGCTAATTGCAGTTCTCTTTCATCCAAAACCCCATCGCGATCAAGGTCATACGCATCTTTTTGTTTAATTATACCTTCGCACTCCTGCTTCGCGGTACCAGGGTCGCCTATGTAGAAAGCTCTTGCACCAGTTGTTGGTCTAGGCGAGAGCGACAGCCCGTAGGTGATTTTGGCTAGAGCACTTTGGAGTTGCCTTGGCTGTCCTGTTACGTAGGCTGAATAAGCATCTGCGTAGTGTTCACGCAGCCGACTTAAGCCCATTACGCATAGAAGTGTGACGATGTAAACAACGTATGATATTAAGGCGACAACAAAAAGCGCTGCCCTCAGACCGCCTTCCTTCTTGCCGCGGGAACTACCGCCACTGCTCCATCGAGCAGCTTCAAAGGTTCCCCAAGCAATCCAGTAAGCAAGAAGAGGTAATGCTGAAAGCATGGTCATGACTAGATAGTCTTTGTGTTTGATGTGGCCAAGCTCATGACCGATGACTGCCTTCACTTCGTCTTTATTCAACTTCTTAAGAAGCCCTTCGTGCACAGCCAGAGTCGCGTCCTGGGCAGTTCTTCCAAAAATAAAAGCGTTTGGCGTGTCGTTTGGGACAACTGCCAGTTTAGGCGTGGGAACAACAGTTTTTCCGGCTAATTCCTTCACTGTGGATTCTAGCCACGGATTCTCGTTCGATCTCAAGTAACGTAGGTGTGTGGAGCCTCTTACTATAGCCGGTCCAATAAGGTACTGTAGCAAAAGGAACAGTAAAGTAGCAATGAAAGCCCATATTATTGGAAGCCGCAATAGGTACATCATTACTCCTAAAAACATTGTGAAAATTACGCTTATGAGAAGAACGGAGATGGTCATGGTGATTTTTAGTCGCCCTAGCTTGGCCAACTTTGTAGCCTCCTTTTAGTGCTTAGAGTTTTGAAGGAAATAAGCGTTTTTACAACAATCCGACAAGATTTCTTTGATCCCAATTCGCGGGTGCGATGCTCTCATTAGCTGATTACACGTAACACTTACGTGAGAGTCATGTGAACGATTAGATTTGCCACAGTTTGCATTGTTGAGAAATTGCTAGCGTTACATCGAATATGGAACGGCTCATGCGGATGGCTACCTAACTTGTTTATTGACCGTGAGCTTGGAAGCATCAGCAAACTAGAAAGCGGAGAAAAACTCAAACAACGAATGAAGTGAAGATACCATTATTCTGCTGTCGAAGAAAAGAGTGAAACGTATGCATAACTGTAAGTCGACAACAGGCAGTAGTTTGTCATCTTGGATTCCTTCAGGTGGAAAAACAACATAGATCTAGAGCAGTGGGAAAAGACCTTCTTGACCGGCGTATTAACGAGGCAGCAGAAGGAAAAACCGATGAAGTCTGGCTTTTTTCGTCTCCAAGCCTTTTGCCATCCCATGAAATTATACCTTAAGAATGGATTCATACCTGAAAACCTTCTTAGAAGACACACACGCGGATTAGACTTGACATTCTGCAGCAAGTTTCTCATGTGATGCTGTTTTGCTTTTAGAAAATGCCGCATTATCTCTTGTTTCTCTTCAGAAGGCAGAACTTGTGACCCAGAATTTCAAGTTCACCTTGCCTTTCAAGGATATCGGCTTCAACAAAGTCCTTGCGCAGTTCCAACATGTTCAAGGTGTCGTAGCCATTGTGAACTAAGAAACTCAGTGAAACTGAGTGCCTTGGCTCTACAGTCAAGTATATCGACGTTTCACCATTCTTTTGTACAAGGTCTTCACATCTTGCTAACAGTTTGCTTCCCACGCCTTTCCTTCTAAAAGGCCGTGCAACGAAAACCTCTCTGACGAAGTGTGCCCCGTCCCAAAGCTGAACCCTAGCAAATCCAACTAGTCCCCTTGAGTTCTCTGCCACAAACACCCATGAATTCCTCTCAAGACTCTCTTTCGCAGTTTCTACAGCTTGTTTTTCGTCAAGTTTCAGTTGGTCCCAACCCTGCCATTCACGCATCTCATTAAAGAAATCTCTATAAAGACGGGCCAAATCGTCAAAGTCCTCGTCTTGATATTGTCTAACCTTCATAGCCCTCCCTCTTACTACTATGCAAATCATATATATTTGGAGCGTATAGAGGTTTCAACGATACTCTGGAGGAAGGTTACTTGACAAGATTTCATCTGAGACTTCTGAGTTTCGGTGTTTTCTTGATAATCGTCGCGGGTTGGATAGCCGCTTGGGGTTTAGCCTTTATCACGGCGAGCAATCTTGTTCCGTTAATCCTTCTATCCAGCGGCATTTGGACCGCCATTGTCGCAGGAATCAAAGCAGTGAAACCTGAAAATGAGGAGGGGACTTTCAGCACTTTCGGCTGGGGCATGCTTTTCGTAGTTGTAGGCGGTTCGCTATACATGGTTAATGTAGGAATGAATCCTATGTTCGTTATTGTCTTTGTGCTAGCGTTAATTGGAGCCTTAGCAGTTGCTGCAGCATTACGGTCGACCAGAAAATAGGGAATTCTTCCAACTTCCCCATAACAGTTGAGGGGCTTGCCATGTCTATAATTCAAAAAATCACCTGTGCCCACTGTGGAGCGCCGATCCAATTCAAACCTGGAGAAATCGTAACTACTTGCCGGTATTGCGGCTTCACACAAGTGATCGAAACTGGTCAACCCTTCACCTTCGAACATTCGATGTTCCTAAACAAATACAACTCAAATCAAGTTGAAGACATCGTGCGAGAGTGGATGCGAACAGGCTTCACAAAACCAGGCAATTTGGCAAGAGGATCAAAAATAGCTCAAAAAAGCCTAGTTTACGTTCCTTTCTGGGTTCTGGAGGTCGAAGCAGTCAGCTCATACAAAGGCGTCTTTGAAAGACTCACGCCAGCAGTCATGAAGGACGGCAAAATTCAGAAGCGTTACGATTGGCTTGTCCTTGCAAGGAAGGCTTCCGAATTCCCCACTAGGGATTATGATGTCCCCCTAGAAGGCAAGATTCCTTATGACTTTCGGAAAATAGAGGGCTTTGCGAAGGTTTTGAACAGCGAAGTCGAGAAAAGTGAGGCCGTGAATAAGGCCGAGGAGCAGATTGAAGCCCACCACCAATTTCTAGCCAAACAAGAAGTAGACAAGATAATGGAGATGCATAGTGACTTCAAGTTTGAAACCGTAGTTTATCTTCACGCACCGATATGGTTTGTTGCTTATGAGTACAACGAGAAGAGTTATCGAATAATCCTAGATGGGGCAAACGGAACAGTGATCAAAGGCGACATACCAGCTATAAGGTTTGGTCTTTTCTAGTTAAGCGCAAGCGTTCCGTGGAAACGCATACACTGCAAGGAAAAACGTGCGCTTGAGCGGATAGGTGTATAAGGCAGCTAAGGTGACTTAACCTTGAAACTCCGCTGCGCACGCACATTTTGTTATGTAACTGCATGGTTAAGCAATTTGTGAAAGAATCTTCTAGAAAGAATGTTCAGCTTTCTCAAAACACCTCATCTTCACAATGTTCCTATAAGTGCTTTCCAAAGTTACAGATTTGAGTCTTAAGTTCTCTTTTTGGTGCTTACAATAGTGATCACGTCTCTATCTTTTAGCACGTGATCCTCGCCTATTCGTTTTCTTTCACGGGCTTCTATTGCGTAGATAAAGTTGTCGCCCAATTCGGTGTGGATAATATAGGCGAGTTGCCGGGCTGTTGTGCCGTAAGGGACAATATAGGCGTCGGGAAGCACTTCGCCTTTGTGGTTGCTGAGTTTTTCTATGTCCTCTACTGGGTAGACGACTATGCAGCTTAGAAGTTTAAAATAGGCTGCGTTTATAGCTTCTTGGACACCTGTCGTTCCGAAAGGGATCAGGATTCTTTCTTTAACTGTTTGAAGGGCTCTGCGCTGCGTTTCAGTCAGGGCGTTTCGTTCAAGGACGCTGTAGTTGCAATCGCCTGGCCTATAATCTATCCACTCCTTTTCCGCAGCCCTACGCAACGCAAGTTCTGCCTCTGCACTGCATGGAATCACGATATAATCTTGCTTTTTCAACCGTTCCACGTTTTCCTTAGCCGTAGACAAGTCGATTTTGTTGGCAGCAACAAGCATGGGTTTTGCGATTCTTCGCAAAATGTCTATGAACTTTATAAACTCCTCTTCGCTCCATGAAGCTGGTCTATCAGCATTCAACCCGCTCTCTTGAATTGCCTTGAAAATGTGTCCGCGCTTGATCGATAAGCCGCTTAGTTTTCCTTCAAGTTCGCTGAGAAAATCAACTCCTGTTCCCCCAGCTTCAACAGTTCTTGATATCTTAGCCCAATCACGCTTTAAGATACTGGCTATCCACATTGTAATTTCGACCTCGAGAAAGCGTATATCTTCCAAGGGGTCATGGGTACTCGGCTTGCACTGCCTACCCTCAATATCCGTGGCTCCTGATGCATCGACAATGTGGACCAATGCGTCCGCCTTTCGAATCTCGTCTAGAAACTGATTTCCCAAGCCGCGTCCTCGCCACGCCCCGGGCACCAGTCCAGCACAATCAACAAGCTCTACTGGAATGAGACGAACACCGTTTAAGCAGAGCGAATTAACTGGATCGTCTTCAACGTTGAACTCTTCATGAACGCAAGGCGTGCGGATATATCCTATTCCTCGATTGGGCTTTATAGTCGTGAAGGGGTAGCTGGCAATTTCAGCAGGGGCCAAAGTGGCTGCAGAAAAGAAGGTCGACTTACCCACATTGGGTTTGCCGACTATTCCAATTGAATATGGTCGGCTTTTCTTGCCCGCTATCGACATTAATATTGACCTACAAAATAGAGTTGTCGAAGTTGAAATAAAGACTTTTGAAGGCTCTCAAACTGATAATGTGATTCCATAATGAGACATTAGAAATGCAATGGACCTAACCACCAAGGCCACAGAACATATCGAAGAGTTCAGAAGAAGATTCTGGTTTTGCCTAGTAATCACTGTTCCACTTCTCCTCCTTGCACACGTGAAGTATAGTCATAATTGCCCTCAACAGTCAGACTATGAGAAAATACGAACCAAAAGCGGAATTTCTGGAGAGGATATTGGCCATCACTGAATATACCTATATCCGGCGACGAGCGGCTAAACTTATTTTTGGCAAGATTATAAACACTTGCGGGAACCCTAGAACGGTGGAGGGAATCCAAAGTTGAAAAAGATAGGCATCGTCACAAGCGGAGGAGATGCTCCTGGGATGAACGCCGCGATTCGAGCCATCACTCGTGTTGCCCATTCAAAGAGATTGAAGGTTCTGGGATTTGAGAGAGGCTGGCAAGGTCTAATGACAAATGAGTTTAAACTGATGACTCCCCGCTCTGTTGGGGGGATATTAGAGCTTGGAGGCACTGTTCTTTACACGGTAAGAAGCCCAGACTTCAGAACTAAGGAAGGCGTCAGAAAGGCAGTTGAAACGCTCGATGTTAACAAGGTTGAAGGGCTTGTGGTCATCGGCGGCGATGGCTCCTTTAGTGGCGCCTATGAGCTTAGCAAGGAAACTGACACATTGATAGCCGGTGTTCCAGCTTCGATAGACAACGATGTCTTTGGAACAGACGAAACTGTGGGCTTTGACACAGCTATAAACACTGCAGTGACGGAAATCGACAAGATTCGGGACACCGCTATCTCCCACGAAAGAATTTTCATCATCGAAGTTATGGGGCGAAAAAGGGGTTTTCTGGCTTTAGTTGCGGGAATGACTGCTGGAGCCGAAGTCATTTTAGTCCCTGAAATCGGATTCGTGAAAGAAGACATCTTCAGGACAATCGAAGAAAACGATGCTAAAGGCAAGAAATCCAGCATTATCGTGGCAGCAGAAGGTGTAGGTGACAATCGTAAACTTGCGAGAGAAATCGAGGAGCACACAGGATCAGAAGTCCGGCTTTCTGTTCTCGGCTATGCTCAAAGAGGGGGGAGTCCAACAGCTAGGAGCAGGCTCCTAGCCTGCCTATTCGGAAACAAAGCCGTTGAACAGCTTCTAGAGGGAAAGGGTGGTAGAATAGTCGGGCTGCAACGTGGAAAAATAGCTACTATCAGCCTTGAAAAATCTTGCAAGATCAAGAAGCCTCTAGACTTGTCTCTACTTCAACTTGCAAGGGTGCTCGCAACGTAAGTGTCTCTTTCAAGCCTCCTATGGAGACCTTTCAACTGTGCATTTGCAAGACTGCGCTTCTCTACTTCACTAAGTTGTTCTTACTGATATTTCTCAAATGATCCATATCAAGCGCGCAAAAAGGGTAAAGATGTATCTATGTGTCACTTGGGAGGGCATGGCCCGCCACATTCCTTTTTGTCAAAATCGTCTACAGTCCGCCTAGCCTCTAGAAGTAGACTTTCCTTCTCCAGATGTTTCNNTCCACTCTCCACTAGGAGCATCCAGGTCTGCAATGCTCAGAGCAAAGCTTTTCGTCCCTTTCGGGGAGTTGTACCATGAAAGCTCGGGAGAAACATATTTCCCGTCGCATATGTGTTCGGAAGGAGTGTTGCCGCCTTCCTCAAGCGCCACACTTTTCAATACCATATCATCTACGTCTCAGGCAAAACGAAGCTCGGCCTTGCATAAAAAACCTTTATTGTTCAGTAGATAAGACTTACAGATGATTCTTAGAGGCTTTTAAGATGGAAGAGTACATTCAAGTAATCACGGCTGCTGCCTCGAAAAGAAACGCAGAGGAAATAGCTAACGAGCTTGTTCAGAATCGCCTCGTTGCATGTGTCCAAATTGTTGGGCCTATAACAAGCATGTATTGGTGGAAGGGGAACGTTGAGAAATCCACAGAATGGCTATGCATCGCCAAAACTCAAAGGGACCTGTATGAGGCTGTTGAACTGTCAATACGCCGTAATCATCCCTACGAAATCCCAGAAGTCTTGGCTGTTCCTGTCATAAAGGGAAGCAAGAGCTACATTTCATGGCTGCGTAAGGAATTGAGAAAATAGGGGGTGCAGGGATTTTCTACGGTGCGTTGTGTATTTGTGTTGCACATTTACACAAAAAGATTTATTAAATCGTAATATACGCCGTTAGTTAACGCTTGATGGAGCCACCGAAATGACCATGGAACACAGTATTCAGAAATTAGATAAGTACGAAGAAATGCTCAATGAGGCAGTGGATAGAACGCTCAACCGAGTTTTCGGCTCCACGGCAACTAGCGTCATCTATAACCATTTGGAAAACAATTACTCGATCAGTAAAAACGAGATCGCCAAGAAACTTGAATCTTTCACTCAAGCAATGCAAGAATACCTGAACTCGGGGGCAACCGTAGTGGAGAAGGAAATACTTGAAAGCTTCTACTCTGGCTTAGGTTTGTTTCAACGCGTTGAACTTGAAGGGATTCAAAACAACGAATTCGTTGAGCGCCTGAGAACACTTATGCCTCGCTAACTGGACAACACAACTGTCGCTGTTCCTAAGAGTCAAAAGAGATTTATTGAAATGTCCGCTGAGTAGAAGGCGGACCGGGTTCAATGTCTTCAGAAATCATTCCAACAACTGAGTACGTACACTCCCTTGAAAAGAAGTATGAAGATCTCACAATTCCCGTCTATAAGCTCAGAAAATGGTTCTCCACAGATCAAATGGTTTTCTTCGACTGCGAACGCTCTGACAAACAGTCATGTCTTCATGAGGTATTGACTAAGCCAAATTTTCTCTCCTTCAGAATATACTTGGTTGTCCAGGTCCTGGATATTGGCAGTTATAGTTTTATGGACGTAAGCTTTCGAAACTTAGGGGGCAGAGAAACCTTGGAGCATTTCATAAAACGATACCATCAACAACTTGAAACGATGACAAAGCTGAGTCTTCAAGGCGCTGGACGGAAGTACACTAATTGTGTTGGACATAGTTACGAATAGGCAATACCCTAAAAGCAACTCTTAGCACTTTTGGAAAATGTAATGAATATAAACGTCTAAGTTAAGATAGGCTGGGAACGTTACATGAAAGTTCTTTTCGTGGAACCGCCGAAAGAATATTGGTTTGTCATGGGTGAATACCTTCCGCCTCCGCTTGGGATCATTGAACTTGCAGCATATTTGGAAAGCCGTGACAAAAGCGTTGACATAGAAGTGATAGACTGCCAAGCGGAACGGTTGAGTTGGAAAGGACTTGAGAGACGCATTGAATCATCGAACCCTGATATAGTAGCTCCATCAGCTCTCGCAACCTGCAACGCCTACACCGTTCTCAGGGCAGTGACAACCGCAAAAAGAGTTAATCCCGATATTAAAACCGTTGTGGGAGGACAACACTTCACAGCAACAGTCCAAGAAAACCTTGAAAGCTATCCGGAGATCGATATAATCGTCCGAGAGGAGGGAGAACAAACCTTTTCAGACCTTGTTGCAGAATCCAAGAAGAGGAAACCCTCATTTTCAAAGGTCATGGGAATCTCTTTCAGACACGAGGATAAAATTATCCACAACCCAACACGACCTCTAATCGAAAACTTGGATGATCTGCCCTTTCCTGGCTATCACTTTGTTACTGAGCACTTGGACAAGTATCATTTTACCCTCATGGCTGGCAAGAAACAATACGCACTTATCGAGGGGTCCAGAGGGTGCCCTCACAAATGCACTTTCTGCTCTCAATGGAAGCATTGGAGAGGTACGTGGAGGGTTAAGTCGCCAAAGCGAATCGCCGACGAGTTTGAATACTGCTACACCGAGTTTGGAAGCAGATTTCTTTGGTTAACTGATGACAACTTTGGGCTGGGAAAGCACGCTTATCACTTGTGCAACGAAATCCGCAAACGAGGAATCGCTGATGATATCATGTGGTTCATGCAAGCCCGATGCGATGACATCATCAAGCACCAAGATGTTCTACCTAAGATGCGAAGAGCTGGAAACCGATGGATGCTCGTGGGAATAGAGAGCGGCAGCAAGGCTATGTTAAAATCGTTTCACAAAAAGATAAATCCTGAAGACGCCAAACAAGCAATGAAACTGCTAAAGAAAAACGACATTTTTGCCCAGGCTACCTTTGTCATAGGCGAAAGAAAAGACTCGTATGAATCAATAACTGCGCTCAGAGAATTCGTGAATCACATCGACCCCGACCTAGCCATATTTATGATTCTAACACCCTTCCCGGGAACTGAGCTCTACGAATCCGCTAGACAGAAGGGGTGGATAGAAGACACTAATTGGGCAAACTACGACATGGCTCACGCTATAATGCCCACCGAAACCCTGTCTAGAAAAGAAGTGCAAGAGGAATTATACCGTTGTTACCGCAGTTTTTACGGTTCCATAAGTAGACGGTTCAGAGGACTTTTTTCTCCCAACAAGCTGAAGAGAAGAACTTACAGATACCTTGCGAGCCAAGGACTCTTAAAAGCACTAAGGGACCTAGTTTGAGAACAAATTGCAACCCTGCAACCATATTCTTCCTCACATTTTCCTTTCTGGGGTTAGTTTTCATAGCGGCGCTTGCAAATCTGTCACCTTCAGTGCAGAACAATATTTCTTGGAGAAAACCCGTGGTAGCTACGACTTTTGGCATCGTATGCATCTTAGGGACTGTCGCTGGTATATTTCCCTCAAAATGCTCAAGTCTGTTCCATTTCAGAAAGGCAGAGCAACGACAGTTCACTAGTAAAGCAGTTGATCAGCCTAGAAAAGTATTGGTGCTTCGTGGGCACCATCCTGATTGTGGGAGTTTCACCGCCCATGTATTTAGATTGGGCCACAGGGTTTTTTGCGCTGGATGTATTGGGCTAATTGTGGGAGCGGTTCTCTCTCTGTTTGCCCTTGCAGGTTATCTCTTCCTCGACACGACTCTCGGGACCAGCCAAGTGGTTCTCTGGGTTGGCATTCTGGGAGTTTCTTTTGGGCTACTTCAGTACCACCTGTTTAACTGGGGCAAGAGCTCTGTCCACCTTTCTGTGAACTCGGTTTTTGTCTTCAGTGTCTTTCTGCTTCTTGCAACAGTTGACTCCATGACTCAGAATGTAGTCATCGATTTCTATTTGATTGCTTTAAGCGTCTTTTGGCTCTACACGAGGATTCTTCTCTCCCGACTTGATCACAAACGAATCTGCAATACCTGCCAAGTTGAAGGATGCGAATTTCATACAATAAAAAGCGTGGAGAAAAGTTAGTAACTCCGCCGCATTCCGTAAAGGGCGCCAGCGACGATCAGTACACCTATGATGACAAGTATCAGAGGCCACAATAAGTTCCATACATCTGTAAACCCTGAAAAGATTGCAAGCCCTATGAATACGATTATGATTCCAAAGATTATGCCTGCAATTGCCCCTCCATGAGGAAGCCCGAAACATTCATCTTCCATGTGGCGGCGTTCCCGGGGGCCAAAGCAATCATCACCTGAGCGGTATCTCTTTTCGGGACGAGATAGTTGTAACGGTGCCCCACATTTTTCGCATGCCTCGGCATTGTCTTCGTTTTTTGTTCCACACTTCGTGCAGTAAACCAAGCCTATTCTCTCCGTCCAAAGACAGGTCATTGTCTAGTTTACTCTTAAGACTTTTGGTGCGTTGACACGTTTTTTGAGTTCTTTTTCTCAATCCTGGGCTGAAAAAAGCAAGGGAAAAAAGCAAGGGGTATCGTCAAACTATGTATCTCTGGTTAGTCTTTTCGAAATCTTTCACAATCTCCATCACGCGTTTCGGCGCGTTTAAGTCATCCAACGGTAAATCTCGCAGTAAGGACCAAGGACCGAGCTCTGCTAGGCGGGTGGTGATATGTTCTTCGCCGAAGCATGTCTTAGAAATTTGGTATACTAATGGGCGCACTTCTGCTTCTTTGACGTATCCTAGCGTGTGAAGATATTCGTGAAGCAGCAGTGTATAGACAAAGGCATTTAGTAGTTTCTTGGATTTGGTATTTGCTTCAACTATTTGGACGAGAGCACGATTCAAAACTATGTTGTTTGTTCCCAAAGGATGATAAGCCCCAAGCCTTAAGGGCATATCGTCTAGAAAAAGCATCATCCCTCGGCGTTGCTGGTTCAAGACATCCTTCACGTTTTCCTTCACTATTTCCCATACTTCACTGTATCCTTGTGCGTTGTCCAACCGCCTTTGCTTCTCTTCTAGTTCTTCCATTGTCTTTCAGCTTTTCTTTTGAATGAAAAACTCAGCTCTTCCCCTTTAACCTTTTGCACATAACGGACTTCTATGGTTTAGGTGACAATGCGACGAAGATCACAATACCGACAAGAGCGATGCCGACTATTGCGAACAGGAGGATGAATTCTTGCGGAAATCCGAAAATATAATGCTGCACATTGTAGTTTAAGGTAACATGTTTATCCTCATGGGAAAGCATGTTTTCAAACCTGAAAGTGTATTCTCCTGCTCTTGAGACTATGAACTGGAACTCTTTCAGTCCAATGTTTTGATAGTTTAGAATGGTCATATTGCCGGGATCAGAAACAGAAAAGTTTATGGCACTTGTTTCAGTGCCAACTACTGTAATCTTCCCGAGAACTTCGTCTCCGTCATTCAGCTTTACAGTCTTCGTGATGTTTTCCTGTGCCGAAACCGTGAAGGTTTCAGAAAAAGCTTGGGCAAGACCTACTGGTAAAACGCAGAGGACTAGAAAGACACAAAGTGTGGAAATGCGGTTCATATGCTAGGCTACCGTATACTAGTCGGAACTTGGAGAAAAAAATGTTATGAAATCAAAATCAGGATCCAGTGTGCATAGCCAAAATTCGCATGCAGACCTCAAGGAGTTTTCTCTGAAGCAGTATGTATATGAAGATTGAGGTTATGATGAATTCTGGAATCAAGTATGTTCCATCATATACTGCAGAGCCATAGACTGTTTCAGAGGAAACCGAAGTGAAGACCGCCCGCATAAAACGAAGTATTGAGTAGCAATGCAGTCTTAATGTTTCAGCACAATCTTGGCATAAGGGTCTTCAGGGATCGTTGGAAAAACCAGTTTCTTTTTTCCTTGCTGGATGAGACGCTTTCTATCCTTATTGAAAACACCAATAATACTGGCTTCGATGCCGTGGCCTCGCAGTTTCTGAAGCGCTATATCCTTAGTTTTTGGGTCAACTGCCGCCAGAAGGGTGCCTGTAGAAGATAAGGAAAGAAGCTCGGTTTGCGAGAGGTTGAAATATGCTTTAAGAGTTTCCGCCTCTCTAAGAACTGGAACTCTCTTCAGGTCTACTGTGAAGCCGATATTTGCAGATTCGGCCATCTCGTTTAAAGCAGCCACTAATCCACCCTCTGTGGTGTCATGCATGGCATGGACGCCTCCAACTCTCGTAAGAAAAAGAGCATCATGGACACATGTTTGCATACGTATTAGGTTTTGAAGGGCATGCGCTCGTGTAACGTTGAAGAGGTTTTCTGCAAGTGCTCTGTTAGAGAGGACAAAGTTCGTAACAGTCTCTAAGCCAATCTGTTTAGTGCAAAGTATGTGATCTCCCCCTTGGGCGCCTCCAGGTGTAACCAGTTTATCTTTTTTGACCTTTCCATAGGCTGTGCAAGTTCCCACAAGAGTCGAAAGCCCATCATAAGTTCCCGTGTGCCCAGTAATGATTGCCATGTTAAGCTCTTTAGTAGTAGTGCATACTTGCTCCATGATTGTCGTGAAAACTTCTGATTTCGTTGAAGATGGACCTAATAGGATGATTGTGCAGTATTCTGGTTTTGCACCAAACAGCGCCACATCTGACGCAGCATAATGTACCAGTAGCCATCCGAACCAGTTTTCAGGCACGCCGATGCAGGGGTCTGTGGAAACAACGAGGTACTCTTCTTCGTTTAGCACATGGACGCCTGAATCGTAACCTAATTTGGGTGGAACTATGACTTTTGGAGGCTTTTTTATACATTTAAGCAGCTTTTCCAGGTCTTCATTAGGCAGTTTTCCCACGTCAATCACGCCGAAAAGCATCATGTTCTAAGCCATGTCAATGCCTTTGCCTGTTATTCTGAAGGGCAGCCACTCCAAAGGATGCTCGCAACCCTCCATCTTCACTATACGCAGCTCTCTGCGACATCTTTCTTCGTTGAACCTGAAGAGAAATATGTTGTGAGCCTTGTTTAGGTCCAAGTCTGTTGCTCGCTGAGTCGAGATGTCTTTCTGTGTGGCTGCGGTCATTATGTCGATGTTTGCAATGTTGTCAAAGTGGCTCCAATTGATGGTCCAGTCTTCCACAGGTTCTATGTATTTTAACTCGTAGAGGGCGAAGAGTTGTTCGCTAAAATCCCCGGCTGCAAACCTTGTAACCTTCTTCTTTGAGATCAAGGCATCGATGCGTTTCATTTCCTCAAAGTCGTCGAGACTGAAGTAAATTACTCTTGGGTCTTTTGGGTAGGGTTCGAAATGGGGAAAGGCTTGTACGGCAATAAACTTGCCTTTTTCAATGTAAGGGTCGATGTTCCAGTCGAAGGACCTAAAGTAGGATGCTAAGCGCGGAAATGGTTTGTCCATGACATCATAGGCGACAGTCTCCCCTTCCTGTAACCCCTGCCATAGAAACTGCATGGCAAAAACAGTTTTCCCAGTGCCTGGAGGGCCATAAAGAATGCTTCGAGAGCCGGACTCAATACCGCCAACCACAAAATCGTCAAACCCTTTTATTCCAGTTTTTAGTTTCGCCATTTTATCTTCCGGTCTGAATAGAGTATTCCAACGTTCCTCTTTTGACTAGGATGGTGATTATTACGGCGCTGACGATGAACTCTACTAGTAGGAAGCTACCATTGTAGACAGCTGGCCACAACCATTGTCCCCACTCTGGGGGAAAGTCGTAGACGCTAACCCAGATGAAGGCCCCTACAAGGTAATGTATTAAGAACTTGGTGAAAACGCCTATGGCAACACCAACAATTGCAAGGACTACAGATGATTTCTTGTAGAACAGTCCTGCAAGTCCAAGCACTCCAAAAGCTACTGGATATTCAAGAAAGACTTGGATTGGAGTTACAATAATGTTCGCCGCACCTACAAGCAAAACATCAATGAATAAGGCTAAGATGCCGAAGATTGCTCCCGCTAATAATCCAATTTTGGCTCCTCTTCTCAATGTCAGCCATATTACGGGAACCATGCTGCCTAAGGTTACCGAACCTCCATACGGTAAGGAGAATGGACGAATGGCGTATAAGACTGCTGAAAGGGCAGAAAGAACTGTGATTTCTGCAAGAACTCTGGTCTCAATATTGTTTTTGTTCACGTTATTCCCTCCGCCAGTATTACCTGGGTCAGGTTCAAAGGGTCGATGGCTACACCATCTTCTCAGCTAGGTCATATTCCCAGCTCCCCTGTTGAAGCGTAAGATGAGGGAATCGAATATATAATAGTAACGATGCAAGTAATGGGTGCCGAAAGACAGAATAGGACGGAAATACGTTCACTTGCTAAAAGGATGTTTTCGTCTTGGTCAACACCGATCTTGTTGGAAGATGCGGGCTTTATTGTGGAGCTTGCTCGATTTATAGGGCTTATAAAGATAGCGGCGAGTATCAGCAACGTGTGGCGAAGTTTTTGAAGTGTCCTCCTGAGAAGGTGCGTTGTGAGGGCTGTCAAGCTTTAACTCCTGAATGCTGGGGCAACGACTGTAAATTCGTCATATGTTTGAACACTAAAGGATTCGAATTTTGCTACGAATGTCCAAGCTATGAAGATCATACCTGCGAAAAATATGAAAAATTCTCGAAAGATTACTTGAAAGAAGACGGAGTGGATTTGAGAGCTAATTTGGCGAGGATTAGGGCAGGCGGTGTTACTGAGTGGCTAGAAGAGTCTGAAGAGAAATTCCGCTGTCCATATTGCGATAAACCCTTGTCTGTTGGTGCTTTAAGAAAGAAATGCTATCACTGCAGCAAAGAGCTTGCAAGTTAGTGGTTGCACTTCTCATGTTACACTATTCTTATAGGTGAGTAGCTTCTCTTTTTTGGGTAAGGCGAATGGCAAATGAGTGTTTCCCAGATTACTCCAGAGTTGTGGAGACACGAGTTTACGCTGTATAAACTTGCCGCAATGGGGGCTTACCACAGGACAGTGAAGGCTTCTACACAGTATCTGGCAGATAAGACCAATGTCTCCCAGCAAACAGCCTCTCGGCACTTAATCGAGCTTGAAAACCTAGGCTGGATTAAACGCTCAATCACACCTGAGGGCTGTTTAATCACGTTGACTGACGCTGGAAAAACACAGTTGAAGAGCCTGTATTCAAAGTTGAAGGTTATCATGGAAGCCGCTCACCCTCTTTCAGTAACACTAGAAGGCGCAGTGTTCAGCGGTCTAGGAGAAGGTGCGTATTACATTAAACAAGACGGCTACCGGAAACAGTTCATAGAAAAACTGGGCTTCGACCCATACCCAGGAACTCTAAACATCAAGTTGACCACTGACTACGACATAAAAACGAGGCAAGACTTGGAAGACTATCCAGCCATAGAGATTGGAGGATTCAAAGACCAATCACGAACCTTTGGACCTGTGAAATGCTACCCAGCTATCATAAATAACAAAGCGAAAGGCGCTGTGATATTCGCCTTCCGAACTCATTACGACTCGTCAGTGCTTGAGATCATTGCTCCTCAATACTTGCGTAGCTACCTCAAGATTAAGGATGGACAGAAAGTGAAACTTGAGATCCTAATAACACCTTAGACAATCCAGATCATAAAGCAAAATGGACTATTCGACTTTTCGCTAGCAAATATCCAATCACTAACCCCATTACAAGACCGCCAAAATGAGCCAAGATATTTGTGCTTACAGACACGGTGATCAGAAAAAACATGAAAGCAAAAAGCAAAGCTCCCACTGCCGAACGTTCAACTACCCTTCTCAAATATATTATTACGGCGCCGAATAACCCGAAGATGGCGCCAGAAGCTCCAGCAGACGTCACATTTAATGGGTAAAGTAAACTGAGAAGGTTTCCAGCAAGCCCAGATGTGAAATAGATAAGATAGCATTCGGTGTCCGTGAAAAGGTCTTCAGCTCTCAACCCAAATATCAACAAGAAGAACATGTTGCTCGCCATGTGAGCTATGTTAACGTGTACAAACATGGATGTGATAAGTTGCCACCACCAGCCGAGACGGAGAACCGCGTAGTTGTACTGCCCATATACTTTGAGGATGCCAGCTGGGATAACGAGAAAGCTGTTTCCTATAAGGGACGTGTAGATGTAAGCCACTAGGTTAACAGCCGCTAGGATCAAAGTCGGCGATGCTCGATAGGTCTTGCTTTTCAAAGAAGCATCCCTTGTCTGGCTTTACTTGTCTTTATAGGTCGATGAAGTCTTTTATCTGTTAACCAGCAGAAGATAGGAGCGGTGGTTAGATGAACATTTTTATCTCTGCAGACATGGAAGGAGTCTCAGGCGTAACCCACGGTGAACATGTACGTCGCCAAGGAAAGGAGTATGAACTAGCGAGGAAACTTATGACAGGAGAAGTCAACGCCGCTGTTGAAGGTGCCTTTGAAGCGGGGGCGAAAAACGTGGTGGTCAACGATTCGCATGGTAGCATGAGGAACATTATTCCCGAAAAGCTTCACAAAGACGCAGAGCTCATAACTGGATCACCTAAGCCTATGTTCATGATGGAAGGCTTAGATTCCTCCTTCAATGCAGTGTTTTTTATAGGCTACCATGGAATGAGAGGCTCTTACCCAAGCATTCTGGAACACACTTACAGTAGCCGAGTGGTATACGATCTCTTTCTAAACGATAGTCCAGTGGGAGAAACGGGGATTAACGCTGCGATAGCTGGATGTTACAATGTGCCTGTTGCGCTGGTTTCTGGGGACAATACGCTTGCAGAAGAAGCTCAAATGCTCCTTGGAGACATCGAAACAGTAGTTGTCAAACAAGCAGTAGGCAGAACAGCTGCCCGCTGCATCAGCCCAACAAAAGCTAGACATCTTATAATGAGAGGCGCAGTCAAAGCCCTAAAGCGAATCGACAAGCTTACGCCGTTCAGGCTGAAGCCGCCGATAGATCTCAAAGTTGCCTTCATTAACCCAGGAATGGCTGAAATGGCAGAGCTGGTGCCTGGGTCAAAGCGTGTCGACGGCAGAACAGTATCTTTCAGCTCAAAGGATTTGATTGATGTTTACAAGGCTTTCCGAGCTATGATTGCCCTTGCGGGGACAACAGTCTAAGGTTGCCGTCTATATCGCTGGATTATTTTTTTCTTGATTTCAGAACTGCTGTCAAGTTCGTCTTCGCTGAATTTGCCAATTCTTACAACTTTAATGGGTAAACCTTTGTCGGCGACAACCTTTCGCACTTCCTTCCCGATGTTGTTAGAGTATTGGTCATGCCCTAGGGCAATGACGTCTGGCTTTATTCTTTCAATGACATTGTCCATGTTAAACTCTTGATATCCCAAAATCGCTTCATCTACCACCTTTAGAGACTCCACCAAAGCCCGCCGTTGCTTCTCCGACATTACGGGTTTTTCGCCCTTCCGGTCTTCAACATTCTTATCTCTGGCGACTATGACAATTAGTTTGGCGTTTTCTCCACCCGCTGTTTTTGCCTCTTCCAAGTATCTAACGTGTCCTAGATGGAGTAGGTCGAAGACGCCTGCTGCCAAAACTATTAGGTGTCCTTTTTCTACCTTCTTTTCGTTGGCCATTCGAACTTCACCATCCCCATTAGTCTTAATGCATCAAGGAGGCCTTCGCAGTATGCTACAGACGTGAGGGCAGTTTCAAACTCTTTCTGATCGCGGTAATATGCTGCATCCTCTAAGTATCTCTTTGCATAATCCAAAACTTTTTCGGTTTCTTGTCCATACGAGTTTTTTCTTTCGTTTATCTGTTGAAAAACTTGCCGCGTGTTCGGTATGTATTTTTCAACAAGTGCTTCAATTGTCATTTTCTCAGCTTCCTTATACTTTTCGGCGCATCTGCCAGTTTGATGAGGGCTTCTGCTTCCATGAAGTGAAGTTTCCCCGGAAAGATGAGTACGTGCGGGGGTTTTCCGAAATCATAGTTTAGAACTTGGCCTAGTAGACCCGCCTTCACAAGTGGGTTTCTTGAGCCTGCCCTCGCTATCCCTGCAACTAAAGTATGTTGGGTGATTATGGATCTCCGTTTCGTTTTCTCTATCTCTATAAGCGTCTTTAATGCCTCCTTTACAGTCATGTATCGCGTTTCCTCTGCTCTGATGTCCAAGAAGCAAAGCGTGTGCAGTCCTGCTTCCAGATTCGCCTTCACCACCTTGTATGGCGTTTCCGAGAGGATCCTGCGATTGGCGAATGGTATTGTTACGCTTCTACCGAACTTGTAATTCTGCAACCCTGAGAGCCCTATGGCTGCAGAGATTATGGAGGCGCCGTGAATGACGCGCGTTTTGATTCCATCTTTCTCAGCTCTTATCCGTAGATCTACATGGGTAGTTGCAATCAGCGGATCCCCAGGCACGAGGAAGACGGTTTTTCCATTCTGAGCTGCTGCAAGGAGCTGCCTTCCATCTTTCTCTTCAAGGATCTTTCTGGAAACTAGGTGGATCTTCTTTCCAGCGAGCTTTTCTAGCTTCTCAATTTTCAATTCTTGCATTAGACTTGTGTATAATTCTGCAAAGGCGAAATCTGCTTGTTTCAACTCTTCTAAGCCTCGCAGCGAGATGTCATTTTCATCGCATAATCCTAAGCCGATGAAAACGAGTTCACCCATCTTTGCATCCATCACTTGTCTATGTGTGATAGTGGAAGATATTAGGATAGCTGCAAAGTTGTGGGGCTTGGAAAGGCCGAACATATCAACCCCGGAGAACAAACAGTCAGATTACAACAAACGGTGTGAAGGAATAGTGGAAAGCCACGAACACTGGGAAAATTCATAGAAGACTGGACGCATGTGATGCAACTTATAAAGAGCATCACGGCATGATGAACGAAGAAACTGAAGAATCGAACAACCACGGTGGCACTCTTTTTTTGATGTTAGAGAAATGCAAGTCATTTTCTTCTTTTCGAACATGAGCTATCATACTAACAAAAAGATATTAGAAAGCTTCTTCTTACAGACATGAATGCAAACAGTATGGGCCCGTAGCTCAGCAAGGCTAGAGCGGCGGACTCTTAATCCGCAGGTCGCGGGTTCAATTCCCGTCGGGCCCGCCATGCATCTTCAGTCTTAAATAGAATTCTCTTGAAATATTAGGAAGGGGATAGTGAATTGAGTAGTGAAAAGCCTTCGCGAGCTTTCTGTAGGCGAGATGCTTTCCCTCACCTTCAATCTGTACTTCTCCAAGTTTCTGCAATTCTTCTTGCTCTTTCCCTATACCCGAACCGCCAACTACAAGACCTCCTAATGAGGAAATGCTCCGATGGTTTTTCATTTTTCTGTCGACTGTCTTAGTGGTAGTTGTTTTGTCGGGTCTTGTCTAATGGAGCGTGGGTACCGCTGCTGCTGGAATTGCTGTCAAATATGCTTCTGACCAAATTGAGAGAAGCAACTCCAATTTAGGGGTCAGCGTCAACTTTGCATTGTCATAGCTTCCCTCATTGCTTGTAGCTCAACTTGTAGCTGAGATTCCCATTGGGTTAGGCCTGCTCATCTACATTATGCGATGGCTGCCAGAGAGATCCCGCCTCCTCCGCCTCCGCCAACTTTCTAACCTGTCATCTCTGAGGCCGGAAGAATGTTCATCTCCGAAAAATTCCCAAGGCTTCGAGAGAAAAGCTATCTTTTAACCTCTACTTTTCTCTTTAATCTCTCTAATTCCTTTCTCAGGCGTATGACTTCAAAAAACAGGTACAGGGGACCATGCTTTGCAAACTGCTCCACTTTTTCAGTAGTAGATTCCTTGCCAACCTTGTCTCCAACCTTCTCAACAACTTCTTTCAAAAACAGTTCCTTTTGATTCATAGCAAATCAACATAGAAGACGCTTGATTTTAGGATAAAAGTTATGAAATCTGAAACAGTATTCGAAATCTAACATTTGCGTAAGAAAGGTGTGGTTTGCGAAAACCGCAAAAGCATATTATGGGTTATTATGGATTGATGACGGTTCTGCATTGCAGGGTTGCAGCGTTCGATTGGTCGAAGCAGCCAGTGATGTTGAAAAGATTTCACAGGTGAAAGTGTCTGCAGGAAGTGTTGCTTTGCCAGAATCACGTATCTTCGTCGAGCGTGAACGTAATGATGGCTTTTTGTTGAGGTTTTTTCAGCTTCGCGACGAGGCTTCTTGAGAGGTTTTTGGCTGCTTTGTCTGCGTTTACTGCTAATGTTCTGTCACAGATGTAGTTGCTCTTGCGAACAACCATGTCTGTGGGGTGGTTGAATGTGAGGTTTGGGTTTCCCGAAGCTTTCACAGTGTCCTCTATTCCACCTGCTTGGATAACAATTGACAGTCTTGCGGCCCTCTCTCTAAGAAGCTTTTTGAATTGATCACTTAGATCCTTAATGCTCTTGTCTGCTGCCACAGCAATAATGCAATCTCCACGCTTTGTTAGTTGAGTCTCCTTTGTGATTTCAAACGTGTTCCCGCTTGTAGCGAGGATGTTCTCATGGCCCCATGCTGTTATAACTTCAACCGGTTTCATTTCTTTTCCATCTTTGACAGGATTAGTTCAAGAATAATAGCGTCATGGCTCATGCCGAAGAAGTTGCGAACGACACCTGAGATTCTGAATCCATGCTTATAATAGAAGGGGATCGCTGAGGCACATTTGTAATGAACTTCTGCTACGAGGACTTCTGGCTTTCTGGCTTTCAGGGCTCTAAGCTCAGTTTCCAAGAGCCGTGTCCCAATGCCTTGGTGTTGCCACGCCTCATCCACTGCAATGTCCTCCAATACGCTGTGACTACCATGCAGGTCACCCATAACATACCCTATGACTTTCTTGTTCTTAACCGCGACAAAAGCCAGCTCAGGCTGCTCTTCCAATTCCTCTTCAATATGTTTCCTGTAGATGGCCTTCTCAGCGAAGGGATTTGCCAACATTGCCAATTCGGAAACGGTTTCTAAGTCACCCTTCTTCATCTTTCTTATGCTAGTTTCTCTCATGCTCTAATTACACCATTATTCAAGCAGTTCTATTGAGTCAACTTTTCCATCGCCGTCCAAATCGAAGCCCTGAATAACCGTAGCGAAGTTGTCTTCACCCTGATAGTTCTTTAAAGCCTGTTTCCAGAATTTCGCAAACGCCAATACGCATGCCTTAGTGCCTACGGCTTTGTTGCCTGCGAAAACTATGACTCTTTTCTCCTTTTCCCACGGATTCACTATCTTAGCAATTAGGCCCATAGTGTCTGCAGTGTAAATGTTCTTGGTTTCTCTAGAAACCAAACCGCCCAAAAGAAAGCCATGTTTCGATGCGGTCATGTTAAACTTGATTGGTAAGTAATCGTTGATTTCCTGCGTAAGAAGATTAGTTCCAGGACCACCCACTAGGATGAGGTTGCTTCTCTCTTCCTTCTCAGCTTTTACGTCCACGTCTATCTTTATAGCAAATTCGTCTGGCAACTCTGCATATCTGCCGAGAAAGAATGTTAGGTAAGAGGCGTAATGCCCGTCGCGAGCACTGGTTTTGAAAGGTCCGTGAGGGTCAGGGCTTCCTACCACGATTTTGCCATTGAAAAAACCATTTTTCAGAATAGGTTGTAAAAACTTCTTCACCTTTTTATCAATAAAGGAAGGTGAAACCATTTTGCGTTTTTGGCCTCCAAAAGGTAGCTCAACGCCAAAGGCAGGATATTTCGCCTTGTAATACTTTGCGATTGCTCCCTTCCTTTCCTCTTCTTTCACTTTTCTTATCGCCTTTGCTTTCACTAACTTTCTCATGTGGTAGTATATTTTCTGTTCATGGATGTCCAGCTTTCTGGCGATTTCCATGGGATACATCTCTTTTTCACCGAGCAATAGAAGGATTTTCCACGTTAACTTATTTAACACAAGTTTCAGTTCTTCGGGATGGTCGTAGATGACGATTTCTTTGACTTCTTGTTGCTCTTTGCGTTTATTGAACAGCAGTTTTTTTTCCAACGGTCCTCTCTTGTGCATAAACCATTGTCCTTTATAAAAATTTTATTAATAGGTAAAAATTTGAGCTCAGCCATAACTCTATCAGATTTGGAAAATTGTTCCAGACTTGCCTTGAGCCTTCCAAAAGCTCATATTGCAGAAAACCGCAAGATGATTGAAAGGAGGCCAACAAATGTGAAATTCTCGTTTATACAACCTAAACTTTCTGAGGGCGCCTTAGAGATGTGCCCCAATGCATGGCCTCCCCTAGGCATACTGTACTGCGCAACCTTTTTAGCGAATGAGAGCGTTGACGTTTCTGTTCTGGATCAAGCAGCAAAAGGCTTCACTACCAAGCAAGCTGTAGACTGGGTAAGGAAAGAAGACCCTGCCATTCTCGGGCTTTCAGTTCTAGGTAGCTCATCGAGAGAAGCAGCGAAAATCGCCAGACTTGTAAAAGAAGAAAACTCTGAGCTTTGTATTGTTCTGGGCAATTATCACCCAACCTTTAACGCTGAAAGGATTCTCGAGAACTGTCTTGACATCGATGTCATTATACGAGGAGAAGGAGAGTACACGTGCCTTGAACTGACTAGATGTCTGCAGAAGGGTGAAAGTTTAAAGAAGGTTGATGGGATCACATACAGAGGCCGCGGTGGCAGAATCGTAGCGACTCCAGAGAGACGCTTAGTTAAGGATGTGAACTCTCTTCCTTTTCCTGATCGCAGCTTGCTAGATTGTGAATATGCATCCAGAATCTTTGGAGTAAAAACTGCCACTAGAAAATTCACGTCTCTCCTTTCTTCTCGCGGCTGTCCTTTTCAATGCACTTTTTGTGCTTGTCGACATTTCGCACGGGGAGTTTGGAGACCTCGCTCAGTTGAGAACATCGTCAAGGAAATTGAGTTTCTCTACAGCGAAGGCTATCGTGAGTTTCTTTTTGTCGACGACAATTTCACTCTCAATCCTCGCAGAGTGGTGAAATTTTGTCGCCTTCTGAGAAAGAAAAGTTTGAGTATCGAATGGTTTTGTGATTCACGGGTGGACAACTGTGGATTTGACACTTTCAGGGAGATGGTTAAGGCAGGTTGCAGAACGATTTACTTTGGAATGGAAAGCGCGAATCAACGCATTCTCGACTACTACAGGAAACGCATAACTCCTGAACAATCGAAAATCTCTGCTCAGAACGCTAGAAAGGCAGGAATGGATATAATCGTAGGATCGTTTATTGTTGGGGCACCAGATGAGACTCGAAAGGAAATTCGAAAAACTCTGCAGTTTGCGCAACAGGTCGAAATAGATGTTCCCTCGTTTAACATTCTCTGTGCCCCTGTGGGGTCGCCGTTATGGAATGATCTTGTGGCGAGGGGGTTTATAGATGAAGACAAACATTGGGAAGAGAACGTCTTCGTTCCTCAAGTTTGTCCTACAGCTGTCCCTTTTGAAGAGGTAAGCTCGATGATTTATGAGTATTTCAAAGCTTTTTATATCAACCCGGCCCGCTTGTTTTCAGAGATTGTGAGAATGTTTACGAGTTCGTTTCGGCTCAGCTTGCTTTTCAGCAATCTTGTTCATCTAGATGAAACTGTCGAAACTGTGAGGCGTGGGGTGCAGTTTAAGTAGAATTTTAGAAACTACTGAAAGAAATTTCTTAAAGGTCTCACTTCAAGGAAACCGCAGACACCATATCCCATTGGAAAAATGCTTTTAGAACTGATACTTTTTTCCCAAAAATGCTTATAGACTCCATTACCCTTACCATAACTCTTGAGCTCCAAGGTCTTACGGAAAGTTTCGACAGAGGTATTGAAATGTGTGGAATATTTGGATGCATTCTCAAAGATGGCATCGCAGCACCGAAAATTCACGCTGCTTTGAAGCGACTTGAGTACCGGGGCTATGACTCGGTAGGCGAAGCAACAGTAAAAAATAGAAGATTATTCGTGAAAAAAGACGCGGGGAAAATCGATGAAGTCCACTCCATAAGGAACCTGGACGATTTGCCTGGGAGAATAGGCGTTGGACACACTCGTTGGGCTACCCATGGAGCTCCTCTTCAAGTTAATGCTCATCCCCACTTTGACTGTTCAGATCCGCCTAGAATCGCTGTCATTCATAATGGTATAATTGAGAATTTCGCCGAGATCAAAAAGGAGCTGGAAGACATTGGGCATACTTTTAGGTCGAAAACTGACACTGAAGTAATCGCCCACCTGATTGAACAGAATCTCAAAAACAGCGAACTCAATCCTGAAACTGTCACTTCGGAGCTAGAGAACGCCGTAATGGATGCTGCTAGGCGTCTTGAGGGCTCTTACGCAATTGCAGTAATCACAGCACACGAGCCTGACAAAATCATCTGCGCACGCAACGAAAGCCCTCTTGTTCTAGGAGTCGCCGATAACGCTTACTATTTTGCCTCTGACATACCAGCATTTTTGCCGCTGACAAACAAAGTGGTCTTTGTGGAAAACGGAGAACTAGTAACTCTAAACGATGAAGGCTTTGAGATAAGAAAGCTTGTTGATGGCAGTAAGGTGGTTCGCGAGCCAGAACTCGTTGACTGGACTCCTGCAATGGCGGAGAAACAAGGATATCAACACTTCATGTTGAAAGAGATTCATGAACAACCACGTTGTCTTCGTGACACATTACGGTTGCAGGACAAATATCTGGAATTGCTGACAACATTTCTAGACAGAGCTCGCGAAGTAATTATGGTGGCTTGCGGCACGTCTTATCACGCTTGTCTAGCGGCATCCTACATGTTTTCAAAGCTATCATTCTTAGCCACCCACCCTGTAATAGCTTCAGAGTTCACCGAACAGCATGGAAAATCTGTTAACATTGACAGCACGATTCTAGCAGTCAGCCAGTCAGGAGAAACAGCCGACACCCTAGCTGCCGTTGAGACCGCCAGACAAAGAGCCGCAACAATTCTCGGGTTGACAAACATTGTAGGTTCCACTTTGACCCGCGTCTCTAGAGTTTACATTGGCCAGCAATCTGGTCCAGAAATCGGGGTGGCAGCAACTAAGACCTTTACCTCACAGCTTTCAGTTCTTTCGCAGCTGGCAATTCGGTTAGCTAAAAAGCGAGGTAAGGTTTCCCAAGAAGAAATTGACCTCTTGGACGAAAAGATTGAAAAAATCCCAGGCATCGTGAAAACTATTGTTGAGACCCAAGAAAGGAAGATGAAAGCGCTAGCCCGAAAATACAAGGACAAGCAATGCTTCTTCTTTTTAGGGAGAGGAATAAGCTACGCAACCGCCTTGGAAGGCCGTTTGAAGCTTATGGAGATTGCTTATGTGCCTTCTGTAGCCTTTCCTGCTGGTGAAAGCAAACACGGACCCATAAGCCTCATCGAGAGAGGCTTCCCAGTTATTTTTATTTGTCCCCCAGATGAAACACGCAAAACTTTGATGGGAAACATTATGGAGATGAAAGCTCGAGGCGCTTCCATAATCGCGGTTTGTGAAGAAGGTGACGAGGAGATCATGAAGTTGGCCGATGATTACGTGGAAATCACAAAGGGAATCCCGGAAGTTTTGTCACCTATACCTTACGCAGTGCCCCTTCAACTATTTGCCTACTACATGGCTATTGAACGGGAGTGTGATCCTGATATGCCTCGAAATCTAGCCAAGTCCGTGACTGTGAAGTAGTGAACTTCTTTCAGTTCTTCCTTTCGATTTTAAGTTCTTAAGTAACCTTGTCCAGTATTGTACCGTAAAAGGTGCTTGGCTAAAGATGAAGAGAGAAACAGAAGCGTGGGATCAACTGGTTGAGCATCTCATTGAGGAAAGGGTTCTCCGATCCCCGAGGGCCATTCGCGCTATGAAAAATGTGCCTCGTGTTCTCTTTCTGACTGAACGTTCAATTGAATACGCCGCCGTAGATGCGCCGCTGCCTATTGGAAAGGGACAGACAGCTAGTGCGCCGCACATGGTTGCAATTATGAATGAAGCTCTAGAGTTGCAGGTGGGGCACCGTGTCTTGGAGGTTGGTGCTGGAAGCGGATGGCATGCCGCAACTATTGGAGAGATTGTGGCGCCGAAGGATGCTCCAAGGTCCGAGCGTGGCCATGTCTACACTGTGGAAATTGTAGCTGAGCTAGCGCAACTTGCCAGAGAGAACATCATACGTCACGGTTTCGGTGATCGTGTTACCGTGATTCACAGAGACGGCTCCTTGGGTTATCCAGATCAGGGTCCTTATGACCGCATTCTGGTGACTGCAGCCGCTCCTGAAGTGCCCTCTCCTCTTACAGAGCAACTGAAAATTGGCGGCATTTTGGTCATTCCTGTTGGCAGTGTTCACATGTTCCAGTCTCTTATTCGCATACAAAAAACCGCGGACAGTAATCTAACTAGGCAAAATCTCGGCGGAGTGGCTTTTGTACCCCTAACCGGACGTTTCGGTCACAAACCTTAGGATCTCTTTCCGAAAAAGGCGTCAAGAGTAGTCTTGGCTTTTTCTTCTCTCATTCCTTTCCCCATCTTCATTAAAGCCTTTCTCACCCGGGCTTCTGTGAAATCTCGTTCTCCGCAGAGAAAATCTACGACACCGTCTATGTCAGGCTCATGCCATTCTAGGCTGTAGTTGTCTGTGACTTTCGGGCAGAGAAAGATCTCCCTTATACGTTTCGGGTCTACTGGGAATTCTGCGTTTGTTAAGGATGTTTTCAGCAGTTTGGCGAGATCACCGTGTTCTTTTATAAGCTTTAGAGCCGTTTTTGGACCGATGCCTTTTATTCCTTCAGGGTTATAATCGGTGCCGACGAGGATGCCTATGTCTATCAACTGTTTATGTGTTATGGCTAGTTCGGATAGCACGTTGTTCAGGTTAACGATTTCTGGAACAACTTCTACATACACAGGTTTTCGTGGAAGTTTGCGTCTTCCGCTTATTGTTACGTTACGGATTAGCGTTGGGGCGCCGAAGAGGAGTGAATCGTAGTCTTGGCTGGCGCAGAAGTCCGTGGCTCCCTCTTTGGTCATGTGTGCAGCTTGAGCTTCTCCTTCACTTGGGGCTTGAATCCACGGAATGCCCATGAGCTCTAAGAGTCGTTTGCTATCTTGTTCCATGTAATCTTTTAAACGAGATGTGGATTGAGCATAAACACGAGCCTTTTCCATTTTGCCCTCCGCCAAGGCTTTCTCATACTTGACAGTAGCTTCTTCCCTGGTTCTCATACGTCGTCTAACCTCAACCTCTTTCAAGGCTGGGGGGACACCGTCAAAGACGTATGCGGCCTTTACACCCATCTCTACTAGGTTCGTGGTGCGGTAAAGCAGGCCGCTAAGGTGACTTGTGACTCTGCCTGTTGCATCTTTTAGAGGAGTGCCGTTGGGTTGACGGATAATAGCTAGAAATTGGTAAAGGGCGTTATAAGCGTCGATGGCTAGGGACTTGCCGGCGAGGTCGTGCAGGTTAACTTGAGTTTTCGGCACTAGGTCCTTGAGGTTAACTCCCAAAATGCGGCACCATTTAGTAAAACGGTTGAGGACATAAAATAAGCCTTGCCATAGACTCTATAACGAAGAAAGGAGATGTAGGCCGAAAGACAAAAACAGGCAATTTTGATGTTGACGTCAAGTAAGCTTACCGGTGCTTCGCTTGCTGCTCCTGAGCTCCGCTGTGGAATCCAGGAAGCTCAAAAATCTTGACCTCTTCTTATTCTAACTCAAGCCGGCAACTGAAATCAGTGACAATTTTCCTTACAGACTGCTCAGAACTCGACATTCTCTCAAGACAAGCAGAGGAAGCGTCATATCTTTCCACGACTTTCCTCGCTTCAAATAGCATTGGTGTCTGAGTAATCGTGGATAGTTTCTGCAGCTTCTCTGAAAACACTCCATCATCTCATCTCTTTCTAGATTTTGAATCATTAGCTTGAACTTGCATGAAAGTAGAGTCTGAATTACGAGTAATCATGCATATTAAGAATCTGAGTCAAACTTCACTAGGCGGCACTCAAATCAAGAACTCTAACGAAAAGGTTTTTAGTGTAGCTTGCTGATTCATGTCAAGCAAATGAGTAATGTCTGCGTGAGGTGAAAATACAGTTGTCAATATTCGCGGCACCGGGAGCATACGACAGAGCTATAACCGTATTCTCCCCAGATGGCCGCTTATTTCAAGTAGAATATGCCCTCGAAACAGTAAACCGAGGAGCAACTATACTAGGATTAGTCTGCAAAGAAGGTATAGTTTTGGGTGCAGAAGAGAAACTGGAATCAAAACTCCAAGACTCAAACTTCACTTGGAAACTCTTCCCGGTGGACACCCATATAGGCGCGGCAGTCGTGGGCCTAGGGTCCGACGCCCGCATCCTAATAGACCAAGCAAGGGTATACTGCCAAAGCAACAGACTAATGTATGACGAACCTATTGACGTTGAGGTAATCTCTAAACGCATTGGCGACATAAAACAGCTTTACACACAACACGCTGGAGTACGCCCCTTTGGAGTATCTATAATTTTCGGCGGCGTCGACAATACAGGTAACCGTCTCTTCTCCACAGATCCTAGCGGAACCTACAGAGCCTACAAAGCAATTGCCGTAGGCATCGGAAGAGAAACAGTTGAAGGGATTCTTAAAGAGGAATACAACGAAGATGTAAGCTTAGAAGAAGCTGTGAAGCTAACGATAAAGTGCCTCAAGAAGGCTCTTCAAGCACGAGAAGAACAGTTGAGAGTAAAAGTCAGCACAGTGCCTATTTCCACAAGAAGTTATCAGACGATACCAGACCAAGAAGTAGACAAGATCTTGCAGGCTATACAATAAGAGTGAAGCGCTAAAATGAGTGAACGATACACCGTTGCTCGCATAACCCGCGACGGTGAACGCTTTGAAATTCTGGTCAAGCCACAACCTGCTCTGAATTATACAATGGGCAGAACAACAGCGATTTCTGAGGTCTTGGTCGCGGACACGATTTTTACTGACGCTAATAAAGGAACAAGGGCAGGTGAGGACAAGCTTGAAGCCGCTTTCAAAACAACAGACACCCGAAAGATCGCAGAAGCAATATTGAGAAAGGGAACCTTGCAGTTGACAACCGACCAGAGAAGGCAACTGACCGCAGAAAAACGAAAGCAGATAGTTGCTTTTATTGTACGCCAAGCCGTTGACCCGAAAACAAACCTTCCCCACCCACCTCTACGCATCGAGCAGGCAATGGAGCGAATTCACTACTCCGTAGACCCCTTCAAAGACACTGAGGAACAGGCAAAAGACATAATAAAACTGCTCCGCCCTGTTCTTCCCCTCAAGATAGAGCAGATACGTGTTGAAGTGCGAATCCCCGCAGAATACGCCGCAAGAGCATATGGAACAGTCAAAGGTTATGGCACGATAAAACGCGAAGAATGGCGCGCAGACGGCTCATGGTTCTCCATAATCGAAATGCCAGGAGGCCTCTACGGAGCTTTTCTTGACAAGCTTGGAGAACTGACAAAAGGAAGCGCAGAAGCAAAAAAGATGTAAGAAGGATATTTTGAAGAAAAAGGGAAAATAGTAGTGACAAAAAATGCCAACATTTTACGAGAGAAGACAACTTGTAACTCCCGGCGATCTGCTAGCTGAAGGAAACTACATAGCCGGTGAGAATACATTCAAAGAGAATGCAAAGCTTTACGCGACTCGTGTTGGACTAGTAGACTATGCTGAACGAAAAGTCAGCGTCGTCGCCTTGAGGGCCTTTTACTTTCCAAACGTTGGAGACATAGTGATCGGAAAAGTGACAGATGTAACGATTGGAGGATGGATACTGGACATTAATGCACCTTATCCTGCACTTCTACGGGCCTCCGATGTCATGGAACGTTCTTATCGCCCTCAAAGAGACGAGCTTTCATCGATTTACGACGTAGGAGACCTCATCATAGCAAAACTTGTGTCCCATGACAGAACTCGCGACCCGCTGTTAACTGTAAGAGAACCTGGACTGGGTAAAATCACACGTGGCCAGATCGTTGAAATCACTCCGACAAAAATTCCGCGAATCATCGGCAGAAAAGGTTCAATGATAAGTATGATAAAACGTGAGACGGGGTGTCATATTTTTCTAGGCCAAAATGGACTGGTGCTTATAAGAGGTAAGAACCCAGAAGACGAGCAGCTTGCAGTTATGGCGATTCGCAAGGTAGAAAACGAGTCTCACACGAGTGGTCTGACCGATCGCGTAACAGAAATGCTGAAAAAAGAAAAGGAAGGTGAAACCAAAGATGCCAAAAGCAGAAAAAAAACTGATTGATAAAGATGGTGTCAGAATAGACAAAAGAAAGTTAAACGAGCTAAGACCTACAAAAATAGAAGTCGGCATCCTCAGTAACGCAGATGGATCGGCGTATATCGAGCAAGGAAAAAACAAGATTTTGGCGGCATTTTATGGACCACACGAAGTGCATCCAAAACATCTTGCTCTACCTCACCGTTCTCTGTTGAGGTGTCGATACCATATGGCGCCTTTTTCAGTGGATGAGAGAAAGTCGCCAGCCCCCTCGAGAAGAGACTACGAACTCTCAAAAGTAATAAGAGAAGCCCTAGAGCCGTCAATCTTCCTAGAATACTATCCGAGGACGTCCATAGACCTGTTCATAGAGGTCCTGCAAGCAAACGGTGGAACGAGGTGTGCGGGAATAACAGTGGCCTCATTAGCTTTGGCGGATGGAGGCATCCCCATGCGGGACTTGACGGCGGCCTGCGCTGCAGGAAAGGTTGAGGGAAAACTTGTTCTCGACTTGACGGATGCGGAAGACAAGGAAGGTGAGGCAGATGTTCCTTTGGCATACATGCCAAACCTAAACGCCATAACTCTGCTTCAAATGGATGGACAGTTGACTCTCGACGAGTTCGGAAAAGCCATCAACCTCGCTCTTGAAGGCTGCAAACAGCTTTACACGATGCAGAAAGAAGCTTTAAAGGCTAGGTATGTGGCTGTGAAAGAGGAAGTGGAAGAGTAATGTCCACAATTATACGTGTGAAGCAGAAACGAATTGCTGAACTGATGAGTAAGGGCAAAAGACTGGACGGAAGAGAACTAGATGAACACCGCGAGATCAAGGTAGAGATGGGCATTATTGAAAAAGCTGAAGGCTCAGCCCGTGTCCTTCTTGGCAAGACTGAAGTTTTAACTGGAGTCAAAATTGAAGTCGGGGAACCTTTTCCAGATACTCCAGATGAAGGAGTTATGACAGTGAATACTGAACTTGTGCCTTTAGCATCACCATCTTTTGAACCGGGCCCTCCAGACGAAAACGCCATCGAAATTGCGAGAGTTGTGGACAGGGGAATAAGGGAGTCAAAAGCGATAAACCTTGAGAAACTCTGCCTTGAACCAGGCAAGAAAGTGATCGTAGTCTTCATTGATGTCTATGTGCTTAATCATGATGGAAACCTTATCGACGCATCTGCCATCGCAGCATTAGCAGCCTTGTTGAATACAAAGATGCCGAAATATGAAGTCGAACAAGAGGTCAAAGTGAAACCAGGCTATATCCCGCTGCCGATGCAGAATCATCCCATAGCCATAACCTTTGCGAAAATAAATGGCAAAATCGCTGTCGATCCTTCATTAGAAGAGGAACAGGTGATGGATGCCAGGTTAACTATGACCACTGGAAAAGACGGGAAAATCTGTGCTATTCAGAAAGGAGGAACCGGCTACTTCACCATAGAACAAATCTCAGAACTGGCAAAAACAGCGAAAGAAAAAGCTGCAGAGATACGTAAACTCGTGGTGAAAGAATAATGGGAAAAACAAAGAAGATCGGGCCAACAGGAGGTTTAAAGGCCCGATACGGCGCAACTGTAAGAAAAAGATACATTGAAGTGGTAACAGAGACGAAAAAGCGACACAGATGCCCTCAATGCAGGGCTCTCGCTGTCAAACGTCAAAGCGTCGGAGTTTGGAAATGTAGAAAATGCGGTCTCACCTTCACCGGCGGAGCCTACACGCCGTCAACTAAGCTAGGTGTCACTGCGAAACGTGCAGCAAAAGCTGTCTCTACAGAAGAAGCCACAACGTGAAGCTAGCGAATATGTTTACGTGGCTTTCCCCTTGTCTTGAACAAGTTCCACTCGACGTTTACCCCTTGTAAGAGGAGAAACACGGATCGCCCCCCTTATTTCCAGTCGCATCAGTTCTCTGTTCAAAACGTTAAATCCCAAGTCGCCTTGAACTCCTTTAATCATCTCGTGGAGTTCAGCGTCTGTTGCTGACCCCTTGCGCTGCAGAAGCTCTACTATAACTGTAGAAAGAGGGCGGAGATTCCAAGTTTTGGCAGCCATTCAAACACCTTTCTCATGCCACGGGTGTTGTAGGCTTCTGAACTTTTCTTACTTGTTTAATGAAACCTTTATACCATGTCTCCATATCAGGTGAGATAGTTGGCCCTATCTTATCAGTTGCATCCTTAAAATCTGCCAGTGTTACGATTTTTGAAGTTATGTTTCTTCTCAGCGCGTTTAACGCAGCTTCACGACATAGTGCTTGTATATCGGCACCACTGTAACCCTTTGTTGTCTTTGCCAGAGACTCTAAGTCAATATCCTCTTTCAAAGGCATGTCTTTCGTGTAGATTTTGAAAATCTCCATCCTTGCCTGCTCGTTCGGTTCTGGTACATAGATGAGTCTATCGAAACGCCCCGGGCGCAACACAGCACGGTCTATAATGTCGGGGCGGTTTGTGGCTGCAATAACCACTACATCTTCTAATGCCATTATGCCATCCATCTCCGTTAAGAGTTGACTGATGACACGTTCTGTAACGCCGCTGTCAGCAAATCCCATACCTCTCCTAGGTACTAGGGAGTCGAATTCGTCGAAAAAGATCACCGCTGGTGAAGCCATCCTTGCTTTCCGGAACACTTCTCTTATGGCTTTTTCTGACTCACCGACCCATTTGCTGAACACTTCCGGACCCTTTATCGTGATGAAGTTTGCTTCGCTCTCGGTAGCCACTGCTCTTGCCAGCATGGTCTTACCGCAGCCGGGTGGACCAAACAGAAGTATTCCTTTAGGCGGTTTTATTCCCAATCGGCTGAAAACTTCAGGGCTTTTCAAAGGCCACTCGACTGCTTCTATGAGCTCCTGCTTGACGTCTTCCAACCCGCCGATGTCACTCCATCTGACTGATGGCGTTTCGATGTACACTTCTCGCATGGCAGTGGGAGTTATCTCTCTGTAAGCGTTAAGGAAGTCTTCCATGCGCACCTCCATCTTCTCCAAGACGGCTGGCGGAATGTTTTCCTCTTCCAAGTTGATTTCCGGAAGATACCGTCTCAGGGCTTTCATAGCTGTTTCTCTTCCTAAGGCTGCGAGATCTGCACCCGTATATCCATGAGTTGTCTCGGCAAGCTTTTTCAGGTCAACATCTTCTGAGAGAGGCATACCACGAGTGTGAATCTGCAGAATTTCATGTCTTGCCTGCTTGTCCGGGACGCCTATTTCTATCTCCCGGTCGAAGCGACCTGGCCTTCGAAGCGCAGGGTCGAGGGCTTGAGGGCGGTTAGTAGCTCCGATGACAATTACATTTCCTCTTCCGCTTAAGCCGTCCATGAGGGCTAGTAGTTGAGCAACAACTCTTCGTTCAACCTCCCCTGTAACCTCCTCTCTCTTCGGCGCGATGGCGTCCAACTCATCGATGAATATGATGCTTGGAGCATTCTTCTGTGACTGCTGGAAGATTTCTCGCAGTCGGGCCTCTGACTCACCGTAGAACTTGCTCATTATTTCAGGACCATTTATGGAGAAGAAGTTAGCCTCTGATTCATTGGCCACAGCTCTTGCAAGCAAAGTCTTGCCGCAGCCTGGGGGTCCATGGAGCAAAACGCCTTTAGGAGGCTCTATTCCGAGGCGCTGGAAAAGCTCTGGATGACGCAAAGGCAGTTCTACCATTTCTCTTACGCGTTGAATTTCTTCGTGGAGTCCACCTATGTCTTCATAGGTAGTGCGTGGCACTCCTTTAGCTTCAGGAGCTGGCTCGTTGAGGATTTGAAAATGCGTGTCCTTTGTGATGCGAACTATTCCGTGGGGGCGGCTTTTGGTAACCGTGAAGGGTATGGCGTGGCCGAGCATCATAACCAAGGTTGTATCGCCTTCGACAAAGGTGCGTTCCATCAAACGATTTTTGACAAAGTTTGTGAAGTCTTGGTCCACGTTTAGACGCATGTCAACAGGTGCAAGAACTACGCTTGCCGCGTTTTTCACGGAAGCTGGCTTGATTGTAACGTATTCGTTTATGGCAACTCCTGCGTTCTTACGCGTGAAACCGTCTATGCGGAGTATGCCACGGTTCTGGTCTTCGCTGTAAGCAGGCCATGCGATGGCGCTTGTTCTGCGTTTTCCTGTGATTTCTATGACGTCACCGGCGCTTATGCCTAGTTCCTTCATGGTCTTTTGGTCTAGGCGAGCTATGCCACGGCCTACGTCTCGCTGTTTTGCGTCTCCAACGCGGAGTTGTATTTCACTCATGTTTGAGCCTTCTTTGCTGGATAAATATGAAGTTTTCGTGAAGTCGAAAAGGTCTGTGTGACTTATAAATGTTACAAATCACTCATGTTAACGTGTCCTTCTCACCATGAGCGTCTGAATTTGGCTGACGGTTGAGATCTTTCCTATCCTTTGTTCCATCTTATCCAAAATCCCTGTTTCATCCTCTGGAATTTGAATGTGGGCTATGAGAGCGTTTAGTCCAAAGGCGATAGGTTCGCTTTGGAAGTCTGCGTAGACCTTTGCTTGCTGAGGAAGAACCTTCTCTATCTGCTTTTGCAGCTCCTCAAAGTCTACTTCTATACCAGTTGGAAAGATCTTGTAGCTGACCACAATGTTTGCCATGTTCAGGGCCCCATGAACCCACATTTTGGACATTTGTAGCGGCGTCCGAATTGGCGGCATCTCTGGCAACGCCAAATAGTTATTTCGCCACAGTTCGGGCAGTCGAGTTTTGTGGCTCTTTCAGCGGGGGGTATTGTGCGGTTGCAGCTGGTGCAGATAGGTATATGCAGGGATGTTTCAGTGCTCATGATAAGCGCTTCCCTCATTTTTGAATGCAGATGCTATATTGGAAAGTTGCTTATATAGGCTTGCCAACTAGAAAGAAAAATACGCTGACATCATCCCCCACAGCATTCTATCTTGCTCTTGTAGCGTTACTCTATTCTTCGACGAATGCGCAATCCGAGGGAGCCGCTATTCTCGCTTTATGTAACACTGCATAATGTTCGGACATACAGCACACTCGTCTGGAATCCCTGCACTCTCAGGGAGACATCGCAGGTACCCCAGAAAATGCCTACAGCTCTTTGAAGGTCTGCTAGCCACAGCACTGGAGACCCCCTGTCCTAACCGCTCAACCGTCCCTCCTCCCTCTAGCCTTGAGACTATCATTCCATCATCATCAACAGGCCTCACACGTAAATGTCCTAGACCATCCTGCTTACCGCTGCTATCGAGTAACAGCTCTAACCGAAGCATACAATGAGGACAGGCATAGTATGTCTCTCGAGGAAGCTTAGAGTAATCTGTGACCATTACCGGCTGCTCAAACGGTCGTCCGCACTTAGAATAAGGACACATTAGATCTTCGGACTTCAAAGCAAACAGCCAGCATAGCGTCTATTAATATTTCATATATTGATTCCTAATAAACATTGCTGTATCAGCGTACCACAGAAATACAGCAAAAACAGCCCCAGCTTTTTGATTTCAGACCACATGTATAACATAAAGACTAAATACGGCTCTCCATTCTCATTGAAAAGCATATCTTAAGCTTTAGAGTTGAGACAAAAAACCATGCAGCAAAAAAGGCATCAAGGCAATTCTGACTTATTGAAGGCTGTATCTGAGAAAGCAAGGCTGGAAGAAGGCGAGGAAGCCGTTAGAAAAGTGCTTCGCGAGGTCTTCAGAAGCAGAAAAGTAGGCACTAAGGAACTCGCGTATCTCACACAGCTTCCGGTGCCAGTTACTGCAGCTGTAAGAAGAGAACTAGAAAAGAAGGGGCTGCTGGGCAGGAACGGAGGCGCTTCGCTAACTGAAGCAGGAGAGAAGTTCGTCAGCGAGAAACTTGGGCTTGTCTATCTGGAAAGCCTAACATGTCCCGCTTGTCAAGGCAAACGTATCGAAATCCCTGAGAAGCACATCTCTATCCTGGAAAAGCTCAAGAAACACTTGAAGACTCGACCAAGGCCTCTGCCTTGGCTAGACCAAGCTCACGGAACACCTGAAACCGCTCTTCTAAGGGCCCTCTTCATGCTGGAGAAAGGGGATGTTGAGGGAAGAAAAATTCTGTTTCTGGGAGATGACGATTTCACCTCTATAGCAGTTGGACTATTGAAGACTGCAGAGGAAATAGCAGTTCTCGATGTGGACTCAAGGCTGCTTGAAGCCATTCAAGTTATCTCCAGAAGGGAAAACCTCTCCATCACCTGTGTTGAATGTGATCTTAGAGACCCCCTCCCTCAGCATCTACGTCATAAATATGATGTTGTCTTCACCGACCCGCCCTACACCATTCCTGGGCTGACCTTGTTCATTTCGCGTTGCATAACAGCCCTCAAGCGGAGAAAAGGCGCAAGCGTCTACTTGGCCTTCGCTCATCAACCTCCAAAAAGAATGCTAATTATGCAGAAGGCTTTGAGTGCTATGGGACTTGCCCTTGCTGAGCAGGTTCCAAGGTTCAACACTTACGAAGGGGCAGAGATGTTTGCTAACAGTACTTTTCTAGCAAGACTTGAATCTACTGAGAAAACAGAACCATTGGTAAAAGAAGCTTTCGATGGCAAGCTTTACACTGGCGAAATCGTACAAACTGTACGAACATACCAGTGCAGGTGCGGCAAGCTAAATGATGTTGGCACGACTTACCGATTTAGAACAGTTGAAGAGCTAAAATCAGAAGGCTGTCCAAAGTGCGGCGAAACCAGAGGTTTCAGGTTAATCAAAAAGCAGAGGCTTAAAGAAGCCTTGGCTGAAAGATTGACATTGCGGAATTTTAGACGAGGCGACTTTCCCACTATACTTGAATTTGAAAGAGAAATTGCGAAAAAGTCTTTTCCAGAGACGCCGATTCTCGAGGAAGAACATCACAAGGAAAAACTGGAAAAGGCGATAAGAAGAGAACTCAGCAGCCTTAAAGTAGCCCTTTTGGACGATGAGATTGTTGGGTGGCTGTGGCTGAGAACAGAGAAAGATAGGAATACAAGCGAGAAATTCGGCTACATAAAATCCATCTTCGTAACTCCGAAGCATCGACATCAAGGGTTTGGAAGAAAACTCATGGAAGCTGCAACACAGCATTTTCTAAAAAGGGGAATCATGAGAGTAGATCTTATAGTATCCGCCGTCAACTACGATGCTGCCCTGTTCTTTGAAGAAGTTGGCTTCGAGACACAATACTCGACGATGAGGAAGAAGCTCACAAAAGAAGGAAGGTAACAAGATTGAAGCAGATCCGAGAACTGCTAATAGATCTCTATGGGTGCCAGGGCAACCTAGACGACGCCGATTTCCTAACTGATATCTTGGAAACTGCAGCTCAAAAGATGGGAAGCACGATAATCAAAACCACAGCTCACAACTTTTCGCCAGCAGGTACAACAGTCATCATCATCCTCGCCGAAACCCACATGTCAATCCACACGTGGCCAGAACACAAATACGCTGCCCTAGATATTTTCATTTGCAGCGAAGAGATCGACCCTGAAATCGGATGGCAAGCCGTCAAAAGGGCCTTGAAGCCTTCCTCTTTCGAAATTCACAGACTGACGAGAAGAATAGAGTAGCACCTTTTGTGCTGCCGCCAACTTTATAACCAGTTTCGGTGATTAAACATCTGTTGGCGGGTGAGTGGGCGCCTCCCATCCGTTCCGCCGTAGAAACCCCGGAATAGTGGAGGTGAAAACTAAGGATGGATACGAAAGACGTTACTTTGACGGCCCTTTTCATCAGCTTATATGTTGTCATCAATTTAGTTCAAGCTGCTACCGTTGGAAATCCAGCGATCTCTGGACCCGTGCAGCTGCGTGTTGCAGACTGCTTGATCCCTCTTGCAGCACTGTTTGGATGGCCTGTTATAGTGGGGGTGACAGTTGGAGGCTTTCTGACAAACATGTACGCTTTCATCCACCCAGTGGATGTGATCTTTGGACCAATAGCTAATTTGATAGCAGCAACTCTAGTCCTATTAGTTAGGAAACATCAACTGCAAGCTTGCATAATTGCAGCTCTACCCATAGGAGGCATAGTAGGTGGAGGATACCTCTGGTGGTTCTTTGATTCTCCGGACATATTTGGCGTAGACCTACCAGTATGGATGGCAATGGCGATAAGTATCACCATAAGCAGTCTAATAGCTACAGCAGTCATTGGCTATGCGTTGCTGAGAATACTGAGCAGACCTGGCATAATTGAACCGCTGAAATCTCGCGGAGTGAAAATCCATACTTGACAAAAAAAGCAGGGTTGGGAAACGGTTTTTTCTCGGAGTTCCCCCATTTCTGAATGATAGGCTGTGTAATGCTTCACATATGTAAGGTCGGGGCTGAGGATCTCTCTTTTCTTTCGGAGTTCATCGTGTTTACTGTTGTTCAGCTGTTTCTTCTGTAGCCTCTTGGAACAGCTTCTTTACAGCAGTTCGTCTGGATTTCTGGGCAAGAACATCAGCTGTCACAAAGTCTAGAGCTTCTTCAGGGCACCATTCAACGCATTGCGGTTTGCCTACCTCTTTGCATGTATCACATAGATAGACGACCTTTTTCTCGGGGTGCAGCATGATTGCGCCGTAATCACAGGCTTCAATACACCAGCCGCATCCATCGCATTTGTCTTCGTCGACCATAATTATCCCAGTGTTTTCTTCTTGCGATAGTGCGTCTCTTGGACAAGCAGCAACGCATCTTGGATCTTCGCAAAGTCTGCATGCCACCGCCAAATTTACAAGAGGGTTGAGGCGTATGACTCGTATTCGAGATTTTGTCGGGTTGTAGGTTTTCTCCTTCACCATGGAACAAGCGTACTCGCAGACACAGCAGCCAATACATTTTTCGGGGTCTCCTGAGACAAACTTCTTTTCATGAAGTTTCACCATGTCACTTTTCTCCTCCTTTCTTTACTATGTGAGCGAACTCCTCTAAGCCCAGTTCTTTAAGTTTCTTAACAGTAGGCATTCCTTCCTTGGTCCATCCACGTGCCTCATAGTAGTCGTCCAATCCTAGGTCGAACTCTTCTTGGTTGACGAAGCTTCCTTTTGCAACTCCTTCGTCAGGTATAGGTGTGTTCATGATCTTCGGTGGCAACTTGTCATATTCCCTCGTTCCCACGCCTTCTCGGATGTTGAAAAGTCTTGCCAGATTGTTGATTCTTTCACCTGCTTTTCTCAAGTCCTCAGGGGTTACTTTGATTCCTGTTGCCAGACTGTAGTAGTTAGCCATGTCTTCGAGTCCATCATAGTATGTGCCTCTGGAGAACTTGCACAATATGAGGGAGTCAATGACGTTGTATATGTCTTCGTTGTCCATGACTATCTTTCCTCTTCCTTTCTCGATGGCGAATCGATTGACTTTTCCTTTGACATCAGGTGAGTAAGCGCCAGATCGAAGGTGGCACGCTCCTCGGAAGGAGACTGCGAATCCTAGTGCAGCAGTCTTCAAACCCCTAATGTCATAGCCTGGTAACTCCAAACCTTTGATGTGGCAGGCATATTTCTCGGCGCCTTTTCCGATTTTTTCAGCTGCTCCTTTTGTTCCTTCTGCCAGTATGTCGCCAATGCCGCTTCGAGTACCGATTCTCTTCACCATTTCGATCAAGGCTTCGTGATTGCCGAAGCTAAGATCCAAGCCGTCGACATCTTTCTTCTTGAGGATTCCGTGCTCATACAGGTCCATAGCAAAGCCGACAGTGACGCCTGTGCTAATACCGTCTATACCGTAGTCGTTACAGAGTCGCATGGCTTCAATGATAGCATCCAAACGGTCAACACCGCAGCTTGGTCCAAGAGCCCATAAGCATTCGAACTCCATTCTCGTCATGGATCCTTTGTAGGGTCCTTCAGGTACAACTGCGACATGGTCACAACGCATAGCACATGTTGCACAGCCGATGATCTTCTTCACAAAGTGTTCATTCAAGTATTCTCCGCTGACTCTCTCTGCTCCTTCAAAGGTAGCTTGAGTAAAGTTTCGAGTTGGCAAGGCTGCAAGGGAGTTTAGAACGAGAACGTTTTCTGGTGTTCCTAAGGTTCTGTACTTCCTAGTTGCTGGGCCCTTCATACGTTCATGTATCATCTTTATGAACTCTTTGAATCCTTCCAAGTCTGCTACGCCTACATCTTTTGTTCCGCGGACAGCTACTGCTTTCAAGTTCTTGGAACCCATAACAGCGCCCATACCGGTTCTTCCAATGGCTCTGAACTCGTCGTTAATGATCGAGGCGAAACGCACAAGTTTCTCTCCTGCTTCTCCAATTGCCGATACGCGAATGTAATAGTCACCTAGTTCTTCTTTGAGGGCGACGTCTGTCTCATAAGGTGATTTGCCTTTAAGGTGTTGAGCGTCCAACAGGTGAACCGAGTCGTCGTCAATCCACGCGTATACGAGTTTTTCAGATTTCCCTGTAAAGACAACGGCGTCATAGCCAGCTCGTTTAAGTTCAGGACCAAAGAAGCCGTGAGCCTTAGATTCTGCTACTCCTCTAGTTGCAGGCGATTTCGAAGTGACAGCATATCCATTTCCAGCAGTAGGCCCCATAGTGCCGCTGAGGGGCCCTGTGACGAAAATCAAAGGGTTATCAGGGCTGAAGGCGTCGGTACCTGGCTTTGAGTAGTCCATGAGCAATCGAATGCCGAGCCCTATGCCTCCGATATACTCCTTAGCATGTTCTTCTTTCAAGGGCTCTGTCTTGACTTTCCCAGTGGAAAGGTCGATGTGTAATATCCGTCCTGCATAGGATAACAATATTTTTCCTCCAATCGCATTTCACGTTAAGAAGACAATATCATGAATAGACTGGTAAATATGTTTTCTTATTTCTATTCTAGAATTTTCAACTTACACCTTGTAAGAACACAGATATCAAGGAGGAAAAGGGCAGCCTCAACAACAATCACTGCAGAATGATACAAAAAAGCCCAGTTTTTCCATGGGTGTTCATAGAGGAATGTTCCAGAAACCTTTTTATTAGGAACCACGTTATTTGCATATTGCTGAAAAGAAAGGAGAACAGGAAAAGATGAAACTAAGAAAAGTTTCTGCAGCTATCCTATTTGCTACGGCTTTACTGATGATGACAGCTATTCCACTTCCTTCAAGAGCGCTGAAAGGTCCGAGAACCGAAGACCTGATCCTCTACTACTATGAAACAGTCGACAGCGCCTATGCAGCTTTGAAAGCTGGAGAGATCGACATGGTGGGCTACGAAATTACAGCTGACCTGTTTACCGATGCAAGCCAGGACGCCAACATAGTTGTCGGCCAAGTCGCAGACTCAGGCTTCTATGAGTTTGACATCAACAACAACGGCACTATACTCACATTTCCTGACTGGATCTCACCCACAAACTACGTGGAGATGAGGCAAGCCATCGCTTGGTTGACAGACAAAGACTTCATCGTAAGCGAGATCACCGGAGGCTTCACAGAAAGGATTGACCAGATGATCGCAGCTCCCTACTACGGCTGGGCAAACGCTTCTATGTCGTACCCCAACTATCCCTACGAGTACGATCCATCCGCAGCAGCCGCAGTCCTAGACACCAAATTCCCCGAAGGCTCAACATCGAACCCGTACTATGATCCTGGATTTCCAGGTTCAGCTGAGTTCATTCGAACCTATCCTACGGGCCACTCGAAAGCAGGCAGCGACTTAGACCCCTTGGAAGTTGTCGTGAGAACTGACGACTTCAGAAGGTTTGAGGCTGGCCGGCTTCTATACGGCAACCTGAGGAAGCACGGCGTCCCCGTTAACCCCTTTGAGGGCCCCAGCTCCGATACTTACGACAAGGTGATGGGCCAGTTTGACTACCACATCTACACGGGCGGCTGGAGCGTGGGAAGATTCCCACCGTTAACCCTCTACGCCTTGTACCACAGCCGATTCACCTACGCCTACGGTCCCAACTACGTCACCGGCAACGGAACCTATCCTGAGTTAGACGCGCTCCTTGAAGACTGCAACTTTGCACTAAGCTACTCCGAAGCCGTTACTGCAACCAAGCTTGCCACAGGCAAGATGACTGAACTCGCCGTCAACGTCCCATTATGGAGCAGCCTCTCTTACTGGGCTTGGAACAAGCACTTGATAGGAGTCGTCAACATGTTGGGTGCTGGCCCTGAAAACGGCTATACCTTCCTAAACGCTTACCGCGACGACACGCCTAGCGGCGGACCCATTAGATATGGTCCTAAGACTCCCCCCAACGCTTTGAACATCGTCTACTCACAATGGTATTACGACTACCAGAACTTAGACAGAATGAACCTGTACGGTGGTGTAGACGTACCTGCCTACGACCTTTCCATCGACCAGCCTGGTTTCGTTGAGAACTGGGAAACCGGCATCTGGTACGACTCAGTGGCCGCCGAAAACAAGACTGTGCTTACGATGAAGTTCAGGCCTGACGCGTACTTCGTTGAACCCGTAACAGGCAACCAGAAATCCAACGTCAACTCAAGCCACTACTTCTTCAACATCTGGCTCGACTACAACGTCGACCCCTCAGGCTGGTTCATAAGCGACGTCGCCGAGGTTCACCATGTCGACATGGTGAACACCACAACGATTAAAACATACTTCGATACGCTCAGCTACTGGAACACCTACTACGCCAGCGGAATCTTCCGACCGATGGACACCTGGGCACAGCATACTGAGCTCATCACGAAGACCAGCGAATCCATCGCTTGGTCAGGCACCGGCACAGTTGGACTAACCAACGATCCTTGCTGGATCGAGTCAATCGATGTGGACGGCACACCGCTAACCCACGGCACTGACTGGAACATCGTCAGGGGCGACCTTGAGATCCTCACATCGCAGACAGGCACCCTCAACGTGGACTACTGGTCCCCCAACGACCCCCGAGGCTTCACCCCAGGCAACCTAGCCTGGCAGACAATCCTCGAAGGAGCCGGCGCATTCTACGCAGTCAACTTCGATCAAGTAGGCGGCACCCTAAGCCTGAAGAGGAGCCCCTTCTACTACATGGAAACGCCACCCCTAGGCGAAATCGACTACGTAAGGAAGCCAAACGGCGCCTACAGAGTCGACATCTTCGACCTAGTCATAGCAGCTGGAGCTGACGGCAGCCAAGGAACAAGCGTACCAAGTACCAACTGGTTCGCAGGAGCTGACACGACACCTGAAGGCGGAGTCGTCGACATCTTCGACCAAGTAACCGTCACAGGCCACTGGCTTGAAGAATGGGACGTTCCCCCATAGACAAGGAAGCAAATAGAATACAATATCAACGATCTCCTCCCTTTTTTTTTGGATGCTTCTATGAATGCAGAAAATCTGGGCTAGTGTTCCTGTCTACGGAACTCATTCCAGAAAACTTGACGTCTTATATTCAGGTTTATGTAATCCTTCGCAGCGAGGCATTTAGAACCAAAGCTTAAATAGAAATCATCCGCTACTAGTAACGGTGATCGGCCATGGGCTTGAAATCTTACATTGCTAGGCGGATCATATACATGGTCATATTGGTCTTCTTAGTTGCTTCCGTGAACTTTGTTCTTTTCAACCTAATGCCAAACACTACTTTAGCTAGGTATGTGCAGCGAGCCCAAGGTAAAATGACGGCGAAACAGTATAGGGAGCTTGAGGCGAGCTTTGGATTCGACCGACCTCTCCATGTGAGATACCTCACATACATTTCTAACATGTTTACCTGGAATTTTGGATTCAGCTATGATACGAGGGACTACGTGCAAAATACCATAGTAAGGGTGCTACCCAACACCCTGCTGCTTATGGGCGTCGCTGAACTAGGCTCCATGCTTGTCGGGATTCTATTAGGAGTGATTGCTGCCTACAAAAGAGGAGGCACCGTCGACACCGCACTTGTCACCACTTCTCTGGCGACTTATTCAGTTCCCGTGTTCTGGATCGGATGGCTGATACTATCCTTCTTCAGCGTGCAATTAGGATGGTTCGAAGTAGGACGAGTTACACCCCAAAGTTGGGCTGTAACCCCACCTAGCAATTTGTTCGAATACATCACAGGCCGCCTCTACATGATAACCCTCCCCTCCATCACCCTCTTCGTCTTCCTCTTCGGCGGTTGGATCCTTCTCACAAGGGCCACCGTCCTCGAAACAATCACCGAAGACTATGTCACCACCGCCCGCGCCAAAGGCCTCCCTGAAAGAACCGTTCTCTTCAAACACGTCCTAAAAAACGCCTCTCTTCCCCTAATCACAAGCGCCGCCCTCACCTTCGGCTTCCTCATCTCCGGCGCCATAATTACCGAAACAGTCTTCTCCTATAGTGGCATGGGCCTCCTTGTCTGGAAAGCCATACAAAGCACCGATGTTCCTGTCATGCAAGCCTTCTTCTACGTAATCGCCCTCCTCGTAATCGTAGCCAATTTTGTAGCAGACCTTCTCTATGGTGTCATAGACCCTAGAATAAAGTATGGGTGACCCGTCATGGCATCACGCAAGAAAGAAGTAGCCTTCGCCATCCAAAGGTTCAAAGGGTTCTGGAATCAATATAAACAGAGCAAGCGAGGTGTGCTTGGAATAATCATAATCCTTATCTTTGGAATTACTGCGATATTCGCTCCTATTATAACACCGTTAGATCCAATGAGGCCCAAGTGGCCAGGACACTTTCCAGGCAGTGAGCAGCCCAAGCTAGCTGCCAAATTAGCTGTTCCTATATGGTATAGATCTCTTCTGGGCATGCAGGACTTATCAGAGAACATGCAGGTTGTTGATGATCAGGAATTTCAGTCGGAAGAAGTATTCAATACGCAATGGGAATGGGCGATGGATAAGCCTCAATATGGAGTTTCCGTAGAATACAGTTCGACAAGAGGAGAAAATGATAATGACGGATGCATAAGAATGTCATATCAACGCGAAGCAAGTCAGGTGCCCCCTGAGGACGGACAAATCAGCGTAACACTGAGCAAACCGTTCGAATTTCCTTTCCAAGGCAACCCCAAATCCTTTTATTGGCATCAATCCATATACGTTGAAAACAAGACTTTTCTGGTAGCTTTTCCCGTGGAAATCACAGTTGAATTCCGCAGAGGAGACGAACCCGGCTCGTTTTTCGCAAGCAACATAGCATTTCCGATAACACAGCTATTCGATGAAAATGGTGCATCAAAATGGTACAGCAAAGCAGGAACTTCACTTGGCGATCAGGGAACATTGGAAGAAGAGATCTTCACAGGCGCTGGAAACTACACCTTAGACTTCACAATCACAATCATCGATCAAGACGCTGCTGGAAATGCGGATATAACAGTCTACGTCGATAATTTACAGATGATACTGTACGGTCAAGCATTCGGACTGCTCGGCACTTCATCACTGCCAGAAGCTTCACCCAGAGACCTTTTCACTATGCTCGTATACGGAACCCGAATATCCTTCATGATAGGAATACTTACAGCGATATTCTCCGTGCTAATTGGACTGGCAGTAGGGTTGGTTTCAGGATACATGCGTGGTCTAGTTGACGAGGGACTCATGAGATTTGCGGACTTTCTGCTAGTCTTGCCTGGTTTGCCGCTGTTAATCGTTCTGGTTACAGTTCTCGGTAGGTCAATCTGGAACATTATAGGCGTAATGATATTCATGGGCTGGATGGGTTTCTCACGAAGTGTAAGGTCCATGGTACTCAGCTTGAGAGAAAGACCATTCATCGAAAGCGCCAGAGCCGCTGGAGGCGGAACTTTCTACGTAATTTATCGACACATTCTTCCCAACGTATTCGCCTTAGTATACATTTCGCTAGCAACATCAGTCCCAGGGGCGATAATTTCAGAGGCGTCCTTAGCATGGCTTGGGCTAGGTGATATCAACATTCCATCATGGGGAATCATGCTTTATGATTTCAGCAGAACTCAAACTGCCATCATTAAAGGTCTCGGCGAATACTGGTTCTGGGTGATACCTCCAGGATTTGCCATAGCAGTTATGGCAATGGCCTTCATCTTGATGGGATTCTCCCTAGACGAAATCTTAAATCCGAGGTTAAGAGAAAGACGCTAAGGAAACGCACCGCCTTTCCATCTCTCACGATCAAAACAAGTTCGCAAATCCCCGGAACTTCAGCTTCTTCCCCCACCCTTGCCAGCCAAAAAATCAATCTTCTCCTCGATATAGGTCCAGAAACTTCTCTCAAGTTCTTCCTCGGCTTCTTGAGATTTCGCTCCCCGCAAAAAGAATATGCCTCCGCCGAACAATTGTGTCAAGAGACCAATCTTCACATACACGTCGGAACGTGCCCCAACCGTGAAACGTAACCTAAAATCATGTGGATCTCCAGACACAGACACGGTAACCTCGTCAACAATCTCATGCATATACGTCGGCAAGGCAATGATTCTATAAGCTTCTATGCGCTTCTCTCTCAACATCTTAAACTTCCTCCTCCTAAAAAAGCGCTCAATCCATTCACCTAAAAGAGACAAGTCGACATTCCTGCCAGCATAGCGTTTTTCCAAAAAACCACCTTCATCCTAGGCGTTTCTTCCTAAATATGACCTGACCTTTAAGCGTTTTGAAATGAACCACCAAACATTGTTGAGAATGATGGTAAGCTTAAAGCTTATATAAACAAAGCCTTTTGTAGTTAATCCTAACATGGGTAGGCTAAAAGGTGAGCGAAAGAACCTAAGTGATCCGGCATGCCAATATTAGACGTTCAGAATCTTACAACTTATTACTCCACAGGTAGAGGATACGTCAGGGCTGCTGAAGGAGTGAGTTTTCAACTAGAAAAAGGCGAAGCCATGGGCTTGGCTGGAGAATCGGGATGTGGCAAGACTACCGTAGCCCTTTCTTTACTTAAAATTCTCCCTTCGAATGGCAGTATAATGGATGGAAAAATCATTGTGAGGGGTGTTGACATTGTCAGCATCGGCGAGGCCAAGATGCGCAAGGAGATCCGATGGAAAGTCATATCAATGGTATTTCAAGGTGCTATGAACGCTCTGAACCCTCTTTATAAGGTAGGTGATCAGATTGTTGAAGCCATTAGACTGCATGAGGAAGAGGTAACTAGAAGAGAAGCTAGAGAGAGGACCGCGAAGCTTCTTGAAATGGTGGGGATAGAAGGTTCAAGAGCTGACAACTACCCCCACGAATTTAGCGGCGGGATGAAACAGCGCGCATTGATAGCTATGTCTCTAGCAAACAATCCTGACTTAGTTATCGCTGATGAACCAGGCACTGCGTTGGACGTCATTGTTCAGGCGCAGGTTCTGAGACTAATGAAAGAGCTGAAAGACAGGCTGAATCTATCTGTGATTATGATCTCCCATGACCTTTCGATGATCGCTGAAGTGTGCCAGAAATTGGGTATCATGTATGCAGGTTACTTAGTTGAATACGGCGACATCGTGAAAATCTTCAAGAAACCCTTACACCCATACACCGTGGATCTAATAGAATCTTTTCCCAGTATCAAAGCTGAAAAGCAGGAAATGATCTCAATTCCCGGCTTCCCACCAGATCTCTTAAATCCACCTCCTGCGTGCAGGTTTCACCCAAGATGCAAATACGCAATGGACATTTGCAGAAAGGCAACGCCGGAGCTGATTCAAATATCGGAGAACCATTTTGTGGCATGTCATCTGGTTAAAGGATAGGACAGTGAGGGAATAACATGGAAGATTTGGTGATGAAAGCTGAAAACCTGAGGAAGTGGTTTCCAGTCAGTTTAGGTTTCTTTAGAACACTCTTTTCGAAAGATGAACTGTTTGTGCGCGCGGTGGATGACATTTCCTTTGACGTAAGGAAAAGTGAGATCTTTGGCTTAGCTGGAGAGAGCGGCAGCGGGAAGACCACTACTGGACGACTTCTACTTAGATTAATTGAATCCACAAAGGGGAAAATATACTTCCATGGCAGAGACATCACATCAATTCAAGAAGAAGAAATGAAGCCGTTGCGACGCAATATGCAGATAATCTTTCAAGATCCTTATGAATCTCTAAACCCCAGAATGACTGTTGGAGACATCGTGGCTGAGCCTCTAAGGCTGATGGAGAGAACAATGGAATCCAGGAAGGTTGAGGAAAAGGTGGGGCAAATACTGGAGGACGTTGAATTGACGCCCCACGAAGAGTTCATTCTGAGGTATCCCCATGAATTGAGCGGGGGGCAAAGACAAAGAGTCGCAGTGGCTAGAGCCTTCGTGGTTAACCCTGAATTCATCGTTGCAGATGAACCTGTTTCCATGCTGGATGTCTCAATAAGAGCTGAAATTCTCCGTTTAATGATGACACTTGTCGACAAGTACAATGCTTCATTCCTCTACATAACCCACGACTTGGCGCTTTCGCGACACATGTGTGACCGTCTCGCTATAATGTACTTGGGCAAAATCATGGAGATGAGTGACACCGAAAAAGTCGTTTTCGAATCACTACACCCTTACACAAAGGCACTGATTGAAGCTGTCCCGATACCTGATCCAACAGCCAGCCGTGCTGAAACAGTTATTAAAGGCGAAATCCCGAGCCCAATAAGCCCGCCTCCAGGATGTAGATTCCACACACGTTGCCCCGCATACATAGGAGACATATGTAGAACTAAAGAACCACAGTTGATCAACGTGGGCAAGAACCATCTAGTTGCCTGCCATCTTTACGGGACAGAGAAGTAGAACAGCCTTTCCAAGTTCCCACACGGCAGGACAGACTTCACTTTCAGCCCTTTCTGGACCTAGATGGATGGGCTGAGCTTCCTGCAGCCCAAATCGACAAAGAAACGCCGGCAATGATAAGTGCTATCCCAACAGGCAAAGCAGCTGTGTAGGGATATTTCCTTTCCACAACTGTTCTATAAAGCTCAAGCCACGGCAAAGTTCCGTCAGGGGGATAAAAGAGACGTGGAAGGTAAGCATAAACATGAGCAGTGTACACCCCATCGTACTCCGCCTCTCCTCCTATTCCCTCCAAGGGAGAGCTGACAACTAACCCGTTGTCCTCATCTTTTGACTTCAAGGAAATATTAATGTCAGGACGGAAAGTATCAGTGAACAATACTCTAAAAGTTGTATTCCCCCCACTCGGGCTCGTAATGTTGACATCAACTACGGCAGAGGAATCTACAATCGCGTTCTCCGGATCTACCGCAGAAAAGACCACAAAGAGTCTTTCACCCTTATCGAATTCCCCTGAGATCCGCCACTTCTGAATAGGCAGGTTCTCCTTCCGATCCACAGTTTCATTAATCTCAGACTCATCCGGCGTGTAAGATACTGAAAAGGTGATCACACCGACAAACAAAAGGATAATTCCCAAGGCTAGAAATGACCTTCTCATGAAACCATCTCAATTCTTCATCAAGGATTGATGAACCATGTTTTATAAAACCTTTCCAACAGAACACATGATTTGCTTAAGGAGTCAAGATTAATGGAAATAGAGAAATCTTCCAGAAACCTTTAATTATAGAATGTATAGTTCTAATAATTGCTGAAGAGAAAGGAGAAAAAAAGAATGAAACTGAAGATGGAGAAAGCTGTTAGCATAGCGATTGTTCTGATGCTTTTATTCGGCATAGTTCTAGTGGCGACACCTAAAGTACATGCGCAACTGACTACTGTCAGATTCTACGGAAGCCCCTATGAAGTTCACAACCTAGACGAGGTATTCACCGTTGCAGCCGTGGTTGAAGATGTGACAGACCTCTCAGCCTTCGTGCTGCAGATGGAGTGGAACACAAGCCTCCTCCAATATGTATCCCACACCAACACCTATCCCAAGGCAAGCTTTCCTGGCCCAAATGGGCCTAGCCCTTATGACGGAGTTCTTGTCGGCGCGACAAGTGAACTTCCAAGCACAGACTTAGACCCAGTGGCTGGAATTCAACGTATCGACGTATTCACGCTTCCAGCAACACGCTTCAACGGTAGCGGAACATTGTTCACCATGACCTTCCAGGCGATAAACCAGAAATATGGTAACCCAGCGGACTACTTTGAAACTGTCTTGAACTTCACGGAGGTCACTCTCGTTGACCACAATGCAGTCGAGATCTCCGCCACAGTTGAGAACGGCATAGTGCAGCTGTACAATCTAGAGGTTGAGTATCCACCTGAGCCGCTGCTGAAGGTGGAACCAGAACTCTTTGAAGCCTCATCTCTAGGCGAGGAATTCAACAGCACCGTGTGGCTTATGGCCAAGAACGCGACTACAGGCGAGATCGAACCCCTGTCCACCTTCTGGGACGTTGCAGGCATCGACGTGTGGATGCACTTCGACCCAACTCTCATACAGGCAGTGGACTTTTATGTCGATCCATTCGGAGATTTCGCAGGCTTCTGGCCAAACGGCATCTACATCGTTGCGAACGAAACCGACAACGTAGCAGGAACAGTACACATATCATTCGTCGGCGTACCAGGACCAGGTGGAGTTCATATAGCCCCATCTGGACAGCTAAGAATGTTCAGCGTGGCCTTCAATGCAACCTTTGAGTCAGAGACTTTTCCGCCACCTTCCGCGCCAATATCATTGAGGAATCCGATGGCCTATACAGGTGACTATGTCTTCGACTCAATAGGCGGACTCATCGACATAGCAAACCCGATGGGTACCTCTTGGCACGAGCTTAGTCCAACGTTCAGCGAAGGACCGTTTGAGCTTATCAACTGGGATGACAACGGCGACGCCGTTCTCAGCCCAAGCGACCAAGTGATACTGAACCACACCGGCACAGGCTCCTACTTTGACTATCACATCGACTACGTCACGGGCACCTTGAACCTGACACAGCAGCCCTTCCAAACAGTCCAGGACTACCTCTGGGCAACAGACGCCATCACACCAGACGGACTAGCCAACTGGGGACTGCCTGGCCGATCAACTGTCCCCGTAGACGGGGCAGCCTACGGCGGCTTCGGTAAGCCCTATTGGACAGGCAACTTCTCACTGGACTACCCATTCGACACGATCAACAGCATAAACGTAACCTTCGTTGCAAACGGCACAACCAGAGCACTCGTCCCAGGCGTAGAATACAACGCCTACCCCGACGAAGACCTGATAGACCTACTTGTACCCCTCGACGTGCCCATAATCAACGAACACTGGACAGACGGCGTTAACAACAGCCTCAACGGCTGGCCTTGGATCAACTACGTAGCCACAGGAATCTCAAGCGTCTACGTGGACATGCACAACGGAACAGCCAGATTTGGCCGCAACCTCGGATTCGAGAAGGTTCCACCAGCTGAATGGTGGTATGAGCCTGACTGGCCTGGAGAAGTTGAAGGCTGGTGGGCTTTAGGCTACTTCGTAGGTTCGTTTAACTGGCTTCCAGGCTCGGATTGGTGGGTTAACTACACCGCCGTGTCCTACCTGACCGTGGACTTCGATGCTGACCC
>JABAOH010001039.1_pt1 | contig 52913 bp, 40 predicted proteins | sample 7062181 | NCBI WGS metagenome assembly JABAOH01 (sample SAMN14538630, study PRJNA623070) | marine sediment metagenome | biome: marine biome [ENVO:00000428]; feature: marine pelagic biome [ENVO:01000023]; material: deep marine sediment [ENVO:00002113]; isolation source: pool of 5 deep marine... | reverse complement strand
CATATGATACCTTCGCTCGGGCTTCCCGCCTCCGGCGGAGGATCCTCGCTCGCTCCGCGTAACGGTCCGTCACCCCCACGGAGTTGGCCTAGAGATCCAGGATTTCGGCGATATCCTTCATCGCGCCGAGGACCGTGCCGATATGGTCGTCGAGCTCGATTCCAAGGAGTGCAGCGCCCTCGCGGATCTCATCCCTGCTGACGTTTCGGGCAAACGCTTTGTCCTTCATTTTCTTTTTGACGGACTTTACCTCGACCTCAGCAATCTTCTTCGAAGGTCTCACCAAGGCGACCGCTGTAATCAGGCCGCAGAGCTCATCGACGGCAAACAACGTCTTTTTAAGTGGGGTGTCGCGTGGGATATTCGTGCGAGATGCATGCGATAGGATCGCTTCGATCATCGGTTCGTCGTACCCACGTGAGCGGAGGATCTCCGCACCTTTGAAAGGGTGATCCTCGGCGGTGGGGTATTTTTCATAATCGAAATCATGGAGAAGCCCGATCACACCCCAAAGCGCTTCGTCCTCGCCAAAGCGCTTTGCGTAGCTTCGCATAGCCGCTTCCACGGCAAGAGCGTGTTTGATAAGGTTTTCGTTCTCGGTGTACTCCTTGAGGAGCGCAAGAGCTTCATTCCTGTCCGGGATTTTCACGGCACTCTCCATTCCGTCAGGTACTATGAAATAGATAGGTTTGATCCATTCATCGATATTCTATATATTTATGCCTGTTCTGGAGGGACGAGTCAATGGCTAAGCCGGCGTCGGTATGCCTCGTGAGCGACGCAATATGAAGCGACAGGCTTGCTTGTGGGAAAAGACAATAATTCCAAAATAGCAAGAGCGCATGCGACCCGCACGGTATTCTCCTATCTCAGGAGATACCGCAAGCGCCTGGTCATCGGTGGGTTGTGTCTCGTTGTCACCGACATGCTGCTCTTGATCAATCCTTGGTTATTGAAGCTGACCATTGATGCACTCAAAACGGGCATCACCCGAAACCGGCTCCTCTTCTTCGCGCTTTTTTTTGTGGTCGTTACGATTGTAAGCGGCGTATTCCGCTTCCTGATGAGGCGGATCATGATCGGTGTTTCGAGAAGAATCGAATTTGATATCAGAGGGGATTTCTTCTCCCACCTCGAGACATTGAACCCTTACTTCTACAACCGGCATCATACGGGCGATTTAATGGCGCTTGCGACGAACGATCTCAATGCTGTTCGTGCGCTGGTGGGACCCGGAGTCATGTATTCGCTCAATACGGTGGTGGTTGGCAGTCTCGCTATCTTCTTGATGCTCTATCTTTCCGTGAAACTTACCATTGTATCCCTCCTCCCGATGGTGCTCCTGACTGTCGCGGTTTACCACAGTGTCAAAGTGATCCACGGGCTTTTCGAGTCCGTCCAGAAGCGATTTGGGGAGCTCAATTCGCGTGCCCAGGAAAATCTTAGCGGAATCCGTGTGGTGAAAGCCTACGCACGGGAACAGAGCGAGCTGAATACGTTCAGAATTACGAGCCTCACATACGTCCAAGAGAACATGAAGCTATTCAAGGTGCAGAGCCTCCTCCATCCGCTTTTGGCGACGGTTGCTGGCCTCGGGGCGCTTTTTATCCTCTGGTTGGGAGGGAGGGAAGTCATCGATGGGCGCCTGACTCTCGGATCATTCGTCGCCTTCAACGGTTATCTTGCCATGATGATCTGGCCGATGATCGCGCTGGGGTGGGTGATGAACGTCACACAGCGTGGCCTTGCTTCCATGGAGCGGATCAACGCAGTGATGGATGAAAAACCCGAGATCCGAGACGCTTCTCCGGAGCAGATCAAGCGCCTACCACCCCCAAGACGTGGCCATACGATTAGCTTCGAGAATGTTTCATTCTCCTACGATCATCCTTCCGATAGAAAGCTCGTTCTCAAGAATGTGAGTTTTACTATTGGAGAAGGAGAGACCGTGGCGATCATTGGCCCGACGGGTTCCGGAAAAACAACGCTCGTCTCTCTCATCCTTCGATTGATCGAACCTACCGAAGGCAGGATTCTCGTAGGCGGCATCCCCATTCAGCAAGTTCCAATCGAGGATCTCCGCAGGATCATGGGTGTCGTTCCCCAGGATATTTTTCTGTTTTCCGACACGATTCGCGAGAACATGTCCTTCGGCGCACCCGAGTTGAGCGAAAAGGAGCTCCGAGAAATAAGCCGCGGGGCATCCATTGAGGATGAAGTCGAAGCGTTCCCCGAAAAGTACGATTCATGGATCGGAGAGCGGGGAATCAATCTCTCCGGCGGGCAGAAGCAGAGGGTGGCGATCGCGAGGGCGTTGGCCAAGAATCCGGATATACTCATCCTCGATGATGCACTCTCCAGCGTAGATACCGATACGGAAGAGCGCATTCTTGTTTCCCTCAGATCCTTGATGAAGGAGCGGACGTCGATCCTCATTTCTCACAGGATCTCAACGGTGAGAATTGCCGATCGGATTCTCGTTCTGGATGACGGTGAGCTCGTCGAGGCTGGAACCCATGATGAGCTCGTCAAAAAGCGGGGCCTTTATGCCAATATTTACCGCAAGCAGCTGATCATGTCGGAGCTGGAAGGCGGTTAGGTAATGAGGTATTCAGAGGCAGACGAGGTACAGGGGAAAGCTTACGACAGCGCGCTGATGAGGCGAATTCTCACCTATCTGACTCCTTACAAGAAACTCGTTGGAATCAGCATCGCGCTCCTGCTTCTCGTGTCCGCTTTCCAGCTCGCACCCCCCTATCTGGTGAAGCTGGCCATTGACAATTATCTCGATCCGGATTCGCCGCTGACGATGGGCGCGCGTTACGGCGGTCTGTTCAAGATAGCTGGTGTTTTCGTCATCGTGCTCATGCTTGGTTTCGCGGCCAGCTACGCTCAGGATTATTTGATGAGTTTCGTCGGCCAGCGCGTGATGTTCGACCTCCGGATGCAGATTTTTTCGCACCTGCAGAGGATGGAATTGTCGTACTTCGACAAAAATCCCGTGGGGCGCCTGATGACCCGTTTGACCAGTGATGTCGAGGTTCTCAATGAGACGTTTACTTCGGGTGTGGTAGCGATTTTTCTGGATGTTTTCACGCTCTTGGGTATCATGGCAGTCCTCTGTTATCTGAACCTTCGCCTGGCTCTCATCACGTTTCTCCTGCTACCGCTTTTGTTCGCAAGCGCACTTGTGTTTCGCGCAAAGGTGAGAAAGTCGTATCGTCTCGTGCGGAAGCGGGTGGCGGCGATCAATGCATTTCTCCAGGAAAACATCACGGGAATGCCCATCGTTCAAATTTTCAACCGGCAGAAGCGTCAGTTCGAAAAGTTTACGGGCCTGAATAAGAAACTCTACGATGCGCATATCCAATCGATCATGGCCTATGCGGTCTTTTTCCCCACGATCGAGATCCTGAGCTCGATAGCTATCGCGCTGATTCTATGGTTTGGGGGCTCGGGCGTCATCGAGGAAACGTTGACCTTCGGAGCTCTCGTGGCGTTCATCCAGTACGCGCAGCGCTTCTACCGGCCGATCAGTGATCTGAGCGAAAAATACAACATCCTGCAGTCGGCGATGGCTTCCTCGGAGCGGATCTTCGGTCTCCTCGACACGTCGCCGCGCATTACGGATCCTGAGAAACCAGCACCGATTCCTGCAAAATCCGGTGAGGTCGTGTTCGAAAATGTGAGCTTTTCCTACAATCCCGGTGAGGAAGTGCTTCACGATGTTTCTTTCCGTGTCGCACCCGGTGAAAAGGTTGCAATAGTAGGATATACGGGGGCGGGCAAGACCACGATCATCAACCTCCTTTCGAGGTTTTACGACGTGGGAAAGGGTCGAATCCTCATCGACGGCGAGGACATCCGCAATCACGCACTCAGTGATCTGCGAGGGCATGTCGCAACGGTGCTGCAGGATGTTTTTCTTTTTTCGGGAGATATTGCTTATAACATCGATCTCGGAGAGGAGTCCATCAGTGAACAAAAGGTGAGGGAGATTTCACGGCATATCAATGCAGAGAAGTTCATCGAGCGGCTCCCAGGAGGTTATCATGAAAAAGTGGGAGAGCGAGGCAAGACGCTGTCCGTTGGCGAAAGACAGCTCCTATCTTTTGCTCGCGCTCTCGTATATGAACCAAGGATTCTCGTGCTCGATGAGGCGACCTCGAGCGTTGATACGGAGACAGAGCATCTCATTCAAGATGCAATGAAGAAATTTATGGCCGGACGGACTTCGATCGTAATCGCACACCGGCTCTCTACCATACGGTATGTAGACCGTATTATCGTCCTGCATCACGGGAGAATCGTTGAAGAAGGTACTCACAAGGATCTGCTTTCCAGGGGCGGGCTCTATTCGAAACTGTACGAGCTCCAATACAAAGACCAAGAGAAAGGGATTTACTGAAGCCCCTCTTTTGCTATGCTTCTCTAGACATGCTGGCTCTTGAATTCGTACTGGAGACATTATCGCATTTCGTGAAGCTCGACGAGAGTCCCCCGCCCGGTGTTCCCGCATACGCGGAGGGAGAATTCGAACGAGATCTGCTGAGGCTCTGCAGGCGACAGAAGCTCTCGCCCATCGTTGCCAATTCGCTCATGCACCTCGCTCTCCCACCAGGTCTCTCCCGGATCGCTTTGCAGCGGCTAAATGATGAAGCGGTCCATATCGACGATAACAATGCCCGGCTCAGCGAAAAGCTGGGGCTGATTGTCTCCTCATTCCGCAAGAAGGGAATTCCATGTATGGCCTGTGGTGAGGCGGTCTATGCAACTGATCTCTACCCGCTTTCGAATCTCCGCGCGGTCGAGAAAATCGATCTGCTGGTGCGTGAAGGTGATTGGGTAGGCATCGAAGAATGTCTTAGGACAGTTCGATTCGAGAAAGCAATCGGCCGCGGCGCAATCAAAACGCCAGACGAGGCGCTTCAATTTCATCAGTTTTACGCCCCGTGCGTCTACCGCGACGCTGATGGAGACCGGATCCGGGTGTTTTTCCGCGTATTCGATTTTGGCCGTCCGGAAGCAAATGAAAAAGCCTGGAACCGCGCACGTGAAGCCGGGGCGCTGGCCGGCGGTGGGAAGATTCTGGGTGTTGAGGATGAGCTGATCCGGGCGGCAATGGAATTGAACATACTCGGGTTTGGCAATTTACTCCTTATTACTGACGTCGCTCTTTTGCTGGTCAAATTTGGACGGCAAACGGACTGGGGGTATCTAGAGGAAAGGCTGCGTTCGAGCGGTCTTTACCCGGCGGTCTATTTTACGATACAGCATGTTGGAGACTTCCTGAAGGTTCCGCGCCTATGGGAGGTCCTTCGCCACCCCGGGAGAATCCGGCAGCGCATTTTTGAAAATGTGTGGGGACTGGGAAATAAGGATTTCTACAATCCAGGGAGATCAGCCAGAACGCCTTTGGTGTTTCACATGATCGAACGTCAGGGGCTGGCCGAGCGCATATCGGTGATGCGCAGGATCCTCTTCCCAAACTCGAATTGGGTCAACGCATTTTTCGGCCGTCAATGCAATGGTCGGCTCAGAATCGAGTTTATCGGGCGGGCGCTCGGTGCAAAATGGGAGGATGGCGTGGAAATGCGCGAGGCGCATAAATCTGCTTGAATTATGGAGAATTGCTGTGTGTCAGGAGATCAATTTTAAGGAGGAGTAAGCATTGCGGGAAAAAATGCCTTTGATTCTCTGCCTGACGATCGTCTTGATCGCGTCTGCTCCACTGGGCAGCACCTCATCGGATACGCAGTTTACCTCTTATTCTATCCACAACGGTATGCAGATCGTTCTCCGTTCGAATCATTCGAGTCCCATGGTTGCATGCCTGCTGACAGTGGATGCGGGCACGTATGTGGAATCACCGGAGATCAGCGGCACTTCACATCTGCTGGAGCACCTTCTGTTCGACGGGACAGAACGGTTTTCGCGCCAGGAAATCACGGAGCGGATGCGCTCGATCGGCGGCTATCTCAACGCCTTCACGAGAAAGGATTATACGACTTTCATCCTGCTCGTTCCCTCGGAGCATCTCGAGGAGGGTGTGGAGGTGCTCGCGGAAATGCTATTTCATTCGATTTTCCCGCAGGACGAGCTCGTCAAAGAGCGCAAAGTCGTCGTCGAGGAAATCAACAAAGATGAGGACTCCATCCAATACCGGTTCGAAAAATTTGCAGCGAAAATCTTCTATGCAGGCACTCCATATGCCAGGCCCATCCTCGGGGAGAAAAACATCATCAACTCGATCCGGAGAGAAGAAATCATCGATTATTACAAGGCCCGGTTCTTCCCTTCGAATATGAGGGCTCTGTTCGTTGGGGATTTTCGGGAAGGGGAGATAAAAAGGATGCTCGATCGTCACTTCGGTGTCGAGCGGTATACGAGAAGTGCTGTACAAAAGGAGACTCCAGTTATCATCCGAGAAAATCGGATTCACCAAACTTCAATGAACGCGGAAAAGACGTACGTGGGAATCAACATTGCTGCCCCTCCTCTCGGTTCGAACGAGTACTATGCATTCGAAGTGCTGTGCACCCTCATTAACAGCCCGACTTCGGAGCTGAATAAGCGGCTCAAAGCCGACCCGAAGATCGGCTTGATCTCTGCCTTCATTTCTTACGATCACCATCGTGGGTTTTCCGCGGCGACAATAGAACTGACAGCGAAGTCAGAGAACGTGGAAAGGATCGTCGATACAGCGCTACGTGCATTGAATGCCGTATCGAAACATATTCCAAGCGACGACACAATCGATGGGGTAAAGGTGTCTCTGGTAACAGAGGAGATTTACAACGAGGAGAAGTATCATTATTACGGTCTTTACAAAGCTCAGGGTATGGCGATCAGGGGCGTAGAATTTCTCAATGAAAAGGTGCCCGGTCTGAAAAAGGTGAAGCGCTCGGATGTGAAGCGGGTTGCAAAGCAATATCTGAAGAATCCTGACTATTCAGCTGCGGCTTTGATTCCCGAATCCGAATTCGCTTCCATCGAAAAACATCCCATTGCCCCCCTCTACAGGGATTGGACGATGGCGAATGGTATGCGTTTCATCGTCAAACATAACGAGGACTCTAGGGTTTTTGCCGCGCATTTCCTTTTTGAGAACAGGCTGGCTTGCGAGCCTTCCGGAAAACAGGGAATAGTCGAAGTGCTCTCTCGTGCCCTTCTCACGGGAACGATGACAATGGATGAAGAGGCGCTCGAAAGAGCCCTGCGGAGCATTGGCGCGAAGGTCGAGTATACGGACAATCCATACATTCCTTATGACGACTACCGGACGAGAGGAGATTACTCGTTCTTGAGGTTTGAAACAGTGGACGATTATTATGAAAAGGGACTCGCCCTTCTAAACGAGATCGTGTTCAATCCCGCACTGCAGGGAGAACATCTCGAACAAATCAAGGAGGAGTTGAAATCGCTGATCGCACAGCGCGATATGACTCCTTCGAAGCTCGGCCGACAGCTCTTCCTGCAGAGGCTTTTTCAGGGACATCCCTCGGGTCAGGATGTGCTCGGTAGCGTGGAGAGCATCGAATCGGTCACGATCGAGGATCTGAAGGATTTTCATTCGAGGTACTTCTCTCCCGAAAATATTATCGTAACGATCGCTACGAGTGTGGATCCGGATCGCGTGCAGTCGAAGATCGAGGAGATCTTCGGGAATTTGCCGGGCGGTCGCGCGGATGGATGCAGCTACCCGGTACCAAAGCCCGTCCGCGGTATTGTGGAGGTGACAGCTCCCGTCGAATCAGCCCAGAACTATATCTATGTAGGGAATCTAATTCCTGATGTGACAAAGGATGATGTGATCCCCCTGACGGTCGCAAACGGTGTTCTCTCCAGTAGGTTGGGAGAGGAGCTCCGCGAGAAGCGCGGGCTTGCATACAGTGTTGGTTCCTCCATATATTTCGGCAAGGATTACGCCTACATCGTGATTTCAATGGGAACGGGCGGGCAGCACTTGGAGGAAGCGAAGCGGGGATTGCTCGAGATCGTAGGGCAACTGCGGGATGAGATCACGGAAGATGATGTTGCTTCTTTCCGAAGCAGCTATTCGGGAAGAGCTTTGATGAGACGGTTGGCGAGAATAAACCAAACCTATTACATGGGTCTCAATGAATTTCGAGGATTTGGGTATCGCTTTGACGAGACTTTCTTGGAAAACCTCAAAACAGTAACTGTGGATGAGGTGAACCGTGCGGCCAGGCGGTGCATTTCCGCGGAAGACGGTGTGATCGCGATCGCGGGACCTGCGGAGTAAGAGTCGAACAGCAAGGATGGTGGATCAGATGAAGTATGCGAAGTTTGGAGATAATCACGTACTGAGGTTGGAACGGGGCGAGGAAGTTGTCGAAACGATTACCGCGTTCGTGCGGGAAAAAGCGGTCAAGGCCGGATCGGTATCGGGAATCGGGGCTGTTGCCGACGTCACCCTTGGGTTTTATGATCCGGAGACAAAGGAATACCATAAAGAAATATTCATGGGCAGCTATGAAATTGCCAATATCTGTGGAAGCGTTTCTACGCTGGGTGGCGAGGAGATGCTGCATATTCACGCTACGATCGCTGACAGAAACCACCAGGTGAGTGCCGGGCACCTATTTTCCGCAACGGTGAGTGTGACTCTCGAAGTATTGATCACGCAATTTCCCGGTGTCATCGAGCGAAAGATGGACGAGGCTATCGGATTGAATCTCATGGATCTGGACTAGTCGCACCTGCATTCTTCCGTTTATTACAGATCTGATGAAAATTAACATTGTCGTAGACGCAAGGGGCTTCTTTTGTCCCATCCCTGTCATCAAAACTGCTGAGGCGATAAAGAATCTCGACAGCGGAGGCATTGTTGAGGTCATTTCGGATGATCCGGCGATAGAGCATGACATGCCTGCTTGGTGTAAAAGTAAGGGACATGAAATAAAGTCAATGACTAAGGAAGGAAAGGTGTACAGATACTTCGTTCAGAAGAAATAAAAAAACTGCAGGATGGGTGCTCGAATGTCAATGTCTCCTTGAGCACTTTTTAAAGGGAATGCGGTTCGACATGAAAAGGAAAAAGGTACGGCTCACGAAATATGCCACCTGTGCCGGGTGAGCATCCAAATTCAGCGCAACGGGTTTGCGTGAGGCCCTCAGGGAACTGCCGCGCCAGATGCATCCAAATCTAATTGTTGGTCACAATACCGCCGATGACGCCGGAGTATACCGGATTGGCTCGGATTCGGCTCTCGTGCTGACGGTGGATTTTTTCCAGCCGGTGGTAGATGATCCCTTCGATTTTGGACGAGTGGCCGTGGCCAACTCGCTGAGCGATGTCTATGCAATGGGCGGTGAGCCGTTTGCGGCTCTGAATATCGCTGGCTTCCCGGAAGGAGAACTCCCTTCGGAAATTCTTAGTGAAATTTTCAAGGGCGGCCTGCGGGCTGCGGAAGATGCCGGCGTTGTCATTGTCGGGGGGCATACGGTCAAGGATAAAGAGCTGAAATACGGTTTGGCCGTCGTCGGCAGGGTCACCCCGGACGCGGTGGTGACCAATGCTGGAGCGAAGGCTGAAGATGTTCTCATCCTGACGAAACCCCTGGGCTCCGGTGTGCTTTCGACGGCCTTGAGAGCGGATAAGCTCGGGGCCGACAGTGAAGGGGCACTCGTTGAAATCATGGCGCAGCTAAACCGGGAAGCCTCGCGCAGGATGCTCGAATATGGAGTTCACGCGTGCACGGACATCACCGGTTATGGATTGCTCGGGCACGCGCTGGAACTTGCGTTGGCGAGCGAGGTCACGTGCGAGATATCATCTCAGGATGTACCTCTGTTGGATGGGGCGCTCGAACTTGCCGGGCAAGGGTTGCTCACGGCGGGCGGGGGCACGAACCGAGCGTTTGTTGAAGGGAATATCTCTGCAAACTCGGAGTTAGACGAGCCGCTCCAGCATCTTCTATACGACCCACAGACATCCGGAGGGCTCCTCATTGCCTTACCCGGGGATGCGGGCAGCGACCTCGTCAATTCGCTGAGACCGGTGTATCCCCATGCTTCCATCATCGGAAGGGTCAAAAAGAGGGGGACAAACGCTCTGATCGTAAAATGAGAATCCGGGGAATCAGTAGGAATCCCGCCTGACCATCAAAATAACGCTGGCAGCTGATCCTCGTAATAGATAGTCGGCTCGCTGACCATAATCGTTTTTGCCCTATCACCGTCAAGAGTTCCCTCGTACAGCTTTACGAGGCAGGCGTCCCGGATTCGACCGAAAGATACCATATCCCTTTTGCGTATCGGATCTTTCGATGGCAGATTGATCGTCCTTGGGTTGACGAAACGACCGTTGACCTTGATCCGATAGTCCAAGTGGGGCCCTTTTGCAAGCCCCGTGGAACCAACGTAACCGATAACCTGTCCTTGCCGGACCGACTTGCCTTTCCGAATCCCCTTGGCAAACCTCGATAAGTGAAGGTAGTAAGTCGTATAGCTGCGGTTATGGCGGATCTTTATGTATTTGCCGTTCGCCCGGCCGCGGGTGGCCGCTACCACGACTCCATCCCCCGTGGCTTTCACAGGGGTCCCGTACGGTGCGGCATAGTCGACCCCTAGATGAGGCGCATAGTGACGGGTGATCGGATGGAGACGCTTCCAGCTGAAATTCGATGCAATCCGGGAGTAGCTGAGAGGCGCTCTCAAAAGAGATTTCTGAAGCGATTTCCCGTGGAGATCGTAATAAGACCTTGGTCTGTTTGGCGCCTCATAACCGAAAGCGTAATATTCCTTTCCGCGAGTGAAGATCCGTGCGGATAGAATTCTCCCCAGAATCGACCGACCGTTCTCGTAACTCTTCTTTTCATATAAAATCGCATAGTGGTCGCCCATGCGAATATCAGTAAAAAAGTCGATTTCCCATCCGAAAATATGCGCCAGATGGGTGGCGAGCTCCGGATCGGCCCCCTCGGATTGAAGAGAAACGAAGAGCGACTGGCCGATGGTGCCGCTGGTCACGTGATAGGTGAGCACATAGGGAAGCGTATCGATGACCGCGTGGAACTGATCGCCGTCTCTCCGGACCTTGAGCAGCCTATCTCCCCGGAGCGACAGGGCGAGGCTGTCCAGGGAACCCCCCGGCGTCTTGTAGATGGCGTACTTCTGTCCTGGATGAACCTTTTTCAAATTGAACATTTTGCGACTGGCCCGAACGATCCGATCGATCTCCGTCGGCAGGAATCCGACGCTGCGCATTTCGATGAAAAACGAACTCCCCGGACGGATCGAACCATGAGTAACGATGGGTGGTGAGAGGGTATCCAGGACTGCTTGAACGGTTATCTGAGAGCGATCGATGTATGTCGTATCGAGTGCGGTTGCGGTGTATTTCTTCGAAGCCACGCGGCCACTGTGTTCTATTTGCTGGAAGGGATGGAGAATTGTCTCCCTTTTCAGGTAGAGAAGGCTCGCTGCGAGAATGACGATTAGGGGGAAAAGCCGTCTCATCAACATTGTGCCGCCCTGAGTGCCGTTGTCCGATATGGACTAGTGTCCGGGTCTGGCCGTCAGGATCTGCTTGCGGTCGACACCAGCGCTCCGGAAGATCGGTCTATCATCAGCCGGGTCAGGATTGGGTGCAAGGCTTTTTTTGGGTTTTGTGGAGCCAGCGAGGTTCCAAGGCGCACGAAGGGAATTTAACTCAGCCCGGCGGAGCCATGGGATAATCCTCCATCCGGTTAACGTAAAAGCAGGTAACGAGTTAGGCGCTATGTGATGAGTTTTCCGGGCTGGCATCTGCTTCGCTCGGCTTGCCGCCTGTAGCGCGGATTTGCCTGTTGCGGTCCGCTCCAAGAGGGATTCCTCACCACGCTCCCGCTCCGCTCGGGCTTCCCGCCTTCGGCGGAGTATCCTCGCTCGCTCCGCGTAAGGGTTCGCCCCCCACGGAGCCGACCAATAAGAGGACCACCCGTCGAAGGCGCGGAATTGAGTGGCGCGCGGGCAGGTGAGGAACTCTCATCGCGCAGCAGCGCAGGGATAATTATTTTAGCAACACGAGCTTCCTTGTGAACGCCTTGCTTGCCCCCACGGTTAGGCGGGCGAAATAGACGCCGCTTGCCACAGGTTGACCTGAATCGTCCCTTCCCATCCATGTAGCTAAATGATACCCAGATGGGAAGGAATCATTGACGAGCGTCGCGACGAGGCTCCCGGAAGCGGAGTAGATCTTCAGGGTTACACGGACGGATGCGGCCGCAATTTCTTCGCCAACGGCGAACGGGATCTGTGTAAACGGATTGAAAGGATTGGGATAGTTGGCTCCGAGGTAGCTTGTCAGCGGCGGTCCCGAAGATGCCGCCGAGACATCGTCGATCATGATCGAAACGGTGCTGCTCCACCGGCTCACCTGACCTTCGAGATCATTTGCCCTCACGCGGTAGGTATACTCGCCTATTTCACTGGGAATGACCATGTAGGTCGTATCGGGAATACTGGATCCCAGTAAAGTAGCCCGTTCGCTCGTCGGCAGTGGTCCCAGCAAATCGAAATAGATGCCTTCGCCGAAAAGGAATCCGTCGGTAATATATGTAAAGCGGAAACGGATATCGCTGTTTAAGTAATCATCCATGGGGAAAATCGCCTGAATCCAACCGCCGCTCGAGCCGGTAATTCCATTCCCGCGATTCGACCCGTACGGGTCGTAGTCCGTGGTGATGTTGCCAGGTATCGGGGTCCAGATAAGACCTTCATCCGTGCTTACTTCGCAGTAAGCGTAATCGTAATTCGATTCGATGTCATACCATACCCAGCAGGAAAAAGAGTCTGTATCCTCTGTCACCTGGTAAAACATTGCAGTTTCAATATCGTTATAGAGGTTATCGCCGCTGCCCGAGTAGTAGCTTCCAAATCCTTCATAAGCCCTGCCGCCTATCTGAAACCCGTTGAAATTCCACAGGGGGGAGAGGCTTTCCGCAGCGTCCTGCGGAACGGCGGACAAGTTTTTGTACTCGATCAGCTCGTAGCTCACCGCCGGATTCGGGTCGGATGGGTCGTTGCCGCTCCAACTCAGTGTGAAGATCGGATGGAACGGATCGTCGATTGGGTACATGGTGGGCGCGTACGGGCCGAGAACGCGGTGCGGGTTATCGACCAGTTCGAGCAAGAGCATGTTCATCATTAGAAGTTTGTTGAAAGTCGGTACGATCAGCGTATCCGGTGGACCGAAGCCACCCTCTTCGTAGGTGTTCACTTCCGGCGTGAAGTTTAGAAATGAATTCTTTTCCGTATCCTCTCCATAAGCCCAGTCATCCGTATCCCCGTTGACGATGTAGATCGCTCCCATGGCTGCGTTTCCCTGAAGATAGCCGTTGGAGGAGGATAGGGAGTCGCCGAGCTCGTAGAACAGCTCGTGATCGGGCGTGTACCCGGGATAGTACGACCACGGGTAGAGAAGCAGCTCACCGTAGCTGTGATAGCTGAATCCAAAGACGAAATCCCGTGCGATACACAAATCTCGGATCGCTTGGGTTTCGGGTTCCGAAAAGGGTGCGGGGCCTCTGTAAAGGTCGCTGGAAGTGCTGGGAGATGAGCCGATATCATCATAGCCCCATTGGTAGCTGTAGTTGCGATTCAGATCAACTCCATAAGTGCCATCCCCGTTGTCTCTGCGGTTCTTGCGCCACCATGTCCACCAGGCTCCCCCGTGGTTTTGCTGGACGTAATAATGCCCGTCGGGATTGACCATGGGCACGAAATAGATCTCTCGCGCGTCGACAAGGGCCGTCACCTCGGGAAGCGCTCCATAATTTGCCAGCAAGTACTCGGCAAAACGCAGCGGAATCTCCACGCTCATGAGCTCGCGGGCATGGTGGCAGCCCATAATCAGCACTTCGGGCTCGCTTTCATCGACTGCCACATTATCGGATACCTTCAGCGCGTAAATTGGCTTCAATTCATGACTCAACCCGAGGGACTGAAGTGAGGCCAGGGTTGGATAAGTGGATTCGAGGGTGAGAAGAGCGGTTTTCATTTCATCGAATGTATGGTAATCACCGAGGTTTTCATCCAAGGCCGGTGAGGCAAATGTCATCTCCGGTGTGCCAATAACCGACAAAGGGACGCCCATGTACAAAAGGTCCTCCAGCTGTTTGGGATTGGCCGCCACGTCGATATATCCTTTGGGTGAAAAGCTCAAAACGTCCATGCCCTGTTCGAACAACGAGCGAATTTGCGCGGGACTCTTATAGGGGATTCTTACAAGGTGAGTGTTTTTCTCGTTCGACGACGCCAAGTTAGGGCAAAGCCAGAAGATGCTAAAAAAAATAAAGACCCATGCCAGGTTCGAGGCAAAACGTTTCACGGTTCTGATCTCCTTGTGGTTGGGAGCGATGGCACAACAGATGATGTCCGGTAGTGCTAGAGCCTTTTGCAAATCTCTTAATTATAACAAATAAAAGCGCTTACTTCAAACAGGAAATGAGGTGGGCATGCTTGATGAGCCGTCCAGTTTTGTGGGAAACATTTCGGAATTTCGAATGAAAAGGGTCAGATAGGTATGGCGCACCTTCGCTCCTGAACGGCGAAGGCAGTCAGGGAGTCTTGCTCGATTTTTCACATGACAGGGAAGGCCACCTGCATCTCTGTCTTAAAAAATTCGTATAAAGAAGGTCACAAAAATCGCTTTACAAGTTCAGGAGGACAGTTGCAGAATAATCCGAGTCAGCCGGAACCGAACCGTTGTGAAGAAATATCAAATTTCGCAATGGAGGATCGAAGAATAGGGTGGCATCCCTTCGTTTTCACATCGGTAGAGCATAAACAAGTTCTTCTCCCCTCAATTCTTTGTTCCTCCATAGACCTATTCATTGACGACGATCGTGCAAAGATCAGTTGAGCAGCGAAGCTGTATGCGGTATTCAAGGTGTTTAGGAAGGCAACAACGAGGGGGTGTAGTTAATGAGAGAGGCCCATGCGGAGAGACTTGGCGCGCCCCGAAGGTGGGCAAACGCGGTCATGAAATTGATATCCCAACCTGCACCGGAAAAAGCCGAGATACCTCTTCATGAGACTCCAAAAGGCTTGCCGAAACAGGTGCCTTCGATCTGTCCCGAATGCCGGGAGCAGATCGATGCGATACTCTTCGAAAAAGAGGGCAAGGTGTTCATGAGGAAATCTTGCCCATCTCACGGCGTATACGAGGATCTGATTTACAGCGACGTTGAAATGTACCTGAAAATGGAGAAATGGACCTTCCAAGACGCCGAGGGAATCAACAATCCCATTGTCAAGAATGCTACGAACTGCCCTTCCGATTGCGGTCTCTGCAACATGCATATCAGCACGGCGTGTATGACGATCATCGACCTCACGAACAGATGCAATCTCACCTGCCCTTATTGTTTCGCAAATGCAAATGTCGCTGGATTCGAATATACGGTGAGTCGAAAACAGATCACGGAGATGCTGCAAAACGTCAGAGCTATCCGACCTCAGCGCTGCAAAACGATACAATTTGCGGGAGGAGAGCCGACAATCCATCCAGATTTTTTATGGGCCGTTTCTGAAGCCAAAAGGGTTGGATTCCCTTATGTGATAATCGCAACCAACGGCATTACCTTCGGGAAGAGCCTCGAGTTTGCTCATCAGGCAAAAGCTGCAGGGGTGGATGCGCTTTACCTCCAGTTCGACGGAGACAGCGACGATGTCTACAGGGAAACCCGAGCGGCGGACCTCGGGAAGCTCAAAATGCGCTGCATCCGAAACTGTGAGAGAGCCGGTATCCGTGTTGTACTCGTCCCCACGCTTGTCAAGGGTGTCAACGAGGATCAGATCGGCGGGATCATCCGAACAGCCATCGATCATCTGGATGTGGTGAACGGTGTCTCGTTTCAGCCGGTCTCGTTTACGGGTCGCATTTCATATGAGGAACGCCTCCAGCAACGGTTTACCATCTCCGATCTTGCCTGGGAGATATACGATCAAACGGGCATTGCCCATCCGATGAGAGACTGGTATCCACTGTCCTTCGTCTCACCGCTGTCGCGTTTGATGGAGACGTTGAGCGGCAAAGACATCATGACGATCAGCTGCCATTCGGACTGTGGAATTGGGTGCTATTTGGTCATCAATAGAGATGGTGAGGCATATCCGATCACGCAATTCGTCGATCTCGAAGGCGCGATGACCGAGCTGAATATCCTGTCTGAGAAGCTTAGGAGCATTTTCCAGAGACCGATCTTTTTTGCTCAAGCGATCCGGATTTTCAGGAAGTACTACAAACCACAGCTCGCACCGCCAGGATTATCTTTCGGCGATCTCCTTGGAGCTCTCGGTCCAACGCTGTTTCGTACCCGCAGTCATATAGGCAAAATGCGCAGATGGCGGTTTCTCATCCTTCTGGGTATGCATTTCCAGGATGTTTATAATTTCAACATCCACAGGGTCAAGCGCTGCGTAATTCATTACGCAGCACCGAACGGTCGGATCTATCCGTTCTGCGCTTACAATTCGGGGCCTCTCTTCAGAGAACGAGTAGAAGGAGAATTCTCGAAACCGCTCGGCGAGCGCTGAGGCGAGGGTGCAATCAACACACAGCGTTTTGGTGTAATCCCCCGGCGCCACTGTCCGGGGGTTTTTCGTTTGAGAAATCTGAAGTGCTTAATTAGACTGTATTGGTAAACGTTACTGAAGGCCGATTCACTTCCTGAATGGAGCTAGACAGCATTGGAAAACATCCTCAAGAAACGTCTCGCCATTATCAAAGCCCGGGCGAAACGCCTGCGGCGACTTCATCTATCCATAGAAACCAACGGTCGCGCGGAATCCGGCAGCGCGCCTATTGATTCACGCTCGGACCTTATCAGCAGCGGACCGTCGGATAACACCTTGGTTCGCCAAAGACTGAAGGATCCAAGGTTTATCGAATCGGATGTCGATCAAAGCGATGCGGATGATTGGGAAAGCGGCCCACTCGAAGACCTCGTGAAAGGTGAGGAACGAGAGGTCGGGGGTTGGAATTTTTATCTCGTGCGGCAGAAGGATTCCGAAATCGACCCTTGTGCAGGACGAGAAGCGCTGGAGTTCCTATCGGTGGACCGGGGGCGATACAACGGGGCCGGGATTCGCGCTGGCGGGAGACAGGTTGGGCCGAATCCACTTGAAGCACCGAGGGAGCGGGTATGCTTTTTCGATATCGAAACCACTGGCTTATCCACGAGCACGTATATTTTTCTCGGTGGCATGATGTTTCTTGATGGAGATAAATTCCTTGTGGAACAGGCTTTTGCAAGGGACTACGAAGAAGAAGGCGGAGTTCTTCGTTACATCCAAAATCGATTTGGGGCATTCGACGCCATAGTCACATATAACGGCCGGACATTCGACCTCCCTTTCGTGCGGGCGCGGATGGCGGTGAACCGAATCGGTTTTGACGAGAACTTTTTTCACCTTGATCTGTTAAGCTTTGCCCGGCGAGCCTATTCCGGGTTTCTCGAGAACTGCAGGCTTGAAACGGTCGAACGGCATCTCCGCTCCCGGGATCGTGTTGGAGACATTCCTGGAAGCCAAATACCCAATGCGTATCACGCGTACGTGATGACGGGGGAAGCGGCCCTCGTAAAGCGTGTCCTGTACCACAACCGCATGGATCTTCTCAGCATGGCGATTCTGTACAACCAATTGTGGCCCCGAAAACGGCGTTCATGACTGTGTGCGGTGATCCCGGACATCCCGAATTGCACCGTTGCTGGAATTCGAAAACTGGAAATGGTAGAATGGCTCGATATTGTTTTCGAGGAGAAGCACGCCAACTGCGCATTCTATGGTGATCGCGCAATGATGTATTGAGACAGAGGGTAAGGAACGCCCGGATTGCTCACAACAAGTCTAGCACAATGGACGTAAACAGGTTCTTATCGCTCATCCGGTCATCCGGCTCCTATGACGGGCAGATTGTCCATGCGGAGACGCTGTCCCCAAGGGAGGCGGACTACGCCCTTTTGAGCCCGCCACCTCAGGAAAGGCTCCAGAGAATCCTTGCCGCGGAAGGCATCGACAAATTGTACGTTCACCAGGCACGGGCCGTGGAAAAAGTACGCTCGGGCATCAACGTGGTCGTAGTCACCGGCACTGCCAGCGGCAAAACGCTCTGTTACAATCTTCCGGTTCTCGAAAGCATTGTCGAAGATCCGGAATGCTGCGCCCTGTACCTTTATCCGACAAAAGCGCTCGCCCAGGATCAACTTCGTACGCTCAATAGGTACCGTTCCGTCGATCCGGCACTTCCATTGAGGACCGGAACGTACGATGGGGATACACCGCCTTCGACCAGAAGAAAGCTCAAGAACGAGGCAAATGTCCTTCTCACAAATCCCGATATGCTTCACTCCGGGATACTTCCCAATCACGGAATCTGGGCACGATTCTTCGAGAGGCTTCGGTATGTAGTGATCGATGAGATTCACGCCTATCGGGGAGTATTCGGTTCGAATATCTGCCACGTTCTCCGCCGGCTGAATCGCATTTGCGCGCATTACGGCGCGGAGCCTGTTTATATCTGCTGCTCCGCCACCATCCGGAATCCGCTGGAGTTAGCGGAGAAACTCACTGCAGGGTCCATGGTGCTCGTCGACGAAGACGGTTCGCCACGGGGTGAAAAAACGGTCGTTTTCTGGAACCCGCCGTTCCTGGGAGATAATGTGATGGAACGGAGGAGTGCGAATATCGAGGCCTCCCGGCTGCTTACGGACGTGGTGAAGGATGGCCGTCAGGCGATCGCTTTTGTCCGCGCTCGCGTGGTGAGCGAAGTCATTACCAAATACGCAAAGGAAATGCTCTCTCACGAAGCCCCTTCACTCTCTCGGGCCGTAAAGGCCTACCGCGGCGGTTATCTGCCTGAGGAGAGGCGTAGGATCGAGCGGGGGCTGTTCGACGGTGAGCTCAAAGCCGTGGTAAGCACCAACGCCCTCGAATTAGGAATCGATGTCGGCGCGCTGGAATGCGCTGTTCTCGTAGGCTATCCTGGCAGCATCGCATCCACATGGCAGCAGGCGGGTAGGGCTGGAAGGGGGAGCGAGCCTTCGCTCGTTTTCCTCATTCCCTATGACAGCCCGATCGACCAGTACATGGTTCAGCATCCGGATTATTTCTTCGGGCGGACGCCAGAGAGCGCCGTCGTCGATCCACACAATCCTCACATTGTTCTTTCCCACATGCGATCGGCCGCATTTGAGCTTCCCATCGTGCCCACCGACTGGGAAGGCTTCGGTGAATACTGTGGTTCGATCCTGAGAATCCTCGAAGAAGATGGTCAGGTGAAGCGGAAAGGGGACAAGTTTTACTGGTGCGGCGGGAGCTATCCTTCGGCCGATGTGCCCCTTCGGAACATAGGTGATGATGTATATACAATTATCGAGCGGGGTGAAGAGAATCGCGTGATCGGTACGATCGATGAGGCCAGCGCGTTCATGCAGGTTCACCCCGGAGCAATCTATCTTCACAACGAAGAGACGTACTTCGTCGGCACCCTCGATATCGATAAGAAAATCGCGTACGTTGAGAAGGAGGACATCGATTATTACACGCAGTCGATCACCGAAGTGAAAATCAAGATCGAAGGGGAGGAACTCCAAAAGAAGTGGCGCGTAAGCCAGGTATGCTGGGGTGATCTCTCGGTGACGTCGCTGACTTTCATGTTCAAAAAGATCAAGTTTGGAAGCAGGGATTCGCTCGGATTCGGTGCTCTCGATCTGCCAGCACAGACGCTACTCACAACCGGCATGTGGCTGCTGCCATCCGAAGAAACTTACTTACACGTGAGGAAATCCGGCCGCATCCCACGGGAAGGGCTCCTCGGCATTGCAAACGTGATAAAAGAGGTGATACCGATTTTCGCGATGTGCGACACAATGGATGTCGGAGCTGCGGTGGATTCATCCGCCGCCAATGCTCCAGGGATTTTTGTATTCGATCGGTATCCAGGGGGGCTGGGTTTCGCTCACAAGGCATTCGAGCTGCTCGAGGAGATTATGGAAGCCTCTCTGGAACTCATTGATAATTGTCCCTGCGAAAACGGCTGTCCCTCTTGTGTCGGATCTCCGCTTCCGCCGTTCTCTCAGCTCGATCCGGATGTGGGTGCCAGGGGCCTTATTCCCGACAAGGAATCGGCGAAGTCGATACTTCACGCGTTGCTCGAAAAGGAGCCCTACGTACCGAGCAAAAGAGAAACGGATCTGTCAGCCGACATTGAACAATCATTATCCCCGCTCCCGGACACAAAACCGCTTCCGTTGCCGCTCGAAAAAAAGCTTCGCGAAAAAGTGAGCAAGCTAAAGAGAATGCGGAGCCCCTATACCAGATAGTCCCGTTCCCTCATTGTCGGTGAAAAAGCAAAAGAGAATCCCCCACCATCCACGCAAAGATGGCTATTCCGGAGAGGGGAGGATCCTGTTCAATACTTTGTTGTACGTTTCAAAATCCTTTGGCGAGAAGAGAACGAAGCGTACCTCGTCCAGCGGATGCTCGCGGAGAAACTCAATCACCGTCGAAAGCGCGACGTCTGAAGCTTTTTCGATGGGGAACCGGTAGGCGCCCGTGCTGATCGATGGGAAGGCAACCGTTCTGATACCTTCTTCTTTTGCGAGGGCGAGAGAGTTGCGATACGCATTTTCCAGTAGCGCCGGTTCGTTTTGATTCCCCCCGTACCAGATGGGGCCGACGGTATGGATTACTTTGCAGGCCTTCAAGTTTCCACCGGTTGTGATGACCGCTTCTCCGGTTGGCAGGGAGCCGATTTTCGACACGATTCGCTTGCAGTCCTCGAGGATCTTGGGGCCTCCCGCTCTGTGAATCGCGCCATCGACGCCGCCCCCCCCCATAAGTGATGAGTTTGCCGCATTCACAATGGCATCTACACTCTCTTTGGTGATATCCCCCTGAGTCAGAGTGAGCGTTGCATGGCCGATCTTCCTTTGGACATACATTTTTTCTGTCATATTCCAATCCTCCTATTTCAGTGCGCAGGCAGATTCACGGGATCATCCTGTCGCGACGCCCTTATCAATAAGCGGTGTATCATGTGGCCTGCTTGATCCTAGTTGCCTGGATCTAGATTCGATTGATGACTTCCTTTAAAGCTTCTTCAGAAGTTTGGACCTGGATGATCTTGGGGTCCAGGGTGAAACTCTTCAAACTCACGATGGGCACGCCCAGCTGCAGGCAGAATGCAACTTCTGAAAGAGTGCCGGGACCACCGCGTATGGCGATTACAGCGAGGGCAGAGCGAATGATAATTGCATTTCTCGCGATGCCCATGCCCGTCGCGACTGCCACTCCAACGAAGGGATTCGCCGTGTTGGGGGAATCAGATGGAAGGATGCCAACAGTGAGCCCACCGGCTTCGCTTGCCCCTCGGCAAGCCGCTTCCATAACTCCACCCAGTCCACCGCAAACGAGACCATACCCTGCCTCTGCGATCTTCCGGCCGACTTCATAGGCGAGTCGCTCTGTTTCCTCGTCACACTCGCCCGATCCGATGACGCCGATGAGCGGCTTTCTTTCCATTACTTCCTCCTTCTATGAAGGGTGATTGAGCTGTGACGGGACGTCGTCTGCTCCAATCGCCCTGTGCTGCGCCTCCGAAAGTCGGCGTTGCATAGAGTCTCTATCATAGCAGGAATATTTTGTTTCCTCCTTGAATAAATCCATTGGTCCGCATACACTGACAGCGCTCGGTTCTCGTAATCGTATTGCCAAGTACGAATTCAAATAAAGAATCCCCTGCTCGACAGATGAGTGAAAGGCGGCAGAATATGGCCGACGCATGGAGAATGTACCTTGGGGGTGAGTGGGTCGAGAGTGGAAACACGCTTTCCGTTACAAATCCTTATGACAACAGCTTGACTGGCGTTGTACATCTGGCGAAAGCCGAGCATTTCACCCATGCGATCGATCTCGCCGAGAAAGCATTCGATGAAACAAAGCGGCTCCCTTCATACAAAAGGGCCCAGATTTGCAGCGCGATCTCTAGCGGGATCGACGAGCGAAAAGAGTCGTTTGCCCGGATGCTCACAATGGAAATGGGTAAAACCATTCGTGAGGCGAGGGGAGAGGTTGGCAGAGCCGTATCAACATTTGCCATAGCGGCGGAAGAAACCAAGCGCATCGGCGGCGAACTGATGGACCTCGACTGGATCCCAGGTCACGATAGACGGCTTGGGATTATCCGGCGATTTCCGCTGGGAGTAATCGGTGGAATAGCCCCCTTCAACTTTCCTCTGAATCTCGTTGCGCATAAAGTCGCTCCTGCGATCGCATCCGGCAATACGATCGTTCTCAAACCCGCGTCTAAAACCCCAATCGTAGCGCTGATGCTCGCCGAGCTCGTAGACGAGACGGATTTTCCGAAGGGCGCTTTCAGCGTACTCCCCGCCCCAGGCGGCGCGGCCTCCCCTCTGGTTGAAGATGAACGGGTCAAGCTTCTTACGTTCACCGGGTCCGGCGAGGTCGGATGGGGTCTCCAGCATCAGTCGAAGGGGAAACGGGTGGCGTTGGAACTCGGAGGAAACGCAGGTGTAATTGTTGCGGATGACGCGGATCTTGGTTATGCGATCACCAGAATCGTATTCGGCGGTTTTGCACAAGCCGGTCAATCGTGCATCTCCGTGCAGCGCATATACATCCAGTCAGGCGTGTATGAAGCATTTCTCGAAGGATTTCTCCCGAAGGTCGATGCGTTGGAAATGGGAGATCCACTCGACGAACGAACCGATATTGGTCCTATGGTTGATGATGAAGCGGTTTCGAAGGTTCTCCGATGGATCGACGACGCGAAAGCGAAAGGAGCCAAGATCCTGACCGGTGGACATGCAGATGGAAGGATGTTTCATCCAACGGTGCTAGCGGATGTGGATCCGTCATGCGATGTGAGTTGCAGTGAAGTCTTTGCGCCTCTCGTCGTTGTCGCCAAATACGACAAGTTGGGAGAAGCCGTGGAAGCGGTGAATGATTCGAGATACGGGCTGCAGGCGGGTATTTTCACCAATCGCTTTAATGATATCTGGCGCGTATTCGAGGGGGTCGAGACGGGAGGTGTTGTTGTGAACGATGTGCCAACTTACCGTGCCGATCAAATGCCTTACGGAGGCGTCAAAGAGTCGGGTATGGGTCGTGAGGGGTTGCGCTTCGCGATCGAGGAAATGACCGAAATAAAAATTCTTGCCGTCAATCTTGGCGCTGGGGATTGATTGAAGCAGAGTTATCGGGAGGTTCGAGCGCTGAGCGCTCCCCGCTGGAAGGAAGTCCCGGGCTAACGGATTTGGGAATTTCTTCTTTCTCTGATGCTGCAAGGGGCTCTTCCGGCCGGGCGGATGCTATATCACTTAAAAGCGCCCTCACCTCGATTGGGGATTCCATCTGATATTTCGCTTTGGATCTTCCGATACCCACTTTGATCGAAAATGCAGTGTCGGGAACTACAGAGAAAACGTCCTCGTCCGTGGCATCATCCCCGATGGCCATAATGAAGTCCCAAGAGGTTTTCGTGATCCACCTCAACACGGCCCTGCCTTTGTTGACACCGATATTCTTGACTTCTATGACCTTTTTCCCCTCCTGAATGTCGAGGTTCAGTCTCGAGGTGAGCTGGTGAAGGACGTCCTTGAGTTCGTTCGATACGGCGGCGGCAAGTTCCTGACTCGCTTTGCGGTAATGCCAGACGAGTGAGAACTCCTTGTCCTCGACGAATGATCCTGGTGTACGGTCGGAATAGAGCTCCAAAATCGGCCTGATGCTCTCCTTCCAGTCCGTACGTATCGGTTCCGAGATCACCCACTCCTTGTCCTTCTCCTTTACCAGCAGGCCGTGTTCCGCAACGAGGTCCACGCCGATGTCCTCGAACCAGGTTTCCATTGTAGCTCTATCCCTTCCGCTAACGAGCACCACTGTATTGTTTGGATCCGATGCGAGCTTTTCCAGCAATTCCAGCAGGTCACTGGGAGGATATGCCTCGTCCGGTTTTTGGGCGAAAGGAACCATTGTTCCGTCGTAATCGAGGAGCAGAAGCCGCTTGCTGCTGTTCGCATAGCGTCTCCTCAGCATATGCCAGATCGCTGGCGTCAGCTGTTTCATCGTCAGCTTCCGCTGGAGCGTTTTGGTAGCCAGGAGCCTTGCGATGAAGTCATTCGCCCAGTTGCCTGCGTCATAGCGCTGGAGCCTTTTTCGCATAAGCCTGTTTCTATCGATCTGTTTTTCGGCCGGCATAATCAAAGCTTCTTTAATCGCTTCGGCGATTGCCGCTTTGTTGTTCGGATTGATGATGATGGCTTCGCCCATTTCCTGCGCTGCTCCCGTCATTTCGCTGAGTATCAAGACGCCCATTCCGTCTGTCTTTACTGCAAGAAATTCCTTGGCAATGAGGTTCATTCCATCCCTCATCGGCGTTATCAACGCCACATCGGCCATCTTGTACAACGCCACGAGGCTCGAAAAAGGCAGGGAACGGTAGAGGTACCAAATCGGTATCCATCCCATCGTTCCGTGTTTCCCGTTGATCTTACCGATAAGTTCCTCGATCTGTCTTTTTAGCTGAGAATAATGGTCGATCCGCGTTCTCGACGGGACGGCAAGCAGGACAAGCGTAACTTTTTCTTTGAATTCGGGGTATTTATCGAGGAATAAATCGAACGCTTCCAGCCTTTCCGGGATACCTTTCGAATAATCCAGTCGGTCGATGGAGAGAATGATCTTGCGCTCCTGGGTTTTTCTCCGGATTCTCGCGATTTCCCTTTTTACCGGGGGGGACTCGACGGCCTGGGAGAAACGATCGAAGTTTATCCCCATCGGGAAGACATCGGCCTGCACCAACCGATCATCCGTGCTGATGCGGCCGACACTGTGCTCGTATCCGAGCAGGCGGTGAACGCTCTCGAGAAAATGCAGGACGTAATCGTACGTGTGAAAACCGATGAAATCGGAACCGAGCACACCGCGCAAAACTTCTTCACGCCACGGCAGGAGTCGGAATACCTCAAAGCTTGGGAAGGGGATGTGCAGAAAAAATCCAATCATTGCATCCCTCGCCTTTTCTCGCAGGAGTCTTGGAAGCATCAATAAATGATAGTCGTGGATCCAGATCACGTCGTTCGGCTCGGCAACTCTTTGAATCGCATCCCTGAAGACTTCGCTGGCCCGGAGGTAAGACTCGAAAAGCTGGTCATTGTAAGTGGCGTGCTGCATGAAATAGTGGAACAACGGCCAAAGCGTTTTGTTGCAGAATCCGTTGTAATAGCGCTCAACTTCTCTTTGCGAGAGAAAAACCGGGTAGCATTTTTTCTCGGCGAGCATTCCGCGGATGCGGTTTCGTTCGTGGAGGGCGATTTTATCGGAGGCAATTCCGGGCCAGCCGATCCAGAGTGAATTGAAATGTGTATAGATCGAACCCAATCCGGAGGCAAGCCCTCCACTGCTCGGCTGCAGTTCGAATCCACCCTGTTTTTTGATTACTGTGAAGGGAAGTCTGTTGGATACGATTATCAGCCGGTTCATATCAATCGTTTTTGGGAGAGATGTTACTATGGATTTATGATAGTAATTTGTAAGCGCCATGCAAAGAGCGCCACCCTACGAAAAGCCGGGAGAGCAGTCAAGTGAAGAGAGCAGTTGGGCAGGGCAGCGTTGGAGAAATCGGATCGTTTGGCTGCCTGATGGCGCTGGAGATCAACCTTTTTTAATATGATAGTACAAAGGTTAGCGTATTGCCAGAGATTTTCTCGATCGGTGTTCGAAAAGAAATCAGCGAACGAGTTCGTTCAATACGTCCAAATAATTGGACAGAAGTCTTGTAATGAGAAATCTCTTTCGTATGTATTCTTTAGCATTTCCGCCCAGTCTCTGCGATAGATCGGGATCTTTGAGTAACTCGACGATGCGATCGGCGAATCCTTCCACATCATCGGGATCTGTGAGAAATCCGGTTTCACCGTCCACGACTTGTAGCGGAATCCCGCCAACGTTTGTAGCGACAACGGGTTTTGACTTCCATAGAGCCTCTGTCACAGCTAAACAGAATCCCTCTTTGGTCGATTTCTGGACGATGACGGAAGAGGCGCTCTGAATGGCATTTACAAGGATCTCATTGTTACCCATAACGAAAAGAACATCACCCTTCTCATTGAAATCCGCGGCCTTTTGGAACACACGTTCGAAGATCTGCAGCGATTCCGGATCATCCGTGGCAACGTTATAGCAGTAGACAAGCCTGCAATCGACTTTCTTTTTCACTTGCTTGAACACCTTGAGTAATCCTTCAGGATCTTTCCACTTATCCATTCTGGACACCTGCGTAATGATGGGTTTGTCAAAAGGGATCTGAGCCCGTTTGATGTACTTTTTGATGTCATTTTCCGATAGCGCTTTGTTCTTCAGCGAAATGGGGTCTATAGCCGGAAAAATGATTTTCTGGTCGAGGGGCAGTTCTTTTTGCAGATATTTTTCGCTGGAGAAAATGGCCAGATCGTAGCGGAGGAGGAAGGTCTTCAGGAATTCCCACAAGTCCGCATTGGGCTCGGACATATCCACGTGGCAGCGCCAGATCCAGGGCTGACATTTGCAGGCGAATTTGATCAACGGAAGGGGCTGCGGGTCGTGTATGATGACGCAGTCAAGGTCGTCAATGTGCGTGTATACCGCAAAATTCTGGTTCGTTCTCGCGTACAGATCTTTTTTCATCTGGGAGAGGTTGATCTGGGCACCCTGGAGTGCGTTGTGGAATTTTTTAGTGATCGTGAAAAAGTCCGGATTGCCGTGGAGGATTCGCCAGCCGGCTTCGATTCCGATGTCGTTCATCAGTGGAACAACCGAGTTGAGGATCTCGGCGACTCCGCCACCCATGTAGGTGGAGTTGATGTGGACAATCCGCTTTCCATATAAGGCTCTGGCTTTTTTGAATATCTCGGCGATGAGCTGATCCCCAACGATGTTCCGGTAGTTGACGATGGTTGCTTTCATGACTCTCCCTGCATTAAATGGACGGTTCGGATCGGGAAGGGAATCTCGATTCCCTCCTCGTGGTAGCGCTTGTGGAGTCTTTTGATGAATTCGTGCTTGATGAGATACTGATCGACGAACTCCTTGCCTCTCAAAATGACGGAAAAGTTGATACTGGAATCGTCGAAGGTGTGATAGCGGATGAACGGATCGAACTCCGTAACACCTCCGGACATATCGGTCATAACCGCTTTGGCCACTTCAATGGTCACCCGCTCGACTTTTTCGAGATCGCTGGCGTAACTCACGCCCACCTGGACGAGAACCGACATCTCTTTTTCTGGCAGAAAGAAGTTGGTCACGATCGATGAGGCGATTTTCGTGTTGGGGATGACGACGAGATTGTTCTGCAGCATCCGAATGGTCGTATTCCTCCAACCGATGTCGGTGATATACCCCTCTTCGCCGGATTCGAGCCTGATGTAGTCGCCCTGATTGATTTGTTTTACGGCAAGTATATGCAGGCCGGCGAAAAGGTTGGCAAGCGTATCCTGGAGTGCGAGCGCGACAGCGAGGCCTCCGATGCCCAACGCGGTAATGACCGGGGTGATGTTGATTCCCAGTGTCTGGCAGATGACGAGGAGGCCAATAACCATCACCAAGATGTTGATCAGGCTCCTGAAAATGCTCGTGGTGGCCGGGATGGCAGTGCCGGCATAATAGCTCACCACTCCCCGGAGAAAGCGCGCGGCGACTACCGTCACCGCGAGGAGAGCGAATGCCAGGATCAACTTGGTCAGAATGTCTGTAACTCCTTGAGATACAGGCAGATAAGGGAGTGCGATGCGCAGGCCGATAAGCGTGCCGATAAATATCGCCATTCCGCGGAGCGCCTCGCTGGCCACGTCATCGAAACGCCATTTGGTCTTGCTGGCGATCTTTTTGAGTCTCCTGAAGATAAGCGTCTCCAGGATCAGGCCGATCAGGAAACCCGCAACGGTAATCCCAAGGGCGATTAGCAGGTTTTTCGTGTTTTCGCTCAAGGACCATTCCATAAGTGTCTCACTTATATCAAAAACGGTGGTGTTATGAAAGGCGGATTGACTCCACTACGGTGAAAGATCACTGAAGCTTTTTGGCCAGCCAGCTCATCTCCTGGATAATCGCGCCGTTGGGGCAGGATTCGTCGCAGCCCAAGCAATTGATACAACTGTTGTAGTCGATGACCGGGACGCCGCTTTTATCGGGAGACATGCAGTCTACCGGGCAGCCTTCAATACAGATACCGCATCCGTCGCATTGAGCAGCGACCGCTTTTGGGTGGACCCAGTAAAAACGTCCGACGAACTCCGCCAGCCGCATTGGAACGAAGCGGAGGAGGGAATTCGAAGGCAATGCGTAATCCGGAATGCAAATTTCGGACAGGGGTAATCCTTCCAGCCGGACGCGCTCGATCCGTCCCTCTCCAAGCCCGCGCTCCATGGCAATCCTCGTTGTCGCGATCGCCGATTCTTCGAAGCCGATGATTCGGCTGGCGATCGAATCCATGGCGACTGCGTCGGGAGAAGCGAGGACAAGGCCGATTTCTCGCGCCGAACCACTTGCTGACGGGCCATTACCTTCGAGGCCCACGATCGCGTCCATGATGTGCAGCCGTGGCTTTACGAGAGAAAAGATGTCCACGAGTATTTCCGAAAATCGGTCGACCTTGGGGGCAGCTTTGTGGAAGTTCGCTTTTTGGAGACCAGGGAGCAGCCCGAAGCAATTCTTTAAAGCGCCGGTAAAGAGGGTGAGATTATGGGTCTTGAGCTTGGGAAGATTGATAATGCAGTCTACCTGGTCCAGAATCGACGTGAGATGATAGACCCTCCCGTTGATACCGATAGGGCTCGTGCCAGCCCCCTCGAACTTCACCAGTTCGCCGCCGAATGCAGCGGTTGCTCTGCCGATACCGGTGTTTTCCCAATAGCGCTCGACTCCTTTGATCGCCCCGGCGGGGCTGTCCCCGACGATGATCTTCCCCCCAGCCGATGCAACTTCGTGGGCAACCGCTTTGAGGAACACGGGATGTGTTGTGATCGCTTTCTCGGGCGATTTCGCGGCAAGCATGTTGACTTTGAGAAGCACCGTATCTCCTCGCTTGACGAACTCACGCATGCCCCCCAACGGCTCGAGAACGGAACGAACAGCCACCTGGACCATTTCGTGGTCATACGACCGGCACTGTGAAACGGACACAATGGGCGCTGCGAGAGCAGGGTCCATGGCTTGAGGGGAATAGAGGGAAGCTCTCTGATATGCACTGTCTCTTGGCCGCTTATTGAACATGGTGGCTGGTTTCCTCATACGGGGAAAAGTAGAGGAGAGGGCCGGTGGAATACAAGCTGAAAAGTCGATATTTGGTGTCCGGTTTTCGGAAACTTGTGGCATGCCTTCCAAGCGTGCCTGCGCTTACCGATCGACGGACACATTGAAAAAGCCCTTCTGTAAGGTCCTCTGGCCAACAGGATTGTCTTCTGGGTCGCTAAGCTCCACCAGGATGTTGGAAAATGTGCCCACTGCGATCTTCGAATCGTTGAACGTCACCTTGCATTCGCCTGATGCCGAGTTCGAGAGATAAATGAGATTGGACCCTCTGATTTCACTGTAGGAAAACCAGGCTGCTTCGGGGAAGAAGAGCGCTTCGGCCTCATCCCCCGTTATACGAAGCGCGACGGGTGCGACGGACTGTCCGTGAAAGCCGATTCGGAATTCGTAAGTGACACTATCGAAAGCACTTGAGGCGGAGATGAGGTACCAATTGTTTTGCTTTGAATAGGTGGTTTCGACTCCAAATTCGGTATCGCCGACGATCGAGTCGTTTGGAATGCAGAGGGACACTGTTGGTGTGATCCCGGTAATCGATGCTGCGAGACCGGATTTGCCTTGGCACAGAGACCGCCCGCTGGTCACGGGTGTTCTTTCGCCGCATCCAACGGCCATCCAAGAGGTGATTATAATGAGCGGCCAGGGGCCTGTTGGGAATAAAGGTGAGCGGCTCATTCGATAATCCTGGGCAAATGCAATTCGATGGTCTGGAAATGCAGCCGAACGATCCCACCGGAAGCACCTAGCTGCTTGAAATGTTGGAGCTTCCAAGGGATTCCGCCGGGCAAACGAAGGATTGGGTAGAAAGGATTTACTCTATCGCTTATAATTCTTCACGCCCGGATTGGACTGCCGGAAAAAAGTCGCCATCGCTCGGGGAGACAGAGAAATCCTTTCGTATCTAAGATATGAACTTGCTACTCTTTATCCTAGCGCTTTCTCTCTCGTGGACCCACTTTCCAATGCCTGGGGGGGATTCACGATGTGGGAGGCCAGCGGGGGAAAACGTCGTGGACGATCGTTACTATATTGCAAGAATGCGGATGGTGGACGCGCAAATCCGGAGTCGGGGGATATCCGACGACCGCGTTCTCAAAGCGATGGAGGACGTGCCCAGGCATCTTTTCGTTCCCCAAGACCAGGTTCCTGCCGCTTATGAGGACCACCCATTGCCCATCGGCTTCGGCCAGACGATATCGCAGCCTTACATCGTTGCCCTAATGACCGAGTGCCTGCAGCTCGAGCCGGACGACCGGGTACTCGAGATTGGCACGGGCTCGGGATACCAGGCGGCGATTCTATCGAAAATCGTCGAGAAGACATACACCATCGAAATCGTCGAACCGCTGGGGCGGTCTGCCGAGAAACGTCTGAAAGAACTGGGCTATTCGAATATAGAGGTTCGGATCGGCGATGGTTACAAAGGCTGGCCGGAGGAAGCCCCGTTTGATGCGATCATTGTGACTGCTGCTCCTGAGACGATCCCGCAACCTCTCATCGACCAGCTGGCGGATGGGGGGCGGATGGTGATCCCCGTAGGATCGTATTTCCAGGAGTTGGTTCTCGTCACGAAAAAGGATGGCAAGGTCAAAAAGCACTCGGTGGCGAGCGTGCGTTTTGTTCCCATGGTGAGTGAGCCGAAAAAGGGAAACGGAAAGGACTGATTCGCTTATCCGTCTTCGCCGATGCCTGAAGGCAGCTGTCCGTGCGTGGCTTTTACAGTGGTGTAAATCCCGCCTCTCACATAGAAATCTCCAACGATCTCCATAAAGCGCGGTTTGCAAGCCCCAACGAGGTCATCGAGGATCTCATTGATCACCGCTTCGTGGAAGGCCCCCTTGTCTCTATATGACCACAGATAGAGTTTCAGCGACTTGAGCTCGATGCATAGTTCGTCGGGGACAAAACGGATATGGATAGTGGCAAAATCAGGCTGACCCGTTCTCGGGCATAAACAGGTAAACTCGGGACATTCCATAGTGATCATGTAATCCCGCTCCGGTCGCGGATTGGGAAATACCTCGATTTCCTCTGACGGTCTCGTCGGCATCTCTCCTGCCTCATTTGTTCTGAAGTGCCTATCCGAAGGTGTACTTCGAATATTTTACATCCTTTTCGCGTGAAACGCAATGGGAGCGCCCTCTCGTCCCATTCGGTCTCGATGAACCGTTTGCGCTTCGAACCGGACAATACGGTCATTGGATCGTGACGGATCCGATTGCCACGCCTTGGTAGATGTCGTCGTCGAAAAAAATGTCTCTCAAGTAGTAGTTCGGTTTGGCCGCCAGTGCGTGCAGCTTTACCGAGACCGTATAGCTGCCGGGAGTAATATCCCCGGGAACTCTTATAGACGCCTCGTCCAACACGAGCATTCCGTCCGGCCATGCGTCGGGATTGAGAAAACCATTTTGAATCTTGTGACCCTGCCTGAAACGGAGGCGCATGGATGAGAGCGCCTCTTTCGCTTTCCGTACTATTTTTGGAAATGGTTTTCCGCCAAAGGGAAGCCCGGGTTCTTCATGATCGAAGCGAATCGATACGACGTAATTTCGGAATGGATAATCACGGTCGCCCCTCCAGAGGAGGGAAATCGCAAATGTTTTCCCCCTTTCTGTTGTCTGCTTTTCGAAACGAAAGGCGCTGAGGACGGCGTCTCCAGCTTGGCTCCCGAAGTGGACGAAGGTATCCGGGATACTGTCAACGGTGAACCGGTACGGTATTGTGTCGAGCCCGGCGGGCCGATTCCCCCTCCATTGGTAAACGAAAAAGTTGTCTTTGTCGTATAGGAGCTCGAAAAGATCCGGATGCGAGGCGAATTTATTATGCACTAGCGGAAAGACATCCCGGCTGACCGACCAGAAATTGAGAATGAATTGCGGGGGAATCCGATTATTGAGAACCACGTATTTTGCATTCGTCTCTTCCAGAATGGAAGCCGTCTCGCTCAAAGAAACAAAGGGGCTCAGGATGTCCCTACCCGCCTGCATGCGTTTTTCCAAGAGCTGGTCTCCCGGTGGTGCGTGCTGGTCGAGCGTACAAACGACGTAGTGCGGCGTGAACGCCGTGATCGTATAAGAGGTGATCGGATCACTGGCAATAACGGAGCCTGGAGGAAGGCGTTTGTGGAGGAAATCCAGACCGGTTTTCCACCCAAGGTAGCTTTTCGCCCGTTCCTCGCGGAGAGCCGATCCCGAAAGCGCCGTGCCCTTGAAGGCGGGTATGAGCTGGAGGAGAATGGCGGCGGACAAGACCGAGAAGACAGTCCACTCCAGGGCCGATCGTCGCACCCGTGCGTTGTTTGGACGAATGAAATCGACGAGGAAGTACGCAAGCAGCATGTAGAAGGGAAAGAGACTAGGTAGACGAAGGACAAGATATGTCATCGCCTTGTGGAGCGGTGGGAGGAGGATCGGATTCATGAGCACGAGAGGGATCGTAAAGCAGGCGGCTAGGAGGTATCCAAGACCGGCATATTGCTTGCGGTACTTCCATAACGCGAAAGCGGTAAGAAAAGCGGCCAATCCCAACGGTCCGGACCACAGAAAGAGCTTAGAAGGGTCCGCAATGAACAGACCTCCGCCCACATAAACGATTCTCTGAATCTCCTTATGGAGTTCGTTTGGCTGACGGTAAGCGGTAAAGAACCGAAAGATTGCATATGGGGCGATGCCGATCATTGCGGCCGTTCCGCATAAAAATGTGCGGGAAAGATGCGCACGGATCGACGGCGAGGAAAAGCACACTTTCCAAACGGCGATCAAGGCAACCGCGAACGCCACGAGCACGGCGTAGAAGATGTGTACCGCAGAAGCGGCAAAGCCGAAAAAGGCGCAGAGAACGAGTGCACGTTTCTCCCGCTTCTCCAAGAATCTGAATATGAATACGAGAAGGAATAGGAAAAACACCAGGCCAAATCGGTTGGAATAAAACGATTCGCGGATGGACTCCTCGCTGATGCCGCCTTCGAGCCACAGGAGCAGGAACGCCGACGAAATCGTGGCGATCCATGTGTTTCCGAAAAAGGCGAACGCCACCGCATAAATGGAGAGAAAGAGCAGCACGGCAAAGAATGCGTTCCATGCCTCGAGGCACGCAAGCGCTTCGATGCCGAGATAACCGGTCGAGAACGCGTATAAAACGTGGAGCAATCCTTTTCGGATGTCTTTTCCGTTTTCTCCCGCGTCCACGTAGAATGCGCTGGTGGGAAATATCTCTCCCGTTTCCTGCATCTCGCTCACGTAACCGACGTGGTCGAAGGTATCCATCAAGTAGCTGATAGGAACGCCGCTTCTCCATACGAGAAAGAAAACGACGGCGCAAACGATCAGAGTGACCAGGGTCCCGGCCCGGAGCGCTTTTTCTCGTTTTGTAAAGCCTGATGCGCTTTCTCCCGCGAAAAAGGGGAGAGAAACGATGGGGATCAGTGTTACAGGAAAGTAAGTCTCGAGGGAACCGATCGAAGCCGCGAAAAGCGCCCATATGAAGGAAACGAAGAGAAAGTAGAGGAGGCCACACAGCGCACTCAGCGATATGCGCGTAATAAGTTCCTCGCAGCGCGGCACCAGGGCCCTGCGAACAATGGCGCCGGGGAGCAGAAGCGCATACACGAAAAGAAAGGGGATTCCCCATGCTTCTGCAGAGCCGGGGAGACGTTCCCAGGGCATTGCGTAATAGGCAGGTGTCAGCGCAGCTAGGAGGACGGGTTGCAATAAGCGATTTTTCTGGAGAAAACGCTGCATTCGAAGATAGGGTTCAACCGATGGCGATCTTCGGTTCATCTGTTGGGCGCATCGTATACAAGATTGACCAATCAATGATCAACCGATGAGCCCGTAAGGTTTTCCTCTTTATATCATAAGTGCTTCTGTGATAATATAATAAAGTTTAAGATTTTTTCAGCTGTCTATTCTGAAACCATGAAGATTTGTATCGTCGCCCTCGACATTGTGCCCTATTTTCAGGATGAAACCAGCACCCGTTTTGGCGGTGCTGAGGTTCAAGCGGCTGCTCTTGCGCGCGCGTTCGCTTCTGGTGGCGCGGATGTCAGTCTCGTCGTTTCGAACCTCCCTGAGAATGTCCATCTTCCGTTTCCTGCCGAGAACGCGTATTATTCGGAACGCGGTATTTGGGGGGTCCGGTTTTTTCATCCGCGGCTTTCCGGTATTTATAGGGCTCTCGAACGCGCTGATGCGGACGTTTACTATCAACATTGTGCAGGATCGATTACCGGTGTCACGGCTGTCTTCTGCCGGAGAAAGAAGAAGGTATTCGTCTACGGTGCGGGAAGTAACTCCGATTTTTCTTTCTCGGAACTGCTCATAACCGGGCTGCGGGATAAGATTCTGTATTTCCTTGGACTGAAGCTTGCCGATGGGATCGTCGCGCAAAACCAAATACAGAAAGGCCTCTGTAAAAAGAAAGTGAATAAAACCGCGAGGGTGATTCCCATGGTGATCGACGTGAGTGAGAAGGATAGGCTCTCCTCTGGAGGAAAGGTGCTGTGGATTGGCCCGATACGAAAAGTCAAGCGCCCTGAGATGTTTCTCGAATTAGCACGACGTTTTCCGGACCGCGAGTTCGTCCTGATTGGCGGGAGTATTAGCACGGAGCTTGCCTTCGCTAATGACGTTCGGAGGCAAGCTCAGGAGGTGCCAAATCTTGCGTACATGGGTCGGATACCGCGTGACGAGGTCATACATCATCTCCAAACAGCTGCCATTCTCGTGAACACTTCCAGTGTGGAAGGTTTTCCCAATGTGTTTCTCGAAGCATGGAAGTGTGGCGTGCCGGTCATTTCATTCACTGACGTCGATGGGCTCATCGCCGGCGAAGGAGTCGGGATTTTGTGCAATAGTGTAAAGGATATGGAGCAAGCCATGCGGGCGCTTCTTGGCGAGGAAGAGCGTCGTGCTTCGATGGGAAGGAAGGCGGCTGAGCTTATTTCATCGAAGTTCTCTCCAGCAGTCCTTTCTAAAAGATACTTAGCTTATTTTAGCGAACTACTTGAAAATCGCATACGGTGCAACTGACTGTCTTCTTCGACCCGAAATTCTTAGCAATCATGTCGAATCGTTTGCAGAACAAAAAATCCCATAAGATCCTGTTCTTGGACAACACGCTCGATGTTGGAGGTCAGGAGAAACTCCTGTATGATTTTCTTTCGCGAATCGACAGAGGGCGTTTCGATGCTGTAATCTGCTGCTTGAAGCGAGGCGGCTACCTGAAAGATGCGTTCAAGAAGTTGGGTTTTGGCTTCTATGAGGAACTTCTCTCTCATAAGTACGATGCTCTTGCTTATAGAAAGGTGTCTCGAATTCTCGCCAAAGAAAAGGTGGATCTGATCCATTCATTTATCCACCCGAATACGGTCTTTTTCTCACACATGGCAATGCTCACTCGGTCTGTCAAAGCGTGGGTCTTGGCGATCCATGCTTCTGGTTCCCCGGCCGGGGGGCGGCTGATTGGACGTTTTCAAAAACTATTTCTCTCTCGTGTAAGTCGGTATGTCGCTCTAGCTGATGCACACAAGCGCTATTTGGTCGATGTGGAAGGCCTCCCTGAGAAAAAGATAGATGTGATCAACAACGGTGTGGACGTCGATAAATTTCACCCAGGCCCCTCTGATCCCGATTTCAAGAAAGGATTGGGCATCTCGGAAGGTGAACAAGTGGTAACGACCGTCGCTTCGCTGAATCGGCGAAAACGGATTGATCTGCTGCTGCAATCGGCATCGATCGTGCTCGAAAAGCGCAGGCATGTTCGCTTTTTGATCGTCGGGGGAGGACCGGAGAGAAATCGGCTGGAGCATTTGACTCGTTACTTCGGCATCGAAAAGAATGTAACATTTACTGGTATCCGTGATGACACCCCTGCTATATTGCGCGCTAGTGACCTCTTCGTGCTTGCTTCAATGCGGGGGACGGAGACCTTTCCTCTTGTGCTCCTCGAAGCGATGGCCTCGGGGCTTCCTGTCGTTTCTACAGATGTGGGAAGCGTTCGAGAGCTCGTGGTTGACGGCGAGAGTGCCATCGTCGTGCCCCCAGAAAACGCCGAAGCCCTCGCACAGGCAATCGAGATCTTGCTTACAAATGAGGAAAAAGCTCGCGTTTTTGGGATGAAGGGTAGGGAAGTCGCTGTCGAACGATTCACACTGGATCAAATGAGCATTAGGATGGAACGGTTGTATGAGCATGTTCTATCCCGCTCGAGGCGAGCTGACTAGAAGCAACAGTTTTTTGAAAACGCGGCTCGGGTGGATCAGCTAAAAATATGCCATGAGAAATCTATTCAAATTCGTTCTCAAATCTCGGGGAAAAGCGAATCTCCTCAAGCGAACGGGTCAGGTCGTCGCACGCTTCGGCGCCTCTCCCGGTCGCATGAACAAGCGTTTCGACCGATTCATGGATCTTCTCGATCGACACAGCTGCCGGCCAACGTTTCCCATCACGGCCCTTCCCATGAGCCGCCACCCGGAATTGGCCAGAATGCTTCTGTCGCGGGGAGCGGAGCTGGCTGTACATGGTTACACGCACGTGGATCTCACTGCATTGGACAAAGAGGGCCAGTCGGAGAACATCGGGAAGGCAATCCGGCTGTTCCGCCACCTTGGTGTGCCGTTCGCCGGTTTCCGCGCACCATATCTTCATTGGAACGAGGACACCATGTCGCTCGTCGAGTCATATCAGTTCCGTTACAGCAGCAACCTAACGGTGCTGTGGGACGTGGTCGACCTCAAGAGCTTGGAACCTTCACAAGTGACCGGGTGGGAGAAATCGAGGGAATTTTACCGGCCGCTCGAGGCGGAATCGGCGTTTGTCATTCCCTTCAGAAAAAGAGGCTTCGTCGAAATCCCTGTTTCGCTTCCGGACGACGAGACCCTCGTCGATCGGATGTACCTCAAGGATCCCGAACATCTATCAGTTGCTTGGGAGGCAATCCTCGAACGAACATATGATAGAGAGGAGATCTTCACGTTGCAGCTCCACCCCGAGCGTGTCGATTATTTCGCAGAGCCGTTGGCGAACCTTCTCTCTTCGTGCCGCGCGAAGAAACAGGGTGTATGGATTGCTACCCTTGAAGAGATCGCCGTGTGGTGGGCCGCCAAAGCGCAGAATAGCGCGGAGTTCGTCCGAGAAAACGGCGCATACCGAGTGGCGCTCAAAGCGTGCAAGGGAACGACCGTGTACCACAGGATGGGCGGCGTCGAGCGTGCGCTTGAGCCCGGCGTGATCAAAATCGAAAGCCCACTGCGCCCATGCGTCGGAATGAGCCCCGGGAGCAATCGGGGTGCCATAGGACTGCTGCGGGACAGAGGATATATAATAGAGGTGGGAGAACCGCCGGAGGACTACGCGGTCCACGTTGGCAAAATCGACAGCAGCGACCCCAGTGAAATGAGGCAGCTCGTCAGGAGGCTGGACAGTTTCGAGGGTCCGCTGCTGCGTTATGGCACTTGGCCTTATGGGAAGAGGAGCGCCCTCTCAGTTACGGGTGATATCGACGCCATGACAATATGGGATTTTCTGCACCGCCTGAGAGGTGCATGAGACCTCTTGCTCTACTGCTTGGATTGTGCGAGGTTTTGGAATACGAATACGATGAAAGCCGGTTCAAGAATCGTCGTAATATCCGAGGATCTGGCGGAGCCTTGGGATGAGGGGATCAAAAATTTTGCCTATTCGATCGGTGAAGCCTTCAAGAAAGAAAGCGACGTCCTCCTGGTAAACGTCGACCGGAGCGGTATAGGTAGTGAAACGGCTCTTCGCATTCCGGGAACGAAAACTTTTTTTAATCCAACGCTCCGCAAGGCCCTCCGCGAATTCTCACCCGACACGATCCTGTACGTACCGTCGCCATCGGCCACTTCGTCCAGTTTCCTGCGGTCCTTTGCGTTGCGGCGCCACGTCCCCGGAGCGGTTGTGGGAATGGTCGGACTGATGCCGAGACGACACGCACGCTTCATCAAACCGTTCCTGAAAAGACTTGCTCCCCACGTGCTGTTCGTTCCTTCGTACAAGTCGCTGCTTTTTTTCAAGCGACTGTCGATCAACGCGGAACTGCTCCCCGTTGGAGTGGATCGCAAGCGCTTTCGTCCGGCCGGGAGTGCGGAAAAAACCGCGCTCCGAAAGCGCCACAAGATCGATGAACGAGCTTTTGTGTTCCTGCATGTCGGGCACTTGAGTCCGAGGCGGAATCTCCTCGCTCTATCACGGCTGCTCGAGATACCGGATTCCGAGATCATTCTCGTGGGGAGCACGAGTACGTACGAAGACCGCCAGCTCCGCAATCATCTGGAATCCAGGGGAGTGAGGGTGATCCGGGAGTACGTCCTTGTCGAGGAACTCTACAGGTTGTCCGACTGCTACGTATTTCCAGTCGAAGATGCGGACGGATGTGTGGAAATGCCGCTGAGCGTCTTGGAAGCTCTCGCCTCGGGGCTCCCTGTTTTGACCACGCCGTTTGGTGGTTTGGTCGATTTCCTTTCCGAAGGGGACGACGTTCGTTTCTGGAGATCAGAGGCAGAGTTGGTCCTCTCAGCCGAAAAAGTGCGCACCGGCCATTCTCCCTCTGTGAGAAGCGTCAACTCGTATTCATGGGACGCCATCGCCGATCGGGTGGTCGCTGTTCTCGGGGGGATGAGGTGAAGGCATCCCTGGACCGGCTAAGACTGGGCGCCGAGATTTCGAATCCTTGGAGCACTGAACCTCCCCCCGACCTGGAGAGTCACGCGGCCTCGGATCTGGTGGCCGTCCTAAAAGAAAACAGCGCTTCGCTTCTCCCACTCAGTAAACGGCACGGTCAAGCGCTCTCCGGCTCGTCGCTGATGCCGTTCATCGAGGAAGAGGAAGCGATCTACCGCCGTCTCCGCGGTGAATTCGAAAGAGTTCGCATCGCCTTCGAAGAAAAGGGTGTCGAAACGGTCTTTATCAAATCGACCGGCCTCTATCCGTCTTTCCCGCATCTATCGAGTAACTTGGACGTTCTGGTACCATTCGATCGAGGGGATGCCGCGAGGAAAACACTTCGGGATTTGGGATATGTCGAACTCCTCAACGCCGAGGAGCCAAGAAAGTTTTTATTCCGAAGGTTTGTCTGGGGAATTCCGAGCTTCACATTTCATCTACATGAAGAGGTAGGATGGGGAGTCCCGTTTGTCGATACGGAAGCCATCTGGAAACATGCACAGGACGCGGCGGATGATGGCGATATCAAGGTGCCCGGGGCCGTTGAAGCGCTATTGATCACGTTGGCTCATTGGTTCTACGAAGATAAAATCCTCTCCCTTGGAAATATGTTTCTCACCGCTCATGCGCTGCGGAATCTCCCATGCGGGCTGGAAGAAGCGGCCCGCGGTGCTTTCGAACGAGGTTGGGAAGATGGGTTCTATGGGGCGATCAAGATTTTCTCGGAATCCTGGAAAAGGATCTTCGGAGAGGAGTTCTTCGACGCAGAGACAACCGCCCTTATCGATGAGCGCCTGTTCAAGTGGAGGCTGATCCGATGGACAATTCTCCCGAAGGTGCGTTATCTCGACCGCTGCCCGGCCAGAGTTCCTTTTGCGGCGGACAAGCTCATCTATTATAAAAAGGTGATGGCCGACAGGAACAAAACCGTTTCCTCGAGACTCCGAGACGTGCTCGTGACACTGCTCTGGGCGTTTCACCTGAAGGCCCGAATCCGGAGCCAGAAACCGTTTCTAATCGGGATCAGCGGCTGCGATGGTTCGGGAAAGACGCTGCAGGCAAACAGCCTCAAAGATGCGTTCGAAACCTGCGCGCTCAGGACCAAAGTCATCTGGTCGCGAGGCGGATCTTCCCCTTTTATCGGCTTCTTTATTCGAATGGCCAAGCGGTTGCAGCCGGCTCGCTCAGAGGAGGATACCCGTTCCGGAGGCGCACAAAATCGCAGCGGTCATGTAGTGACCGAAAAGGAAAAAGTGCAGTTCCGGCGGGAACGCCTCAGGAACCCGGTTTTTCGTTTCTTCTTCTCTGTGCTATACGGCATCGATTTGGCGGCCGCCTACTGCATCAAAGCAAGGTTGTACCTCCTTTTTGGCAATGTCGTGATCTGCGATCGTTATGTAGCCGATGCGCGTGTCGACTTCGCTGTATCCTCGGGGAGAACGTTGGAAATCTCTCCAAAAGCCTTGAGAATCCTCGAATTCCTCTCTCCGAAGCCGAATCTGTCGTTTGTCCTCGATGTCGATCCGGACGAAGCGCTCAGACGAAAACCGGATGAGGGGAGCTCCGAGCATCTCACTGAGGCCAGGAAAATGTTTTTGGAGATAGCGAGAAAAGGGGGGATGGTTGTTGTCCCGCTTGACGCATCCAAAGGAACCGTGCACGAAAATATCGCTCTGGAGAGCCTTTCGGAGTATTATAAAAGATACAGGACGTTTCTGAACGCGCTGCTCGTGGTCAATCCGACCCAGTTGAATCCCGGCCGCTGGCGCGAGTGAGTGTGGACTGGCTGCCGGGATTGGAAAAAGGAGGCGCTCTCAGGATGAAGCCGGGGCGGGTATCCCTGGAGGGGCGTCGCGTTTGTCTCGTCGGCCGCAGTCGCTATCCTTCCGACCTCTACATGAGGCGCGAGGCGGAATCGCTGGCAAGCAGCGGCTGCAGGATTTCGGTGATCTGCCAACGAGGCAAAGGAGAGCCGATTCACGAGAAGCGTGATGATATAGACATTTATCGGATGCCGGTCAAACGCTTCGAGCGCGCCATTAACCGGTATCTGTTCGAATACGGCGCTTTCTTCGCACTTTCTTCCCTTCAGCTTATTGCCTTGCACATTATGAAGCATTTTCATGCCGTCCAGGTCAACACGGCACCGGGCTGTCTCATATTCATAGCCGGCATTCCCAAACTCACGGGCACGCGATTGATTTTTTCGATGCGCAAGCCGGCACCCGAATTTTTCGAAGCGACGTCTCGGAGCTGGTATGGGAAGTTGCTTGTTCCATTGATCAACCTAGTGGAAAAACTCAGTCTCCGCTTCGCCGATCACGCGTTGACCGGTTCCCGGGAGATGCGCGACAACCTCGGGAGAAAAGGTGCTGATGTGAACAAGATCAGCGTTGTGGTGAACATGCCCGACGAGAGCTCTTTCCATCCTGAAGATTATGAAAAGCTCTACGAAAAAATTGCCGCGATCAAGAAAGAGGAACGGCGGAAGGGCATGTTTCGTATTCTCTTCCGCGGCCCCGTAGAGGAGAACAGCGGTCTCGATGTCGTCGTTAAAGCAATCGCCAATCTGAAGCAGCGGCTTCCCGGGGTGCAGTTCCGCATATCCGGCAAAGGGAATTATTCAGTTGGGATTCGCGAGCTGGCAAAAACGCTCAAAGTGGAAGGGCAAGTGGAGAACATCGAATTCGCATCAAATGATCGCATCATCGAGGAGGTACTTGCCGCCGACGCCGGAATCATTCCAACGAGAGAGAATCCTCACTCCAATCTGGTGCATCCACCTGAAATATATGAACTTATCGCCATGCGCATACCCGTGATCGCGTCGAGGCTCGAATCAGTCGCTGCGTACTTTCCGGAGGATGCCATTGTGTACTTCGAATCCGGAAACGACAAGGACCTTGCAGACAAGATTCACTATCTCTTTGCGCATCCGGAAGAGATAGAGCATCGCAACCAGGCCGCAAGAGAAATCTGCACGACATATGGCTGGGAACGTGAAGGGAAGAAGTACCTCGGGATTTATCAAACGCTGTTGACCAGTGGAACCCAGTGAGCTCCATGTGCTGATCGCGCATTGAGGGGATTCAATTTGCCTCCTCTTGTTTCACAGCAGCAAGTGTGATCTCGAAAGTCTGTGTGGCTGCAGCACCCTTGGCGTCGCTGACTCTCACTTCCACTCGATAGGAGCGAACCTTCCTTTCCTCCATCGGGAAAGTCCAAAGGATTTTGCCGGTCCGATCGATCGTCATCCCTGAAGGCGATTGCACGAGCTTGTACGAAAGTGGATCTCCATCGGCATCCTCCGCTTGGAGATGGTAGACGAAGAGATTGCCCTCTTCCGTGCTCTGCGGGGGCTTGGAAAGAATTCGAGGGGATGAATTTTCGACTTTGAGAGGATCGCTTCTCGTTGGAGAAGATTTGTCATCTCCATCATCCGCAACGATTTCCGCATATATCTTGTCACCTCTCTGGAACAGTGAAGCATCCATTGTTGGACGGGTCGCATCAGGAATCCTTTTGCCATTCTTGAACCACGTAAAGATGTACCTCAGCGAATCCCCATCGACGTCGCGACTCTGGACGTCCGCTCCGATGACATGGTTTGGATCCCCTTGAACCAGAGTAGCGGCTGAAAGAATCTGTGGCGGTGTATTCGAAATCTTCATGCGCGGAATCGTATAGGGCTTGTCTGAATCCGTCGGCCCCATGAGGCGGACTTCCGCCCAGATTTCGTCTCCCTTTCTAAAGTTTTCGGGGCCGAGGGATCTTCCGGAACCACCGATAATAGGCTGACCGTTTCGAAACCACTGGCACGTGAAGGAGTCCTGGAGCGTCCAGTAACGGTCCTCCAACCGGATCTTCAATGTGTTGAGCGCATAAGCGAGATTCGGGTAGATCCGGGCTGACCGGAGCGCGATCTGCCGGTCCACATAGTGAGACACTTGGACGTTTTGGCTCGGACTTCTCAGCCACAGGGCGTATCCGATCATTACCGCAAAGAATCCGAGGAGGAAAAGGCGGGATGGCCTCCGCCAGCTAATGCTCCATGGATCTGGAGCGGCTTGCGCCTCGATGTAGAATTGATCCAGAGGATTTTCAGCAGGATTCTCTATGGATTTCCTGGATTCCGAATCCTCGTGATTGAGATTTTTTTGGGGCCTTCTGTACTTGTTATTCTGGGGTTTTTTCATCGAGCTCACCTACACTGGAATCGCTGGTACTTGGTATCCGAAATGATGCATCGCGATCGTTCGTTTTCGCTTTTTTCCCGCTGGAATCTTTATCGGAGCGAACGATGATGAAGCTCGCCGTCGGGATGCGCGTTTTAACAATTCCTGCCGCGAAAAGAGACGCGTTGGTGACATGCGTCCCCCTATTCAGGAGCCCTGTTTCCGTCTTATACAGGCAAGTGTTTCCCGTGATAAGGACTTCTTTGCTCCCAATTTTGATGAGCCCGTCCAGCTTTCCCGAAAACAAGCCAGATATGGAAAAGCTTGTGGACCCTTTTACCGAAGACCTTTCTTTTTTATCTTTTTGGGTCTGGATGCGATCGTCTCCTGCGGAGGGCTGTGTGATGAATCCACAAAGGAATACGATCAGCAGAACACGGATGAAAACACCTGACAGGCGACGGGACATTTTTACACCTTTCTCACTTGTAAATTGGGCGCCACGAGCGCACGATGAGGTGCCGGATGGCTGTTTTTGCATCGATTGTGCTTATCTTCGCATCGCTGGATTGAACGATGACCTTTTCGTTGACGATATCGATCACTGGTCTCGAAGTGATGCCCTCGTTCAGGTTCTCATACCTGCCTTCGGTCGTGTTGATCTCTGAACCTTCCTCGGTGTCCGGTGCCGAGCCGTCCAGATAGTCCACCGCATAGAGCCAGGATCGACCGCCGGCCGAGCACGCCTCTGAAGTGGGCTGGAATGATGTGAAGTAAACCACGCCGGCCACGAGGGCATCCGGCTTCACCACGCGCTCTCCGGGGGCGAGGACGAGGTCTATGAACCACCCCTTCATATTCGAGAGTATCGGATTGATCTGATGAGTCTGGTCCACAAGCTCCGACCGGGTCAGCTTCTTGCCCGAGTGGTCGTCTATGATGCAATAAAAAGTTTGCCGGTCTGTATTCGATATGTCCTCAGGGAATAAGTATTGGCCTGTTCCAAAATAGAGATAAACATTGTCTTTTGGATCTACTGTGAGAATCGGCTCCACCTGTATGGGCTGGGTTGTTTGGAAGAGCAGCGTCTTCTTGAACGGAGCTTCGGCGATATCTATTCTCCAGACGTGACCGGCGAGATCGGATACGTAAAGGATATCGTCGTAACCATCCATGTCCAGGTCGATAACGGATGGTGACGTGGCCATGTTCAAAGACCCGGAGGAACTGAGGAGTTGCGTCCATAATGGCTTGCCCGTAGCAAGATCAGCTGCAACGATGTAGGCATTGCCTTTCTCATCCGGGCCCGAAGTGAAGAATCCCAAGAAAGTACCATCAGATTTAATCCTCGCTACCACGGGCTTGTTCCAGGAGTTCTTGAGCTCGGGAACGGACTTCTCCCAAAGAAGAAAGGGGTAATCCGGGTGCGTTATATCGAGGCAGAAGTACGAGTCTCCACCTTCTTTCTCTCCTCCGAGCAAAATGGTTCTCCAGTGACCTTGTATGAACGCATCCGCTACTTTTGGGGTGAGGTTCACATAGTAGTTATGGCAGTAATCGGGACGGGTAAGGTTTTTTAGCTTGCTCAGAACCGCTCCTGGGATAAACGCCCATTTCTCGCAACCGTCGGACGCCCCGAAACAGTGGAGCATCCCATCGTTGGCGCCGATGTAGATCACTTCCTTGCGGTGTGCATTTGCGCTTCGAAATTCATGGTAGTCGAGACGTTTGTAGAAGTGTTTGGGTTCTCCTACCACCACTGGCGAGGCATCTACGATGTCACCTAGTTTCCATCCCAATCTGCCCCTGAAGCCGGAAATGTCTTTCCCTCTAATGTATTCGATGATGGCCTTCACCGTATCTCTATCCGCCGTGCCGAGATGCCGTTCGAGAATATGAGCGTTTGCAGCGGTGAATTCCAGCATCTGCCCGTTGACGGCCGTAAAGATCATTCTCGAATCCGGATCCCTCTTCTGCAGCAAGGCTCCGGCCTCCCAAATTGGTGAGGAATTTTCAGAGAAGGGCAGAGCGAAAGCTTCGAGGTAACCTCTCCAAGTGAGAGGAGCGAACTTCGCCCTGAAGAGCCGGTCCGTATCTTTTGTTTCCTGAGATATCACTGCGACTGCGGAGCCGGATGAGAGTCGGTTGGTGATGTCATTGATCACATTCTGGAGCGTCTCCTGCAGCTGTTGCGCGTTGAATGCGCTCAAGTAAACACCGCCTCCGTTGTCCGCCGTCTCACGGAGGATTCCGGCATCGATGTTGAAGCCTATCGTATACGTAACGGCGTTCTGGATCTTTTTGAGGTCGCTCCTCAAATCCTGGTCACGAACGTAGAGGGCTACGTCGTCGAGGTAATCGGAGCAATCATTGGAGGCTGGATATGGCGCTCCGATACTTGCGCAATTTCCAGGATCTTTGGCGTCACGATCGTAGTCTCCGATGTGCTCAGGAACGTTCCGGTCCATTGTGGGGAATCCATCCGTGACCACAACGATAAAAGTTTTCTGGCACCAATACTGTATTGGAGCTCCGCCGTTTTCGTCTCTCAGATATTCGAAAGCGTCAACCATCGTCTCGGCGAGCGGAGTCCATGTCGTCGCTACAATCTCGTTGAGCTTCGAGGAAAGATGGCTCTTGCTGGAGCCAAGCGGAGCGATGACGTGACCGCCCTCATCGTGGTTGAACTCCATAATGCCGAATCGAATATTGTTCGTATTGTTGATTATAGCGGCTACGGCGGGCTTGGCCACCTGGATCCGGGTTACTGTGGGAATCGATTCACGCTGCTCTTTGGTCGCATGGAAATAGATCCAGTTCAAATAATTTCCGCTGTAGCGCCCGGCCTTGTCGTGGTCGCTGGCCACGAGATAGGCATATGGTGACGAGGGCCAATCGTTATCGAAGCTTCGTGGGGCCCTCCATCCGCTATTTGCAGCGTAGTAAGTTTTCGTTGAAACGAATACACCGGAGTATTCTGCTTGCGGGTCATAATCATCATGATACATTGCCTCGTTCATACTCCCAGAGTTGTCGAAAACGAACAACACATTCGCCTCGGCATTGGTCTGCTGTATGAACAGTGGATAGTCGCACGCCTTGGTTTGGGCGGTCGATCGATTTGGACCTCCTGTCGCAAGCAGAAGCAGAGTCAGGACCATAACAGCTGTGCAGCTGTCCTTTCTCGTTCCCGCCATATTTAGTACCCTTCTTTGAAGAGTCTGCTAAGCGACAGTTCCAATTGGCTTCTGGTGTCCCTTACGCTGGAGCCATCCGAAATGATCAAATAATCGAAGTCCTTGTATTCTGTGCTCCATCCCGGCCGCAGCCTTTTTTGCAGGAATGTGGCGTTGAATTTGTAGTCCTGTTTGCTGTCCAGCGCTGTGTAGTTGATCTGATCGTATACCACGTTTCCAGGTGCGATGATGGATGGAGGAGAATTTTGTATTCGAACCCAATTGATACCAGCTTCTCCGCCGGCATCGGCCGCATAAAAGGCGCTTTGATGAATCTGTTCATTGAACGTCACCCTCTTTTCCGAGCTGGCGATCCAGATGGAAACGGTTGCGATCACCGCGAGAATTGTAATGAATACGAGGGCGGAGACTAGAGCAAATCCTTTGTTGCTGTTTTTCAAAATTGTCATGTTGCTGTTCTCTCCTTCCGATCTGAGCAGATGGAGCCCCCAGGCCTCGAGAATGCTCTCCATATGGTTATAAGTTCCGCAAACCTACTCTTGTCGCATAGTTCACTTGTCCCCCACGCTGCATTTCCGTTGTGATCACAACTCCAATCGATCTGACTTGGGCGATCGAATCGGCGGGGAGAGGAAACATGCTGATAGAATTATTCGCCCAGTCGAAGTAAGAAAAGGTAACGTTTGTTACGTTATCGACTATTATTTGCGGGCCCGTACCAGGGTCACGTACGAGCGTTTGGTTGGCGGAGTCAAAGAAATAGAGTACGTCTTCTGAAGGCTCGTTCGTCTGGATGGCGCCGTCGCCGTTCAAGTCTGCCTGGATCCGAATGCTGTCAGAATCGGCCATGAGGATCCCGCCGAGGCCAACTCCCGACGGATCGCAACCAGCGGAGCGAATTTCCTGTGCCATGACCTCGATAGCTGCTCTACTGTTCATCTGAAGGTACGAGCGTTCTGAAGTTCTCCAGTACATTCTGTTGGTCGTAGTAAAAACGCTGAAGAGAACGGCCAACACCAAGCCTAATATCAAGACACTCACCATGAATTCGACGAGCGTCAATCCTTTGGAATTTTCAAGGCCCATCTGATGGTAGCTGCTTTGCAGACGTTTCAAGGGATTCCCTCACCGAAATGAGATCAAGTCTGACAGCACAACGGATCTCTGAGTTCCACCTTCCTGCCACTGAACGGTGACTTGCAGGCGGTTCAATCCGAAGGACACATTCTGAACATTCATCTGCCACGTATAATTGTCTATCGTTCCAGAGTCAGAGACCGCATTTGCAAAGCCCATGCTCTTCGTCCTCTCCAGCTGCAATTGCGCGATTTGGATGGTTTCTGTCAGCTGGCCTGATTCGAAGACGGACCGGTTGGATCTCGTCTGGACGAGCGCGAGGGGCAAGAGGGCGATAGTGAGAATCACGATCACGATCATGAGCTCTGGAAGGCTGAATCCACGTCTATCGCTTCTGCACATACGTTCCTCCAAAATGCCGAATTTACTGGCGTCGCACAGTCCCCGTTGGGAGCACCGTCAAAATCCGGAAATAGTACGGCCCTGTCAGGGTGATGTTTACTGGGTCAGCCCTGCCCCAGGAGTAGAACTGGGGATTCCCTGTCGCAGCCAGGGCCACCCGGTTGGGGAGGCTCTTTTGGCGAATGACCGTACCGGTGCTCGCCTCTATAACCTGGTATTGATTCGCTTGAAACTGGATGACGTAGGTTTGCTGTCTAGTGATGGCAAGGGAGCGAGCATGCTGGATGTCCATCATGAGCTCGTTGGCGGAGCCTTCTATCCTGGAGTTCGCCGCGTATCGCTGAAACGAAGGAATGCCGATACCTACCAGCAAGCCGATGGCCACGAAAATGACTGCCAGCTCCACCAATGTGAAGCCGGCCCCTCCTCGTGGCGGCCATCCATTGATCGAAGAAGCTGATGTCATATCCTGTCTCCAAGGATAGAATCCAGACCGCACGTGAATAGCGGCCGGAGTACGACAGCGCGTAAATCCGCAAAAAATGTGCCAGGCGTGACGCAACCCAAATGGTTGTCACAAGTAACGATAGAGTCCCCGTCCGCAAAGGGATTTTGGACATTTGGCATCATAGAAGCCGTTTCCTTGCATTTCGCTTTGGGTGGCGTTCTTACCCGACATGCGCCAACCTGCCAGCGGTTCCACGTGCAAGATCCGCACCGGGCCGTCCGGCGACGCCGGTTCCCCGAGACATCAGGTCGGCAAATTCGAGATGAGGGCGTTCTGCCCGTAAGAAAGGACATTTTTCTTGTCATCATATCGAGGAGTCATTACCATGCCGATTTGTCGAAAAGGTCGTGAGCGCTGGAAGGCCTCGGACATACGTATGAACTCCGGAAGGGACAGGATATGGCCACATCGAAGCGGATCCTCGAAGCTGAAACCTCCAAGCCGGTAAGCGAGTCAGGTTCATTTGAAGATCTTCCCCTCTTCGATGCCGATTCGAAAAAGGCTGGGATCATTGAAGCAGCTTCCAAGAAGAAACCAAGTACTGTGAAAAAGAACCAGCCCAGTGCGAGAAAAAAACGTGCACGCAGGAAATCAACGATAGATAGAAAGAAATCGACGGTAGCAAGTGAAGCATCGGCGGCGGCGAGTGAAAAGGAGGCTCGTGGAAAGCCGGTACGCCGCCAGCCGGCCTATCAAACCGCCCAGACATTGGCTCTGCGCCAGCGGGAGATTTCCGTCAGCGAATTTTTTGCAAAGAACCGGCATCTCCTTGGTTTCGACAGCCTCACGAAAGCACTTCTAACAGCGATCAAGGAAGCGGTGGACAATTCGTTGGACGCGTGCGAAGAGGCGGGCCTCCTGCCCGATTTGCTGGTGGAAATTCTCGAGTTGTCGGAGAATCGCTATAAAATCGTCGTGGAAGATTCGGGTCCCGGGATCGTCAAGTCTCAGGTCCCGAAGATCTTTGGGAAGCTCCTTTACGGATCGAAGTTTCACACGCTCAAGCAGGCGAGAGGCCAGCAGGGTATCGGCATTTCGGCCGCAGGAATGTACGCACAGCTCACCACCGGCAAGCCCGTCAGAGTGATTACCCGGACGGGGCCGCGCCAGCAGGCACATGTCTACGAACTCCAGATCGACACGAAGAAGAACATGCCCGTGATCATCAGTGAAGGGGCTTCCGAATGGTCGAACGATCACGGCACCCGCATCGAAATGGAGATCATGGCCACGTATAAAAAGGGCCAGCGATCGGTCGATACCTACATGCACCAGGTTGCGATGGCGAATCCTCACGCCCATATCGTATACAGGCCGCCAAAAGATGCTGAAGTGATCTACCCCAGGGTTACGGAGTCCCTCCCGCCGGAGCCACTGGCAATCAAGCCGCATCCTCACGGGGTGGAGCTCGGCGTATTGCTGGATATGCTCAAAACCACAAAGTCCAGGAACATCAGGGGATTCCTCACGACGGAGTTTACCAGGATGAGCTCCCGGCTTGCTGGGGACGTGCTCGAAGCGGCCGGTCTTCCCAGCTCCATGTCCCCCAAGCGCGTGACGCGGGAGGGTGCCGAATCGATCATCAATGCGTTCGGCCGGGCGAAAATCATGAAGCCGCCCACGAACTGTCTTTCGGTAATCGGAGGAGAACTGCTCGAGAGGAGCGTTGCGCGCGAAATCGAAGCGGACTATTACACGGCGGTGACACGACCGCCGGCCGTTTACAGGGGGAACCCGTTCCAGGTCGAAATCGCGTTCGCATATGGTGGAACCCTGCCGGACGATGAGATTGTCAAGCTCTACCGCTATGCAAACAGGGCCCCCCTCATCTACCAGCAGGCGGGATGCGCGATGACCCATGCGGTGAACGCCACCGCATGGCGGAATTACGGATTGCAGCAGGCCAGGGGCGCCCTTCCTTCAGGTCCTCTGGCAATCGTCATCCATATCGCATCGGTGTGGGTGCCGTTCACGTCGGAAAGCAAAGAGTCGATCGCGCATTACCCGGAGATCATCAAGGAGATCAAGCTCGCCCTGCAGGAGTGCGGGAGGGGACTTTCGCGTTTCATAAGAAGGGGTGTTCGCGAGCGGGACGAGGCGAAAAAACGCTCTTACATCGAACGGTACATCCCCCACATCGGGATTGCGCTGAGGGAAATCCTGTCGATGTCCGAAAAGGAAGAAACGCGCGTCGTTGATAAACTGAAGACAACACTGGAGCGAAGCAGGAAACTCTAAACGCGACCGATCTGCCGGCATTGGCGGGCCGGAGCGGCGCTGCGATCCAAGCCGGTCATGGATCCAAAGAGTTTCTCGAAGGAGGACGCGGTGAAAGAAAACAAGCATGTGGTCCAGAAGATCAAGCAGGAAGCGAAACGGATCAAAGGATCGATCACGACGGGCAAGAAACCGTCCATGAAATTTCCGCTGCGGTCGCTGTCGAATGTCCGCTATCACCCGAAGCTCGGCTTTTTCGAAATGCGCGGTAAAAAAAAGGAGCGGACGCTCACCGTGAACACGGTGAAAACGTTTGCCCAAACGCTCCGGATGATGGCCTTATCAAAAGAGCTGCTCGAGACGGACGACATCGCCACGAAACGTGAGGCATACTACGTGTCGAAAAACTGGGAAGCGGCGCGTTTCGACGATCAAACCGAGTCGGACACCGTGATAGACGACGTGGAGGCATTTTTCTCATTGAATCGGGAGCAGCTCGGTTTTATCCCGGAAGAAAAGGGCGGCGATGTGGCGGGCAAGCTCGTGGTTATCGACAGGGATCGGGAAACGGGAAAACGCATCAAGATCGACTGCACGAAGTTCGGAAGCGGTGCGTACTCGATCCCCATCTCGGTCGAAGAGCTCGAGTTCGAAACGAATGCGAAATTCATTCTTGTCATCGAAACGGCCGGGATGTTCCAGCGCCTCGTCAAGCATGCTTACTGGAAAAAAGCGAACTGCATCCTCGTTTCAATGGGAGGGGTGCCGACGCGGGCGTGCCGGCGCTTCATACGGAGGCTTTCGGACAGCAAGAAGCTTCCCGTGTATGTGTTCGTGGACGGGGATCCCTATGGGATCAGCAATATCTACCGGACGCTCAAGGTGGGCAGCGGCAATGCCGCGCACCTGAACGAATTCTTCTGCGTACCCCAGGCGAAGTTTCTGGGAATCACCCCTCAGGACATCGTCAACTACAAGCTCCCCACGCACCCCTTGAAAGACGTGGACGTGAAGCGCGCGAAGGATGCCTTGAAGAACGATCCGTTTGTGCTGCACCATAAAACTTGGCAGAAAGCGCTGTCGCAGCTCATCAAGATGGGTGTGAGAGCGGAGCAGCAGGCACTGGCGAAGCACGGATTGAACTATGTTATAGACACATATCTCCCCGAGAAATTGAAACACCCCGAGCATTTCCTGCCCTGAGCTTGCACTTGAGATTTGCTGGATCAAGGAAATGTTCCTTCAATGGTAGCGGCCTCGATCGCCCCTCGGCTCATGGTCCTCGCGCGCGTCTAAAGTTATAGCGCGCTGCGGAAATCGCCTCAGGGCTATCGAGGCCCGCTTACAGAATGGGCGAGAGTGTCTCGCATACGTTCTTTCTTGGACAACTCCGTTGCTATTTATCTTTCCAGTATTCCTCCAGCTCAACGCCCAGGCCGCTGGCTATTCTCGTGACGAAAGCGAAATAAGCAGCAACCAATGTGATGTCCAAGATATCCGACTCCTTGAATCCGAGGTCCCGGAGCTTGTCGATGTCTGCTTTCTCGATATCCCATGGGCACTTGGTGAGTTTCTCGGCATGCTCGAGCATCCCGATGTCTTTGTCGCCAATATTGAGCTTGCGGAAATCTTTTTTGATGCCATCGATGAGGGAACCGTTTTTTGTCAATTGGAAGAGGCTCTCCCCATGGTGAACAATTGCATACTCACACTGGTTCACGGTCGATACCACCAGGCCTATCATCTCGCGCTGCATGCGGCTTAGCCCGGATTTACCGGTGGATAGGTGCTTGTAAAAGTCGTAGTGGAATCTCAACGCTTCGGGATTAAAGCTGTGAATCTTCCAAATGTTGGCTACCCCCTCGAAGGGATCTCCGTACTTCTTGTAAAGTGTCCTCAAGTAATCATGGGCTTCGTCTTCTTTGATCATTTTGATCCATGCCATGTGACGTGCCTCCGTTTCTGTTGAGCCATCGATTTCGTGTTCATCTTATCAGAATCGAAGAAGGATCGTCGACATTGTTTTCGGGCGTGAGATCGTTAGCTCACTCCGAATATCTGAATAGCCGTTGTATTGTGATGGAGAAAGCGAATAGATGAAGCACAACTCGATGTTAGTTCTCCCAATATCCTGTTTGATCCCCGGTTCTATCCTTGCTAGAATATTGATTCATCTGGAGGTTCGAGTTATCAGACCTCCTTTTTGCCAATTGCACATTCCTTGGGGAAGTTATGATTGGCGAAACCATCTCCCATTACAAGATTCTCAAAAAACTCGGCGAAGGCGGGATGGGTGTGGTCTACGAGGCGCGCGATCTCAAGCTCGACCGTC
>JABAOH010041675.1_pt3 | contig 52948 bp, 47 predicted proteins | sample 7062181 | NCBI WGS metagenome assembly JABAOH01 (sample SAMN14538630, study PRJNA623070) | marine sediment metagenome | biome: marine biome [ENVO:00000428]; feature: marine pelagic biome [ENVO:01000023]; material: deep marine sediment [ENVO:00002113]; isolation source: pool of 5 deep marine... | reverse complement strand
TTCTCCGTTCACGGCACATTCGAAATTTCAACCCCTGTGTGGGGTTGCGGTTTGCGGTAACCCCCGAATTTTCCAGTGGGAACTGTCAGCCGTGACCCCCGGGGGTCACGGCTTAACATTTCGTGTTCACGATATGTTCGGGATCTCCATCAGTGAACTGTCAACAGTGAACCGTGAACTCTTTATTTGCCAAAGGTTGGTGTTGAACCCAATGATGCCCTGTGCTAAGGTGGACGGCGTTCGCGAAGAGGCAGCGTGATTGTGAGGCTGCGTGATAGGCCCCCGCGAGAGGAGCGCATTCGGTGTTGCGTGAACTGGTTTTCGCTCCGGTGGCCGAGGAATTGGCTGAAGTCGAGCGGCGGATCCAGGCGAGGGTTTCGAGCCGCGCCGATCTCATTTCAGAAGTGACCACCTACGTGCTCGGCAGTGGCGGAAAGCGGGTGCGGCCCGCCCTGCTGCTTCTCTCCGCCCGCGTGTGTGGGTACGATGGCGGAGAGCGGGCTGTGGATCTGGCCGTGGTCGCGGAGTTCATGCATGTGGCCACCCTCATCCATGACGACATCATCGATAACGCCCAAAAAAGGAGAGGGCAAGCGTCGGCCAATGCGCGGTGGGGGCCTCACATTTCGGTCCTGGCGGGCGACTTTCTGTACTCGCACTCCATCCAGCGGCTGGTGAGTGATGGAGACTTTCGGATCCTCAAGGCCTTCGCGGACGCCACCGTNNCAGATGGCACCGGGATCCGGACATTTTGTACCAGGACTATCTCACTATCATCACGTGTAAGACGGCAGCCCTCTTTTCCGCAGCGTGCCGGAGCGGGGCATTGATCGCGGGCGTGGACGGAACACGGGTGGAGGCGTTAACGGAATTTGGTCTCAACCTAGGGATCGGATTCCAGCTGGTGGATGATGCGCTGGATTTTACCGCGAGCGAGGAGATCCTGGGGAAGCCAGTCGGAAACGATTTGCTGGAGGGCAAGGTGACATATCCCCTCATTTACGTCCTCCACCAAGACCGAAGCCCCGAGCGAGATGAACTCTGTCGTCTCCTGCGCGATGGGTACATGCGTGAGGGCGACGTGGGGATGATTCGGCGGTATGTGACGGAGCGCGGCGGGGTGCACGCGGCGGTGGAAGAAGCAAGGAAGTTTCTCAACAAGGCGCGCGAACAGCTGCTTCCCTTTCCCGACACCGCCGCCCGGCGATCCCTGGAAATGTTGGTGGATTTCATCGCCGAGCGGGAATGGTAACCAGCGGGGACGAGGTGTCAGCCACGCGGATTCTGATTGTTAAGCTGAGTTCTTTGGGGGATTTGATCCACGCGCTCCCCACGATCCATTGCCTCAAGGTGGGCCTCCCCGCCACCATCACCTGGGTCGCGAATGCTGTCTACGCCCCTTTGCTTCAGTATGCCACAGACGTGGATGAAGTGATCCCCTTTGACCGAAAGCACCCTGTCAGGGGTCTGTGGGGCGTGGTCCGGGAATTGCGCGGGAGGGAGTTCGATCTCGTCATTGACCTGACCGGCCTCTTCAAAAGCGCCCTGATCAGCCGACTGGCGCGGGGGCGACTCTGTCTCGGTCCTTCGTATGCCCGCGAGCTTTCCTGGCTCTTATACCATCGGCAGGTGGGCTCAAGCGATCTCAATCGTCACGCGGTGGAACGGTATCTCGACGTGGCCCGGGCGTTAGACGTGCGGGACAGGAATCGGGTATTTCCGTTGACGTTTCCGCCCGCGTCCTTCGCGCTGGACGGAAAACGGCGGACTGTGGTCTTGGTCCCCAACGCGCGGTGGCCCACCAAGCTGTGGCCGGCCGCCTCCTTCGCCGACGTGGCAGATCGGCTTCGTCGGGATGGGATGCAGGTACTGATGGTGGGGGGCGAGTTGCCGACGGCGGAGGATCCCCTGGCCAGCCTGGAGGGGGTTGTCGACCTGCGGGGGAGAACCTCCTTGGCAGAGCTCGGAGGGATCCTTCAGCGCGCCGAACTGGTCATTGCCAATGACACCGGTCCGATGCATCTCGCCGCTTCCCTCGGGCGCAAAGTGATCGCCCTCATGGGGCCCACCGATCCAAAAAGGACAGGGCCGTACGGGACCGGCCATCGGATCCTCTCCACGGGCCCCACCTGCAGTCCCTGCCTCTCTAAGGTGTGCAGGAACCCGGCGGGACAAGTCTGCCTCCAGGACGTGCGGCCCACCGAGGTATATGCAGCTGCCGTGGAGATGCTCGGGGACGAGGCACGTTTCAGCTTGAACCCCCCTCTCACGCATGAATCGTTTCCCAACGCCTAGGATACCCTTTGCAAGCGATCTCTGGAGGGATTGTCGCCGACCGGGGCTTACCGCGCGGTGGGGTATAATAGGGGTGGTCTCTGGTGTTGGACATTGGACTTTGGATCACTGATTTCCAATGAGTTATGACCCGAAACACATCCGGAACTTCTCCATTATCGCCCACATCGACCATGGGAAGTCCACCTTGGCCGATCGGCTCCTGGAGTACACCGGGGCTGTGCCGGGTTCAAAGATGCGGGAGCAGGTCTTGGATCAGATGGAGCTCGAGCGGGAGCGAGGAATCACGATCAAGGCCAAAGCGGTCCGTCTCGAATACGAGTCCCGGGAAGGGACGGGTTACGTCCTCAACCTGATCGATACTCCGGGACACGTCGACTTCTCGTACGAAGTCTCTCGAGCCCTGAGTGCCTGTGAGGGCACCCTGCTGGTGGTCGATGCCTCTCAAGGCGTTCAGGCGCAGACGCTGGCCAACCTTCACTTGGCGCTTGAGCATAACCTCACTGTCATTCCGGTGGTGAACAAGATCGATCTCCCCATCGCTGATGTCGGCGGCGTCACGCAACAAATGGAAGAAACCTTGCTGATCGACGCCTCCGAAGCGATCCTCTGTAGCGCCAAGGAGGGCATCGGGACTCAGGAGATCCTCGAGGCGATTGTCACGCGCATCGCCCCTCCGCAGGGAGATCCACGGGCTCCCCTCCAAGCGTTGGTTTTTGATTCCTGGTTTGATCCCTTCCAGGGCGTGATTGCTTACATCCGTGTTATGCAGGGACTCGTTAAGCCGGGGATCCGCATCTGCCTCATGTCGAGCGGTGTGACCTTTGAAGTCAGTCAAGTGGGGGTATTCTGCCCGGAAATGCGACCAGTCTCGATGCTGCGGGCAGGAGAAGTGGGGTATCTCATGGCGGGGATGAAGGATGTCCGCCAGGTCCGGGTCGGAGATACCGTCACCGAGGTGGACCGGCCGACCTCGGCCCCCCTCGTCGGCTTCCGGGAAGTGCGGCCCATGGTCTTTGCCGGGCTCTATCCGGTAGAGGGGGGAGACTATCTTCGCCTGAAAGAGGCTCTGGAAAAGTTGCGGCTCAACGATTCGGCTTTTACCTTTGAGCTAGAGACCTCGGTGGCTTTGGGCTTCGGTTTCCGGTGTGGTTTCCTGGGCTTACTCCATCTCGAGATCGTCCAGGAGCGATTAGAGCGCGAATTCGATCTGCAGCTCCTGACCACCGCGCCGACCGTCGTCTACCACGTCCGGCTCACCGATGGGACGCTGGTGGAGGTGGATAATCCCTCGCGTCTTCCGTCGCGCGAGCGTGTCCTCGGCGTCGAAGAACCGTACATCCGGGCCCTGATCATGGCGCCGGCAGCGTTTGTGGGACCGATCTTGGGGCTCTGCGAGGAGAAGCGGGGGATTCAGAGCGGCCTGGAGTATCTGCAAGACCGCCGTGTGTTGATTACTTACGATCTCCCCTTGGCTGAGGTCGTCCTCGATTTCTACGACCGGCTCAAATCGCTCACCCGGGGATATGCCTCGCTAGATTATGAGTTGCTCGATTACCGGGAAGGGAATCTGGTGAAGCTGGATATCCTGGTCAACGGGGAGCCGGTGGATGCCCTGTCTGCCATCGTGCATCAGGACGAGGCCTATCACCGAGGACGGCAGTGCGTGGCAAAAATTCGGGAGTGCATCCCCCGACAGCTCTTTGAGGTGGTGTTGCAGGCGGCGATCGGAGGCCGGGTCATCGCCCGAGAGAGCGTCAAGCCCCTCCGCAAACAGGTGACCGCCAAGTGTTACGGAGGTGACGTCACGCGAAAGCGAAAGCTGTTGGAGCGGCAGAAGGAGGGGAAAAAGCGAATGAAGCAGGTGGGGCGTGTAGAAATCCCTCAGGAGGCCTTTATGGCCGTTTTGAACGTGCGGGGGGAAGAGCGCGGGTCTCGGGGATGAGGGGCTGCGCGGACTCCGGAAGCCGGCCACTCAAGAAGAGAAAAAGATGGACCGTGAGCAAGAACGGGAGAACCGAGTGCGGATGGGAGAGGCGTCGGGCGTGAAGGCACGCGTGCGGCGAAAGTCGGCGACTCGGGAGTGGATAGAGGCGCTGGTTTTGGCCGTTCTGTTGGCCTTGTTTATCCGGACCTTTGTGGTCCAAGCCTTCAAGATCCCTTCTGGATCTATGGTTCCCACGCTCATGGTCGGGGATCATATCCTGGTCAACAAATTTATTTACGGGGTCCGCATTCCCGTACTGGATATCTGGGTTCTCGGGCCTTGGGCCCCGGAGCGCGGCGACATCATCGTCTTTAAATTTCCCGAGGACGAGAGTCGCGATTTCATCAAACGTGTCATCGGACTCCCGGGAGAAGAGGTGGAGTTCCGAGATAGGCAGGTGTACATCAATGGTGAGCCGCTCGGGGAGTCGTACGCCGTATACAAGGGTTCCGCGCCGTTTCGGAATCCTCATTCATGTGGGAACTTCTGTGGACCACTCGTGGTTCCGAACGACAAGCTCTTTGTGCTCGGAGACAACCGGGACCATAGCCAAGACAGTCGCTTCTGGGGCTTTCTGGACATTCAGAAGGTGGAGGGAGAAGCATTCATCATATACTGGTCCTGGGACTCAGGAGAGGGGTGGCCGCGCTGGAATCGGATTGGCAAGCTTATTGACTGATGTCCGAAGTCCGATGTCCAAAATGCGAGACCCGAAACCCGGAACTTTGAGCCCTGAACCGGGCACTGGGCACCGGGCACTGCGAGCTGTGAACCCCAAAGCCAACCCCTTTCCCCTTGACAAGGGGGGGGCTGACCTTTATCTTCACCCTATACGAGGGTTAGCACTCTTGATCTGAGAGTGCTAACCCCGGTCCGAAAGCTGATAGAGAGCCGTCCGCGAAGAGCTGCGCGGAATCGAGGCCTAGGGAGTCCTGTAGAGCCGTGGGCAAGGATCCGGGACGGGGCTAACGCGAGGCGTGATCATGGGTAGTGCGCCAACCGAATTGACCGACCGAGAACGGGAGGTCCTGCGGGTCATCATTCAGGATTATATTTCGAGTGCCGAGCCCGTCGGCTCCCGGAGCATCGCACGGAAATACGGCTTTCGACTGAGTCCGGCAACCATCCGGAACGTCATGGCCGATCTGGCACAGCTCGGGTTTCTCGCCCAGCCGCATACTTCCGCAGGCAGGGTCCCCACCGATCTGGGTTACCGCTTCTACGTGGACAGCCTGATGGATCGACGCCCCCTCAGCCGGGCGGAGGAGGGCATGATTGAGAGGCAATTGCGTCTCCTTGGGGAGGTGGAAGACCTGATGCGGGAGGCCACGAAGCTCCTCTCTGGCCTCTCACGTTCGGTGGGATTGGTCCTCGCACCCCGGGTGGACCAATTGACGGTGAAACGGATCGAGTTCGTCCATCTGTCAGCGGAGCGGGTCCTCGTCATCCTGATCGCCACATCGGGACAGGTCCACCACAAGATGGTCATTCTTGATGAAGTCATTCCCCAAGAGGAGTTGAACAAAATTGCCCGGCTGCTCAATACGCTGGTGGAGGGGCTATCCCTTTCCGGGGTGCGGCAGCTTCTCGTCAAGAGGATGGCCGAGGAGAAAGCGATGTATGATGAACTCCTCCGGCGGGCCCTCGAGCTGGGTCAGAAGAGCTTTGCCGAAGAAACGGAGGGGGAAGTCTACATTGGGGGAACCGCGAACTTTATGCATCAGCCGGAGTTTGCCGATATCGAGAAGATGCGATCGATCTTTGCGGCCTTCGAGGAGAAGTCGAAGCTGGTGAAGATTCTCGATCGGTGCCTGGTCCTAGAGGGGCTGACCATCATCATCGGCTCGGAAAACGTCGTCCCGGAGTTGCAGGACCTGAGCTTGGTGACGGCCCCGTATTGGTGCGGGGAGCACCTGCTGGGGACGCTCGGGGTGATCGGTCCGACCCGGATGGAGTACAGCAAGATCGTCCCCCTCGTCGACTTTACCGCTAAACTGGTCAGTCGACACCTGACTGAAGTCGCCTCGTAGCAAAAGATGCACGCTCAATGGCGGGAGGTTTGCCTCTCGCTTTTTGCCTTCAGGGGAGAGTGGGAATGTTTCGGGAACGGCAGGAAGAGGAGCTGAACTCAGCCGAGGAGCAACCGGTCGAACCCGTGTCCGGGGAGCCGGCGCCGGCCGAGGAGACGACCCCGGACGAGGATCTCTCGCAGAAGGTCGCGGTGCAGACACGAGAGCTCCAGGAGCTACAAGATCGGTATCTGCGTCTCGCGGCTGAGTTCGACAATTATCGGAAGCGGACGGTACGGGAACGGACCGATTTCATCCGAACCGCGCACGAGGGTCTCCTCTTCGAGCTCCTTCCGGTGCTGGATAATCTCGCGCGAGCGCTGGCTGCGGCGCGGTCCTCCGCCGCCTCGTCCGGGGGAGGCGAGGGCCTGATCGAAGGGGTGGACATCACGCTCCGTCTCTTCAAAGGGATGCTCGAAAAGCAAGGGCTGAGGGAAATCGAGACCGTCGGACGGGAGTTCGATCCGACCATCCATGACGCAGTAGAGCAGGTGCGGACGGCCGACTATCCCGAGAACACCGTCGTGGAGGAGGTCCTTCCGGGATACCTCTTGGACCAAAAGGTTCTCCGTCCGGCCCAGGTGAAGGTATCCACCGGTGCTGCCGCTCCTGCGGAGCCAGAGGGTCAGCCAGGGGTGAAAGGCGGTGAGTAAGGACTACTATCAGATTCTCGGTATCTCGAAGAGCGCCTCCCCAGAGGAGATCAAGAAGGCCTATCGCCGTCTGGCCTTGAAATTCCATCCTGATAAGAATCCCAACGACCCGGCAGCGGCGGAGCAGTTCAAGGAAATCAACGAAGCCTACGAAGTCTTGTCGAACCCTGAGCGACGGCTGGACTATGACCGGTTTGGAATCGTCGGCGGTCCTCGGATGGCCGAGGGGTATGCCGACTTCGGCATGGGCTTCGGAGGGCTTTTTGAAGACATCCTGGAAGGGTTTTTTGGAGGATTTGGCGGGCGGAGTGCTGCGCACCGGGGTGCAGACCTCCGCTATACGCTTTCCATCACTTTGGAGGACGCCGCCAAGGGAAAGAAAAAAGAGATCAGCGTTCCGCGACTCGAGGCGTGTGAGAGCTGTGACGGGACCGGGGCCCAGCCGGGAACGCGACCCGAGCCCTGTCCGGCCTGCCGTGGGAGAGGGCAGGTCCGGTTCTCACGAGGCTTTCTTACGGTCAACCAGACCTGTAATCGATGCGGAGGAGAGGGGAGTGTCATCGGCTCGCCCTGCAAGGCGTGTCGAGGAGAAGGTCGAATTACCAAGGAGCGGACAGTGACCGTCAAGGTCCCAGCAGGGGTCGAGACGGGGACACAGCTCCGGATCAGCAGTGAGGGGGAAGCCGGGATCAGAGGAGGCCCTCCGGGTGATCTCTACGTGGTCGTCCAAGTGAGGGAGCACCCCATTTTCCGCCGTGAGGGGGATGATTTGACCTGTGAAGTCCCGATCAGCTTCACCCAGGCTGCCTTGGGGGGAGAGGCCCAGGTTCCCACGCTTACGGGAATGATTCCCATTCACATCCCTCCGGGGACCCAACCGGGCACGGAGTTTCGTTTCGGGGGATACGGCCTCCCGAACCTCCGGGGCTACGGTCGCGGGGACCTGAGGGTGAAGATCCTGGTCGAAATTCCTACCCGCCTGACCCATCAACAACGGGAACTCCTCGAAGAACTCCGACGCCTCGAGAACGGCGAGGGAACTCCCTTGAGCAAGAGCTTTTTCGAAAAGGTCCGGGAGCTCTTTGGTGGATAAATCGGTTGTCGGGTCACCGCGTATCGTAGTTCCCTCTTTTGCTCCTCATCAGCTTCTTGCCTCTTCCGAAACCCTTCAGAGCTGAGCGCCTATCCACGCTCGTGATCTCGGGAAATTTAAAGTAAGATCGTCCAAGACCCTGATCTTGTTCTTCGACTTCGGACATCGGACTTCGGACACTTTTGAAGATGCATCGATTTTTTGTTATTGGGGAGTGCCGACTGGGTGACAAGGTTCAGTTCAGCCCGCCTCAAGCTCGTCAGATTACGCGGGTGCTTCGGATGTGCGTGGGCGCCCGCATCCTAATCTTCAACGGCAGCGGGCGGGAGTGGGAAGTGGAAATTGTGGGAGCCTCTCCGCGACAAGTCGTGGGTCGCATTGTGGCAGAAAGCGCAACGCCGAGGGAGTCTCCCCTTCGCGTTGTGCTGCTTCAAGGGCTTCTGAAGGGAGACAAGATGGATTACCTCATCCAGAAGACGACAGAGATGGGGGTGGCCGAGATTGTCCTCCTGTTGACCAGGCGGACGGTGGCTGAGGGACTGGGCAAGGTGGTCCGGTGGGAACGGATTGCCATTGAGGCGGCGGAGCAATCAGGTCGGTTGCGTGTCCCAAAACTCACCGGACCGCTCCCCCTTGAGCAACATGTGGTCGGGCCGAGCCGCACTGCCGCTTTTGTGTTTTGGGAGAGCGAGCGGGTGGGGACGTTCGCCACACTCTTGGAGCAGACTCCCCTCCCGGATGAGGTCAAGATCCTGGTGGGTCCGGAGGGAGGGCTGGAGACGGACGAGGTAACCTTCTTGAAAAAGGCGGGCTTTGTGCCCGTTTCCCTCGGGCCCAGGACCCTGCGGGCGGAGACCGCTGCAATAGCGGCTCTCAGTATCCTTCAGTATCGCTGGGGTGACCTTCGCTGAGTCCCCGGAAGTCGCTGGTGATTGGCTGTCCGCTGAGCGGGTTGACTCGGGTGCGGGATTCTGATACTTCTCAAATCGCCCGGCAGGGCGGTGCCTCTTGTTCACCCGGTCTTTTGAACCTTTCAGCAATGCAGTTATACCTTATTGACGGAACGTCCTACATCTATCGAGCCTTCTATGCCCTTCCACCCTTGAGCAATTCTCGGGGGCTCCCGACCGGAGCGATCTACGGCTTTACCAATATGTTCTTGAAGGTCATGCGGGAGCGGGCTCCGGAACATGCGGCCGCAGTGTTTGATGCTGGAGGGGAGACGGAGCGTCACCGAGAGTATGAGGCCTACAAGGCGCAGCGTCCGCCCATACCCGATGCCCTTGCCTCGCAGATCCCGTATGTCTACCAGGTTGTGGAGGCCCTCAATGTTCCGACCCTGATGGAGGAGGGTTACGAGGCGGACGACATTATTGGGACGGTTGCAACTCGAGCGGTTGGTGATGGCTTTCAGGTGACTATCGTTTCGGGTGACAAGGATCTGTTCCAGCTCGTGGGGCCTGCCGTCCAGGTGTACGATCCCATGCGCGACAAGATCTATCGCGTTGAGGACGTGGAGGGTCGGTATGGGGTGCCGCCTCGCGCAATGGTGGACCTGATGAGTCTCACGGGGGACGCCGTTGACAACATCCCGGGAGTGCCGGGAGTGGGGGAGAAAACGGCCAGCTCCTTGATTCAAGAATTTGGGACGGTGGAGAATCTCCTGCAGTCTCTGGATCAGGTCAAGCGGCAAAAGCTGCGCGAGGCCCTCAAGACCCATGCCGAGCAGATCCGGGCGAACCGAGCTCTTGTCACTATCCGGACCGACCTTCCCTTTTCAGTCACGGCGGAGGCCTTACGACGCCAGCCCCCCGATTGGGAACGACTTCGGGTGTTATTCCAGGAGCTCGAGTTTACTCGGTTGCTCACCAATCTCGAGGGTCCTGCGCGAGGGATGCTCTGATCGTATGATGCTTGTGGGGCTCACGGGGGGGATTGCGACCGGCAAGAGTACCGTCGCCCGGATGTTTGCGGAGCGGGGGGCTGCGGTCCTCGATGCTGATGAGATGGTCCGAGAATTGCAGAACCCAGGCACATCAGTCTATGAAGCCATTGTCGAGGCCTTCGGTACCCTGATTCTGAAAGACGACGGCACGATCGATCGTAAGTTCCTAGGCGAGATCGTCTTTCGTGATGAGAAGGGACGGAGGCAACTTGAAACCATCGTTCACCCTGCCCTCGTTGCCGCGGTCCAACAGCGGGTGGCTCAACTTCGGACACAAGGGGTCTCCATATGCGTGGTGGAGCTCCCCCTGCTCATCGAGGCCGAGTCTGAGCGTCGGTTCGATTCCGTGGTCGTCGTCACCGCCCCACAGGAGGTGCAGGTGGGGCGCCTCATGGCAGACCGGGGCCTGACCCGGGAAGAGGCTTTGGCTCGTATTCGCAGTCAAATGCCTCTTTCAGAGAAGGTCACGCGGGCTCATTTCGTTATCGAGAATGGAGGGGATCTTTGGGAAACGGAGCAAAGGGTGCAGGAGATATACGAGGTGCTGTTCCAAACTGGCTCAAAAAAAACTTGACAAGCCCTGAGGGGCTCTTTAGCATAGCATTAGACATTCCGGATGTAGATATCTCCTCAGCACTCTCAAGTAAGTTCCTCCACTGTTCTCCAGCTGTTCTGATCTGCCTTGGGAGATTCCCTGTATCGGGTGCTGTCCGCAAACGGAGAATTTCATCCCGCCCCCACACTCTATCCTGGGCGACCGCGCCTCGTCCTGCATCGATGTGCAGTGATCAAAGATACGTCAGGGGCTAAATTGAGAGGGTACAAGAGCTGAGGCATTGTTGTAAGTCCCGCGACCGGACGGAGAAGGAGAAAGAGAAAGCGCCATGTCACCTCAACGCCATGCGGCCGATGCCGCCAAAGAAGTGACCAAAGAGGGGAAAGAGACAAGAGAGACGAAAGCCGTAGCCCGGGATGCGGTCAAGGACACGCCCCGCGAAGGTCTGATGAATTTGGCGGAGTTGACGGAAAAGACGATCCCCGAACTCACCGCCATCGCTCGCTCCCTCGGCTTGGTCGGCGCTAGCGCCCTACGGAAGCAGGAACTCATCTTCAAGATTCTGGAGGCCCAGGCAGAGAAGAACGGGCTCATCTTTGCCGAGGGAGTCCTGGAAGTCCTCCCGGATGGCTTTGGCTTCCTCCGGGCGCCCAACTATAACTATCTTCCTGGCCCCGACGACATCTACGTCTCCCCGTCCCAGATCCGGCGCTTCGATCTGAGGACCGGCGACACCGTATCGGGGCAGGTCCGACCGCCGAAGGAGGGGGAGCGCTATTTCGCGCTGCTCAAGGTGGAGGCAGTCAACTTTGAAAACCCCGAGGTGATCAAGGACAAGACCCTGTTCGACAACCTCACTCCTCTCTTTCCCAACGAGCGGATCGGCCTCGAAACCACGGGTGATGAGATCAATATGCGGGTCATGAATTTGATTACGCCCATCGGGAAGGGGCAGCGGGGATTGATCGTGGCGCAGCCCCGGACCGGGAAGACGATCCTCCTGCAAAAGATTGCGAACAGCATCACCAAGAATCACCCTGAGGTCTTTCTCATCGTGCTCCTGATCGATGAGCGTCCGGAAGAGGTGACCGATTTTCAGCGGTCGGTGAAGGCGGAGGTAATTAGCTCGACCTTTGATGAGCCGGCCAGTCGCCACGTCCAGGTGGCGGAGATGGTTTTGGAAAAGGCCAGACGTCTCGTGGAGCACAGGCGGGATGTGGTCATCCTGCTCGACTCGATCACCCGACTCGCCCGCGCGTATAATGCGGTCTGTCCGCCGAGCGGCAAAGTTCTCTCGGGAGGAATCGACGCCAACGCCCTGCAGCGCCCCAAGCGCTTCTTCGGGGCGGCCCGGAACACCGAGGAGGGGGGATCTCTTACCATCATCGCGACGGCCTTGGTCGATACCGGTAGTCGGATGGACGATGTGATCTTTGAAGAGTTTAAGGGCACCGGGAATATGGAGCTTCACCTGGACCGACGTCTGGTGGACAAGCGGATGTTTCCTGCCATCGACATCTTCCGGTCCGGGACCCGCAAGGAGGAGCTACTCCTGACCCAAGAGGAGCTGAACCGGATGTGGGTCCTCCGGAAGGTCCTGGCCACCATGGGGGTCGTGGAGGCGATGGAGCTCCTCCAGGGGAAACTGTCCGAGACCAAAGACAACGCGGACTTTCTACGTTCCATGAACGCCTAGACAGGTGCGCAGTTGCGCGGACAAAAGCAGCCGGAAGGCTGCTTTTTCGTTGCCGCGGAGGCCCAGCGTGCTACAATGAGCACGGGTGAGGGGCGTTCGGCATCGTGTGCACCCTGGATGGGAGAAACCGAGATGAAAAAAGGCATCCATCCTGAGTACGTCGATTGTGCCATTACCTGCGCGTGCGGCGAGGTGATGCATACCCGTTCGGTCGTGCCGAAGATCCGGGTGGAAATTTGCTCCAAGTGCCATCCCTTCTTTACTGGACGTCAGAAGCTCGTGGATAGCGAGGGGCGGGTGGAGCGATTTCAGCGAAGATATCGCCGCAAGGCGGATTCGGGTTCATAATTCACGGATTACCGAGTGGGGGTGAAGGACCTGTCGGTGACCGGTGAAGTGTGAACGAGCTCGAATGTTGACCTGGCTCGACAAGTTGCGGGAAATCGAGGAGCGGTACGAGGACTTGAGCCAGAAGCTTGCCGATCCCGCCGTTTTGCAGGATCCCAACACCTATCAGCGCCACGCCAAGGCCCACGCCGATCTCCATCCCATCGTGGAAAAATATCGGGTTTACCAGCGACNNCGTTAGCCGAGGCCGAACTCAAAGCGCTGAGGGGTCGGCGAGACGTCCTGGAGCATGAGCTGCACGGGATGCTTATTCCCAAGGACCCGGCGGACGAGAAGGGCGTGATTATAGAGATCAGAGCCGGGGCCGGCGGCAATGAGGCGGCGTTGTTCGCCGCCGATCTTCTTCGGATGTATTCCCGGTATGCGGAGTCTGCCAGCTATAAAGTGGAGATGCTCTCGGCCCATCCCACGGGAATCGGGGGGATGAAAGAGGTCATTTTGGCGATTGAGGGGAAGGGGGCCTTCGGAAAGCTCCGACACGAGAGTGGCGTCCATCGTGTCCAGCGGGTGCCGGTGACCGAGGCCAGCGGTCGAATTCACACCTCGACGGTGACGGTAGCGGTCCTGGCCGAGGCGGAGGAGGTGGATGTTCAGATCGACCCGAAGGATCTCCAGATCGACGTCTTCCGGGCGAGCGGTGCCGGGGGGCAGCATGTGAATGTGACTGACTCGGCGGTGCGTATCACCCACCTCCCGACAGGCCTGGTGGTGTCTTGTCAGGACGAACGGTCACAGCACAAAAACAAGGCCAAGGCCCTCAAGGTCCTCCGGGCGCGTCTTTTGGAGCAAGCCCGGGCCGAGCAGGAGCGGGAGATCGCCGACGCCAGGCGGCAGCAGGTAGGGACGGGGGATCGAAGCGAGCGGATCCGGACGTACAACTTTTCCCAGGGCCGGGTGACCGATCATCGCATCGGGTTAACCCTCTATAATCTTCCAGAAGTGCTCAGTGGCAACCTCCAAGAGTTGACGCAGGCCCTCATGGCCCATTACGAGGCGGAGCGACTCAAGGCCTCATCAGCATCATGAACCCCAGTAGGGAGAAGTGCAGTGGGACTGTTGGTCAAGGAAAAAGTAGTCCTCACCCCGCGGGGTCCATCTATTGGCGAGACGATAGTGTGGGCGACTGCGCTCCTGCAATCTGCCAGGGTGGATACTCCTCGGCTGGACGCCGAATGTCTCTTGGCTTCTCTCATTGGCTGTGACCGGCTCCACCTCTATGCCGCTCCTCAAGAACTGTTGTCTTTTCCGGTTCTTGAAGCATACAGGACCCTTGTCGCCCGGCGGCAGGCCCGCGAGCCATTGGCTTATCTCACCGGAACGAAGGAATTCTGGTCCCTGTCCCTCAAGGTGAACCCTGTCGTCCTCATCCCCCGGCCCGAGACCGAGATCCTGGTGGAGACGGCTCTCGCGCGACTGGCTGAGGAGGAGGCGCCCGTGATCGCGGATATCGGGAGCGGCTCCGGGGCGATTGCCGTGGCGATGGCGAAGCAGCTCCCACGCGCGAAGATCTATGCGACGGATGTTTGCAGGAAGGCCATCGAGGTGGGCAGGGAAAATGCCAAGAGTCACGGCGTCCTCCAGCAGATCTCCTTCCTCCAAGGAGATCTACTACATCCGCTCTTCGCCCGGGGCCTTGGCGGCCAGTTCGACCTTATCGTAAGCAACCCACCTTACGTCGCGACGGGAGATCTGCCAACATTGCCCCCCGAGGTACGCTACGAACCCGTGGAGGCTTTGGATGGGGGACAGGACGGCCTCACCTTTCACCGGCGAATCATCAGTGGGGCTTCGGTTTTGCTCCGACCAGCCGGATGGTTGGCCCTGGAGATGACAGTGGGGCAGGGACACTCGCTCAACAGGCTTTTTCGGGATCAGGGGGTCTTCTCGGATGTAGCGGTCGTCCCCGATTTGAGCGGAAGGCAGCGGGTGATCATTGCCCGCTGCACGGGTCGACGGTTGTGGAAGGCAGAGGTCAGGGAGAAGGCTTTCCCCCCGAACGAGATGGTCAAAGGATCGAACGGAGCGTGAGATGGATCGGTTGGTGATTCGAGGTGGGAAGCCGTTGTGCGGCAGCGCGTCGGTGAGCGGGGCAAAAAATGCTGCCCTTCCCGCTATGGCGGCGGTCCTACTCACTTCTGAAGAGCTGAGGTTCGAGAATGTCCCGTCGCTCCGGGATGTGGCGACGATCGAGAGGCTACTCATGTTCATGGGAGTGGAGTCGCGCCAAGTGGCTCCGGGGACCGCGAGTCTCACCTCACGGGCGATTCAACGGTTCGAGGTTCCGTACGATCTCGTACGGACCATGCGGGCCTCAGTCTTGGTGCTGGGTCCGCTCCTCGCCAGATTTGGCAAAGCCCGGGTGTCGCTCCCGGGCGGGTGTGCCATTGGACCCCGACCCATCAACCTGCATTTGACCGGGCTGCAGGAGATGGGGGCGGAGATCGACCTGGTGGATGGATACGTGGTGGCCAAGGCCCCTCGCCTGACTGGGACCCGCGTTCGCTTTGAAACGGTCACGGTGACGGGCACGGAAAATCTCATGATGGCGGCGACGTTAGCCAAGGGGACGACAGTCCTCGAAAATGCCGCCTGCGAGCCAGAAGTCGAGGACTTAGCTCGCCTCCTTCAAGGGATGGGGGCTCGGGTCCAAGGGGCTGGAACCTCCACCATCACCATTGAGGGGGTCGAGGAACTTAAGGGTGCCTCGCACCGGATTATCCCGGATCGGATTGAGGCAGGGACCTTGGCGGTGGCAGCGGCCATTACCCAGGGCGATGTCGTGATTCAGGGGTGCGTTCCCGAACACTTTGAAGCGGTGACGGCAAAACTTGAGGAGGCGGGAGCGGCCGTGGCGCTCGACGAGGGGGGACTGCGGATACGAATGGCGAACCGCCCTCGGCCGGTGGATATTACCACCGCCCCCTTCCCCGGCTTCGCGACCGATATGCAAGCCCAGATCATGGCCCTGATGGCGGTTGCCAAAGGCAAGTCTGCTATCACAGAGACGGTCTTTGAGAATCGCTTTATGCACGTTCCTGAGCTCTTGCGGATGGGAGCCGATATTACGGTTGGGGGCCGGACGGCCGTGGTCCGGGGTGTTTCCCTTCTCCGAGGAGCCCCCGTGATGGCGACCGACCTCCGCGCGAGTGCCTCCTTAGTCTTGGCAGGACTCCAGGCGCGCGGGGAGACCGTGGTTCATCGCATCTATCACCTGGATCGGGGCTACGAACAATTAGAGGCGAAGATTCGCTCCCTGGGGGGGGAAATCCAGCGGGTGGAGGGCTGAATGCGACAGGGACAGATTGCGATCGCCCTTCCAAAAGGACGACTCCTCTCAGACACCCTTAAGCTCTTCGAGGCGACCGGGATCCACGGACTGGAGGGGTTGACGGAGTCCCGGCGCCTCCTGTGCGAAGACGTGACCGGGGCATACCGCTTCCTGGTCCTCCGCGCGGTCGACATTCCCACGTATGTAGAGTACGGGGCGACCGATGTGGGCGTGGTGGGAAAGGATATCCTTCTCGAGCAGGACCGGGATGTCTACGAACCCCTAGACCTCAAATTTGGAACATGCCGTCTGGTGGTAGCTCAGCCGAAGAAGCCCGAGAATCGAGGGAGACCTATGGGTTTCTCTTCCCTCCGGGTGGCGACGAAGTATCCGAAATTGACCGAACGGTACTTCACCGATCAGGGAATGCAGGTGGAGATCATTCACCTTTCGGGCTCCATCGAGCTGGCACCGCTGGGAGGGCTTTGCGAGCGGATCGTGGATCTGGTCACGACGGGGCGGACCTTGCAGGAGAACGGGTTAGAGGAGACGGAACAGATTGTCACCTCGACGGCTCGGCTCATTGTGAACCGGGCGGCCCTGAAGACCAAGTACCGGCAAGTCCGTGAGCTGATTGATCGACTGACGGTCGTCGTTCAGGGAGGGGGAGCATGATTCGACTCCTCCACGCGGAGGGGGACGAAGGGGTTGCCTTTTTGAGAGAGCTCGCCCTGCGCCGGGCTACCGCTTCCGCCGAGGCAGAGGAGGCGGTTCGCCCCATCCTCACCGGGGTACGGGAGGAGGGGGATCCGGCGCTTTTGAAGTACGTGCAGCGTTTCGACGGGGCTTCTCTCACACCCACGACGCTCCGGGTCACGTCGGGAGAGGTGGAGCGGGCTTTTGACCATCTCGCTCCCGAGACGGTCGAGGCCTTGCGACTGGCTGCAGGGAGGATTGAAACGTTTCACCGCCGGCAGCTCCCCGACTCTTGGTTTGTCACCGAAGAGGGAGCGGTCCTCGGCCAGCTCTGCCGGCCGCTGGAGGCGGTCGGGATCTACATTCCCGGGGGAAAGGCGGTCTATCCGTCCACCGTCTTGATGAACGGCATCCCCGCTGCGGTCGCGGGGGTCAAGCGGACGGTGATGTGTACCCCCGTCGCTTCCGATCTCATGGTGCATCCGGGGGTTCTCGTGGCCGCCTCGCTGGCGGGGATTACGGAGATTTACAAAGTGGGCGGGGCGCAGGCGATCGCGGCTTTGGCGCATGGCACGGCTTCCATCCCGAGGGTGGACAAGATCGTGGGTCCAGGCAACATCTATGTGGCGACCGCCAAGCGGCTGGTGGCCGGGGTCGTGGGCATCGACACAATTGCTGGACCGACCGAAGTCGTTGTCGTAGCAGACGAAGCCGCGGAGCCCACGTATGTGGCTGCGGATCTCCTCGCCCAGGCAGAACATGACGAGATGGCCATGACCCTGTGCATCACCGTCAGCGGAGCGGTGGCTGAGAAGGTGGCGGCCGAACTCCGACGGCAGCTCGATGATCTTCCCCGGCGTAGGATTGCCGAGGCGAGCCTCGCCAAAAACGGGGCCATCCTCTTGGTGCCGACCCTGGAGGCTGCCTTCACGCTGGTCAACGCCATCGCTCCTGAGCATGTGGAGCTCCATTGCGAGGACCCTTGGTCCCACCTGGACCGTATCCGGCATGCGGGAGCCATCTTCCTTGGAGCCTACTCCCCCGAGGCTCTGGGGGATTATCTTGCTGGTCCGAACCATGTTCTTCCCACCGGCGGGACGGCACGGTTTGCCTCCCCCCTCTCCGTGGAGGATTTCGTACACCGCACGAGTCTCCTGCACTTCACCGAGGAAGGGCTGAAGCGGCTGGGAGGCCCTGCCATGACGTTAGCGTCTCTCGAGGAGCTTGATGGCCATGCCCGGGCCGTCCGGATCCGGCAACGGTCGTAGAGGGAGGGCCTTGAGGGCCAAGGAAAGACGCATGCCTCGCAAGGCGCGCATTCGTCGCCGAACCACCGAAACCGATGTGTCCGTGGAGCTCGAGCTCGATGGGGCGGGGAGCTACCGGATCACGACGGGTCTCCCCTTCTTTGATCACATGCTTGCGCAACTGGCCAAACACGGCCTCTTCAACCTGGCGCTTCGAGCCAAGGGCGATTTAGAGGTCGACGCGCACCACACGATGGAGGATGTGGGGTTGGCCCTTGGAGAGGCCTTTGCCCAAGCGCTGGGGAACCGGGCTCGAATTCGGCGCTATGGTCAGGCGGTGGTGCCGATGGACGACGCGCTAGGTTGGGTTGCTGTAGATTTGAGTGGTCGCCCCTACCTGGCGTATCGGGCTGACGGACTGACAGGAAAGATCGGGGAGTTTGACTCTGTCCTCCTGAAAGAGTTCTTTCGGGCCTTCGCCACGGCCCTGAAGGCAAATCTCCACATCGGAATCCCGTACGGCGAAAACACACACCATATGGCCGAGGCGGTCTTCAAAGCGGCTGGCCGAGCCTTAGATGCGGCGGCCTCTCTGGATCTCCGAGTCAAGGGTATCCCTTCGACAAAGGGGAAACTCTAGCACCGCTTGTTCACAGTTGACAGTTCACGGTTCACGGTATCCAGCCGCGATCATGGCGCCTTCGAGTCTTTCCTGTGAACTGTGAACCGAGAACGGTAAACTAACGTGATTGCGATTATCGATAGCGGGATCGCCAATCTCCGGAGCGTGGAGAAAGGTTTCGAGAAAGTCGGGGTCTCCGCGTGCGTGGTCAAAGAACCGCAGCGGCTTGCGGATGCGGCGGGAATCGTCCTCCCGGGGGTCGGTGCCTTTGCCGACGGGATTGCAACATTAGAGACGGCAGGGTTCCTCGATCCTCTACGCCGGGAGGTCAAATCAGGGAAGCCAGTCCTGGGAATCTGCCTTGGCCTCCATTTCCTCTTTTCTGAGAGCGAGGAGTTTGGCCTCCATAAGGGCCTTGATCTTCTCCCGGGTCGAGTCCGTCGCTTTCCCGAGGCCTTCCCGTCATCGGCCATCGGTCATCGGTCATCACGGCTGAAGGTTCCGCATATGGGGTGGAACCGGGTACACCTAAGCAAAGAGGTACCGATTATGGAGGGGATCCCGGACGGCTCCTACTTCTACTTCGTTCACTCCTACTACGTGGAACCGGAGGAGAAGGGCGTCATAGCCGGCGTCACCGAATACGGAATCTCTTTCACCTCCATGATCTGGCGGGATAACCTCTTCGCTACCCAGTTTCATCCTGAGAAGAGCCAAAGGCTGGGCCTTCAGCTGCTTGCCAATTTTGGCAGACTGGCCCAAAGGTAGAGCTGTCGCAGTCAGCTGTCAGGGGTCAGTAAGTTGGCAGCTGTCAGCCATGAGAAGCTTAAAGGATTTGATCTCTCGACTCAAAGGAGTCTAATAGCTGGGAGCCGATTGTTGACTGCTGGTAGCTAATATTTGCTGATTGCTGACGGCTGATAGCTAGCCTTAAACTGATTGCTGACAGCGGAGGAGCCGTTCGAGTGTTGGTCATCCCCGCCATCGATGTCAAGAATGGTAAAGCAGTCCGCCTGACCCAAGGGGATCCGAGCCGAGAGATGGTGTATGCGGAGGATCCGGTGGCGGTCGCCAGGGTGTGGGAAGCCAGAGGGGCGCCGCGTCTGCATGTGGTTGACCTGGACGGAGCGTTTGCCGGAACCCCTAAACACGGCTCTCTGATAGAGAGGGTTGCGCGGGCGGTCAAGATTCCGGTCCAGGCGGGCGGTGGCCTGAGAACCCGGGAATCGGTTGAAGCGGTGTTTGACGCGGGAGTCGCCATGGCCGTTGTCGGGACCACCGCCATCCAGGACCCGGATTTTCTGGAAGAGGTCTGCGCGGCCTATCCGCGGCGGATCGTCCTCGCTCTCGATGCCAAGGAAGGGAGGGTGGCGGTCAAGGGGTGGCGTGAGCTCTCGGACTGTTCGGTGACGGAGGTGGTCGAGAGGGTGGCGTCGCTGGAGTTGGGTGCGATCCTCTACACCGACATCCTGAAGGACGGGACATTGGAGGGACCCAATTTTGAGGGGCTGGAAGTGACGGTCAAGATAAGTCGTCACCCGGTCCTCGCCTCCGGGGGGATTGCCCGCTTGGAAGATATTCGGCGGCTCCGCTCCATCAGAGGTGTGGCGGGTGCCATCCTCGGAAAGGCCCTTTACAGCGGCGCGGTCGAGCTCGAAGCGGCTATCCGGGCGGCGACGGAGACGCTTCATCAATGTTAGCGAGGCGGATCATCCCCTGCTTGGATGTCAAGGATGGCCGTGTGGTCAAAGGGACCCGGTTCGTGGATCTTCGAGACGCGGGAGATCCGGCTGAAGTTGCGGAGCGATACGATCAGGAAGGGGCAGATGAGCTGGTGTTCCTCGACATCACCGCATCGGCTGAGCGCAGGAAGATCCTGATTGGCGTGGTCGAAAAAACCGCAGAGCGGGCCTTCACCCCGCTCACCGTGGGAGGCGGTGTCCGGGACGCAGAGGATATCCGTGCTCTTCTCCTGGCGGGGGCCGATAAGGTTTCCCTCAACACGGCAGCGGTGCAAAACCCGCAGCTGATTCGAGAGGCGGCAGAACGGTTCGGAAGCCAGTGCATTGTCCTTGCCATCGATGCCAAGAGATGTGCGAAGTCCGAAGTCCGAAGTGCGAAGTCGAGTATGAAACCGTTAGATACCGATCCTCGGATCTCAGAGCTCGGACCTCGGTCCTCCGACGTCGGACCTCCGACGTCGGACCTCGGACTGTCGTGGGAGGTGTATATTCACGGTGGTCGGACGCCGACCGGTCTCGATGCGGTGAGTTGGGCGGAGCAAGGGGTGGCGTTGGGATCGGGGGAAATTCTACTGACCAGCATGGACCGCGATGGAACACGGGACGGGTATGATTTGGAACTGACTCGGTCGGTCGCCGAGCGCCTGGGGGTGCCGGTGATCGCTTCCGGGGGAGCCGGGACAATGGCGCATCTGTTCGAGGCCTTTGCTCATGGCAAGGCGGATGCGGCACTCGCTGCCTCCATCTTTCACTTCCGCGAGATCTCCGTTGGCGAAGCCAAGGCGTACCTGAAAGAACGGGGCATCCCGGTACGCCTTTAAGGCCCCGGTGACCGACGACCGTTACTCGATGACCGACAACCGACAGCCAAGAGCTCAGCGGGACCTTCCTCGGCGGCGCCATAATTCTCCGAGGACTTGATGCGCAGAGGCATCGTTACGCACGATCAGGCGATGTCATTCGCTAGTGCGGGCCACCCCCGCCTGCGCTGCGCTTCGGCGGCGGGACCCCGGCCTGTCCGAAGGACTCCGGACTCCTTCGAAGACGCAAGCCAGATGTCGCCTGCCTCGGAAGGAACCCCCTCCTCGCTCTTCGCGACCTCTGACATCGGACCCTCAAGCGTGAGCCGTGAACTGTGAAGCAGAGGGGGGTGAATGTGGCGAAAGTCCCCGCCAAGGTTAAATTTGACAGTAAGGGTCTCATTCCGGCCATCGCCCAGGATGCCCGGACGGGCCACGTCTTGATGGTGGCCTATATGAACCGGGAGGCGCTCCGGAAGACCCTGAAAACTGGCTTTGCGCACTACTACAGCCGGTCTCGGCGTCGGCTTTGGAAGAAGGGGGAAGAGTCAGGGCATGTGCAGCGGGTCGGAGAAATCCGCCTCGACTGTGACGGCGACGCCCTTCTCCTCCAGGTAGAGCAGCAGGTGGCTGCCTGCCATCTCGGCTATCGGTCGTGTTTCTTCCGGCGCGTCCGAAAGAACCTCACCTCCTCCGCCCCGGTCACCCAGCAGGTCTTTCACCCTGAGGCGGTCTATGGGCATTCCTCCCAGGTTCTCGATGCAGTGTATCGGACCATTCTAGAGCGGAAGAAGAAGCGCCCCCCAGGATCCTACGTGAGCTCGCTCTTCCAGAAGGGGGAGGATCAGATCCTGAGGAAGATCACTGAAGAGGCGTCTGAAATCCTGTTGAGCGTCAAGCGGGGGCGGCGGCAGGACATCATCTATGAAGTGGTCGATCTGTGGTTTCACACCCTGGTCCTTCTCGGGGCACGTGGTATCTCCTTGAATCAACTGTGGAGANNGTAGGGAAAAAGAAGACGGAATACAAAAAAAGGGGAAAAAAGGCACGGAAAAGGCATTGACAGAATGGCCAGGATGATTTAATGTAACAGGGCAATCCTTCCGATATGCAATTGGTATATCTATAGGATCTATCGTAAAAATCAATAGGTTGGTAAGGGGGTGTGAGGGGTGACTACCATACTCGTCCGGGAGGACGAGAGCTTTGAGAGTGCGCTGAGACGCTTTAAGAAGCAAGTGGAGAAGTCTGGGGTGCTCTCCGAGATGCGGAAGCGACAGCATTATGAAAAACCCAGTGTCCGCCGGAAAAAGAAAGCTCTCGCGGCCCGGAAGAAGATGCTGAAGAAGATGCGAATGGTTCAGGAGTAGGATGGATTTCACAACGCGCCTCCACCAAGATCTTCGGGAGGCCTTGAAGGCCGGCCGGAAGGTGGAGGCTTCGACCCTCCGTCTACTGCTGTCCGCCGTCAAGAATCGCGAGGTGGAAAAGCGGGGACACTTAACCGAGCCCGAAATCCTTCAGCTCATCGTCAAAGAATGTCAGCAGCGGCGAGAAGCCATCGGGCAATTCCGTGAAGGAGGGCGGGAGGATCTCGTCCGCAAAGAAACGGCGGAGCTTGAAGTGCTCTTGTGCTTCCTCCCCAAGGCGATGACCCCCGAGGAACTCCTGGCCAAGGTGAGGGAGACCATTGCCGCTACGGGGGCTAGCTCGGTTAAGGACATGGGAAAGGTTATGGCTTCTCTGATGCCTCAAGTGGCCGGGCGGGCTGACGGAAGCGAGGTCAGCCGCCTCGTGAGGCAGGAGCTTTCGGGGGGAGGATGACGTATTCAGCCCGAGTGGGAGGCTTCTCCACCACCATGGGGCACGGGAAAGAAAGGAACGATCGAGGGACCCCTCGCGGGGTCCCTCGATCGTTTCCTGGAGCGGTCCAGGGAATGGATGACCGGACCCGCACGGGGTTAGAGTTTGCCGGCATCCTCGATTTTCTCGAGGCGGCGGCGGTCACTCCGTTCGGCAGGGAGAGAGCGTGTGAAGTCGTCCCCCTAGAGAGTCTGCAGCGTGTACAAGAAGCCCTGGCCGAGGCAGGAGAGGCAAAAGGACTCCTCGAACGGGGTGAGGAGCCTCCCTTCGGCGGGGTGATCGATATCCGTCCCCAGTTGAACCGGGCGAGGATTGAGGGATCGTCGCTCGATCCGCGCTCCCTCTGGCAGATTTCCGAGACGTTAGCGGCAGCCCGTCGGCTCCGCACGTTTTTCCAGCGAGAGAAGGCTGGGGTGCTCCTCCTGTGGAAGCGGGCGAGCGGCCTCCTCGTCCCGGACCGCCTCTGCACGGTGATCGGGGAGGCCATTACGTCAGAGGCGGAGGTGGCCGATGCGGCCAGCCCAGAGCTTCGAAGGGTTCGGCACGAGCTTCGCGACCTCCGGGCGGTCATCGTCGAGAAGCTCGAACGGTATCTGACCTCCCCGAGCTACCAAACGGCCCTGGCCGAGCCGATCATTACCCTTCGCAATGACCGATACGTGATCCCGGTGAAATCCTCAGCGAAGGGCAAGATCCGGGGGGTGATTCAGGATCAGTCGGGGAGCGGGCTCACCATTTTCCTGGAGCCGAGCCCGGTCGTCGAGATGAACAACCGGCTCCGGATCTTGTCGCGTCAAGAAGAGGAAGAGGTCGCTAGAGTCCTCCGGGCCCTTACGACTGAGGTCAGGCGAGAAGCGGATACCATCCAGGCACTCCTGGAACTTCTGGGCGATCTGGACCATCTAATGGCTAGGGGACGCTTGGCGGTTCGCCTTCGGGCTGAGATTCCCGGGGTGACTCAGGACCGCCGCCTCATTCTACGGGGGGCTCGCCATCCCTTCCTCGTGCTGGATCCCGCCCCGCGGGGACTGAGTATGGAAGAAGACACTGGGGAGGCCCGGGGCGGACCTCGGCCGGCAGCGGTGCCCATTGATCTTGAAGTCGGCGGAGCGTTCACTGCACTCGTCATCACCGGACCGAATACGGGTGGAAAGACGGTGGCCCTAAAGACCGCGGGTCTTCTCACCCTCATGACCCTGTCCGGCCTCCCGGTCCCGGCTTCTCCAGACAGCCAGGTCCCCTACTATCGGGATGTCTTTGCCGACATCGGGGATGAGCAGAGCATTGAGCAGAGCCTGAGCACTTTTTCTTCTCACATGGGTCAGGTCGTTAAGATCCTGGCCCATGCGGGACCGGAGACCCTGGTCCTCCTCGATGAGCTCGGGGCCGGGACCGATCCCTCGGAGGGAGCGGCCCTGGGTATCGCCATTCTTGAGTCGCTCCGGGAGCGAGGGACGTCGGTGATTGCCACCACGCATCTCGAGGCGGTCAAGGCGTTTGCCGCACTGACCGTCGGTGTGGAAAATGCGAGTGTCGAATTCGATTTGGAAAGTCTGACTCCGCAGTACCGCATCCGGCTGGGGCTTCCGGGTAAAAGTTACGGGCTCGAAATCGCCGGACGCCTCGGTCTGCCACGGCGGATCTTAGAAAAAGCACGAGAGACCGTCCCCATGGGGCACCAAAGGACCGAGGACCTCCTGGAGGCCCTTGAGGCTAGCCGCCAACGGGTGGAGGGTCTCAGGTCTCAGCTTCACGAGGAGGTCCAGTGGGCCTCGACGCTCCGGAAGGAAGCCGAGGAACTCGTAGCGCGGCTTCGCGCAGCCGTCAAGGACCTCAAACAACGAGCACAGGAAGAAGCAAGGCGCTTTCTGACGGAACTCCGGCAGCAAGGGGAGGGACTCATTCGCGCGCTTCGAGAACAGGGGAGACGGCCGGAGGAGGTCCGGGCTTTTCACCGGCGGTTCGAGGAGCTGAAGGTGAACGTCGAGGCACTCGGAGTCCCTGCAGCCGACAGCTCCCCGATCGCCGTCGGGGTCGGACCAGGACAATGGGTGACCGTCGCGGGGCTGGAGAGGCAAGGGCGGGTTCTGACGCCGGTCTCTGCTCAGGGGACCGTAGAGGTAGAGCTCAACGTGGGCAGGGTCCACGTGCCTGTCTCGATGCTCAGCCCGGCAGCCTCTCCCGGACGGCCGGGGGGCCAGAGGCCGCTCTTCGTGGAGAGGGCTCAGTCCATCTCCCCGGAAATCAATGTGGTCGGTTGTACCGTAGAAGAGGCATCGCGACGACTGGAGAAGTACCTGGATGCAGCCTTCATGGAGGGCCTAGGACAAGTCCGGGTGATCCATGGCAAGGGGACGGGGATGCTCCGGAAGGGGCTGCATAAGTTTTTGAAAGAGCATCCACTGGTGGTGGGGTTTCACCTCGCCGACATCAGCGAAGGGGGGAGCGGCGCCACCGTCGTGGCGTTGCGGGAACCGGATGGCGAGTGACCTCGTCTGACGCAGAGAAAAGGGCCCTACTTTTTTAGTAGGAGCTGTCGAGGTGCTTCATGGGATTTATCCCAGAGGAAGTCATTGACCAGATTCTGAGGAACTCGAGCATTGTGGAGGTGATCGAGGGCTACCTTCCTTTGAAGCAAACTGGAAAATACTACCGGGCCCTCTGCCCCTTCCACAGCGAAAAGACCCCTTCCTTCACGGTCAACCCAGATCGCCAGATCTTTTATTGTTTCGGGTGCGGTGAGGGAGGGGATGTTTTCCGGTTCCTCATGCGGCGGGAAGGATTTACCTTCCCCGAGGCAGTCCGGCATCTCGCCCAGCGGGCAGGGATTCCGCTCCCGGAGAGGGGGCGGAGCCGTCAGGGGGACGGTATCCTGAAGCTCTTCGAGCTTCAGCGGCTCGCCTGTGACTACTTCAAGAAGGCCCTGAATAGTCCAGCGGGAAACCAAGCGAGGGAATATCTGAACAGGCGAGGGGTGGGGCCGGAGCTAGCTGACCGGTTGCATCTGGGGTACGCTGTCGCGGAGTGGGAGGGCCTGATCCGTGAGCTCACCAAGCGGGGATACGACCCACGCCAGGTGGAGGCGGCGGGCCTGGCCCTTCCGAGGCAGGATGGGCGGGGATACTACGACCGGTTTCGGGAGCGCCTGATGATTCCCATTTCCGATTCTACAGGAAAGATCGTGGGATTCGGGGGTCGAGCTCTGGGAGATCAACAGCCCAAGTATATCAACTCGCCGGAGACCCCCATCTATAAGAAGGGGGTCCATCTGTACGGTCTCCATCTGGCATCGCGGGCAATCCGCGAAGCGAGAGTGGCACTGGTGGTGGAGGGATACTTCGATGCGATCTCTCTGTACAGCGCAGGGTTTCCCCAGACGGTGGCCACCTTGGGAACCGCCTTAACGCGTGACCAGGTGATCCTTCTGCACCGATATGCTGAAAAGGCGGTCCTCCTCTTTGATCCCGACCCCGCCGGGATTCAAGCCGCCTGGCGAGGGTTAGAGCTCTTGGTGGCTGAGGATATGGGGGTGGCGGTGGTGGTCCTGCCGAAGGGGGAAGATCCTGATACCTTCGTCCGGAAGAACGGCAGAGATGCCCTTCTGGCACGGGTGGAGGGGGCTCAGGATCTCGTTGATTTTCTCCTCATCCGGGCAGAGGAGCAGACGGGACTGCAGGGCATCGATGAAAAGGCGGCCGCGGCCCGGCAGGTTTTGCGCCTTATTACTCAGATGCCAGAGGGGGTGCGGAGAGCCAAGTATGTTCAGAAGCTCGCAGAGCGGTTGGGGGTATCCGAGGGAGCGGTCGTGGTGGAGCTCCGCCGTCTGGGGTCCCCGGACCCAGCCCCGACTTTGGGCCCCGCGCCGTGTTTGGAGCTGCCGCCCGTGGAGAAGACCTTGATCCAGATCTGCCTCCTTTTTCCGGACATTCGCCGTCGCGTGTGGGGATCTCTCCGGGGCGACGAGCTTTCGGCTTCCTCCCTCCGGTCCATCTATGGTTTCCTTCGAGAATACCAGGGCGAGGAGGAAAGTCTCGCGCGGACACTCACGCACCATCCTGATCCTGTGGTCCGCCAGGTGGCGGCCGAGCTCCTCGTCCAGGGGGGGGATGAATTTGTCGATCCGCATCGCATGGTGCAGGACTGTCTAGTTCGGCTTAAGCTCCAGGAGATCCAGGACCAGCTCAGGGAAGCGCGGGAACAAGGAGATCTTCTTCGGGTGAAAGCGCTTCTGGACCAGAAACAGAGACTCACGGGTGGCCGATTTCCCGAAACGGACTATATTAAAGAGAGTGCAAGGAATTCTTGAGAATTAATAGGCAGGGAGGAAACAACGGCATGGCAGACGAGGGGAGAATGGAGGAGCTGAAGGTCCTCATCGCCCTGGGCAAGAAAAAGGGATATCTGACGTACGAGGAAATCAACACGTGTCTTCCGGAAGATATCACCTCCGCCGAAAAGATTGATCGGATCCTTGGCGTCTTGGATGAGATGGACATTGAGGTGATCGATACTCCCCCCGAGGCGGGGCGACCGGGGCCGAAGAAAGCGGCGCAGCCTCAGTCAGGGGGAGCCGAGGCGGAGGTGGACCTATCCCCTGCGCCGGTGGGTCGGACCGATGACCCGGTCCGGATGTATCTCCGCGAGATGGGAAAGACGCCCCTCCTCTCCCGCGAGGGGGAGATCGGGATTGCCAAGCGGATCGAAGAGGGGCGCCGCGAGGTCACCGAGGCGGTCTGCCGAGCTGGGGTTGCCGTCCGTGAGGTGATCTTTTTAGGAGAGCGTCTGCTCCAGGGCCGGCTGCGGGTTGCGGATCTCATTGCCCTCCCCGATTTTGACGAGATCTCGGAACAGAAAGAGAAGGAGCTGCTTTCCGAGATTGCACCGGCCCTGAAGGGCCTGCGGCAAAATCAGGAAAAGGTCGAGAACCTCAGCAAGTGGCTCGAGCGGGCCGTGCAGCGAGGCAATGCCAAGCGGGCGGAGCGCCTCGGGCAAGAGGTTCAGGAAAGGAAGGGTCATCAGGCCGAGCTCCTGCGGAAGCTCAACCTCAATCAGCGGGTCATCGAACGGATTGTGGCCCGCATGCGGAGCTTCCTCGAGCGGGTTGAGAAGTCCGATCGGGAGATGAAAGAGCTCAAACGCTCCACGCGCTTGAGCGCAGCCAACTTCAAGGTACTTCGCGATACTGCCTTGGGCAACGGTGTCTCTATGCGGACCCTGGTCCGGCGGACCAAATTCTCCCGCGATAAGCTCGAGGACCTCGGACGGCAAATTGAGGTAATCACCAAGAAGATCGAGCGGGCGGAACAAGAGGCCGGCACCAGCTCCAGTGAGGTGCACGAGCTACTCCACGCCATTAGCCGGGGTGAACGAAAGGCCTTGAATGCCAAGCGAGAGATGGTGGAGGCCAACCTCCGCCTGGTGATCTCTATTGCGAAAAAGTACACGAACCGGGGGCTCCAGTTTCTCGATCTCATTCAAGAGGGGAATATTGGGCTCATGCGGGCCGTGGAGAAGTTTGAGTACCAGCGGGGCTATAAATTCTCCACCTATGCCACGTGGTGGATCCGCCAGGCCATCACCCGGGCGATCGCGGATCAGGCCAGGACCATTCGGATCCCAGTCCATATGATCGAGACCATCAATAAGTTGATCCGTGCCTCCCGACAGTTGGTACAGGAATTTGGTCGGGAACCCAGTCCGGAGGAGATTGCCCAGAAGATCGATCTCCCGGTGGACAAGGTACGGAAGGTCTTGAAGATCGCTCAGGAGCCAATCTCTCTGGAGACCCCGATCGGAGAGGAGGAGGATTCGCACCTCGGGGACTTCATCGAGGACAAGGGGGCAGTTTCCCCACTTGAGTCGTTCATTGGGATTAATCTGGGGACCCAGACCGATGACGTCCTGAGCACCTTAACTGAGCGGGAGCGCAAGGTGCTGCGCCTCCGTTTCGGGATCGGCGACGGCGTGGATCATACCCTGGAAGAGGTGGGGCAGCAATTCGATGTGACCCGGGAGCGAATCCGGCAGATTGAGGCGAAGGCATTGCGCAAGCTTCGACATCCCACCCGCGGCCGGAAGCTCCGGAGTTTCGTGGATTCGTAAAGCCCCCGCGGGGCTCGTTCACAATTGACGGTTCACAGTTCACGATCCACAGTCTAGAGCAACGGAGTGGCTGTCTTCTTTCTGTCAACTGTGAACCGTGAACTCTGCATGGGCCCTTAGCTCAGCGGTCAGAGCAACCGGCTCATAACCGGACGGTCCCTGGTTCGAATCCAGGAGGGCCCACCACGCAAATCAGTTCACAGTTCACGGCGGACGGTTCACTGCAGCGCGGAGAGAAGAAGTCTGTGAACGGTGAACTGTGAGCCGTGAACTAAACTCAGTGAACCGTGAACTGAGGGTAGATGTGCGGGAGGACCTGGCCCAAGTAGTCGATTTGCAAAATCTTGACCTGGAGATCTCCAGGCTCCAGCGTGAGGTCCAAAAAATCCCACGAGAAATCGCGGACTGGGAGCAACAGTTGAACAGCTCTCGGCGGGAATGGGACGAGGCTCGCGAACGTCTCAGCAATTGCGACCAGCTCCGTCGGCGGAAGGAGCGAGAGTTAGAGGAGGTCACGGCCGAGCAACGGAAGCGGCAGGGACGTCTCTTCGAAATCAAAACGAATCAGGAATATGCAGCGGTGCTGAAAGAGATCGAAGGGCTCAAGGAGCGCCGGTCGAAGCTTGAGGACGAGATCCTCGAACTCTTTGATCAGATTGAGGTGGCGCAAGGGACGGTTCGAAATGAAGAGGCCCTCTTTCAGGAACGGGAGAAGACATTTGAGCAGCAGCGGACTGCGAAGGAAGCGGAGCTCGGTCGTCTCCAGGGAGAGCTGGGTCGGTTTCAGGAGGACCGTCGCCGTCACGCAAATCGCGTGGAGCCGGGACTTCTTCAAATGTACGACCGCCTTGTGCGCACCCGAGGCGGCGTGGCGGTAGCTCCCGTCAAGGACGGCTCCTGCCTTGGGTGTTACGTTGCTCTCACGCCTCAGACCTATAATGAGCTCCGCAAGGGAGAAGTCCTGATCGCCTGCGCAAACTGCCAGCGGATCCTCTATTGGAAAGGGTGATATGAATCCGCAACGGCTTGCGGATATCCTTGAGGCAATGGCCCGCACCCGGGCCCTCACCGCCCTGAGAGGCGAGCTTGCCGATCTCCCCCCGGCCACGCTGAGGATGGCGCTGGAGGAAGCCTCTCACCTGCTTCGACGGCTTGCCACTTCCCGTCGGTCTGGTAAACCGGCGGCGCGATCGCTGATCCTTCACATCGATGGAGCTGCTCGAGGCAATCCGGGCCCGGCGGGGATCGGGGTGGTCCTGTGGGATGAAGCAGGGGCTTTTCGGGAGGAGCATCACGCCTACATCGGAGAAGCAACAAACAACGTGGCTGAATATGAGGCCCTCCTCTTCGGGGCCCGGAAAGCCAAGGAGTTGGGCTATGCGGCCGTGAAGGTCTTTTCCGACTCAGAGCTCCTCGTGCGGCAAATCCGCGGACAATATCGAGTGAAGAATCCTCGCTTGCGCGTGTTGTATGATCAGGTGCAAGACCTCGTACGCTCTTTCGACGCATTCGAAATTGCTCATGTCGGTCGGGGGATGAATGCGAGAGCCGATCTCTTAGCCAACAAGGCGATCGAGGCCGTCCTGGGTGGACGGCGGCAGGGGTCCGCCACACATCGGGGCGAGAAGGCAAGGTGACTCATTCGGGCTTCACCCCTCTTGCGAAGGCCGTAGAGACGACCTTGGACCTGCTTGGACTGGGTGTTGGCTTCGTGAACGTTGTCATTCACCGGGTCTGGTCAGAGGTTGTCGGTGAGGAGGTGGCTCGTCGAAGCCAACCGGGTCTCTTGAAGAACGGCCGTCTCCACGTGACAGTGGGCGATGCAGTTTGGCTCCAGCAGCTGACCATGTTGAAGCCCAGGATCCTTACGGGCCTGGAGTCTCACGTGGGTGCCGGAGTGGTCCGGGATATCTTCTTCATCCTCGGTACACCCTCCATGCCTACCGCTCGGCCTGAACAAATCTCTCGAAGGAGAAGCCACCCTTCCTCTTCTGAGATGCAGGGGCGTATCCAGGAGATTCTCCGACCCGTCCAGGACGAGGAGTGCCGGGAGGTCCTGGCTCGGATTCTCAAGAAAGCCTGGGAAACGGATTGACGGTCCCCTGTGGTTTTTTTCCAACAGATAGGGATGGCAATGTTGCAAAAATGTCACAATGGCAAAGGCTGTTCTGAACTGCCATGTCCTATCCATTTGAATTTAAAGATATTTTTCTCGTGAGATCTCCTTTGTGCCTTTGGTATGGGCCTTGCACGAATTCGGTAGTCATGGCGCACGGCGTGATCAGCCGTCTATGATTCTGACCCGAGCATTGGAGGGGACGTGGGTCGGCAGAAGACGATCGCGAAGGTGACCGACTGTTCGGGTGTGGGACTCCATACCGGGCGTGAAGTGAGCATGACCCTCCGTCCCTCGCCCCCAAACACCGGGATCGTCTTCCGGAGGGTGGACCTGCCCGAAACGCCTGTCGTCGAGGCCAGTCCTGAAAACATCCTTGATGTTCACTACGCCACGACGCTCGGGAAGGCAGGGGTCGAGATAAAAACCGTCGAACACCTCCTGGCCGCTCTCGCAGGCCTCGGGATCGACAATCTCAAGGTGGATATTTCGGGGCCCGAGGTTCCCGTCATGGATGGGAGTGCAGCCCCTTTTGTGGACCTCCTCCTTCAAGCAGGGATCCGGAGGCATTACGTCCCGAAGACGTACATCCGGGTGACCAAGCCTCTTACCATTGAGATGGGGGATAGGAGTATCCAGATTCTCCCCTCCAAACGCTTTCGGATCCAATACTTTATGCAGTATGATCATCCTTCCTTTCCTGATCAATCCATCCAACTACTGGTCTCCCGACGCAGCTTCATCAGGAAAATCGCCCCCTCCCGGACCTACGGCTTTCTCCGGGATGTCGAGTACCTGTGGCGGCGGGGCCTGGCCCTTGGCGGCTCCCTGGAAAATACCGTGGTCATTGGCGAGGAGGGTGCCCTCAATGACCTTCGCTTCGGGGACGAGTTGATTCGGCACAAGGTATTGGATCTCATTGGCGACCTGTACCTTTTGGGGCGGCCGCTGCAGGGGACGGTGGTGGCAAAAGGGGCGGGTCATCTTCTTCATACCAGCCTGGTGAAAGAGATTCAGCGCCACCTGCAATCAGACCTGGTCTCCCGATGTGTCGTGACGGCCCCTGAATCTCTTCCGTTCCCCGTTCCTGCCTCCCCAAAACCCCTCGGCTCCCCTGCCCTGTAAAGCCGTTTCTCCTTGTCAGACCATTCCGGTTTTAGCTATATTCATGCAGTCGGGTCCAAGTATCGAAAATCTCTGTGAAGGGGTGAAACGGGTCCTTTGCAGCAAAAAGTCTCTCGACCGTAGCCGAAACTGGCTCTCGTCGCATCCAATCCCTGTAATCCTGGTACCTTTTGATTTGGGGGACGAGGAGTTAGTCTTCGGTGTCCGGGGTACTGTGGTAGCCCGTAGACCCCTCAGCTCATCGTATTGGAACCGTCAGGACGACTAAGGATAGACGCGGATGGCACACACCGGAGGCAGCACCACGGAACAGCGGCGGCGGCGGACGCGATTGATCATTGCCGTCGTGGTGGGCCTGGTCGCAGTCCTGACCACAGTCCAAGTGCTGCTCCACCAACTCCGGTTTCCCTCCCCGATTCCGAGCAATATCTTGATCTTTGCCCTCGTGAACGTGAACCTCAGTCTCCTCGTCCTTCTCGTCCTTTTGCTCTTTCGGAATATGTTTAAGATCTATCTGGAGCGTCGGAACAACCTCTTGGGGTCCAAGTTCCGGGTGAAGCTGGTGGTGAGTTTCTTGAGTCTCGCGTTGCTCCCTGCTGCACTACTCTTCCTGGTGGCGTCGAACCTCATCACCACCAGTGTGGACACGTGGTTTAACGTCAAGGTGGAAGAGTCTCTCGATCGCTCTTTGGAAGTGGCGCAAACCTATTATCAGGAGTCCCATGACCGGGCGCTCACTTCAGCCAAGCAGATCGCTCGGCGGGTTGCAGCCGAGGGGCTTCTCGACGCCAGCGAGCCGTACCTCAATCGAGTCGCCGAGGAAAAGCTCCAGGAATTCCAACTGGCCGTTCTTCAGATCTTTGACCGCCGCGGACGAGAGCGCCTGCGGATCTGGGGGGAGCAACTCACTGAAAATGAAGCGCTGACAGCTGCCTCTCGGTCCGTCCGCCGTGCCTTGAACGGGAAGGAGCAGTTTCTCATCCACGAGACCCCATCGGGGGATCTTGTTCGTGGTATCGTGCCGATCGTTCTCTCGTCGAAGAAACGCCAGGTTCTTGGGGCAGCCGCGGTGGGATATCTCATCCCCGGCGGGATGGCACAGAAGGCTGCCGACATCACTACGGGGATCAAGGAATACAAGCAGCTAAAGATGCTGAAGAACCCGGTCAAGGGGATCTACATCATGCTCTTCCTGATGGTCACGTTGGTGATCATCTTCGGTGCTGTGTGGGTCGGCGTGCACATGGCTCGCCGGATTACCGTCCCCATCCAAGAGCTTGCCGAGGGGACTCGTGCCGTGGCAGCTGGGAACCTCGACTATCGAGTCCAGGTGGAGGCGGATGATGAGGTCGGGATGTTGGTGGACTCCTTTAACCGGATGACCCAAGACCTGAGTCGGAGCGAGGTAGAGCTCACAGAGACGAACCGGGATCTGCAACGAACCAATATCGAGCTGAACCAGCGGCGGGCGTACATGGAGACAGTCCTGGATAGCATCGGGGCCGGAGTCCTTTCTGTAGACGCCGAGGGGTGGGTGAATAGGGTCAACCGCGCTGCATCCCGGTTACTGGATCTCGACCCCACAGATGCCCTCCAGCGACACTACCGAGGGGTCTTCGCCTCTGAACCCTTGACCCCCCTCTGCCATCTGATGGATCGGATGGCCCGGGAGGGACGAGGTACGGTGAATGAGCAGGTGACCCTTTCGCTGCTTGGTCGGGGCGTAACCCTTGTGGTCAACGTCTCGAGCCTGAGGGATCGGGAAGGGCACGATCTCGGCATGGTGGTGGTTTTCGATGACGTCACTCAGCTCATCCGGGCCCAACAGGCCATGGCGTGGGGGGAGATGGCCCGGAGGATCGCCCATGAAATCAAAAACCCCTTGACCCCCATCAAGCTTTCCACGCAGCGCCTCCGGAGGAAGTTCACCGAAGGGTCCACCGACTTCTCGGCGGTCTTTGACAAATGCACGCAGACCATCATTCAAGAAGTGGAAGCCCTGAAGGGCTTGGTAGATGAATTCTCCCGGTATGCTCGGATGCCGACATCCTATCCGCGACCGGGGGATCTGCACGCGTTGATCGAGAAGGTCCTCAATCTCTACTCCGGGGTCTCCAAGCGCATCCGGCTGACCGCCGTGCTCGATCCTGAGGTGCCTCCTGTGAACCTGGACCCCGATCACATGAAGCGGGCGTTGGTCAATCTGGTGGATAATGCGATGACCGCGGTGGGGGAGGAAGGCGAGATCTGCCTGATAACTCGGTATCTCCCAGAAGATGGGAAAGTCCATCTGGAGGTGGCCGACACGGGTCCGGGCATTCTCCCGGAGGATCGGGAGCGCCTCTTTCTGCCGTACTTTTCCACCAAGAAGTCCGGGACTGGCCTGGGCCTCGCCATCGTGTACCGGATCATCACCGAACATCATGGGACCATCCAGGTGGAGGACAATCACCCCAGAGGGACCCGGATGATCATGGAATTTCCCGCTCTGCCGGTGGTGGCAGAGGTGGTATGAGGCAGGCCATGCCGCGAGAAGATATCCTGGTCGTCGATGATGAACTCAACATCCTCAAGGTGATCGAGGATATCCTGACCGATGAAGGGTATCGGGTGCGGACCGCGCAGAGCGGAGAACAGGCGCTCTCCGAGGTTCAGCGCTCATCTCCCGACCTCGTGATCTTGGATATCTGGCTTCCGGGGATGGATGGACTGCACGTTCTTGATGCCTTGAGGGGAATGGTCCCTGAGACGCCCGTGATCATGATTTCCGGACACGCGAACATCGAGACGGCGGTTCGGGCCATCAAGCTGGGGGCCTACGACTTCATCGAGAAACCTCCAACCATCGAACGGACCCTCTTGGCAGTCCGGCACGGCCTCGAGCAGCAACGCCTCCTGCAAGAGAACCGGGCGTTGCGAGAGCACCTAGAGCGACAGTACGAGATTGTGGGCGAAAGTCCAGCGATCCGCAGGATCCTGCAGCAGGTCGAGTCGGTGGCGCCCAGTCACGGGCGGGTCTTGATACGAGGAGAGAGCGGAACCGGGAAGGAACTGATTGCCCGGGCCATTCATCGGACGAGCCTCAGGCGGGAGAAACCCTTTGTCGAGGTCAACTGTGCCGCTATCCCTGACGAACTGATCGAGAGTGAGCTCTTTGGCCACGAGAAGGGGGCCTTCACCGGCGCCCTCACGAGTCGCCGCGGAAAATTCGAGATTGCTGATGGCGGGACCATTTTTCTTGACGAGGTTGGCGACATGAGTCTCAAGACTCAGGCCAAAGTCCTCCGGGTGCTTCAGGAGCAGACCTTTGAACGGGTGGGGGGGACCGAGGCCATCCGGGTGGATGTGCGGGTTATCGCCGCCTCCAATAAGGATCTGGAAGAGGAGACCCTTGCGGGGCGATTTCGGGAGGATCTGTACTATCGCCTGAACGTTGTCCCGGTTGAGGTTCCGCCGCTGCGAGAGCGTCGGGAGGATATCGCTTTGCTGGGCCGGCATTTCCTGAAGGGGTTCTGCGCGGAATACGGGAAGCGGCAAAAGGCCCTCTCGGCGGACGCGATGGAACTGTTCTTGCAACATTCTTGGCCCGGGAACGTTCGAGAGCTGAAGAACGTTATCGAGCGGTTGGTGATTATGGTGCCAGGAGAGGTTATTCGCGGATCCAATGTGGAGCCTGCCCTGCGGGCTCGCCCGGGTCGTGAAGAGGAAACCTTTTTAAATTCAGGGGGTTGGCGAACCGCATCGCTCCGTGAGGCGCGAAACCGGTTCGAGCGGGAATTTATCCTCATGCGCCTGGAGGAAAACCAGTGGAACGTCACGCGGACGGCGGAGCGCTTGAAAATCGAGCGGTCTAACCTCCACCGGAAGCTGAAGGCGTTTGGCATCGGGAATCATCCCGACCGGGAAAGGAGCGCATGAGGATGGCCGGAGCCCGGGAGGGGAGGAAGCCGGGGAGTGCTCGGCTTGCGGGAGATATTTAACGGGAGGGGTGAATTGGGGCATCAACGGGCGCGACGGCGACAATTCTACGTCCATGAGATCCAGCGGAAGTATCTATTCCTGTCGCTCGTTCCCCTGCTGATATCTTCCTTCCTGATTATCGTCTTCCTCTATATCCCTCTCGATGTTCTTCTGTACTCCTCGGCCTCTACCGCTGCCAAGAAGGCAATCCTTCAGGACCTCCGGGCCTTGGGGTTTCGGATCTGGCCGGCCATCTTTCTGGGCATGGTCGTTTCGGCCTTCATGAGCGTTTTTGTCACTCACCGGTTTGCCGGTCCCATCTATCGTTTCCACCAGGTGGTGGATAAGATGGCGGCAGGCGATCTGTCTGGTCAGTTCAAGCTCCGCAAGGGGGATGATCTCATGGAGCTGGAGACGGCCGTGAACCGGGCTATCGTAAGCCTGGGCGAAACCGTCCGGGACACCCAACACCCTCTGGAAGATCTGGCATCCCAGCTCGAAACGCTTATCGACGGAGTCAGGAATGGATCGAATGACTCCCTCGAGAAGGATCTCACCGCGCTCTTGGAGAAAGCCCGGGAGGCGCAAATGGTTCTCGCGCGCCTAAAAGTCGGCCGAGAAGCGGGGAACTAGTGCCGTTCCAACTTGATACGCCGAATTTGAGGGGCGGGACTTCTTCCAACAGTCGTGAGCGTCTGCAGCGAAAAGTTGGCAGAAAATAGTTGGAACGGTACTAGCTCGGAAACCGATTCGTCGGTCGTCGGATAAGGGCCATTCAGTCAACGAAATCCTCATCTTAGGAGCTCTGTAGATTCCCCACCACCGACCCCACCTAATCGGGTTGCCGGAATCATCGTAGAGCTGATATTATAAGTGGCAGCATACGAGGCGCTCTCGGGGCAAACTCGTGGCGATGGAGTATCCTGAAGGCTTGCTGGGAGAAGGGGCTCAGCCTCGCACTGCGGATTCCTCCGGAAACCGTGAGATACCGGGGGGGCGGAGATAAATACGATGCTTTATCCGAGTGGAAGTTGGGAATGAGGAGAGGCACACGATCCGAGGCGAAGGAGATGCCGCCGGGAGTAGAAAAGATAGGACACGCAGGTAGCTGCTTCTGTTGTGCGGGGCTAAACCGGCGAGGCTTCCTTAAGAAAATGCTTCTTGTTTTGGGGGGCATCGCCTGGGAACTTTTCCACGGCGGGCCGTTCGCCTCTGCCTTTTCGGTAATATCGGAGGAAAAGGAGGAGGCGATTGGGAGAAAGGTCCACCGGGAGATCCTGAATAAATTCGGCTACTACCGGGATGCGGCGCTTCAGGCCTATGTAACCCAGGTCGGCCAGCGCGTCTTGAAGCAGGCGGAATCCAGCCCCTTCAAATTTCTGTTTACCGTGGTCGACCATCCGATGATTAACGCCTTTGCCGTCCCCGGGGGGTACGTCTACGTGACGCGGGGGATCTTGGCCGAGCTGAATAACGAGGCGGAGCTGGCGGCGGTCTTGGGACACGAGATCGCCCATGTCACCTCCCATCATTCGGCTGAGCAGATGACCCGTGCCCTGGGGGCACAGATCGTGACCTTGGGCCTTGCCGTCGTGAGTCCGGGGGGCCGGGAAAACACGGCCGGTTGGGCGGCGCTCTCTAATGAAATTGCTACCCAGATCCTCCTCGGCTACGGTCGGGAGGCGGAGCTGGAATCGGATGAAAAAGGGCTACGGTGGGCCCTGAAAGCGGGCTACGATCCCCGGGGATTGATGAGTTTCATGCGGACGCTACAGATCCGGAGTCGTCTCAGTGGCATCGGATATCACGCCTTCCGAGCGACCCACCCGGATACGTTAGAGCGGATCGACCGGGCACGGGTCATGATCGACATCCTCACACCGGAGGACGGAAGACCCCTCGAGGTAAAGGCAGATGCGTTTAAGGCTCGGTTGGACGGGTTGGTGTATGGTAAGCCCACGGAGCGAAAACGCATCAGGATCTTGACTGCCCGAGAGGGACAGAACTTGAAGGAGATTGCCCGGCGTCTCTGGGGAACGGAGAATCGAGCATGGGACCTCGCCCTTCTCAACGGGATCCGGGATGAGGAGGGCCCCTTGCGCGCCGGTCAGAAGCTGAAGGTGATCTACGACCCCCTCGAAGAAGACCCAGTGCGGCTCCCGAAAGATCTCTCCCCGAATCATCCGTAACAAAATGGCCTCCCAGTGAAGGTCGGTTGCCGTGGATTCCCCATGGGGCGGCCGCCTTTCCCTTGACAGAGACTTCATGGCCTCTTACGGTACCAACCATGGAGCGACTATTGCGTCCTTGTTTCCCTCGCCCCGAGGGATTGGACGTCCAGGCCGCTGGCGGGTATATGGCGAGGCGCCAGAGAGTCCTATCGGCCGATGAGAGTCGGTCTGTGTCGGGGGACTTTCCTCGGATGCAGCGACGCTGGATACGCGAGGTATGAAGGGAGGAGCAATGGTAAAAGGATATGTCTTGGTCCGCTTGATGCCGGGATTCGAAGCACCTGCGATTTCTCAGATCAGTGTCATTCCAGGTGTCAAGGATATCATCCTGGTCTTTGGCCGCTGGGATGCGATCATCCAGATCGAAGCCAAGACACTGAGCTCTCTCTCCCGTCTCGTCGTTAGCCAAATTCGAGGTGTCCAGGGCGTCCAGGTAACGGAGACGTTGGTGGCAGCGGAGATGTAAGCATGTGCGGCCACTCCCCTGGGCCGATGCTTCCTCTCGGGAGCGGGGACCAAGGCTGAGAAGTCACCCGAGGTCCTTCAGGATTTCCTGATATTCCTCCGCCATGCCCGGATGGCCAAATTTCACCGCAGCTCGGCTCCCGGCTTCATAAGCCTGGCGTGCTTCTGGGACCCTGCCCACATTCACCAGGGCCTGAGCGAGCGTCCGGTAGGCTGCTCCCTCATCCTCCGCCAGACTGAGATACTTCTCCATCGCCGCAATACACTCCACATACTGTCCCGCGTTGAAGTACTCGTTCGCGAGCATGTAGTGGAGTAAGGCGTCACTGGGATCTTTCTTGAGCAGCTCTTGCAGGGCCTCGATTCGGCTCATGCACACTCCTTCCTCCCGCCGGGTACACCTCGCCTGCCTGCCCGACTGCATCCCGTCCAGCCGAGATGAATCGAGTCTTCTCCTGTGCTATAGTAGCCAAAACCAGCGGCAGGAAAAAGGGTGAAGACAGTCGCAGGTCCCCGTCCTTTGGAGCGGAAGCATCCTGCACCTACGGAGTGGACGTAGGGGGACTCGTCCGGTCAAACACCGTCCGACTACAATGGATCCATCCGTGGATCATTTGGCACGCGATCTCCAGAAACGGATTAGGGGAGCGGTTCACTTTGACCCCTACTCCACCCTTCTGTACAGTACCGATGCGAGCATCTACGCCATCGATCCGATAGGGGTCATCCTCCCCAAGGATCAGGAGGATGTGAGGACGGCGGTGGCGATCGCGCGAGAGTATGCTGTTCCGATACTTCCCCGAGGCGCGGGGACCAGCCTCGCGGGGCAGGCCGTGGGGCGGGCCTTGATTCTCGATATGTCGAAACATCTCCACCGGATCCTGGAGGTGAACCATGCAGAAGGATGGGTCCGGCTACAACCGGGGGTCGTCCTCGACGAGCTGAACGCCTCCCTCCGTCCGCATGCTCTCCAGTTTGGTCCTGATGTGGCCACCAGCAGCCGGGCAACTATCGGGGGAATGATCGGGAACAATTCGGCCGGGGCGCACTCGATACTGTACGGGAAAACCGTAGACCACCTTCTGGAGCTCAAAGTTCTCCTTTCCAGTGGGGAGGAACTGACCCTAGGGGCTCGTTCCCCGCAGGAACTGAATAACCTCTCAAAAGGGAATGGGACGGAGGCGCGCATCACCCAAGCGATCCAGGAGATCCTTGCGGCGAACCGGGCGGAGATTCTGAATCGGTATCCGCACATCCTTCGCCGCGTGAGTGGGTACAACCTGGATGAGTTGGTGAGGGAGGTCCCCTGGAATCTGGCCAAGCTGCTGGCCGGTTCCGAGGGGACATTGGGGGTGGTCCTTGAGGCCAAGGTCCGGCTCGTCCCACGACCGAAGTGGACCGCCCTGGCTCTCCTCCACTTTGATGACATCCAGGCGGCCTGCGAAACTGCGGCGGAACTTCTCCCTCTCGGGCCGGCCGCCATCGAGCTTCTCGATAAGTGCATCCTCGATCTGACCCGGGAGACGCTCGAGTATGCCCGTCAGATGACCTTTGTGGATGGAGATCCTCGGGCGCTGCTTCTGGTGGAGCTCTACGGGTCCTCAGAAATGGAGATTCGGGACAAGGAAGCGCAACTCACAGACCTCGTTGAGAGGAGAGGATTGGGCCATGCGTGCCGGTGGGCCGTCTCGGTCGAAGAACAACAACGGGTTTGGCAGATCCGGAAGGCCGGGCTCGGCCTGCTCCTGGGGATGAAAGGCGAGAGGAAGCCGGTCACCTTCGTAGAGGATACGGCAGTGGCCCCGGAGAAGTTAGGCAGCTATCTCAAGGAATTTCGTCACATCGTGGCCAAGCATGGGACCGAAGCGGCGGTTTACGGCCACGCCAGCGTGGGGTGCTTGCACCTCCGACCGATCCTCAATCTCAAGGAGGAGGCCGAGGTCGAGAGGATGCGGGCCATCGCGGAAGAAGTGAGCAACTTGGTCCTCGAGTACGGCGGAGCGATGAGTGGGGAGCATGGAGACGGCCTGGCCAGAAGCCAATGGATCCCCAAATTCTTTGGCCCTCGCCTCGCTGAGGTCTTCCGGCAGGTCAAGCACGTTTTCGATCCCGAGAATCTCATGAACCCGGGAAAGATCGTCGATGCGCCTGCCATGACCGAGAATCTTCGGTACGGCCCTGACTATCGAACACTCGAGATCTCGACGGTTCAGAGCTTTCGGCGAGAGGGGGGATTCGCCGCGGCAGTCGAATTGTGCACGGGGATTGGAGCGTGTCGGAAGCGGCTGGAGGGGACGATGTGCCCCTCCTACATGGCGACTGGGGATGAGGAGCATAGCACCCGGGGCAGAGCCAATGCGCTGCGCCTGATCCTGTCGGGGAAAGTACCCCCCGAAGAATTGGGGGGGAGGCGGCTGTATGAGACCTTGGACCTCTGTCTCGAATGTAAGGGGTGCAAGGGAGAGTGTCCTTCTAACGTGGACATGGCCAAGTTGAAGGCAGAGGTGTTGACAAAATACTACCAGCGCCACGGAGTCCCCCTGCGGGCCAGATTCTTTGCACATCCCCAGATCGTAGGGAGGTGGGGGAGCCGGCTTGCCCCCTTTTCGAATTGGACACATGCCCTGCCCGGCATCCGGTGGCTTCTCCAGTTTGGGCTCGGCATTGACCGGAGACGGCCTCTCCCCAAATTCGTCCGGCCGACGCTCCCCCAGTGGTATCGGAGAAGAGGATCACCCCTCGGCAATCGAGGCCAGGTACTCCTCCTGACGGACACCTTCATGACCTACTATTCCCCCGACGTAGGGCAGGCGGCCATAGAGCTTCTGGAGCGCCTCGGCTATCAGGTCCGCCTGGCGGAAATCAGTTGCTGTGGGCGGCCAATGATCTCCAAAGGGCTTCTCAGGGAGGCGCAGGCGCTCGCTCGCACGAATGTGGGGGTGTTGTATCGCCATGTGCTAGAAGGCGTTCCCCTCGTCGGATGTGAGCCAAGCTGCCTCCTCACCCTCCGGGATGAGTACCGGGACTTAGTGAATACGGAGGAGGCTGAATTGGTCGCCGCGGAGAGTTACCTGTTGGAGGAGTTTATCCTTAAACGTCATCCTCGAGAGGAGCTCACCAGCCACTTCCACCAGACGCCAAAGCAGGTTCTCCTCCATGGGCACTGCCACCAGAAGGCGTTGGTCGGAACCCAACACCTCTTGGAGCTTCTGAGCCTCATCCCTCTCCTGGAAGTCCGGGAGCTCAATTCCGGCTGTTGTGGCATGGCAGGGAGCTTTGGGTACGAAGAGGAACACTACGACCTCTCCATGGCGGTCGGTGGGCTTCGACTCTTTCCCACTCTCGAGGCGACGCCACCCGAGGTGGAGATCGTGGCCCCCGGGGTCTCCTGTCGGCAGCAGATCCTACACGGGACGGGTCGAACCGCGAAACACCCTGTCCATATCCTGTTGGAAGCGATGAAGTGAGACGGGGGACCTGAGGTTTGACTCTGGCAGTCACGCTATGGAGGGCGGTCCGGAACATCCCGGGCGTTAACGGGAAGCAAGGGAGATCCGTACGGCGGCCGAGATCGTTGAGAACGAGGAGGTTCTGCCTCTTCATTGGGGGCCTCGGTCTCCTGATGCTGACTGTATTCGCCGAAGCGGCTGAGTTCGAAGAAACGGCGAACGCTCCGAAACGCGTGACGATCGATTTCCGGGCGGTGGAGATCGACCGTCTGCTCCGGATCATTGAGCAAGTAAGCGGGTTGAATATTGTGGTGGGACGGGAGGTCCGTGGTCGCGTGACGGTGCAGCTCACGGACGTCCCCTGGCGGCAGGCCCTCGACTCCATCCTGCGGGCGAATGGGTATGGCTACGTTCAGGAGGGGAACATTATCCGGATCGACACGAGGGAGATCGTACGGAAGGAACGCGAAATGCGAGCACGCCGAGTCCCGTGCTGATTGTCTTGAATTTCGTAACGATCTTGGCAATGATATCCGTAGGACAACATTGACCCGTGGAGGGAGGAGGTCCTGAAAGGAAGCCATGGCGCAGGAGAGAGACATTCGATTCTGCCCTTTCTGTTCCGTGATGGAGTTCGACATGGCGGAGGTGGGGGGCAGCGTCCACTGCGAGGTGTGCGGCATCGAAGTGGCGGTGGAGGACCTGGTAAGGACCGTCTAAAGTAAACGCACTTAGTGCGTTTACTTTGGAGCAATGGAGCAGCGGTTCGACTATGCTCACCGCCCTGAGCCTGTCGAAGGGTGGAACAATAGAGCGATTTGGAAGCAATAGGCTCCATTGTGGTTCGACAGGGCTTCGACGGTGAGCTCAGCCGAACCGCTCACCACCCCGAGCCGTTCGAGAGCCTCACGGCCCCGAGGAAGATCGAGGGGGAGGATCGAGGGGCGGTCTAATGCTCTATTGCTCCATTATCGCTAGATCTAATACGGTTGCATTAGTACCGTTCCAATTATTTTCTGCCAACTTGTCGCTGCACACGCTCACGACTGTTGGAAGAAGTCCCCCTCAAATGCGGCGTATCAAATTGGAACGGTACTAGAGGCGCCGCACATGGTTTGCGCTGGGCACGGCTGTGGGGAGACGGTGCGTACTTGCTTTCCGGCCCCATAATCGAGGGGAAAAAAGAAAGGCCCCGGTGAGCCGGGGCCTTTTTTAGGAATAAGGGGAAACTACGCCTTGGTCACGTTGGCCGCCTGCTTGCCCTTGGGGCCGTCGACGATATCGAATTCGACTTCCTGACCTTCCGTGAGCGATCGGAAGCCGGTCCCTGTGATGGCGGTGTAGTGGACGAAGACATCATCACCGTCGGGCCGCTCGATGAAGCCGAAGCCCTTAGCGTCATTGAACCACTTCACTTTACCTTTTACCCGCACCTCCATCCCTCCTTTCCTCCAAGATTTGCAGGCGTGGGGATCCTGAGCGCGTCGAGTACCTCTGGACACAAAAAAAACGCGAGGTCCTCGATCTTCCCCCGCGGTTGGGCGAACCAAGATGCATGCTACAGGTTAAACCACGGATGTCAAGCACCGTTCCAGGTCCCTTTCCTGCAAAAAGCAGGCGTGAATGTATGGAATTTCACGGAGGTTGTCAAGTCTTTTTTCGCCCGTTCCATATTGACTTTCATAGACGGGTCCGATAACCTTATAAACTCTATCATGAATGATCAAACGATAGTCCAGAACCAGAGGTAATGCTATGAAGATCCGGAAGGCCGTGTTTCCGGCCGCCGGCTTGGGGACTCGTTTTCTCCCGGCCACGAAGGCCCAGCCCAAAGAGATGCTGCCTATCGTGGACAAGCCGGCGATCCAATACGTCGTCGAGGAGGCAGTCGCGGCCGGGATCGAGGCCATCATCATCGTCACCGGTCGGGGGAAAGATGCTATTGAGAATCACTTTGACCGCTCCGTGGAGCTAGAGCAAGTCTTGGCCACCCAAGGGAAGGAGGATCTCCTCGAAGAAGTGCGTAGGATCTCGGAGATGGTTGCGTTTTGCTACGTGCGTCAAAAGGCGCCGCTCGGCCTCGGGCACGCGGTGCTGGTCACGAGAGATCTGGTCGGCAACGAGCCCTTTGCCGTCCTGTTAGCGGATGATCTTATCGATGGTCCGGTCCCCGCCATTCAGCAGATCTCGCAAGTCTTTGACCGGCATCACGCTTCAGTGCTTGCGGTGTGTCCCGTGCCTTCGGAAGAGACCAGCAGCTACGGCATCGTTGCAGGCCGTCCGGTCGGAGAGGGGGTCTACCAGGTGACCGATCTTGTGGAGAAACCGGCTCCGGAGGAGGCCCCTTCAAACTTAGGCATCGTGGGGCGGTATATCCTGACGCCTCAAATCTTTGAGGAGCTCCAGCAGACGTCCCCCGATGCGCGGGGTGAAATTCAGCTGACCAACGGTTTGAAGAGGCTCTTACGGCGTGAGAACGTCTATGCAGTCGAGCTTAAAGGTCGGCGCCACGATACGGGAAGCAAGCTGGGGTTTCTGCAGGCAACGGTGGAGTTGGCATTAAGGCGATCGGACATCGGCAAGGCCTTTCAGGAGTACCTGAAAGCATTGGAGTTGGATGCGGGACCCCAGGAATCCGGTGGTCGCGGCGAGTGAGGGATACGTGATAAGCTATTTGAGGGGGGCAAGACTCCCAGTGCAGGCGAGGTCACACGCTCCGAAGGAGGCGGCAACTCTCAAAGTGGGAGAGCGTTGAGCGGGGCACGAAGGAGGCGAAGACCGTGGCAGAAGTGATATCCGAGGGGCAAGGGCCCCTAGGACCGGAGAAGAAGATTCCCGAGACCGTGCCTGTTCTCCCCGTGCGTGACATGGTCGTCTACCCGTATATGATCCTCCCCCTCTTCGTGGGGCGGGAGAAGTCCATTCGAGCGGTGGAGGAGGCATTGACCCGGGATCGTCTCATCATTTTGGTGGCTCAGAAGGATGCCGAAGTGGAGGATCCGAATCCCCAGGAAATCTACCCGGTCGGCACCGTGGCCATGGTCATGCGGGTCCTTAAAATGCCCGATGGTCGTGTGAAGATCCTGGTACAGGGGCTTGCGCGGACCCGCATCATGGAGTTCCTCCGAAAGGAACCGTACTTTGAGGCCCGGATCGTCGAGATCATCGATGATGAGGTACCAGCGATGGGGGTGGAGCTTGAGGCACTGATTCGGTCCATCAAAGAGCAAGTCTCGAAGAGTGCCTCCCTCGGCAAGCAGATATCTCCCGACATCCTGGTGATTATCAACAACCTGGATCACCCCGGCCGTCTGGCAGATCTCGTGGCCTCTCATCTCGACCTCAAAGTGGAGCAAGCGGTCGAGATCCTGGAGATCACCAATCCGGAGGAACGGCTGCGGCGGATCAGCGATTTCCTCCGGAAGGAGCTCGAGGTCTTAGAGGTCCAACAGCGGATACAGATCCAGGCAAAAGAGGAGATAGATAAGACGCAACGAGAGTATTACCTCCGGGAGCAACTCCGGGCTATTCAAAAGGAGTTGGGCGAAACCGATGAGCGACAACGGGAAATCGAAGAGTTTTCAGCAAAAATTGAGAAGGCCAAGATGCCATCGCAGGTGGCGACAGAGGCCAAAACGCAACTGAATCGCCTTTCTCGGATGCATCCCGATGCCGCTGAAGCTTCCGTAGTTCGGACATACCTTGAGTGGCTCATCGAACTCCCCTGGGTCAAGCGGACCAAAGATAAAATCGAAATCCAGAGAGCGCAGAAGATCTTGGATGAGGACCATTACGACCTGGAGAGGGTCAAGGAGCGGATCGTGGAGTATTTGGCGGTCCGGAAGCTCAAGCAGAGGATGAAAGGTCCCATCCTCTGCTTTGTGGGACCGCCGGGGGTCGGCAAGACGTCGTTGGGTCGCTCCATTGCTCGGGCACTCGGTCGGAAGTTCGTCCGGATTTCGCTCGGGGGGGTCCGGGATGAGGCGGAGATCCGGGGCCACCGGCGGACATACATTGGGGCCCTCCCCGGCAAGATTATTCAGGGGATCAAGTCCGCGGGGACGAATAATCCCGTTTTCATGATGGACGAAGTCGACAAAGTCGGGGCCGACTTTCGAGGGGATCCCTCGGCAGCCCTCCTTGAGGTTCTCGATCCCGAGCAGAATGTGAGCTTCACCGATCATTACCTCGGGGTGGCCTTTGATCTTTCAAATGTCATGTTTATTACGACGGCAAACATGGCGGATCCCATCATTCCCGCCCTAAAGGATCGGATGGAGATCATCGAGATTTCGGGATACACTGAGGAGGAAAAGCTCCACATCGCCCGACGATATCTGATTCCGCGTCAGCTCGGAGAGCACGGGATCATTGAACAGCTCCTCCAGTTTACCGACGAGGCCGTACTCAAAATCGTCCGCGGTTACACCCGGGAGGCGGGACTCCGAAATCTGGAACGGGAGATCGCCACGATCTGCCGGAAAGTTGCCAAGGAGGTGGCCGCAGGGAGGTCGGAACCCTTCAGAATTACCGGCCAGAATCTGCACCGATTTCTTAGGGCTCCCAGGTATCTCCCCGAGCCTGAGCAGGATCGGGATGAGGTGGGCGTCGCCCCCGGGCTCGCCTGGACCCAGGCGGGTGGCGACATCATGTATGTCGAAGCGACGGTGATGAAGGGGAAGGGGAACCTTTCCCTGACGGGGCATTTGGGTGATGTGATGAAGGAATCGGCCCAAGCGGCCTTGAGTTACGCCAGGGCGAGGGCCCCAGAGCTCCGGATTAAAGAGGACCTCTTCGGCAAGGTGGATATCCATATCCACGTGCCCGCGGGGGCCATCCCGAAGGACGGGCCTTCGGCCGGCATCACGATGGCCACCGCACTGGTTTCCGCGCTCACGAAGATTCCCGTTAAGAGGACCGTTGCCATGACGGGAGAGCTGACCTTACGGGGAAAGGTCCTCCCCGTCGGTGGAATCAAGGAAAAAGTGTTGGCGGCCCGCCGGGGCGGGATTACCACCGTTCTCCTCCCTAAAAAGAACGACAAGGATGTCAAGGACCTGCCCAAAACGATCCGGCGTGGGATGCACTTTGTCTTTGTCGAGGATGTGGATCAGGTCCTGACGGCGGCTCTGGTCAAATCGGTTCGCGAGAAGGACCGAGTCGGGATTGTGCCTGCCAAACACGCGAGGCAGCCAATGACCGTTCACTGATCGGAATGTGCCGTTCGACTGCGAAGAGGAGAGCGCAGAGATTGGGGGTCGCACACGTTGCTGGAAAATGAGTGGGTCCGGATCATTCCCCTAGGTGGTCTCGGGGAGATCGGGATGAACATGTTCGTGATCGAGACGCCGGAAGACATGGTTGTCATCGATGCTGGACTGATGTTCCCCGAGGAGGAGATGCTAGGGATTGATCTGGTGATCCCCGATTTCGATTATCTTCTCCAGCACCGTGAGAAGATTCGCGGGCTTATTCTCACCCACGGCCACGAAGACCATACTGGCTCCCTTCCCTTCCTGCTCAAGGAACTTCCTATCCCCGTCTACGGAACCCCTCTCTCCCTGGGGCTCGCGGCTGAAAAGATCCGGGAACAGAATGTCAAGGCTGACCTGCGGCAGATCGTCCCCCGGGAACGATTCAGCATGGGGGTTCTCCAGGTGGAATGCATGCGGGTCTGCCACAGCATCCCCGACGGGGTCGGCGTGGCCCTGGAAACGCCGGCGGGCCTTGTCGTTCACGCGGGGGATTTCAAATTTGATCCGACTCCGGTGGATGGGCAGCTCACCGACTATCACAAGTTCGCCGAGCTGGGAGATCGGGGCGTCCTGGTGCTGCTCTCCGACTCGACTAATGCTTTGCGGCCAGGGTTCACCCCCTCCGAACGGACGGTGGGTCGAGCCTTGGACGAAATCTTCCGAACGGTCGAGCGGCGGATCATCGTTGCGTGTTTTGCCAGCCACATCCACCGGATCCAACAGATCCTGGACGTCGCCGCCAGGATGGGGAGGCGGGTAGCAGTCCACGGCAAGAGCATGATCGCGAATACCCGCATCGCTGCGGATCTCGGGTACCTGAAGATCCCGCCCGGCGTTCTGGTTCGCCTGGACGAGCTGAGACACGTATCTCCGGGCAAGACCGTGATCATTGCGACGGGTTCACAAGGCGAGCCGCTGTCCGCCATTGCCCGGATGGCTGCGGGGGAGCACAAGCAGATTGAGATCACCCCGGGGGACACCGTGATCTTCTCTGCCAGGGTCATCCCGGGGAACGAGAGGTCCATCACGCGGACCATTAATCAGCTTCTCAAAAGGGGAGCGGAGGTCGTCACCGAGGAGTACGCTCCTGTTCATGTGTCAGGCCATCCTTGCCAAGAAGAACTGACGCTGATGCTCAACCTGGTCCGACCAAAGTTTTTTATCCCGATTCACGGAGAATATCGGCACCGGTATCATCATGCACGGTTGGCAGCGGCGGTCGGGATTGCCCCAGACGATATCTTCCTGGCGGAGAACGGGGATATCCTGCATTTTACCCCCGACAAGGGTGGGATTATTGGCAAGGTGACAGGGGGACGCGTCTTCGTGGACGGGAAGGGTGTGGGCGATGTAGGGGATGCCGTCCTGCGAGAGCGGCAGCATCTGGCCCGGGATGGAATGGTCGTGGTAGTGATGGGCCTTCATCCCCGAACCAGAGCGATTGTGGCGGGCCCTGAAATCATCTCACGCGGGTTCGTTCATTCGCAGGATCAGGAGGCTCTCTTTGATGCGGCCAAGCGGTTGGTGAACGAGGTCCTCGAGACCTGTCCGGAGGAGGAACGGGGGGATACAGCACTCCTCAAAGAGAACGTGAGGGCAAGCCTGCGAAAGTTCATTCAGAAGACCTTTGAACGACGGCCTATGGTCCTGCCGCTTATCATCGAGGTGGAGGAAGGTCCCTGTTGACAGTTCAGAGATCAAAGTTCATAGTTCAGAGTACGTCGTTCAGAATCTATGAACCCTGAATCCTGGACCGTGAACGAGGATTCGTAAGCGCTGAAGGATGAAGCGGGAAAGAGGGTTTATGAGGCGCATCCGCGTGTTTTCCACGATGTTTCGCCATCCGAAGGCCAGGGAGGTTCTCGGTCTGCTCATGATGGCATTCGCCCTCCTCATGCTCGTCAGCTTGGTCTCTTTCAGTCCTGACGATCCCTCGTTTTTCCACTATGTCTCCCGCGACGAAGCGATACGAAACTTCGGGGGGCTGGTGGGGGCCCATCTGGCCGGCGATTTCCTGGGGGTCCTGGGGGTCGCTGCGTTCTTGATCCCCCTAGCCCTTTTCTGGATTGGATTCGGCCTCGTGGGCGGACGGAGCTCGCAACCTCGGACCATCGAGGCCGTTGGTTTCTTTCTGCTCCTGATCTCAACCTGCCTGCTGCTCAGCCTGCTTGAGCACGAGGGCTTTGTCCCCTCGTTTCAGGGGGAGCGGCCTGGGGGATTTTTGGGGGCGGTTCTTTTGCACGAGGTACGTCCCGCCCTCGGTCTCTTCGGCTTGTACCTCGTAACGCTCACCGGATTGCTCCTGTTCCTCGTCTTGGTGTCCCAAGGGTCCTTTGTCGGGCTTGTCCGCTCCGTCCAGGAGATCTTCGCGTGGTTGGGTGGCCGTCTTGGAAGGCTTTTCCGGTCCGCCCGGGCATGGGTCCCCGAGGCGCCTGCACAGAGGGTGGTGCTCCCCCCGCTGGAAAAACTGCCCCGTGAGAGGCCGATCCGAACCGCCCGTCCGAAGGCGGTTCAGGATGGCGATGAGGAGGCTCCCGCCACTATTCGAAGGACCCCGGGCGACACCGGGACCCACGAGATACCTCCCCTGACCATTCTCGATGCGTCAGGCCCGCTCCCCTCCGGGCCCTTACATCACGAGCGTGAGGACAACAAGAGAACCCTCGAGAAAACTCTCCGGGACTTTGGCATTGAAGGGCGGGTCATGGAGACCCAATCTGGTCCGGTGATTACCCGGTATGAGATCGAACCCGCGCCCGGGATCAAGGTCAATCGGATCGTCGGTTTGGCGGATGATTTGGCATTATCCCTCAAGGCCTTGAGCGTTCGAATCGTTGCTCCTGTCCCGGGAAAGGCTGCGGTCGGGGTGGAGATTCCCAACAAGAGTCGTGCGATCGTCCAGCTCAGGGATGTCCTGGCCTCGGAGGCGTATGAAAAATGTCGGTCCCCCCTTCCGATCGTTCTCGGGAAGGATACCTCAGGCGAACCCGTCGTGGCCGACCTGTTGCACATGCCGCACCTGCTGATTGCGGGAGCCACAGGGAGCGGCAAGAGTGTGTGTATCCACAGCACGATTCTCAGTTTCCTCTATCGTTCCGCGCCCCAGGCGGTGCGATTCCTCTTGATTGATCCCAAACGGGTCGAGCTCTCTGTGTACAACAGCATTCCTCATTTGGTGGATAACCCTCTTGTCACCGATACGAATGGAAAAGAGAACGCCTGGCAAGTGGTGACGGACACCAGGCAGGCCGCAAAGTGTTTGCAGCTGCTCGTCAAGCACATGGAAGCGCGGTATAAGCTCTTTGCAGAGGTGGGTGCCCGCTCGATTGACGCCTATAATAAGGCCAGGCCAGAAGAAAAGCCCCGCCTGCCATATCTTGTGGTGATCATCGATGAGCTGGCAGATTTGATGCTTTCGGAATCCTCCCCGGTGGAAAATGCCATCGCACGGTTGGCCCAGATGGCACGGGCCGTGGGGATTCACCTCGTGCTGGCCACGCAGAGGCCCTCGGTGGATGTGATCACCGGGGTCATTAAAGCCAATTTTCCCGCCAGAATATCCTTCCAAGTCTCCTCGAAAGTCGATTCGCGAACGATTCTGGACACGAACGGGGCGGAACAGTTGCTGGGGGGAGGGGACATGCTGTTTCTTCCCCCGGCGAGCTCAAAGCCGACGCGGATTCACGGCTGCTATGTGTCGGATCAAGAGATTATCCGCGTTGTGGAATTCTTCCAAGCGAAAGGCGCCTTGGAATCTTTTCCGTGGTCGCTCCACGCCACTGAGGATAGGGTCAGTGACGGCATGGACATCCCCAATGAAGAAGAGGCCCTGTATCGCGAAGCAGAACTGATAGTTCGCCAGACCGGACAGCCTTCCATTTCTCTTCTCCAGAGGCGTCTCCGGATTGGGTTCAATCGGGCGGGTCGCATGATTGACCAGATGGAACGCGAAGGCATCGTAAGCCCTCCCGATGCCAGAGGTCACCGAGTCGTCCTGAAACCATGGTCGCATGGGGCTTGAGGCCGATCCTCCTTCTCAGGTGCCGACCAACAAGTGGGGATGTGAGTGGGAGCAGACGTGGGAAGAGGCGACCGACATGAAAATCAGCAATCGGTTTCTCACCCTCGCTCTCCTGACCGTCTTGTTGACTCCTCAGGCGCAAGAGGTGGTCGAGCGGATTCAGATCTTCTATGATGGGACCACGGATCTCCGGGGTCAGTTCTCCCAACGGGTCGAGCTGGCGATAGGGCAAGTGGAGGAGGCCTCGGGGGCTTTTTATCTGAAACGCCCGGGGATGATGCGGTGGGAGTATGAGCGGCCAGAGCGGCGCCTTCTGGTGACCAACGGTTCGACGCTGTGGGCTTACACGCCCGCGGACCGGCAGGTTATTGTCCAGGATCTGATATCAGCGGTGACCTCCATCCCTTTCGATTTCTTGATGGGGGTGGGACGATTAACCGATGACTTCAATCTGGGACAGGTGACGGTTCATGGGGATTGCTGCTACCGTCTGGTCCTGACGCCGCGGCGTCCCGATCCGCACCTTCGCGGGATGGAAATGGAGGTGGAAAGGACGACGCTTCATATCCGGTCGCTGACCTTCCAGGATCCCTATGAGAATCGGACGGTGATGCACTTTTCTCGTCTCCTCATAAATAGTGACCTCCCTGCCGATCTCTTCTCCTTTGAACCCCCACCCGGGGTAAAGATACTCCGGGCAGAGGACCTTTATCCCCGCTAGGGGATAGAGTACACTCTCCCGTAGAGTTTCGCCTGGCTGAGCGGTGGTACTGCGCAAAGGGGCCAGTGGGCGTTCGTATCTAGGCATGGAGTTTGCAAGGACCCTGTACATATCTCGACCTATGAATCAGACACAAACCCTCTCCCAGTCGAGAGCCTCATGGTGATTGCTTCCCCAGCAACAGGTAACGGCATGTGGGACATCGTGAAGCGTTTCCTGGAGAAGATGCGGGTCGACCGGTGCGCCATCACCCTTGCGACTCGGGGAGAGGCGTCAGCCCATCTCATCGCTGGGTATGATCGATCCAAGGAGAATCCCTGGATTCAGGGGATTAACCTGTCCTTAGACCGGTACCCGGAGATTCGGACGGTGCTCGAGACGCAGCGGCCGCTCGTTATCCCCGACGTGGCCAAGGAGCCCGTCCTTTCGGATATCCGGGATCTCCTGCTCGCTCTTCCGATCCGGTCGATGTTGGTGCTTCCACTCCTCAAGCAGGGACAAAGCGTCGGGGTGGTGAGCTTGAGCAGTCGGGGCAAGATTCGAAATTTTACTCGAGGCGAAAT